>LAHR01000809.1_pt1 | contig 33181 bp, 28 predicted proteins | sample 329641 | NCBI WGS metagenome assembly LAHR01 (sample SAMN03275701, study PRJNA271635) | activated sludge metagenome | isolation source: Sample C-3 Sludge from acetogenic chamber (third chamber) of Anaerobic...
AACGGAAAAGTGGTGATTGTGACCGGTGCCGGCCAGGGCATCGGCGAAGGTTATGCAAAGATTTTTGCCGGCAAGGGCATGAAGGTCGTGGTGTGCGAAATCAATGAGGCGCAGGGGCAGCGGGTGGCTGACGACATCCGTGCCGCCGGTGGCCAGGCCATTTTCGTGCGTACGGATGTGTCCGATGAGGACTCCTGCAAGGCCGCGGCCGACAAGGCAGTCGAGGCATTTGGCGGCATCGATTACCTGGTCAACAACGCAGCCATCTTCGGCAACATGAAGGTGCAGGGTTACCTCGATGTCGACATGAAGTACCTGGACAAGTTCATGGCCGTGAATACCAACGGTGCACTGCTGATGACGCGTGCCGTGGTGCCGCACATGCAGAAGCGTGGCGGCGGCGCCATCGTCAACCAGAGCTCGACGGCGGCGTGGATGAACATGGGTTATTACGGCGTGGCCAAGCTGGCGATGAACGGCATCACCTGCTCGCTCGCGCATGAGCTGGGCTGGCGCAACATCCGCATCAATGCCATCGCGCCGGGCCCGACCGATACCCAGGCCCTGCGCGACCAGGCCGGCGATTACGCCAAGGAGCTGGTCAAGACCATGCCGATCAAGCGCCTGGGCAAGCCGGAAGACATGGCCAATGCCGTGCTGTTCCTGCTGTCCGACGAGGCTGCCTGGATTACCGGCCATGTGATGAATGTCGATGGCGGGCAGTTCATGCGCGTTTGAGTCCTTGCAGGCATAAAAAAAGCCGGGCTTATCCCGGCTTTTTTTATGCCGTGGGGAAGCCCTGCCGTTTTGCCATGCGCGTCACGGAATCCCGTCGCAGCCGGTAGCAGCATGGCCACTCGCCTGGTGCCAGGGAGGATGCTGCCGTGAAACGACTGTTCTATGTGATGCCCGGCCTGGACAGTGCCGAGGATGCCAGCTTTGCCTTGCGTACTGCCGGTGTGGATCGCCACCGCATCCATGCCATCAGCCGTGACGAATACGGGTTGCAGGTGCGCCACCTGCATGCGGCCAACTGGATCCAGGAGCGCGATGTGGTGCGCCTGGGTGAGCGCGGGGCCCTGCTGGGCCTGGCGACCGGTGTGCTGGTGGCCCTGTTGCTGGGGGCCGGTGATGCCGGCGACAACCCGTGGCTGCTGCTGGCGCCGGTGCTGTTGTTTACCCTGTTCGGTGCCTGGGAGGGCGGGTTCATCGGCTGGATGCAGGAAAACGCCCAGGTCCGGCCGTTCCGCCACGCCATCGAGGCGGGAGGTTGCCTGCTGATGGTCGATGTGCCGCAGGCACAGGCCGCTGAAGCGCAGGCGGTGATGCAACGCCTGGGGCTCGACCGGCCGGCCCTGGTCGACACCAACTGGATACTGCCGTTCCACCGCATGGCACTGTGATGGCGGGCGCAAGCCGGTCGTGGGTCAGGTGGGGGTTTCGTAGGGACTGGGCGGCAGCGGGCGGGTCCTGCTGAACAATACCTGCAGGAAGATGCGGACATTTTTCCACAGGGCAGGCACGCTCCAGTGGCGCAGGATGGCCAGCATGCGCCGCGGGTGGAAGTAAAAGCGCATGTTGGCCCGCCGGATGACGCGCCCGAGAGGGTACTGGTAGACGCGCTCGTACCAGGATGTGTGTGCACGGTAGCTGCCGCTGTCGACCCGTGCGGCATCGCGGGTGATGGCTTCGTTTTCCTGCAGTGCAAGATCAAACAGTGGCGTGCCGGGCTGCGGGATGACGGAAAAGAAATAGGCCAGCGTGATGTCGCTGTGCAGGGCAAAATCGATCGTCGCCTTGATTTCCGCTTCGGTTTCGGTGGGAAAGCCGAGCATGAAGGCCGCAGTAACCTGTATGCGGCGCTTGTTCAGCAACTCCAGCGCATGCCGTGACTTGTCAATGTCCAGGTGTTTTTCCACCAGTGCCTGCAACCGGGGTGTCACGGTTTCAATCGCGATGGTGACGGCATATGTGCCGGCATCGCACATTGCATTGATGGTGGCCTCATCAAGGATGTCGGCCCGCACGCCATTGGGGAAGGCAAATTTCATCTTGCCGGGCCAGCGCCGCTGCACTTCGCCCATGATGGCGCGCACGCGTGGCTTGTGCAGGTTGAAGATGTCGTCTTCGATGTGGAATTCGTCTACGCCATGGGTTTCGTACAGGTGGGCAATTTCGGCCACGACCCGTTCCGGGCTGTGCCAGGCGAATTTCTTGGTAAAGATGTCGTGGCAGTAGTTGCAGAGGTACGGGCAGCCGCGTGAGGTGAACAAGGGGGCGTAACGCCTGCCCTTGAGGTTTGCCGCATGGTTGGGGTGGCGGGCATACAGGTCAAAATCGACGAGGTCCCAGGCAGGCATGGGCAGGCTGTCGAGATCGGTGATGGTGTCGCGGGTGGGCGACAGGTGCTGCCGGTCGCGGCCGGCCTGCCAGGAAAAACCCGGCAGGTCGGTTCCCCAGGGTTGGCCACAGGCCAGCCGGAAGAGTGCTTCCGGGAAGGTCCGGTCAGCAGGGCCTTCGAATATCCAGTCAACGGCAGGGTATTGCAGGACTTCGCGCGTGTTGTTGAGGGTGTATGGGCCGCCCAGGGCGACAATGACGGCCGGGTTTCGCTGTTTGCAGAATGCCGCGATCCGGTAACTGGCCTGGGCCTCGAAGTTGAGTGCCGAGAGCCCGATGACATCCGGCTGCCAGGCATCCAGCACCGGGCCGAGGTCCCCGGCCTGCATGCGTGCCACCTTCATGTCGATGACCCGGATGTCAACGGCGTTGCCAAAGCGTGCCCGCACGGACGAGGTCAGGTAGAGTAATCCCAGCGGTGGCGACTGCACCGCAGCGACGACGGGCTGGTACGGCTTGAGCAGCAGGATGCGCAGGCGTCGCACGGCTGCGGCAGGGGGGCTGCGTTCCGGCAGCTCTGTGGCGATGAGGGTGGGCATGGGCTGCATACCGGCCGCAGTGCGGCGGGAGTCGCTACGGGTGCCTGATTATAGCGGGTACCTGCGGGGCCGTATCGCCCCCCATGTGCGTATGAAATCTCCGGTTATATGACCGTGTGTGCCAGGAGGATCGGGAATCGTGGCTGCCAGATGGCTGTTTTGCCTTGCCTGTTGCATGGCATCCCTGGGGGTGATGGCCGGTGACCGTCCCAACATCCTGCTGATCCTCTCCGACGACCAGTCCTGGGCCCATACCTCGTTTGCCGGCTACCCGGCGGTGCGCACGCCGAACTTCGACCGCCTCGCGCGGCAGGGCGTGTACTTCGAGCGGGCCTATGTCGCGGCGCCGACCTGCGGGCCATCGCGTGCCGCGATCCTGGCGGGCCGCCCCATCTGGACGCTGGAATCGGCCGCGTTGATGTGGGCCTACTGGCCTGAAGGGATCGCCTCCTACCAGGATGTGCTGGCCGGGGCCGGTTACCACACGGGGTATACCGGCAAGCCCTGGGGGCCTGGCTTCGTGCGCCCCGGCACCCGCAACGGCATGGACCCGACGGGCGTGCCGTATGTGGATCGCCTGCTCGACAAGCCGCCGGCTGCCCGCGGGGTGTGGGACCTGCCGGGCAACCTCGAGGCATTCCTGGATGCGCGCCCGGCACAGGCGCCGTTTTCCTTCGTGGTCGGGGCCTATGAGCCGCACCGGCCTTTCCCGCCGGGTGACACCCGGCGCTTCCACCTGCTGCGGCCGGATGCCTTCGTGCCACCCAGCCTGCCCAATACGCCACAGTTCCGCCGCGAGTTTTCGGCGTACCTGACGGAAATCGAATGGCTGGATGCGGATATCGGCCGCCTGCTGGCAGTGCTGGAACGGCGGGGGCTGCTGCACAACACCCTGGTGGTGGTGACTTCCGACAACGGCATGGATTTCGCGCGTGCCAAGACCACCAATTACGAATACGGCGTGCGCGTGCCGCTGGTGATGCACTGGCCGGCAGGCATCGTGGCGCCTGGCCGCCGCCTGCAGGGCATGGCGAGCCTGGTGGATCTCGCGCCCACGTTCCTGGCGATTGCCGGGCTGGCGCCACCGCGCGGCATGACGGGCAGCAGCCTGCTGCCGCTGCTCGGGGCACCCCGCACCGATACCGGGCGTGATGCCGTATTCTCGGCGTACGAACGCCATGCCGGCTACGCACGCGAGTTCAACCAGACCTACCCGCGTCGTGCAATCCATACGGCCGACTATGCCCTGATCCGCAATTATTTCCCGCAGCGCTGGCCGTTCGGTGACCCGCCGCGTTACCTGGAGGCCGGCAAGCGTTTCCTGGAAGGGCCTGACAGGCAGCCGATCGAGCCGTATTTCGCCTTGGCCACGCAACGCAAGCCGCGTGAGGAGCTGTATCGCCTGACGGATGACCCTGGCCAGTTGCACAACCGCATCGACGACCCGGCGCTGGCCGCCGTGCGCCACAGCCTGTCGGCGCGGCTGGACCGCGAGCTCACGCAAACCGGTGACCCGGTGCATGTGCGTGGCATCGATTATTTTGCGCGCTTCGGCTACCTGGGCACGGAAAAGCCGCCACGCTACCCGACACCGGGGGCCACCCGCTGGTGAGCGGTGCTAGCGCGGTGGTGCGTCGCTGAAGTGCCAGCGGCCGCTGCTGTCCTGCCAACGGTGGATGTCCGGTGACGGGGTCCCTGCCGGGGGCGTGCGGGGGCCGGGCTGGGCCGACAGGATGATGCCGGCCAGGGCCTGCGTGCGCTCATCGTTCAGCAGTGACAGCACATCACCCTGTTGCAGGCGCTGGCGGTAGTCCGGGTCCGACACGATGGCCTGGAACTGCGGTTCGTCACGCACGGCGGCGACCTTCCCGTACAGCCCGGCCAGCCGTTCAGCCAAGGCGGCTTCATACGCAGCCTGGTCGCCACCGGCGGGCACGAAGCCGCTGTGCTGCAGGATGGTGTGCGCCCGCGGGTCGCTCGCCAGTTCGTGGAAAGCGGCGGAGGCGGCGAGGCCCTGCAGGTCACCGGCATGCATCAGTGCCTGGGTGTCCGGGTCGCGCAGCACGGAGTTGAGCGCAGCGTGGTTCGCCAGGTAATGCAGGTCCGATACCGTCTGCCCCGGTTCGGCCAGCAGGGTCTCTGCCAGCGCGGCGCGGCCGGGCTGCTGCGGGGCCTGTACGGCGATCAGCTGCCCGAGGACACGGGCCGTGGCCTGGTTGGCAAAAGCCTGCAGGGCCGAGGCCGGCGGCGGGTTGCGTTCCGGGTACACGGCCGCCTGCAGCAGGCCCAGGCACCAGACGGCCAGCAGGCCCAGCGCGGCACCGAACGCACCATTGAGCAGCACGGCACCCAGCTTGCCCTGCCGGCGGCGCTCTTCCGGGATGGCGATGCGGATGCACAGGTTCCCGACGGCATTGACCAGGAACGCCGTACCCAGGAACACCGCCAGCAGGGTGGCCGGCCACGGTGCCAGGCCGTCCAGTGGCGTGTGTGCATCCACCCAGCCGACCCAACCCGGTGCGAGGAAGATCGCGGCAAGGTAAGCCGCGGCCAGCGCGAGCAGGCGCAGCAGGACGGCCGGCAGGCCCAGCCAGAAACCGCGCAGTGCGAACCAGAGCGTGATGCCGGCAAAAATGACGGTGGCAGTGTCCATGCAGGTACCTTGCAGTCGCAGGCAGGCCGTGGGGGGCGTGCCTACCATAGGGCAAAAAACCGGCTTGTGGTAGTGTAGGCGCCTTTGCCAAACCGCATGGGAAGTACCGCATGCCCGTTCCCCGTCTGGCAGCGATGGCCTGCCTGGCCTGCCTTGCGTGGCCCGCTGCTGCAGCACCCGGCCGCTGCCCCGGCGGGGCGTTCCCGCTGGGCGGGTCGCCCCCGCAGGCCTTCGAGGAAAAATGCGTGTTGCCCGACGGTACGGCCCATGGCCTGTGGCGCGTCTGGTACCCCAATGGGCAACTGATGTCGGAAACCCCGATGGACCATGGGCGCGAACACGGCAACCTGCGTGCCTGGTGGCCCAACGGGCAGCTGATGATGCGCGGGCAGAGCATCTACGGTAACCGCTACCGCCAGTTCGAGTACTGGGATATCCAGGGCGAACGCCAGCCCTTGCAGGCACACACCATCGAAACCGTGTTGCCGGCCGCAGCACCGGTGACGCTGCCGGCCGCGCCGCCGGCGACAGCCACGGGAGGTGGGCAATGAAGGTGCGCGTACTGGCCGGTGTGGCGCTGCTGTTGCTGGCAGCACTGGCGTGGATTCCCGGCAGTGATGTCATCGGCCTCGTGGTGCGTGAACGCGAGGTACTGCTTGGCCGCTATTCGCAGGGACATTTTGCCTCCCTGCTGGTGCTGACCCTGTGGCTGCTGCTGCAGGCGGTGTTGCTGCTGGTGCCGATGAAAAGCCGTGCCGACCGCATCTTCGCCAGCATCATGGTGCCGCTGTCGACGGGCCTGGCGATTTTCCTCATGCTGGTGGTTACCGGCTGGCTCAACCAGCCGCGTTATGTCGAAAAGGCCGCTGCCGCCCTGGCCGACGGCAAGACCCGCCCCCTGCAGGGCCTGGTGCGTCACCGGCCGCCCAATGAACATTATGCCTTCGAGTGGACCGATGCCCCGGAGCTGCCGCGCTCCTACCCGGGGCGCCCCGGCGGCTACGGCACGGTACCGATCGTGCTGACCAGTGACCGCTACGGTTTCCGCAATCCCGGTGAATTGCTCGAGCACTACCCGATCCTGGTGGTGGGGGATTCCTTCGCCGCCGGTTCGCATGTGTCGGATGGGCAGGCCTGGAGCGTGCTGCTGTCGCAGGCCCTCGGCCAGCCCATCTACAACCTGGGGGTGTCCGGCTCGTCGCCGCGCGTGTACCTGAACAACTATGCCGTGCTGGGGCGCCGTTTCCGGCCACAGACCGTGCTGGTGGTCATCTACGAAGGCAATGATTTCCGCTACGAGCCGCCGCCCAGGATCGATCGCAAGACCGGCACCCGGCAGCGTTCGCTGGGGCAGCAGATCGAGTTCTGGGGCAAGGCCTCGCCGGTGACGCGCGGCCTGCGGCGCCTGTCGCAGGAAGTGCTGCAGGAAGTCGCTGCCGATGCACCGATCCCCGGTTATGGCGAGGCGATGGGCTGGATGCCCCTGCGGGTGCCCACGCCGGCCGGTGATCACTATTACGCATTCCCGCCCAAGCGCCTGGAATACCTGTACACCACGCCGGATGCCTTTGCGGTATCGCCGGACTGGACCAGCGTGCGGGACATCCTGCTTGAAATGCAGCAACTGGCCGCTGAAGACGGCACCCGCCTGGTGCTGGTGTATGCCCCCAGTACGCCGCATGTGGTGTTGCCACTGGTGGAGGCACAGGTGCCGGCAGCGCAGCTGCACCGCTTCCTGGCCTATGAGACGGGCCGCTTGCCGGATCCGGCAACCCTGAAAACGCAGCTGTTTGCCGGGCTGGACAGCCAGGAGACGGTGTTCATGCAGTTTTGTGTCGGGCAGGGACTGGAATGCGTGAGCACCACGCAGGCCCTGCGCGATGCCGTGCGTCGCGGCGAGCAGGTCTACTACAGCTACGACCAGCACTGGACGCCGCACGGCAATGCCGTGGTGGCCTCCCTGCTGGCCGATTACCTGTCAGGCGCGCACTGACGCCGCTCGCACTCAGAACAGCGTGTAGATGAACGGTGCGACTGCCGAACCCTGCGCAAACACGATCAGCATGCCCAGGATCAGCATGACGAGGATGATGGGGGCGAGCCAGTATTTCTTGCGCTCGCGCATGAAGCCCCACAGGTCTTTCAGCAGGTCCAGCATCAGAAGGGTCTCTCCATGTGGTGTTTGTCACGGCTGCTGCGGGTGATGCGGTAGCTGGCGGCGGTTTTTTCCAGGCGCAGGCGCATCGGGTCATGCCCGGACAGGCGCATCAGCAGGCCGATCGGCAGCAGGATCACGAAGAACAGCAGCAGCAGGATCACGCGGGTATTGAACCAGCCGATTGCCTCGGCAAGCTTCATCCACGGCCGGTAGACATGCACCAGGCTGGCCGGGTGCAGCAGGGCCCACGGTGCCAGCACGGCAGCCACGCCCCACGGCCAGGTGGGGAACCGGAATTCCCACACCCAGGGCAGCAACAGGCCGAAGATGGCCACGAACAGGGCCGCCGTCACCAGGCCGAATTCACGCAGCTGCTTGCGGGTGGGGGTGTGTGGTGTTTTCATGGGCTCAGTCCAGCTCGAACTCGTTGCGCCAGTCGCCGCTGTCCTCGAACAGCGGCTGCTCCCGCTTGCTGAGCAGGCAGTTTTCCAGCACCAGGTAATCCATCTCGGTACGCATGAAGCAGCGGTAGGCGTCTTCCGGCGTGTTGACGATCGGTTCGCCACGCACATTGAACGAAGTGTTCACGCTCACCGGGCAGCCGGTCTGCTGCTCGAAGGCATCCAGCAGGGCATGAAAGCGCGGATTGGTATCACGGTGCACGGTCTGGATGCGGGCCGAGTAATCGACGTGCGTCACGGCCGGGATCTGTGAGCGGGGCACATTGAGCTTGTCGATGCCGAACAGTGCCTCCTGTTCCGGCGTCATGGCAATGCGCTTGCTGTCCGCCACCGGGGCCACCATCAGCATGTAGGGGCTCGTGGCCTGGTGCTGGAACCAGTCCGAAACCTTCTCGGCCTTCACGGCCGGTGCGAAAGGACGGAAGGATTCGCGGTACTTGATCTTGAGGTTCATCACCGACTGCATCTTCTGGCTGCGCGGGTCGCCGATGATGGAGCGGCCACCGAGCGCGCGCGGGCCGAACTCCATCCGCCCCTGGAACCAGCCGACGACGTTTTCCTCGCGCATCAGGGTCGCCAGCTCGGGCATCAGTGCGTCGTCGTCGAGGCGACGGTATTTGGCGCCGATTTCCTGCAGGTAGCTCTCGATGTGATCATTGCCGTAGGAGGGGCCGAGGTAGCTGCCCTGCATGGCATCGTGCACGCCATCGGCCTGGCGCGGGTTGCTGAGGTATTCGTACCAGACGGCCAGCGCAGCACCCAGTGCGCCACCGGCATCACCGGCAGCGGGCTGCACCCAGATGTCACGGAACGGGCCTTCGCGCAGCAGGCGGCCGTTGGCGACGCAGTTGAGTGCAACGCCGCCGGCCAGGCACAGCTGGTCGACGCCGAGTTCGCGCTGCACGCTGCGGGCCAGCCGCAGGATGATTTCTTCCGTCACCACCTGGATCGAGCGCGCGAGGTCCATTTCCTTCTGCGTCACCGGCGATTCCGGCTGCCGCGGCGGGCCGCCGAACAGGGCATTGAAGGCCGGCCCGGTCATGGTCAGCCCGGCGGCGTAATTGAAGTAATGCATGTCGAGCCGGAAGCTGCCGTCATCCTTGATGTCGATCAGGTGATCCAGGATGGTTTGCACATAGCGCGGCTCACCGTAGGGGGCGAGCCCCATCAGCTTGTATTCGCCGGAGTTGACCTTGAAGCCGGTGTAGTAGGTGAAGGCGGAATACAGCAGGCCCAGCGAATGCGGGAAATCGATTTCCCACTGCAGCTGCAGGCGGCTGCCTTCGCCCAGCCAGACCGAGCTGGTGGCCCATTCGCCGACGCCGTCGAGGCACATCACGGCGGCCTTGTGGAACGGGCTGGGGAAGAAAGCCGAGGCGGCATGCGCCTGGTGGTGTTCGGTGAACAGCAGTGGCGGCAGCTGTGCTTCCTTCAGGCCACCGATGCGGCACAGCTCCTGCTTCAGCGTTTTCTTCAGGTAGAGTTTTTCCTTCAGCCATACCGGGATGGCGGTGACGAAGGAGCGGAAACCGCGCGGGGTATAGGCCAGGTAGGTTTCCAGCAGGCGCTCGAACTTGACCAGCGGCTTGTCGTAGAACACCACCTGGGTGATGTCGGCCAGCGTCAGCCCGGCTTCGTGCAGGCAGTAGCGCAGCGCATGCTCGGGAAAGGCGGCGTCGTGCTTCTTGCGGGTGAAGCGCTCTTCCTGGGCGGCGGCCACGATGCGGCCATCGACCACCAGCGCGGCGGCACTGTCGTGGTAGTAGGCGGAAATCCCCAGGATGGCGGTCATGGCAGTCCCTGAGCCGGTGTGCAAAGCCCGGTATTGTAGAGGAATTGCCCGGGAGTGTCCCTTGCTCAGCGGCTGTTGGCGGCCAGGCGCAGGCTGATGTCTTCCAGCAGCAGCCAGGGGTCCTGCCGTGACAGGCCCTTGACGGCTTGGTCGACGGCGGCCAGCCGTGACAGCGACTGCCACAGCAGCGGGCGGGGCAGGCGGTCGACGGCCGCCGAAACCAGCGGGCGACGCATCGGCAGCACATACTGGCTGGCCAGTGCGGCCTCGCGGCCGCTGTGGCGCGACTGCAGGCCAACGGCCAGCAGCAGGCGGATCTCGCGCCCCAGGGCCCACAGCACGGTGAGGGGCTCCACGCCTTCGCCGCGCAGGCCGTGCAGGCTGCGCCAGGTTTCCCGGGGCCGGCCTTCCAGCAGGCGGTCGGTGAAGCGGAAGATGTCGTAGCGGGCGCTGTCACCCACCGCAGCCAGCACCTCGTCGATGCCGGCGGCCTGGCTGTCCAGCAGCAGGGCCAGCTTGGTCACCTCTTGGTCGGCGGCGATCAGGTTGCCTTCGGTACGCTCGGCCAGCAGGGCGAGGGCTTCCGGGCTGATGCGCAGGCCCTTGTCGCGGCAACGCTCGCGCAGCCAACCGGGGAATTCCGCCGGCCGTGGCGGCCACAGCGTGGCCGTGCCGCCGATGCGGGCAGCTTGCTGGTACCAGGCGGTTTGTTGTTCTTTCTTGCTGAGCTTGCCGGCCGAAAGGATCAGCACGCTGTCGAGGTCGGGCTGTTCGCAGTAGGCCAGCAGCTGCGCCCGGGCGGTGTCGCGCGGGCCGGCCGGCCAGCTTTCGATGTCGATCCGCAGGTCGATGACCTTGCGGTCGCCGAACAGCGAGCGGTTGGCGGTTTCGGCGGTGAAGGCGCCCCAGTCGAACTGCTTGCCGGCTACCAGCAGGGCGTATTCGCTGTGGTCGGCGTCACGGGCCTTGCGGCGCAGGGCATCGCGCGCCTCCTGCACCAGCAGGGTGTCGTCACCGGCGATCACATAGACCGGCAGCAGGCTGCCGGCGAGCAGTTTGGCGAGCTCGCGTGAGCCGCTCATGGGGTGGGGGCGGTTGTGCTGCGCTGGCTGTGCTCGATGCGGCGCAGGATCTGGCCCGACACGTAGCGGCGCATGTCGCTGACCAGGCGGTCTTCCTCGCGGCGTTTGCCGGCCAGGTTGTCGGTGTCGTGGCGGTAGGTGCTTTGCGCCTTGTTGGTGCTTGGGGCAATCACGATCTCGCCGGCCGGGTTGCGCAGCTGCCACTCCACGACCAGCACCAGGCCGTATTCGGCGGTGCGCACTTCACGGCTGATGCTGATTTCGCGCCGCTGCAGCTGCTCGCCGAGGATGTCCAGCTGCCAGGCCCCGGCCGGGCTGCCGTCCATGCTGGCGTCGATGCCGGCACCGGCCAGGGTCTGCCGCAGCATCTGGGCCAGCTCCTGGCCGCTGTTGCGGGTATTGATGGCGATGCTTTCCAGGCCGGTCGGCAGCTGTACGGCGCCGCGCAGGTGCCAGCCACAGGCCGACAGCAGCAGGATCAGCGCGGCAAGCCAGGGGGTGCGTGCAGTCAGTGGGCGCATGCGGGTCAGTCCGAAACCACGAAGTTGATGAGTTTGCCCGGAACGAGGATCACTTTACGCAGCGTTTTGCCGGCCGTAAAGCGCTGCACATTCTCGCTGGACAGGGCCTGCGCCTCGATGGCGTCCTTGCCGGCATCGGCCGGCACCTCGATCTGGGCGCGCAGCTTGCCGTTGATCTGCACCGCCAGGCTGAGGGTGTCGCGGGCCAGTGCGGCATCGTCCACGGCCGGCCAGGGCTGGTCCACCACGGCAGTGCCCGGGTACAGGGCGGCCCACAGGGCATGGCTGATGTGCGGCACTACCGGTGACAGCAGGCGCAGGGCGCTGTCGAGGGCCTCGCGCTCCACGGCCAGCCCGGTGGGGCTGCTGTCGCTGAAACGGCCGATTTCGTTCGACAATTCCATCACGGCGGCAATCGCGGTGTTGAAGGTGTGGCGGCGGCTGTAGTCGTCGGTCACCTTGGCGATGGTTTCGTGCGTCTTGCGGCGCAGGGCTTTCTGGGCGTCGTCCAGGGCACGGGTATCCAGCGTGCCGGGCGTGCCGCGGGCGAGGTGGTCGGCGACCTGCTTCCACAGCCGCTTGAGGAAGCGGAACGCGCCGTCGACGCCGGCATCGGACCATTCCAGCGACATGTCCGGCGGTGCGGCGAACATCATGAACAGGCGTGCGGTATCGGCGCCGTAGCGGTCGACCAGGGCCTGCGGGTCGACGCCGTTGTTCTTCGATTTCGACATTTTCTCGATGCCGCCGATTACCACCGGCTGGCCATCGGCCTGGAGGGTGGCGCCCACCGGTTTGCCCTTGCCGTCACGCTCGACCGCCACATCGGCCGGGTTGTACCAGGTCTTGCGGCCGCCGGCATCCTCGCGGTAATAGGTTTCCGCAATCACCATGCCCTGCGTGAGCAGGCGCTCGAACGGCTCGTCGGTGTGCAGCAGGCCTTCGTCGCGCATCAGCTTGTGGAAGAAGCGGGCATACAGCAGGTGCAGGATGGCGTGCTCGATGCCGCCGACATACTGGTCGACCGACTGCCAGTAGGCCGCTGCCTGCGGCTCGACCATGCCGGTGCTGAACTGCGGCGACAGGTAACGCGCGAAATACCAGGACGACTCCACGAAGGTGTCCATCGTGTCGGTCTCGCGCCGTGCCGGCTGGCCGCAGCGCGGGCAGTGGCATTCGTAGAACGACGGCAGTTTTGCCAACGGGTTGCCGCTGCCATCGGGCACCACGTCTTCCGGCAATACCACCGGCAGGTCGGCTTCCGGCACCGGCACATCGCCGCAGGCGGCACAGTGGATGATGGGAATCGGGCAGCCCCAGAAGCGCTGGCGCGAGATGCCCCAGTCGCGCAGGCGGAACTGGATGCGCGACTGCCCGAGGCCCTGTGCCTTCAGCTGGGCTTCCATCGCATCGAAGGCCTGCGCAGAGGTAAGGCCATCGAACGCGCCCGAGTTCACAAGGATGCCCGGCTCAGCAAGCGAGGGCTCCCAGTGCAGCGCTTGCTGGATGCTGCCATCGGTCATGTTGCACAGGTCCGCCACAGAAAAATCACCGTCCTTGTGATCGGTGTGCCCCGTGCCTTTTGTGATGATGTTCTTGCCGGCCCAGGCGGCGGGCGCAATCACCTGCTTGATGCGCAGGCGGTACTTGCTGGCGAACGCATGGTCACGCTCGTCGTGTGCCGGCACGGCCATCACCGCGCCTTCGCCGTAACCCATCAGGACATAATTGGCGACCCACACCGGCAGGGCCTCGCCGGTCAACGGGTGCTGCACGGTCAGGCCGGTGTCCATGCCTTTCTTTTCAGCCGTGGCGATATCGGCTTCGGCGACACTGCCGCGCTTGCATTCATCGATAAAGGCGGCCAGTGACGCATTGCCCCGCGCCGCATGGGTGGCGAGCGGGTGTTCGGCCGCGACAGCCACATAGGTGGCACCCATCAGGGTATCGGGACGGGTGGTGAATACGGTCAGGCCGTGGCCGAGCCCTGCGTCCGCAAGCCCCGTCCCGAACGGGAATACCACTTCCATGCCGCGCGACTTGCCGATCCAGTTGCGCTGCATCGTCTTGACCTGTTCCGGCCAGCCGGGCAGGTTGTCGAGGGCAGCCAGCAGCTCTTCCGCGTACTCGGTGATGCGGAAGTAATACATGGGGATTTCGCGCTTCTCGACCAGCGCGCCGCTGCGCCAGCCGCGGCCGTCGATGACCTGTTCGTTGGCGAGCACGGTCTGGTCCACCGGGTCCCAGTTCACGGTGCCGGACTTGCGGTAGATGATGCCCTTGCTGAACAGGCGGGTGAACAGCCACTGCTCCCAGCGGTAGTACTCGGGCCGGCAGGTGGCGATTTCGCGCGACCAGTCGAAGCCCAGTCCCAGCGCCTTCAGCTGGCCCTTCATGTACTCGATGTTGGCGTAGGTCCAGGCGGCCGGCGAGACCCGGTTGGCGATGGCGGCGTTCTCGGCCGGCAGGCCGAAGGCATCCCAGCCCATCGGGTGCAGCACGTTCTTGCCCTGCATGCGCTGGAAGCGGGCGATCACATCCGTGATGGTGTAGTTGCGCACATGCCCCATGTGCAGCTTGCCGCTGGGGTAGGGGAACATGGCGAGGCAGTAGTACTTGTCGCGACCGGCGTCCTCGCGGGCACGGAAGGTCTGGTGCTGGTCCCAGTACTGCTGGGCGGCGGCTTCGACCGCCGCAGGTTCGTAACGCTCGTCAAGGCTCATGGGCAGGCTCGGGGGTCGGCAGGGCATTCCAGGGGGTTTGGAAAGCGGGGTAGGATACCGCAGGCACCCCATCCAAGGCCATGAATCCATGCTGCTGCGCTATTTCCTCAAGGGCCTGTTGCTGCCGCCGGCCAGCCTGCTGCTGCTGATGCTGGCCGGTGTGCTGCTGCGTCGCCGCTGGCCGCGGCTGGGCCCCTTGCTGGCACTGGCCGGTTTCCTGCTGCTGTGGGGCTTGTCGCTGCCGTGGACGGCGCAGGCCCTGCGTGCACGGCTGGAAAGCGTGCCCCCGCTGGACCCGCAACGGCTGGCCGGCCTGCAGGCCGGGGCCATCGTGGTGCTGTCGGCCGGCCGCTACCTGGGGGCGCCGGAATACGGCGGCCAGGCCCGTCCCGATGCCGCCAGCCTGCAGCGGCTGGAATACGCCGCCTGGCTGGCCCGGCGCACCGGCCTGCCGGTGATTGCCAGTGGCGGTGCCGTGCTCGGCGAGGGCGAGTCCGCGGCGGCATTGATGGCAGCGGTGCTGCGTGACGATTACGGCCTGGCGCAGGTGCAGGCCGAAACGGCCAGCCAGACCACCTGGGAGAATGCGCGGGCGGTACGTGCGCTGTTCCCCGTTGCGCCGCCGCCGCGCGTGCTGCTGGTGACGCAGGCCTGGCATATGCCGCGTGCGGTGTGGTCATTTGAAGCAAACGGGTTTTCAGTAGTGGCAGCGCCGACGCGTTTCGGTGATGCGCGCTACCACGCGTTGGGGGTCTTGCGTTTCCTGCCGCAGGCCGCCGCACTGGCCGACAGCAGCCTGGCCATCCATGAATGGCTGGGACTGTGGGTTTACCGCCGCCTGTACTGATGCCACAGCCGCAGCAGGCCCAGCACCGACAGCAGCACCAGCGGCCACGATCCCCAGATGTCGAACAGGGTTTGCCCGGTGGTGGGCTGCACCGTGCCGGCGAGCACGCCGCTGTCGAACTGTGGCAGGCGGGCGGTGATGCGGCCCTGGTGGTCGATGATGGCGGTGATGCCGTTGTTGGTGGCGCGCAGTACCGGGCGGCCGGTTTCCAGCGCGCGCAGGCGGGCCATTTCGAGGTGCTGGTGCGGCCCGGTCGAGCGGCCGAACCAGGTGTCGTTGCTGACGGTGACGATCAGGTTGGCCGGTTGCGCCCGCCGTGCGGTGAAATCCGGGTAGGCGATTTCGTAGCAGATCAGCGGTGCGATGGCCCAGCGCCCGGCCTGCAGCGGCGGCTGGTGGACGGGGCCGCGCGCGAAATCCGACATCGGCAGGTCGAAGAAGGCAATCAGGCCGCGCAGCAGGGATTCCAGTGGTACGTATTCACCGAACGGCACCAGCTTTTGCTTGTGGTAGGTGCCGAGGCCGTTGCCGAGCGCGGTGAGGCTGTTGTGGTAGCGCCAGCGCCCGCTGCCGTCGCGCTCGCGCGTGGGGATGCCGGTGAGCAGGGTGCTGCTGCTGGCCTGGGCGCGTTGTTCCTGCCGGCCCAGCCAGTCACCGGCCTCATCGAGGAACAGCGGCAGCGCGGCTTCCGGCCACACGATCAGCTCCGCACCCCAGTACGGTTCGGTGAGGCGGGCATGGCGTTGCAGCGCCTCGTCGCGCCAGGCGGGATCCCACTTCAGTTGCTGCGGCATGTTGCCCTGCACCAGGGCGACACGCAGGGCAGGCTGCGGTTGCACCCAGCGCACCTGGGCCAGCAGCAGGCTGCTGGCGACAACGATCGCGATGATGACGGCCAGCCGTGGCAGGTGCTGCCGTTGCTGCAAGGCCATCACCAATGCGCCGGCACACAGGCAGCACAGCCCGCCGATTGACAAGACCCCCAGGAAGGGCGCCCAGGCGCCCAACCAGGTATCGACATGCGGTGTGCCGAGATAGAGCCAGGGAAAACCGGTCAGGAACCAGCCGCGCAGCCATTCCGAAACGATCCATAACGCCGGGAACAGCACCAGTGCATCGTGATACGGGTTGCGCTTCAGGCGGGCAAACACCCAGGCCTGCAAGGCGGTGAAAAACGCCAACCCGGCACAGAACAGCACGGTCAGCAGTGCGGCCAGCGGCACGGAGGCGGCACCGTAGGTGTGGATGCTGACGAACACCCAGGAGGTGCCGCTGCCGAACAGGCCCAGGCCGAACAGCCAGCCGCGCCAGGCGGCCTGCGTGGCCGTGGCCCCTTGCCAGCACAGCAGCAGCACGGCAGGGCACAGCAGGGTCAGCGGCCAGGCACCGAATGGTGCGAACGCCAGCGGCAGTGCCGCACCGGCCGCCAGTGCAAGCAGTGCAGCGGGCCAGCCGGCCGGGGAGGGCAGCGCGTTCATTCGCTGGCGGGGGCCGCGGGCAGGATCTGCATGCGCAGCAGGTGGATGCGGCGCTTGTCGGCGCTGAGCACGCGGAAGCGGAAGCCGTTCAGTGTGGTTTCCTCGTTGCGCTTGGGCAGGTGGCCGAAGGTGTGGATGACGAGGCCGCCGACAGTGTCGAATTCATCGTCGGGCAGGCGGGCCTTGAAGCAGTTGTTGAAGAGTTCGATCGGCATCAGGGCCTTGATCATGTATTCGTCTTCGCTCAACTGGTGGATGTGCTCGTTTTCCTCGATGTCGTATTCGTCCTCGATTTCGCCGACGATTTCCTCCAGCACATCCTCGATGGTGATCAGGCCGGACACATTGCCGTACTCGTTGATGACGATGGCCATGTGGTTGCGGCTCTCGCGGAATTCCCGCAGCAGCACATTGAGGCGTTTGCTCTCCGGGACGAACGTGGCCGGGCGCAGCAGTTTTTCCAGTGGCACCGGTGCTGCGTCGCGGTCGAGCGCGCGCACCAGCAGGTCCTTGGCCAGCAGGATGCCGAGTACATCGTCCGGCCCTTCGCCGAATACCGGAAAGCGCGAGTGGCCCGATTCGATGATCTGCCGCAGGTAGGTTTCCGGCGAGTCTTCCTGGTTCACCACGGCCATCTGGGTGCGCGGCACCATGACTTCGCGCACCTGCAGCTCCGATACGGTCAGCGCACCTTCAACGATGCCGGCCACGTCGCTGTCGATGATCTTGCGCTGGCGTGCGTCGCGCAGCATCTGGCGGAAATCATTGCGGTCGTGCGGGGCGCTGTGGAACAGGTGCCGGAGGCGTTGTCGCCAGGAAGTCCGGGAAGGGGTGTGGCTGGGATGCTCGTCGCTCATGGCCGCGCGGGGTCAGTGAATGGACGCCCAGTTCACTCATACGGCGCTGCAAAGTCAAGTGAACGCAGGATGGCGGTTTCCTGCGCTTCCATGACGGCAGCATCTTCGTCGCATTCGTGGTCGTAGCCGAGCAGGTGCAGCAAGCCGTGCACCAGCAGGTGGGCCCAGTGGGCGTCGAGCGTCTTGCCCTGTGCGGCCGCTTCCTCGGCGACCACCGGTGCGCAGATGGCAATGTCGCCCAGTATGGCGAGTGGCACGCCGGGTGGCAGTTCGGCCGGGAAGGACAGCACATTGGTGGGTTTGTCCTTGCCGCGGTAGTCGCGGTTGAGCTGCTGCATTTCCTCGCGGCCGACGATGCGCAGGCTGGCTTCGGCACCGGGTTTCGTCGTGTCGGGCACGGCGCGCGCCCATTGCCGCAGCCGGCGGTCGGACGGGATGCCGGGATCATCGCAGGCGCGGTCGATGGCCAGGCGCGGCGGCATCAGGCGGATTTCCCGTCGTCGTGCCGTGCATAGGCTTCGACGATGCGCTGTACCAGCGGGTGGCGCAGCACATCGCGTGCGGTGAACTGCGTGAAGCTGATGCCGGGCACGCCTTGCAGTACCTGCATGGCGTGTGCAAGTCCCGACGGGATGTGCTTGGGCAGGTCGATCTGGGTGACATCGCCGGTGATCACGGCGGTGGAGCCGAAGCCGATGCGCGTGAGGAACATCTTCATTTGTTCGCGCGTGGCGTTCTGGCTCTCGTCGAGGATGATGAAGCTGTGGTTCAGCGTGCGCCCGCGCATGTAGGCCAGCGGCGCGATTTCGATCACGTTTTTTTCAATCAGGCGCATCACGCGATCGAAGCCCATGAGTTCATAGAGGGCGTCGTACAGCGGGCGCAGGTAGGGGTCGATCTTCTGCGCCAGGTCGCCGGGCAGGAAGCCGAGTTTCTCGCCGGCTTCCACGGCCGGGCGCACCAGCAACAGGCGCTCGATGGTTTCCTCTTCCAGGGCCTGCACGGCACAGGCCACGGCGAGGAAAGTCTTGCCGGTACCGGCCGGACCGATGCCGAAATTGATGTCATGCGTCTGGATGGCATGCACGTAGTGCTGCTGGTTGCTGCCGCTGGGGCGGATCAGGGTCTTGCGCGTGCGAATGACGGCACCGGCATGCTGGCCGTTGCTGCTGCCACTGCCCTGCAGGCAGCGGTGGATGGCTTCGGCGGTGAGGGCCGGCAGGCCCTGTGTTTCCGCATACAGGGTTTGCAGGGCACGGCCGGCACTGGCCACCGCGCTGGCGTCGCCGCGCAGCTGCAGGGCCTGGCCGCGGTTGCGCACGCTGATGCCGAAATACTGGCCAACCTGTTTCAGGTGGGCATCCAGCGGCCCGCACAGGCAGGCGAAGCGTGCCGGGTCGGCCGGTGCCAGCTCGAGTTGTTCGCTGTGTTCGCTGCTGTCCATGGGGATGATGCTCAGTCGGCCTGGCGTTGTGCGTCGGCCAGCGGTTCGCCGCGCAGTGAATTGGTGAGTGCGGCCGTGATGCGCACCGGCAGGAAACGGCCGACGGGCGACGGGCCATCGAAACGGAAATTCACCACGCGGTTGTTCTCGGTGCGGCCCTGCCATTCACCCGGGTCCTTGCGCGACACGCCGGTCACCAGGATGTCCTGCACGCTGCCGACCATCGCCTGGCTGATGGCAGTCGCCTGCTGGGCAATGCGTGCCTGCAGCACCAGCAGGCGCTGCTTGCGGGTTTCCTCCGGCGTGTCATCCGGCAGCTCGGCTGCCGGCGTACCGGGGCGCGGGCTGTAGAGGAAGCTGAAGGACGCATCGAAACCGATGTCCTCGATCAGTTTCATCGTGGCGGCAAAATCCGCATCGGTCTCGCCGGGGAAGCCGACGATGAAATCCGACGACAGGCTGATGCCCGGGCGCACGCTGCGCAGGCGGCGGATGCGCGATTTGTATTCCAGTGCGGTGTGGCCGCGTTTCATCAGGGCCAGGATGCGGTCAGACCCGCTTTGCACCGGCAGGTGCAGGTGGTTCACCAGCTGCGGCAGTGCGGCATAGGCATCGATCAGCGCATCGGAGAATTCCAGCGGGTGCGAGGTGGTGAAGCGGATGCGGCCGATGCCGGGGATGGCGGCGACATGGTGCAGCAGTTCGGCGAAGTCCACCGCATTGCCCCGGGCATCGTTGCCGCGGTAGGCATTCACGTTCTGCCCCAGCAGGGTGACCTCGCGCACGCCCTGGCCGGCCAGGTGGGCAATCTCGGCCAGCACAGCGTCGAGCGGACGGCTCACCTCCTCGCCGCGGGTATAGGGCACCACGCAGAACGTGCAGTACTTGCTGCAGCCTTCCATCACCGATACGAAGGCGGTGGGGCCATCGACCTGCGGCGCCGGCAGGCGGTCGAATTTCTCGATCTCCGGGAAACTCACATCGACCACGCCGCTGCCGTCGGTGCGGGCACGGGTGATCAGCTCCGGCAGGCGGTGCAGGGTCTGCGGGCCGAACACCACGTCGACGAACGGCGCGCGCTCTCGGATGGCCTCACCCTCCTGGCTGGCCACGCAGCCGCCGACGCCGATGATCAGCCCCGGGTTTTTTTCCTTCAGCGGGCGCCAGCGGCCCAGCTGGTGGAACACCTTCTCCTGGGCCTTCTCGCGGATCGAGCAGGTGTTCAGCAGCAGGACATCGGCTTCCTCGGGCCTGTCCGTCGGCACCAGCCGGTGCGTCACGCCCAGCAGGTCACGCATGCGGGCCGAGTCGTACTCGTTCATCTGGCAGCCGTGGGTCTCGATGAAGACCTTTTTCGGGGTGGATTCCGGCATAGGGTGGCCCTGCGCCCTTGGGTTTGGCAAAACGGGCGCCAATTATAGCCCTGCGGGGGAGGCTTGTCCGGTTGTGGTACGATGCGCGCCCCCGCCGGCAGGCATGGGCGGCGACAGCGAGGTGGTCATGGCTAACTCACCGATTTACAAGGTTATTTTCCATAACCAGCAGCAGGTGTACGAGCTCTACGCCAGGCATGTGTATGCCAGCGACATGTACGGCTTCATCGAGGTCGAGGCCTATGTGTTCGGTGAGCGTACGCAGGTGATCGTCGACCCCGGCGAGGAGAAGCTGAAGACCGAGTTTGCTGCCGTCAAGCGCAGCTGGATCCCCATGCACGCCATCATCCGCATCGACGAGGTCGACAAGGAAGGCCAGGTCAAGGTCAGCGACAGCAAGGGCCAGCCGACCAACATCTCGCTGTTCCCGAGCCCGGCCGCCGCACGGCCGGTGGGCCGCAGCGACGACTGATCCCCGGCGATCCTTCAGCCGCCCTGCAGCCAGGCCCGTACCGTTGCCAGCTTCACGCAGCAGGTGAAGACGGCCATCGCGGTGCGGATGTCGTCCACGGCGGGAAAGCTGGGCGCGAGGCGGATGTTGCTGTCCTGCGGATCCTTGCCGCCAGGCCAGGTGGCGCCGGCCGGGGTGAGCTTCACGCCGGCGGCCGCCGCCAGTGCCACCACGGTGGCTGCCAGGCCCGGCAGGGTATCGAAACTGACGAAATAGCCGCCCTCGGGCCGGGTCCAGTGGCCCATGCCCTGGCCACCCAGCTCGGTCTCCAGTGCCGACAGCACGGCATCGAAGCGCGGGGCCAGCAGGGCCGCGTGTTTCGCCATGTGGGCATGCAGGGTGGCCTCGTCCCTCAGGAAGCGCACGTGGCGCGCCTGGTTGACCTTGTCCGGACCGATGGTGGATTTGCCGAGGTGTTTGCAGATGACGCCGAGGTTGGCCCTTGAGGCGCCCATGAAGGCCAGGCCTGCCCCGGCGAAGGTGATCTTCGAGGTGGAGCCGAACACATACACGCTGTCTTCGGTACCGTGGCGCCGGCAGGCGTCCATCAGGGACGCCAGCGGCGGTGCCGTATCGTGCAGGGCGTGCACGCTGTAGGCGTTGTCCCAGAAGATGCGGAAATTCTTCGCGGCAACCGTGCCGAGCCGGGCCATGCGCTCGACCACGGCGTCGCTGTACACCACGCCGCTGGGGTTCGAGAAACGCGGCACACACCAGATGCCCTTGATGGACGGGTCGGCCTGGATGAGGCGCTCCACGGCGTCCATGTCGGGGCCGTGTTCATCCATGGCAACCGGCACCATGCCGATGCCGAGGTCCTCGCAGATGGCAAAGTGGCGATCGTAGCCGGGCACCGGGCAGAGGAATTTCACGTCTTTTTCCAGCCGCCAGGCCGAACCGGCACCGGCCGGGCCGTGCAGCCAGGCGAACAGCACCGTGGTGTACATCAGGGTCAGGCTGGAATTGCCGCCGATCAGGACTTCGTCCGGCCTGACCTGCAGCATCGGCGCGAACAGTGCGCGGGCTTCCGGCAGTCCCTCGAGGCCACCGTAGTTGCGCAGGTCGCTGCCGTCGGCGGCCTTGAAGTCACCGCCGAGGATGCCGTCGAGCGCATCCGACAATGCCAGCTGGGCGGCATTCGGCTTGCCGCGTGTCATGTCGAGGTTGAGGCCGCGTGACTGCCAGTCCTGGTAGGTGGCAGCGAGGGTTTTTTCGAGCGCAACCAGGGCATCGCGGGAGGGACGGGTGGCCACGGGAGTCTCCTGACGGGTCGGTGGGGGCAGCTTGCGGGGCGGCGATTATAGCGGGTTTGCCGCGCCTGGCGACAGGCCGGACGGGGGCCTGTCTGCTACAGTAGGCGCCTTTGCCCCGGCCGGTGACCCATGCTTCCCGACTCCCTGCGCGAGACCATCCAGGCGGCCTACCGTGACTGGCTGGCCAGTGCCGGTTTCCGCCCGCGCCGCGTGCAACGCGAGATGATCGCGGTGATCGCGCGTGCGTTGGGGCGCCTGCTGGATGACCCGGGTGCGCGCGAGGGTGCGCCGATCGCGGTGGTCGAAGCCGGCACCGGCACCGGCAAGACCGTGGCCTATTCCCTCGCCGTGCTGCCGGTTGCGCAGCAACTCGGTGTGCGGGTGGTGATTGCCACCGCCACCACCACGTTGCAGGACCAGCTGGTCGGGCGCGACCTGCCGCGCCTGCTGGCCGGCACCCGCCTGCAGTTCCGTTTTGCGCTGGCCAAGGGCCGCCAGCGTTACCTCTGCCCGCTGCGCCTGTCGCGCATCCTGCAGGGCGAGCCGATGCAGGACGACTTGCTGCCGGGCGGTGCGCTGCAACGCCTGTCACTGGAACCGTTCCGCGAGCTGTACGCGCAGTGGGCGAGCGATGCCTGGGACGGTGACCGCGACCACTGGCCGCAGCCGCTGGACGATACCCTCTGGCGCCATGTCTCCACCGACCACCGCGGCTGCCTGGGCAATGGCTGCCCGGAGATGGCGCGCTGCTGCTTCTACCGCGCCCGCGCCGCGCTGCAGGATGCCGAATGCATCGTCACCAACCATGACCTGGTGCTGGCCGACCTGGCCCTGGGTGGCGGGGTGGTGTTGCCGAAGCCGGAAGAAACCCTGTATGTGTTCGACGAAGGGCACCGCCTGCCGGAGAAGGCACTCGGCCATTTTGCGGCCAGTTTCCGCGTCGGCACGGCGCTGGAGTGGCTGGCACGCCTGTCGGAGGATCTCGGCAGCCTGGCGCGTGCCGGCGGTGGCTGGCTGGGGCGGGTGCCGGCCGAGGTAGCCCTGCACGCCCACGGCGAATTGCCGCCGCTGGTGGAAGCCCTGCGCCTGCTGGAAGCGGGGCTGGCCGATTGGCTGGCGGCGCATGCCGGGCAACTCGATGCCGAAGGGCGCCTGCGCCTGCCGCCGGAGCTGCCCGCCTGCCTGCAGGAGGCTGCCGCCCGCCTGCAGGCCCTGCTGCCGCGGCTGGGCAAGTCGCTGGGCGACATCGAAACCGGCGTGCTCGCCGCCCTGGAACAGGACAATGCCGCCGCCGCGCTGGAGGCCGAGCCCTGGTACCCGCGCATCGGCGCACACCGTGGCCGCATCGAGGAAGCCCTGCGCCTGTGGCAGGCCTATGCCCGCGACAGCGACGCCGGCGGCACGCCCCCGGTGCGCTGGGTGAAAACCTGGGGGCGTGACGGCAAGCCGGATACCGAGTTGTGCTACAGCCCACTGCTGGCCTCCGGCATGCTGGCCGAGCAGCTGTGGCAGCGTTGCCTGGGTGCGGTGGTCGCCTCGGCCACGCTGGCGCCGATGCAGGATTTCGCCACTTTCCGCCTGCGCAGCGGCCTGCCGGAGGACAGCCTGTGGAGCTGCCTGCCGAGCCCGTTCGATTACGCAGCCAGTGCCTCGCTGACGGTACCGGCCATGCACAGTGACCCGGGACGGCCGGCCGAGCACACGCGTGAGCTGGTCACGTTGCTGCCGGCGCGGCTGGATCCGGACGAAGCCTCACTGGTGCTGTTTTCATCGCGCCAGCAGATGCTGGAGGTGCTGGAAGGGCTGCCGGCGGCCTGGCGTGCCCGCGTGCTCTGCCAGGAGCACCTGCCGCGGGCTGCCCTGCTGGCCGAACATTGCCGGCGTGTCGATGCCGGCGAAGGCAGCGTGATCTTCGGCCTGGCCGGCCTCGCCGAAGGGGTCGACTTGCCGGGCGATTACTGCAGCCATGTGGTGATTGCCAAGCTGCCGTTCCCGGTGCCGGATTCGCCGCTGGAGGCGGCGCTGGCCGACTGGGTCAAGGCACGCGGCGGCAACCCGTTCAGTGAAGTGGTGTTGCCGGATACGGCGCTGCGACTGGTGCAGGCGTGCGGGCGCCTGTTGCGCAGTGAGCAGGACAGCGGGCGCATCACCCTGCTGGACCGCCGCATCGTCACCAAGCCGTATGGGCGGCGCCTGCTGGCCGCCTTGCCACCGTACCGGCTGGTGGTCGAGGCCGCATGAAAAAGCCGCCCGAAGGCGGCTTTTTTGCAGGTGCGGGAGCTTACTCGCAGTTGGCTGCCACGGCCTCCTGGGCGCGCTTGATCTGGGCCTGCACTTCCTGCTCATCGAGGATGCGCTCATTGCCGTATTCGTCCTGGGTGACGACATGGCGGCGGTTCAGCAGCTGTTCCAGGTTGGATTGGGCGCGCTGGCAGATTTCAGGGTTTTTCTGGCGGGTTTCGGCAGTCTTGGCATCACCCCCGGCCTTGGCGGCCGCGTTGGCAGCCGCATTGGCCGTCGCAGGGGCTGCGGCAGGGCTATCCGGCGTTTGCGCCCTTTTCTGGATGGTTTCCACGGTCTGGGCAGCATCGGCAGGCTTGCGCATCTCGTAATGCACGACGCCCTGCGCATCCGTCCACTTGTAGATGGTGGTCTTTTCGGTCTGGGCATGGGCCACAACCGGCAGCAGCGCCAGCCCTGCGGCCACAAGGGCGGTGGTGAATTGGCGGCGGATCAGCATCCCGGGCACTCCCTGGTTGTTGCAGCGTGTTGTTATTGGTATGCGGGCATTGCGGCTCAAAGGTATACCAGCTCCCGCAGGATTACAAACCGGCAGCGCGTTCCAGGCCGGCCGGCGGTTGACTTCCGGACCGCCAGGAAAAACAATAAGCGCATCAACAGGTAAACCCCGCCGTCCACGCCACCCTGTGGCCGGCAGGGCGGCACCGGTCACGAGCCGGTGCCCGCGGGGACGTCCACCTGTTCTGTTCGTAGGGAACCGGCAAGCCACCGCAGCCTGCCCGGTTCCAGCCTGAAGCACCCATACCCCAGGCTACGGCAGACCGTCACCCGCAGTGATGGTCATGGCGTGATTTGGCGCTTGGAACACGTTGGCAAACACAGGCAAGACACGACAGGGGACGGATCATGACGGAAAAACCCATGCTTTCAGGCGGCGAGATGATCGCCCGCGCGCTGCAGGACGAAGGGGTCGAATTCATTTTCGGCTACCCGGGTGGTGCAGTGCTGCACATCTATGACGCCCTGTTCCAGTATTCGAAGGTGCCGCACATCCTGGTGCGCCATGAGCAGGCAGCCACCCATGCGGCCGACGCGTACGCGCGTGCCACCGGCAAGCCCGGCGTGGTGCTGGTGACATCCGGTCCCGGTGCGACCAATGCCATTACCGGTATCGCGACCGCGTACATGGATTCGATACCGATGGTGGTGCTGTCCGGCCAGGTGCCCAGCCACCTGATTGGCGAGGACGCCTTCCAGGAAACCGACATGGTCGGCATCTCGCGCCCGATCGTGAAACACAGTTTCATGGTCAAGCGTGCGGAAGACATCCCGGCGACCATCAAGAAGGCATTCCACATCGCCAGCACCGGGCGGCCAGGCCCGGTGGTGATCGACCTGCCGAAAGACATGACGCACCCGGCCCACCGGTTCGAGTACCACTACCCGGACAAGGTCAAGCTGCGCTCGTACTCGCCGGCCCAGAAGGGCCACAGCGGCCAGATCCGCAAGGCCGTCGATGTGCTGCTGGCGGCACGCCGCCCGGTCATCTACAGCGGCGGGGGTGTGGTGCAGGGCAACGCTGCGGCGCAGCTGGCGGCGTTGGCGCAACTGCTCAATTTCCCCGTGACCAATACCCTGATGGGCCTGGGTGGCTACCCGGCGACCGATCGCCAGTTCCTCGGCATGCTCGGTATGCACGGCTTTTATGAAGCCAACAATGCCATGCACCACGCCGATGTCATCCTGGCCGTTGGTGCCCGTTTTGACGACCGCGTGACCAACACGCCGTCGAAGTTCTGCCCGTCGGCCACCATCGTCCACATCGATATCGATCCGGCAGCCATTTCCAAGACGGTATCGGCCCATGTGCCGATCGTGGGTCCCTGCGATGCCGTGCTCGACGAAATGCTCGAGCAGGTACGCGAGCGCCTGAAGCAGGAACCGGCCTGCCTTGACCGCAAGGCCATCGAGGCCTGGTGGAAGCAGATTGACGAATGGCGTGCCGCCCACGGCCTGTGGACGGCCTGCCGCTACCATCCGGAATCGACCGACCTGATCAAGCCACAGGCCGTGATCGAGGCGCTGTGGCGCGTCACGGGTGGCAAGGCGTATGTCACCTCGGATGTTGGCCAGCACCAGATGTTTGCTGCGCAGTACTACCGGTTCGACCAGCCGCGCCGCTGGATCAACTCCGGCGGCCTCGGCACCATGGGGTTTGGCCTGCCGGCCGCGATGGGCGTCAAGCTGGCATTCCCGGAATCGGATGTGGTGTGCGTGACGGGTGAAGGCAGCATCCAGATGAACATCCAGGAGCTGTCGACCTGCACGCAATACCGGCTGCCGGTGAAGATCCTCAACCTGCACAACGGCTACCTTGGCATGGTCAAGCAGTGGCAGGACATGCAGTACGGCGGCCGTTATTCCGAGAGCACCTACGAGGATTCGCTGCCCGACTTCGTCAAGCTGGCAGAAGCCTACGGCCATGTCGGCATCCGGGTCGACCGCAAGCAGGACCTCGAGCCGGCACTGCAGGATGCCTTCGGCAAGTACCGTGACCGCCTGGTGTTCCTCGATGTACATGTCGACCCGCACGAGCACGTCTACCCGATGCACGTGGCCCCGAACGGCGCCATGCGTGACATGTGGTTGTCCAAGACGGAGAGGACCTGATCATGCGCCACATCATTTCCCTGTTGATGGAAAACGAGCCGGGCGCACTCTCGCGCGTGGTTGGCCTGTTCTCGCAGCGTGGCTACAACATCGAATCGCTGAATGTGGCAGCCACCGAAGACCCGACCCTGTCGCGACTCACGCTCACCACCATCGGTGATGACCACAAGATCGAGCAGATCACCAAGCAGCTCAACAAGCTGATCGATGTGGTGAAGCTGGTTGATTTGTCCGACGGTTCGCACATCGAGCGCGAGCTGATGCTGGTCAAGGTGAAGGCGGTGGGGGCGCAGCGTGCCGAGATCAAGCGCACGGCCGACATTTTCCGTGGCCAGATCGTTGATGTCGGCCCGTCGGTCTACACCATCCAGCTGGCCGGCACATCCGACAAGCTGGATGCCTTCGTGCGTGCGCTGGGTGATACCACGGTGCTGGAAGTGGTGCGCACCGGCGTGTGCGGCCTTGCACGGGGTGACAAGGTGCTGAGCCTGTAACGGCCCGCCGGGTCACCGCCCAGCAAAACGCCCGCTGTTGCGGGCGTTTTGCTGTCAGCGGCGTGCACGCAGCCGTCGCCAGCCGTCCTGCAGGGCGAGGGCAGCCAGCACCGCAATCGCCGGCAGGGTCGGCCCGCTCAGGCGCCAGCCGTACACCCACGGGAAGATCACGCACAGGGCGCCGAAATTCAATGCCACCCACAGCCCCAGCAGCAGTCGCTCCTGGCGGAACGGGATGCCGCGTTTCAATGCCAGCACGAAGCCGATGAAGGCCAGTACCGTCGGCAACAGGATGTTCCAGGCGATGCGCGCTTCGTAGATCACGATGCCGAACAGGTAGGCCAGCTTGTAGCCCACGCGGTAGAAGAACGCGGCCGGGTCGCTGAGGATGTAGTCGATGGCGATGCGGCCCTGCTCGCTGGCCGGCGGGATGGGCGGGAAATCAAACGGGTGGAAGCGCTCGCCCACCGGCGGGTGGTTGCCGATCCACAGGTTGAAGCTGCCGGATGTCGGCATCCACACCCACTCGCCGGCCACCACGGCATTGCGCCAGCCGGTGAGCAATACCGGCAGCAGGCCGGCGGCCAGCAAGGTCGCGGCAGCCGGCCACTGCCAGCGATGGCCGGGCTGCACCGGCCAGGCCACCCACAGTGCCGCCACCGCCACGAACGGCAGGAAATTCGCCCGCGTGATCACTGCCAGTGCAAGCCACAGGGCCGACGCCAGCAGCAGGCCCGTGCCGGGTTGGCGGCGCCAGCGGATCAGGCTGTACAACAGGCCGTAGGCCAGCACGATGCTGAAGGTGGTATCCAGCAGTACCGACGGGAATTTCAGGATTTGCCCGCTGCCCAGCAGCAGGCCGCTGGCCAGCAACCCGGCGGGCCGGCCAAAGGCGTGGCGTACCGACAGGTAGAACAGCAGCAGGAAGGCGACCATCAGCATCTGCTGCAGCCAGGTCACGGCCAGCACATCCTCGCCAGCCAAGGCATGCATGGCGGCCATCCAGTAGGGATAGCCGACATTCATGAAAAACGGCTTGCCTTCGGTGAAGGCCGCATTGAGCCAGTCGCCCAGCAGGATGTCGCGGGCCTGGGTTTCGTAGCGTAGCCAGTCGTTGCCGGCGGTGAAGATCTGTGCGGCCGGCTCTGTGCCACGGTCGCGCTGGCGTTGCAATGCCGCGCTGCTGAGCAGGGCAAACAGCAGCAGCAGGACCAGGCGTTCCCAGCGCGTTTCCCGCCAGCGGCGCCAGTCGACCAGCATGAGCACCATCGCCAGCACGGTGAGCAGCCAGCCGGCCAGCGCGACCTGATGCAGGGTGTGCCAGCCCGAGTGCCCTGTGCTGTAGCCGGGCAATGGCGAGAACGCTGATGGTGGTACGGACTCGAACCGCTTGCCGTCGTGACTCCAGCGCAGGTCGAGTGCCGGGGCATCGTCGCGGGTGCGGCGGTATTCGGCCACCAGCGGCCAGGTGCCGGCCGTGGCCGGCCGTACCTCGGGCGTACCATCGCTGTACCAGGCCTGCGTGCCGATGCGCAGCGTAGCCTCGCCGGCGCCGGCCTGCCATTGCAGGGCGACGATGCTGTCCGGGATGCTGAGGGTGCCCGACCAGATGGTGCTGAAGCGGAAATGTTTGCGGCGGTGATCGTCGCCGGCGTTTTCACGCCAGTTGAAACGGTGCCAGTCGTTGACGAAATGCAGCGGGAAGGTTTGTTCGGTGATGCTGAAACCGCGTGGGCTGAACGACAGTGATGCATCGACGCGGGTGGCATGCTGCTGCAGGTCGCGGTACAGCCAGCTCACCTCGTGCGGCGGCGTGAACCGGTTGTCGGCGTAATAGCGTGCCAGCAAACCCGGTGCCGGCTGCAGGCTGATGGCGATGCCCTTCAGCAGGGCCAACAGCAGCAGGATGCCCAGCAGCAGCGAGCCGCGCCGCCAGGACAGCGCACGCTGCGGCAACACGAACAGCAGCAGGGAGATGCCCAGCAGCGCTGCCACGCTGGCCGGCGTCACCGTAGCCTGTGCCACGCCGTGGTGGTCGAGGTGGCCGCCGGCCCAGAACAGCAGGGCGGCCAGCCACAGGCAGACGACGGGGGGCAGGCGTTTGGCGAAGGTTGTCATGCCGTCATGGTACCAAAACGGCACCGGCAGCCCTTCGGCTGCCGGTGCGTGCAGGCAGCACGGGGCTGCCGGATGCGGGCGGGATCAGACGATTTTCTGCATCGCCGTCATGTAGCCGCGCAGTTCCTGGCCGATGTACTCCACCGGGTGGTTGCGGATCGCCTCGTTGACGGCGATCAGCTCGCGGTTGTCGACGCCGTTGTCCTTCACGGCCAGGCCCTTGCCGATGACATCCGTGCCGACCTTGGCCATGAAGCCCTGCAGCAGCGGCACGCAGGCATGCGAGAACAGGTAGCAGCCGTATTCGGCCGTGTCGGAGATCACCACGTTCATCTCGTAGAGTTTCTTGCGCGCGATGGTGTTGGCGATCAGCGGGGTTTCGTGCAGCGATTCGTAGTAGGCCGATTCTTCCAGGATGCCGGAATCCACCATCGTTTCGAAGGCGAGTTCCACCCCGGCCTTGACCATCGCGACCATCAGGATGCCGTGATCGAAGTATTCCTGCTCGCTGATGGCAGCGCTGGTGTTGACCGCTTTCTCGAACGGCTGTTGGCCCGTTTCGGCGCGCCACTTCAGCAGGTTGGCATCGTCGTTGGCCCAGTCGATCATCATGGTGCGCGAAAACTCGCCGCTCATGATGTCGTCCTGGTGCTTCTCGTACAGCGGGCGCATGATGTCTTTCAGCTCCTCGGCGAGGTAGAACGCCTTGAGCTTGGCCGGGTTCGAGAGGCGATCCATCATGTGGGTGATGCCGCCGTGCTTGAGGGCCTCGGTGACGGTTTCCCAGCCGAACTGGATCAGTTTGGAGGCATAGCCGGCGTCGATGCCGTTGGCCACCATCTTGTTGAAGCACAGGATGGAACCGGTCTGCAGCATGCCGCAGAGGATGGTCTGCTCGCCCATCAGGTCGGATTTCACCTCGGCAATGAAGGAGCTCTCCAGCACGCCGGCACGGTGGCCGCCGGTGGCGGCTGCATAGGCCTTGGCAATTTCGAGGCCGTCGCCGTTGGGGTCGTTCTCGCGGTGCACGGCAATCAGCGTCGGCACGCCGAAGCCGCGCAGGTATTCCGCCCGCACTTCGGAACCGGGGCATTTCGGTGCAACCATCACCACGGTGATGTCGGGCCGGATCTGCATGCCTTCCTCGACGATGTTGAAGCCGTGCGAGTAGGCCAGGGCGGCGCCTTTCTTGATCAGCGGCATGATGGCGGTGATCACCGAGGTGTGCTGTTTGTCCGGGGTCAGGTTCAGCACCAGGTCAGCTTTCGGGATCAGGTCCTCGTAGGTGCCGACGGCAAAGCCGTTGTCGGTGGCGTTCTTCCACGACTGGCGCTTGCTGCTGATGGCCTCGGCGCGCAGCGCATAGCTGATGTCCAGCCCGCTGTCGCGCATGTTGAGGCCCTGGTTGAGGCCTTGGGCGCCACAGCCGACGATGACGATCTTCTTGCCTTTCAGGTAATTGCAGCCGTCGGCGAATTCGGACGGGTCCATGAAACGGCATTTGCCCAGTTCTTCCAGCTGCAGGCGCAGCGGCAGGGTATTGAAGTAGTTCTGGCCCATGGTGGGGTGTCCTCGTGGTACCGGTGGTTGGGGATGCCACCCTAGCGCAGGCCTTTTGTTGCGTAAAATGATATATTTGAAACACATCATTGCGAATAATGCATCATGGATCCCAAGAGCCTGCGTGCCTTCCTTGCCCTGGCCGATGCCCTGCATTTCGGGCGGGCGGCCGGGCGCTGCCACCTGAGCCCCTCGGCCCTGAGCCGGCTGGTGCAGCGCCTGGAAGCGGAGGTGGGCGTGGCCCTGTTCCTGCGCGACAACCGCCGGGTGGCGCTGACCCCGGCGGGCCGCCTGTTTCGCGACTATGCCCGTGATGCCCTGCAGCGCTGGGAGGATTGCCGCCAGTCCCTGCGCGCCGGGGGCACCAGCCTGTCCGGGGAAATCCGCCTGTTCTGCTCGGTCACGGCCAGTTACCACTTCCTGTCGCACATCCTGCCGCGCTTCCGGGCCCGCCATCCGGGCATCGAGATCCACCTGCATACCGGCGACCAGGCAGAGTCGGTGCAGCGGGTGCTGGCAGGTGACGAGGACCTGGCCATCGCCGCCCGCGGCGACCACTGGCCGCAGCGCCTGGCTTTCCTGCCGGTGGCCAGCACGCCACTGGTGTTCATCCTGCCGGCGGTGGCCGGCCTGGTGCGTGAACGGGCGACAGCCCCCGGTGGGCCCGACTGGGGCGGTCTGCCGCTGATCGTGGCCGAGCAGGGCTTGTCGCGCGAACGGGTGGATCACTGGTTCCGGGCAGCGGGGATTCGGCCGAATGTCTACGCTCAGGTGGCCGGCCATGAGGCCATTGTCAGCATGGTCAGCCTGGGGTATGGCGTGGGCGTGGTGCCGCAGCTGGTGCTGGACAACAGCCCGTTGCGCGAACAGGTCGAAGTCTGGGCGGGTGCGCCGGCCCTGGCGGGTTTTGCCATCGGCGTGTGCTGCCTGCAGCGCAGCCTGGGCCATCCCTTGGTGCAGGCATTCTGGGCCGAGGCGGAGCAGGCCTTTGCCGGGTCCGGTTGGCGCCGTGCAGGGCCTACCTTATGATGGCGGCAGGCATGAGGGCTGCAGCAGTGCGTGACGACACCGAAAACACAACAGTCGACCAAGAGCCGGTCGGCAGCTTGCTGCCGGTCGGTGAGTATGTCGAGGAAGAGCTGGTCGAAGGCAACCGCAAGGTGCGTCGCCGTGGCATTTACCTGCTGCCCAACCTGTTCACCACTGGCACCCTGTTTTCCGGCTTCTATGCCGTTGTCGCAGCGATGAATGGCGATTTCGAAAAAGCCGCCGTGGCGATTTTTGCGGCCATGTTCTTTGACGCCATGGACGGGCGGGTGGCGCGCCTGACCAATACGCAAAGCGAGTTCGGCGTGCAGTACGACAGCCTGTCGGACATGGTGGCGTTTGGTGTGGCACCGGGCCTGGTGGTGTTCAGCTGGACCCTGTCGTCGCTGGGCAAGGTAGGCTGGGCGCTGGCTTTTATCTACACGGCGGGCGCGGCATTGCGCTTGGCCCGTTTCAATACCCAGGTAGCCACGGCGGACAAGCGATTCTTCAGCGGGCTGGCGAGTCCCGCAGCAGCGGCCGTGCTGGCATCCACCGTGTGGGTGGGGGCCGATGCCGCGTGGGTGGGGGAGTCCCAGTTGCCGCTCGGCCTGCCATGGGTGGTGGGCCTGCTGACGGGCCTGACCGGCGTGCTGATGATCACCAACATTCCCTACCACAGCTTCAAGGGCATCGATTTCAAGGGGCGGGTGCCGTTCGTCGTGTTCCCCTTGATTGTGCTCGCGCTGGCCGTCGTGATGGTGGACGCGCCGAAAATCCTGATGCTGGTGGCGCTGGCGTATGCCTTTTCAGGGCCCCTGGCGTATGCCTGGGGGCGTGCGCGCCGTTAAGTTGTGACAGGTGCCCGGCCGAGGGCATGGACGGGCCGGTGGCTGGTTTTCGCCCGTGCAAAAAAATTGCCCTGACCCGTTGCACGATGATTCCCGTTGCGTATAATACGCGTCCCTACCGGCCAGTGG
>LAHR01002567.1_pt1 | contig 32770 bp, 26 predicted proteins | sample 329641 | NCBI WGS metagenome assembly LAHR01 (sample SAMN03275701, study PRJNA271635) | activated sludge metagenome | isolation source: Sample C-3 Sludge from acetogenic chamber (third chamber) of Anaerobic...
GGCGGCAGGTGCGAAAAATGGGAGACAGACAGCAGGAAGAAAAAAAATGATAACATTCCCAACCTCTTTCTGAAGAGGACGGAGATGCTGATGGGCGATTACCGCGAGGAGGAGCCTGACGGCAGGCCTTCAGTCGGCATCCCCAGGGCGCTGATGGTATATTACCAGCAATTCCCCTTCTGGAGGACCTTCTTCAGCGAACTCGGATTCAGGGTTGTGCTGTCACGCGAGTCGGACAGGGCGCTGGTGACCCGGTCACTGGAGACTGTCACCTCAGAGACATGCCTCCCGGTAGAGCTGATGCACGGGCATGTCATCGATCTTGTTGACAAGGGAGTTGACTATGTCTTCATGCCTTTCATCGTCAGCGGCAAGTACAAAGAGGGAGACAGTACATCCAACTCCAACTGTCCGTGGATTCAGTCGTTTCCGTTTATGGTCAGGGCAGCGCTCCGTGACCGGGTTGATGAGAAGAAATTCCTCACCCCCACCCTGCATTTCAGGTATTTTGAGCGGGCTCTGACAAAGGAGATGATTTCGTTTTTCGGTGATAAGATGGGATTTGATTCCTCCAGGGTGAAAAAGGCGCTTCTGCAGGCTGACGGCATGCAGACAGCCTTTGAGAGAGGCGTGGCGGAATACGGGCGTAAGGCCCTCATTGAAATTCCCGAAGGATGCAGGCCTGCAGTTATTCTTGGCAGGCCATACAACAGCACTGATCCGCACCTTAATCTGAGCCTTGCAGAAAAGCTCATCGCACAGAATGTGATGCCTATTCCGCTTGACATGCTTGACCTTTCCGTTGCTGACCTTTATAAGAACTACCGTAACATGTACTGGCCCAACGGCCAGAAGATCATTGCGGCAGCAAAGCACGTTGCCCGTACAGATGGTCTGTATGCAGTATATATCAGTAATTTCAGGTGCGGCCCTGATTCATTCATATGGCATTACGTCACCGAGGAGCTCAAGGGAAAGCCCTTCCTTCACCTGGAAGTCGATGAGCACTCTGCTGACGCAGGCATGGTTACCCGCATAGAGGCATTTCTTGACAGCCTGGAGGGGTCAGAGAAGAATGCAAGGAAGGCTGTTGAGGTCATCAGGCCCCGGCCCAGCCCTTCTGAGCCACCCTCGAACAGGACCCTCTATTTCCCGTACATGCATGACGGCGCACGGTTTGTTGCCGCCGCGGCGAGGAGTGTCGGGATCCCCTCGGAGGTTCTGCCCATGCAGACAGAAGAGGATATTGCACTGGGAAGGAAGTACACCTCATCGAAGGAGTGTTTCCCGATGATCTGCACCACCGGCAGCTTCCTGAAAAAGCTTATGGAGCCGGGAGCGGACCCGTCGAAGATGAGCTTCTTCATGCCTGACCATAACGGACCATGCCGTTTCGGGCAGTACAACCAGTTCCAGAGGATACTATTTGACAGGCTTGGCTTCAGGGATGCAGAGCTGGTCACACCTTCAAATGACACCTCCTATGCCGATCTGGCAGGAGACCGCAGCCAGCGGTTCAGGATCAACGCGTGGAAAGGGTTCGTGGCGTTTGACTTCATCAGGAAACTGTACAGGGAGACCCGGCCATACGAGCTCAATCCGGGCGAAAGCGAGGCTGTCTACCTGGATGCCATGAAAAAGGCCGAAGCCTCCATCGAGAAAAACTGCAGGGGCCTTCGCCGGATACTGGTCGGGGCTTCATCGGCCTTCATGGCCGTAAAGGTCGACAAGAGCAAAAAGAAACCGGTGATAGCCGTGCTTGGTGAGATCTTCATGCGTGACAACGCAGGATGCAACGGCAACATTGCCAACCGGCTTGAAGCACTGGGCGCCGAGGTGCTCATAGGCCCCTTCTCCGAATGGATCACCTATTCAACCCACCGCTATACACGTGACAGCCGCTGGAAGAACGACACGAAGGGCGTCATCAGGTCGAAGATACAGGGCATTGGCCAGGAGGTTCTTGTTGATTACCTGCTGAGAGGCATCAGGAAGGTGAGTGATACCTCCAAAGATGTGTCGCTTCATGAAATACTGAGGCTGAGCAACAGGTACGTAAGCGAGTTCTATGACGGTGATCCGCCAATAGCCCTCGGGATGTCTTCTGCGCTGGCAGGGAGAGGGGTGTCAGGAATAGCAGCAATCCTGCCCTTCACGTGTATGCCGGGAACGCTTATCGCTTCTGTCAGTGATTCCTTCAGGAAGGATCACAACAACATTCCGTTCCTCAACATACCCTATGACGGGCAGGACAGCGTATCACTTGAGACAAGGCTACAGGCCTTCTTCTTCCAGGTCAGGGAGTATGCTGAGGCACACCAACAATAGTCATCTCGTCAATGAGGTAACCTGCGTTGCCAAGCTTTTCAATCAGGAAAAGCGCATACCTGATATCTATGCTGATATTACGGCTCTGCTGAGGGTTGTACATCATGTCTGATGCCACCCCTTCCCATGCACGGTCAAAGTTGACCCCTATCAGGTGACCCTCGGCATTAAGCACCGGGCTTCCCGAGTTGCCTCCTGTAGTGTGGTTATTGGCAATAAAGCATACCGGCATATCGCCGTCATATCCGTACCTGCCGAAATCTTTCTTCTCATACAGTTCCTTCAGCCTGTCAGGCACATCGTAATCATAGATCTCCGGGTTGTCCTTCTCCATCACACCGGTGAGGGTCGTCTGATGCTCATGGTAAACGGCATCACGTGAGTCATAACCCATCACCTTTCCGTAAGCCAGCCTTAGGGTTGAGTTTGCATCAGGATAAAAGACCTTGTCTCCCCCCTGCTCCATCTGGGCGGCCATATAGAGTTTGTTGAGCTCTGCCAGCCTGGCATCGGCAGCTGACAGCTCTCCCCTGAGGCGTGATGCAGTCAGGTCAGATGCCGAGACAGCCATCCGGTAGAAGATATCCTTCTGAACCTTTTTGGGATCGAATTTGCTGATGAGTGCCTTAACCCTGTTCTCGTCGGTAAAGATTGACTTATCGAAAAGCTTACCGGCCACCATGCCGAAATCTCCCCTGCATGATTCAGCCAGCGCCTTGTAGACATCAGTCTGCCACTCCCTGTCGATGTTCTTCCCGTAAAGGTCCATTACAGCCACAAACAGCTGCTCCGAAACGTTGCGGTCATAGTTGCGGAAGTATCCGTCGGCATATTCCTGCAGTCTTTTCAATTCCTTGTCAAGCCCGGGATCCTTTTGGGAGGCCATTTCCACTGCTCTTCTGAAGGCTCCGGCAAGTGATGCCGGTTCTACGCCTGCTGAGCCAAACACCTCATTGGTGTAGGAGTTTACAAGATAATTGTGTGTGTAGGTGCTGTAGATGTCAGCATACTCATCGAGTATCTTACCGTACTTTCGGACACGTTCCGGGTCAGCTGCCACCCACTTCATGAACTCCTTCTCAAAAGCCTGCTTGCGGGCTACACCATTCATCCTGTTAAGGCTCTGGATTTCACCGATTGATTTCTTCCAGCCGTTGGCGAGGCCAAATGATTTACCCGAATACTTCAGCCTGACCAGCGGGTCCTTTGCCATGGCCTGCTCCATGATTGATATCTTCTTGCCGCGCATGTCCACCATTTTCGGGTAGATGACGTCCTTCAGCATGCTGATGTGATATGACGGAGCATATTCCTGTGTCCTTCCGGGGTATCCGAAGACCATTGTAAAATCGCCCTCCTTAACTCCGGCAATTGACACCGGGAAGTGGTATGCGGGATGGTAGGGCACATTCTCAGCTGAATATGCAGCAGGCTTGTTCTCCTTGTCAGCATAAACCCTGAACAGGGAAAAGTCGCCCGTATGCCTCGGCCATACCCAGTTGTCAGTGTCGCCTCCGAACTTGCCGATGGCTGACGGGGGCGCTCCCACGAGTCTGACATCACGGAAAGATTCATTGACAATCAGAAAGTACTGGTTACCAAGGAAGAAAGGCCTGACGGCCGAACGATAATGGGTTCCTTTGACTGCCTCTGCGTTGATGGCAGTGATGTTTGCGTTGATGATCTCATCACGTTTCTCCTTGTCCATGTCATCAGTCACCCCTTTGAGAACCTTGTCGGTGACATCTTCCATATACTTGAGGATGGTGACGGAGAGTCCGGGATTTGCAAGCTCTTCAGCATTGGAAGCAGCCCAGAATCCGTTTCTCAGGTAGTCATGCTCCAGAGTGGAGTGGTTCTGAATGTACCCATAGCCACAGTGGTGGTTGGTGATTATCAGCCCTTTGTCAGAGATGAACTCGCCTGTGCAACCTCCCCCGAATAGCACCACGGCGTCTTTCATTGATGCCCTGTTGATGCTGTAGATATCTTCAGCTGTAAGCTTGAAGCCATTCTCCTGCATCAGTTTGATGTTGTACTTCTCAATAAGCACAGGGATCCACATCCCCTCATCTGCCAATGCTGCCGGTGTGGCCATGGCAAGGAGCATCGCAATAGTGAAAAGTTTCGTTTTCATATGTTTCTGGTTTTGTTTCTGATTTCGTTTCCGGTAAATTGAAGAAGGGCTGTAAAGAGTTCGCTAACCGGCATTCCCACAACATTGTAATAAGACCCTTCTATTGTTGTTATGCCCCTCAGGCCTATCCATTCCTGGATGCCATATGCGCCGGCTTTGTCGAGGGGGCGGTAGTTCTTAACGTAGTATTCAATCTCGTCATCACTCATTTCCCTGAAGGTGACTCCGGTGGTGACTGAAAAGACCATTTCTTTTTTACTGTCTCTCAGGCATATACCTGTGATCACCTCATGCCTGCACCCGGAAAGCTGCCTGAGGAAACTGATTGCTTCCGCATCACCGGCAGGCTTGCCCAGGTTCTCACCATGGCACCAGACAATGGTGTCAGCGGTGATCAGCACCTGCCCCGGAGCAAGCGGCTCATCCCATGAGGACGCCTTGCCTGCCGCCAGGAACTCTGCGATATCTTTTCCCCTGAGATGAGCAGGCCAGTTTTCTTCAAAGCCGGTGACAGCCACCCTGAACCTGAATCCGGCATCTTCCATTAGTTGCCTGCGCCTTGGTGATGCCGAGGCAAGGATAAGGTCAAAGTTCTGCAACCTGTCTGAAAACATTCTAAAGAATTTTCCCTGAAGAGATTATTGCTCCTGCAACAAGTGAGTAGAGTATTCCTGCCAGCATGATGAGCTTCATCAGCCTGCTTGCAAGGGTAAGATGCTTCTTTTCCCCCGAAGTGAGCACCCTGACAATCACCGCCACCAGCGGAACCGCCAGGAGAAGCGAGATATACACAAGGGTGATGGTGTCACGGAGATGCCTGGACCATACATAATAAAGCAACGCCACGGTTACGACTGAAAGAAGGACAACAATGACTCTACAGACTGTGAGCCCTGATATCACCGGCAGCGTTTTTCTGCCTGTCTCACGGTCGCCATCACAATCTTCCATATCCTTTATTATCTCGCGGATGAGGGTTGTCAGGAATGCAAACAGGGCGAATCCGCCTACCCACCAGAAAAGTATGGCTACACCCGGAAAACCGGAGGAGGCCTGTGAATAGTATACATAAACAGGTGCTGCATCATACACCACTACCAGCATTGGAACCATTGCAACCAGCAGCGCCACGATAATGTTTCCAATCAGGAACTGCCGCTTATAGGTGGCCGAGTAGAAGTAAAGCAGCCCGGATATCAGTATAAAGAAGATTCCAAGCCATACATAACCTATACGTGCAGAAACGTATATCCCGCCGATAACGCCCAGTAAATTGAACACGTTATGATACATCATTGCCATGCGCCTTGTGATAGTGTTTCCGACAATGATAGTTCCCCTGTTGATCAGGTCTGCCCGGATATCGAAGTAGTCGTTGATCACATAGCCTGCTGCAGTGATAAGGCATGTTGAAATTACAAGTATGAGGAAGTCAAACCAGCCGAGGCGGAAGTCCATGGCAACCAAAGTTGCCGGATCTCCGGCCATTGTCACCAGGATGGCGCCCAGCAGCGGCCTGATGATTGCGTATCTCATCAGCATCATTGTCAGCGCCACTACCAGAAGGTTTGGCAGCCTTACAAGATCCAGAAGGTCTTTTAATCTCTCACCACGAGAATGCTTCATAGTCCATCCAGTTTTTGTGGAGTCTCAGCGCCTGCTCAATCACATCGCGCACGCATCCCTCTCCCCCATTTTTATCTGAAATGTAAACGGCAATCTGCTTTATTTCACTGTCGGCATCGGCCGGACAGGCCGGAAGGCCAACCATCTTCATCACCTCAAAGTCAGGAATGTCGTCACCCATGTACAGGACACTCTTCAGGTCTACATTCCACCGTTCTGCCAGTTCCTTCATGCTCTCTTTCTTGGTTCGCGAATTCAGAAAAATGTCATTAACACCAAGTGTTTTAAGTCTTTTGATATATTCCTTTGAATTAGCGCCGGAAATAACCCCGACGTGATATCCCTTTTTGACAGCCAGCTGGATGGCATATCCGTCCCTGAGGTTGACTGTCCGGAGTGGTATGCCCCATACCGAGAGAGCGATAGTCTGTGTTGACAGTACTCCGTCGATGTCAAAGACAAAGGCTTTTACTCCCCGGAGTTCTTCCTTGAAATTCGTCATTTTTCCCTTTTCCTGTAATGTCCGGCAATCATCCTGCTGACAAGCCGGTAGAGTTTCTGGTATTGTGGTGAGAAAGATAGCAATTCGATGTGACTTTTCACTGTGCCGGTGTCATGTCGCACAGCAGGCCCGGTCTGGGCGGCTTCAGGGCCGGTGCGGAGAGCCTTGCGCACCGTCTCCTCCATCAGGGGTCTGAGCAGTACCGGGTCAATGCCGGCTTCCCTGGCGACTGACTCACCGGCTGTCATCATAAAGTTTGAGAAGTTGTTTGTGAAGACGGCAGCCAGGTGAAGCTTTTTTCTGCTCTCTGAGTCACACTCCCACACCCCGGCCCCGATGCTCTCACCTGTATTCCTCAGCACCTCCATGGCCAGACTGTCAGTGGCCTCAATGAAGAACGGCACCTTGCGCAGATCAGGCGGAAAAGCTTTGGTAAAGGTCTGCAGCGGATAAAATACACCCGCACCGGATGCCCGCCCGAGGGCTTCAATCGGGATACTGCCTGCTGTGTGGGCGATGACTGTATGAGGGGATATGACGATTGAGGCAGCAACTTCGGCAACTGTCTTATCGGTGACACAGATCAGAAGGAGATCACATTCGCCCGGCACAGTAAGATCCAGCCGGTATCCGGCCCCGGTTTTTTTCGCCAGCTCACGTGCGCTTATGCCGTTTCTTGAGGCAACGGATACTATCCTGTGACCTGCTGATGCCAGCCCTGTGGCAAGTGACTCCGCCACATTGCCTGCTCCGATGAAGGATATGTTGTAGGTAGACACCGTTGCTGGCAGATCATTGCGTCAAATTGCAGCGTTACTTTCCCCATTCATGGGCAGCCACCGCAGTTACCTTTACCTGGTAGATCCTCATATAGCTGTAATAATATGAGTTACTGCTGTTCATCAGGTAATTGCACTCATAGAAGTACTCCCCTGACACCAGTATCTCCTCTCCCTGGGCGAATTTGGTCAGTTCACTTATCCATTGCGAGGGATTACAGAAATAATATATTGAATACTGATCCCAGATTGTGGAGAACCGCGCAGTCTTGTTGACTGCGTCATATGTGATATAAACGTTTGACAGGTTCAGGGAGTCAAGGGCGTCACCGTCACAACCGCATTTTGGTTGTTTCTTGCAGCCAGCCGTCACTGCAACCAGTGCAGCAACTGCAAAAACCAGGGCCAGTGTGGCCAATATCCTGTTTCTTTTCATGATTCTGAGCTGTTTAGACACTGCAAAATAATGCTAATTTTCCTTCCCTCCAAACAAACAAGCCGGTTGTTTTCACAACCGGCTTATCTTCAGTATGTTCATGAATCATGCCTGTGCTGTCGGTCCGCCGAAAGTGACCGGCATGACAGGGCCTGATCCCTTGACTTCGCGTATCGGGCCGTGAACAGCCTCGTACTTGGCAATATTGTCACTCAGCGCTGCCACAAGCCGCTTGGCATGCTCGGGGGTCAGGATGATCCTCGACTTGACCTTTGACTTGGGTACGCCCGGCATGATCCGGACGAAGTCAATTACAAACTCCGCCGGTGAGTGGGTTATTATTGCCAGGTTGGAATAGACGCCCTCAGCAACATCCTCGCTTAGTTCAATGTTAAACTGGCCCTGATTCTTGATGTCTGACATGATCCTCTGGTTTTAGCCCTGTTCCACCTCGCTGGGACTCTGCCCGGCGTGAACAAGAGATTCATAATCATCGAGAGACCCGACAATGATGTTGTTGTACTCCCTGAGGCCGGTGCCTGCCGGGATGAGGTGTCCGACGATGACATTCTCCTTGAGACCCTCAAGGAAGTCGACCTTCCCGAGGATGGCAGCCTCATTGAGGACCTTGGTGGTCTCCTGGAATGATGCTGCAGAGAAGAAGCTGTTCGTCTGGAGTGCAGCGCGGGTGATACCCTGAAGCACCTGCTGTGATGTAGCAGGTACTGCATCTCTTGCATCAATCAGCTTGAGGTCACGGCGCTTGAGCAGTGAGTTTTCATCCCTGAGTTTGCGGGCCGTGATTATCATGCCCGGCTTCAGCGTCTGGCTGTCACCTGGTTCCAGCACAATCTTCTTGCCATATACCCAGTCATTCTCATCCATGAACTCCAGCTTATCAACAATCTGTCGCTCAAGGAATTTAGTGTCACCCGGGTCAATTATCTCAACCTTGCGCATCATCTGCCTGACGATGGTCTCAAAGTGCTTGTCATTGATTTTCACACCCTGGAGACGATAAACCTCCTGGACCTCATTGACAATATATTCCTGGACCTTTGTGGGCCCCTTGATGGCAAGAATGTCCGAAGGTGTGATTGCGCCGTCAGAGAGTGATGTGCCTGCCCTGACATAGTCATTCTCCTGCACAAGAATCTGTTTTGACAGCGGTACAAGGTACTTCTTCATCTCACCTGACTTGGATGTGATGGTTATCTCCCTGTTACCCCTCTTGATCTTTCCGTAGGTAACCTCACCGTCAATCTCGGTCACGATAGCCGGGTTGGACGGGTTACGTGCCTCAAAGAGCTCGGTAACCCTTGGCAGACCTCCGGTGATGTCACCGGACTTTCCTACTGCCCTCGGTATCTTGACGATAGTGTCACCGGCTTCGACCAGTTTGTTGAGGTCGGTAACCAGGTGGGCACCCACCGGCAGGTTATATGATTTGATCTCAACTCCCTCGGGAGACATGATCTTGATGGTCGGGTTCTTGGTCTTGTCCCTGCTCTCAATGATCACCTTCTCCTTGAAGCCTGTCTGCTCATCTGACTCCTCACGGAAGGTCACGCCTTCTATGAGATAATCAAATGCCACCTTACCGGAAACTTCGGAGATTATGACCGCGTTGAACGGATCCCATTCGCAAATCAGCTCACCCTTCTGTATCTCCTGGTTCGGCTTGACATAAAGCCTGCTGCCGTAAGGAATGGTATGTGTTGTAAGCGCAATACCCGTGGTTTTGTCAACAATCCTGAGCTCGGCAAGACGGCCGATGACAATATTGATGTTCCCCTTCTCGGGATCCTTTTTGGCAACGGTTCTCAGTTCCTCAATCACAGCAATACCACCGTATCTTGCGATAAGGCTAGATTCGGTTGTGATGTTCGAGGCGGTACCACCGACGTGGAAGGTACGGAGGGTAAGCTGTGTACCGGGTTCACCGATACTCTGTGCGGCTATAACACCGACAGCCTCACCCTTCTGCACCATCCTTCCGGTGGCGAGGTTACGGCCGTAACACTTGGCACAGACACCCTTCTTTGATTCGCAGGTAAGAACCGAACGGATCTCCACCTGTTCAATGGGCGACTGGTCAATATTGCCGGCAACTTCCTCCGTTATCTCCTCCCCTGCGGAGACAATAAGATCTCCTGTAAGCGGATTGTAGATGTCATGGACGGTTGTGCGGCCAAGGATCCTTTCATACAGTGATTCAACTATATCCTCGTTGTTCTTGATTGCCGTGGCAACCAGTCCGCGCAGGGTTCCGCAGTCCTCCTCGGTGATGATGACATCCTGGGAGACGTCAACGAGACGGCGTGTGAGGTAACCTGCGTCAGCAGTCTTGAGGGCTGTGTCAGCAAGACCCTTACGGGCGCCGTGGGTGGAGATGAAGTACTCGAGTACTGACAGTCCTTCCTTGAAGTTCGACAGGATCGGGTTCTCGATGATCTCCGAGCCGGTAGCGCCTGATTTCTGAGGCTTCGCCATAAGACCCCTCATCCCTGAGAGCTGGCGGATCTGCTCCTTCGAGCCCCTTGCACCCGAGTCAAGCATCATGTAAACCGAGTTGAAGCCCTGCTTGTCATTTGACAGCTGCTTCATGAGGCTCTGGGTAAGACGGGCATTGACATGAGTCCAGATATCAATGATCTGGTTGTACCTTTCATTGTTGGTGATGAAGCCCATGCTGTAGTTGGAAAGCACCTCGTCAACCTGCTCGTAGCCTTCCTGAACGAACATCTCCTTCTCCTGCGGAATGATGACGTCGTCAAGGTTGAACGAGAGGCCGCCGGTAAATGCCATCCTGAACCCGAGATCCTTGATTGCATCAAGAAAGTCTGCGGTTTTGGCAGTTCCTGCCTTCTTCAGCACTGTGCCAATGATGTCCCTCAGTGACTTCTTCGTCAGCAGTTCATTGATATATCCAACCTCCTCAGGCACGAACTCATTGAAGAGAACGCGGCCTACAGTGGTCTCAATCAGGTGGTTGACCTTCTGTCCGTCAACTATGTCATTCACCTTGACCTTGATTATCGCATGGAGGTCAACCTTATTTTCGTTATATGCGATGCGTACCTCTTCGTGTGAATAGAACACAGTTCCTTCTCCCTTGACCTTGATGGTCTCGGTGCTCTTGCGGGCCTTGGTGATATAGTAAAGGCCGAGGACCATGTCCTGTGAAGGCACGGTGATAGGGGCGCCGTTGGCCGGGTTGAGGATGTTGTGCGATGCGAGCATCAGCATCTGTGCCTCAAGTATCGCAGCGTTGCCGAGGGGAAGGTGAACTGCCATCTGGTCACCGTCGAAGTCGGCGTTGAAAGCCGTACAGACGAGCGGGTGCAGCTGGATTGCCTTGCCTTCAATCAGCTTCGGCTGGAAGGCCTGGATACCCAGCCTGTGAAGTGTTGGTGCACGGTTCAGCAGCACCGGGTGACCCTTGAGAACGTTCTCGAGGATATCCCAGACAACAGGATCCTTGCGGTCAACGATCTTCTTCGCGCTCTTTACAGTCTTGACGATGCCGCGTTCAATGAGCTTGCGGATCACAAACGGCTTGTAGAGCTCGGCTGCCATATCCTTCGGGATACCTGTCTCGTGAAGCCTGAGTTCAGGGCCCACAACGATAACCGAACGTGCGGAGTAGTCAACCCTCTTACCGAGAAGGTTCTGGCGGAAGCGTCCCTGCTTGCCCTTGAGGCTGTCAGAGAGCGACTTGAGAGGCCTGTTGGCGTCGGTCTTGACGGCGTTGGCCTTGCGTGAATTGTCAAACAGAGAGTCAATAGCCTCCTGGAGCATTCTCTTTTCATTGCGGAGAATGACTTCCGGGGCCTTGATCTCTATCAGCCTCTTTAGACGGTTGTTGCGGATGATGACCCTGCGGTAGAGGTCGTTAAGGTCGCTTGTCGCGAAACGGCCGCCATCGAGAGGAACAAGAGGCCTCAGTTCGGGCGGAATGACCGGCACTATTTTGACGATCATCCACTCGGGCCTGTTGATGTTCTTTGACTCCCTGAAGGCTTCAACAACCTGCAGTCTCTTGAGAGCCTCGCTCTTGCGCTGCTGTGAAGTCTCAGTGTTTGCGCGGTGGCGAAGTGAGTATGAGAGCTCATCCAGATCAAGCTTGCCGAGAAGCTTGTAGAGAGCTTCTGCCCCCATCTCGGCCACGAACTTGTCAGGATGGTCATCATCAAGATACTGGTTCTCCTTCGGGAGGGTCTCCACTATCTCCATGTACTCCTCTTCCGAGAGGAAATCAAGATATTTGACTCCGTCTGCGGCTTTGACACCCGGATTGATGACAACATACCTCTCATAGTAAATGATGCTGTCAAGCTTCTTCGTCGGCAGGCCCAGCAGATAACCGATCTTGTTGGGCAGCGACCTGAAATACCATATATGGGCTACGGGAACGACCAGGGAGATGTGTCCCATGCGCTCGCGTCTTACCTTCTTTTCCGTCACCTCAACGCCGCAGCGGTCGCAGACGATACCCTTGTAACGTATCCTCTTGTATTTTCCGCAATGGCATTCATAATCCTTCACCGGTCCGAAGATCCTCTCGCAGAAGAGGCCGTCACGTTCAGGCTTGTAGGTACGGTAGTTTATTGTCTCAGGCTTCAGGACCTCGCCGCTTGACTTGTCGAGAATCTCTTCCGGCGATGCCAGCCCTATCGAAATTTTCGTGTAGCTGGTCTTCTGTTTGTTATCCCTTCTGAATGACATATTATGTTTTCGTTTTTATCTTGTGTGAATCCTCAGCTTAATTATTCAAGGTTGATGCTCAGTCCGAGCCCGCGCAGTTCATGCAGCAGCACGTTCAGCGACTCGGGGATGCCGGGAAGCGGCATCGGTTCGCCCTTGACTATTGCTTCATAAGCCTTGGCCCTTCCGATCACGTCATCAGACTTGATTGTCAGTATCTCCTGAAGGATATGGGCTGCGCCGAAAGCCTCAAGCGCCCAGACCTCCATCTCTCCGAATCGCTGTCCGCCGAACTGGGCTTTACCTCCGAGAGGCTGCTGGGTGATGAGCGAATAGGGTCCGATTGAACGGGCATGCATCTTGTCATCAACCATGTGGCCCAGTTTGAGCATGTAGATCATACCCACCGTTGCCGGCTGGTCAAACCGCTCGCCTGTGCCGCCGTCATAGAGATAGGTGGTTCCGTTCTTCGGAATTCCTGCCTTCTCGGTGAGGCCATTGATCTCCTCCTGCTTTGCGCCGTCAAAGATGGGTGTTGAGAACTGCATTCCCAGCTCCCTGCCGGCCCATCCGAGAACAGTCTCGTAGATCTGGCCGAGGTTCATTCGTGAAGGCACACCAAGCGGGTTGAGAACGATATCTACAGGTGTTCCGTCAGCCAGGAAAGGCATATCTTCCGGCCTTACTATCTTGGCCACAATACCCTTGTTACCATGGCGCCCGGCCATCTTGTCACCAACCCTGACCTTGCGCTTCTTGGCGATATAGACCTTGGCCAGCCTGACAATACCTGCGGGCAGCTCATCACCGATGGTGATGTTGTACCTCTTCCTCTTATAGACACCGTCAATCTCCTTGTACTTGATCACATAGTTGTGAAGGAGCTGCTTGATGCTGTCATTCTTCTTCTTGTCAGTGGTCCACTTGTTGGGATTGATATTAAGGTAATCAATCTCCTGGAGCTGCTTGAGGGTGAACTTAGCACCCTTGGGGATAATGTCTACGTTGAGATAATCCTTCACTCCCTGTGATGTCTTGCCATTGACAAGGATGAAGATCTTGTCTACCAGCCTGGCCTTCAGCTCGTCAACCGCCCTGTTGAAGTCGGCGTCGATCTTGTCAAGCAGAGGTTTCTCGGCTGTCTTGGCCTTGCGGTCCTTGATAGCCCTGGTGAACAGTTTCTTATCGATGACAACACCCTCGAGAGACGGACCGGCCTTGAGTGATGCGTCCTTCACATCACCGGCCTTGTCGCCGAAAATGGCCCGGAGGAGTTTTTCCTCGGGAGAAGGATCGGATTCGCCTTTAGGCGTGATCTTGCCGATGAGTATGTCACCGGGCCTGATCTGTGCGCCTATGCGGATAAGGCCGTTTTCATCAAGGTTCTTTGTTGCCTCCTCGCTGACGTTCGGTATGTCTGAGGTGAGTTCCTCCATCCCGCGCTTGGTATCACGCACTTCAAGGAGGTATTCGTCAATGTGGACCGAGGTAAAGATGTCTTCCTGGACAACCTTTTCGCTTATCACGATTGCATCCTCAAAGTTGTAGCCCTTCCATGGCATGAATGCCACCTTGAGATTACGGCCGAGGGCGAGTTCGCCGCCCTTGGTACCATAGCCCTCCGTGAGCACCTGTCCCTTAACCACCTTTTCTCCCTTCCTTACGATGGGGATCAGGTTGATTGTGGTGTTCTGGTTGGTCTTGTGGTACTTGGGAAGCTGGTAACGCTTGATGTCATCGTCAAAGCTGACGAATTTCTCTTCGTCTGTCCGGCTGTAGCGAATGACGATCTCGTTTGCGTCAACATATTCAACCACGCCGTCACCTTCAGCGACGATGAGGATTCGTGAGTCCTTGATCACCTGTTCTTCGAGGCCTGTGCCCACAATCGGGGCTTCGGGCCTTACCAGCGGCACTGCCTGGCGCATCATGTTCGATCCCATGAGTGCGCGGTTAGCGTCGTCATGCTCAAGGAAGGGGATCAGTGATGCTGCTATCGATGCTATCTGGTTCGGAGCAACGTCCATCATCTGCACCTTGGCTATCTCCTCGTAGGGGTAGTCAGCCCCGAGCCTTGACTTGGCCCTGGGATTGACGAAGGCGCCGTCATCCTTCACCGGTGCGTTGGCCTGTGCCACGGTGAGGTATTCCTCATCCTCGGCGGTAAGCCACTTCACGTCGGCATTATTAAGGTTCACCTTGCCGTCATGTACGTCACGGTATGGGGTCTCGATGAATCCGAGCTCATTGATGCGTGCGTAGACGCACAGTGATGATATAAGTCCGATATTCGGTCCTTCAGGTGTTTCAATTGGACAGAGGCGGCCGTAGTGCGTGTAGTGCACGTCGCGGACCTCAAATCCGGCGCGCTCACGTGACAGACCGCCCGGGCCGAGAGCCGAGAGACGACGCTTGTGGGTTATCTCCGCAAGCGGGTTGGTCTGGTCCATGAACTGCGACAGCTGGTTGGTGCCGAAGAAGGAATTGATTACTGATGAGAGTGTCTTCGAGTTGATCAGGTCAACAGGTGTGAAGACTTCGTTGTCACGGACGTTCATACGTTCGCGGATGGTACGTGCCATACGTGCCAGCCCGACGCTGAACTGTGCTGAAAGCTGCTCGCCCACGGTACGGACCCTCCTGTTGCTCAGGTGGTCAATATCGTCAACGTCTGTCTTCGAGTTGATGAGCTCGATGAGATAATGAATGATTGCGATGATATCCTCTTTTGTGAGGATCTTGGTGCTCATATCAATGTTGAGGTTGAGCTTGCGGTTGATGCGGAAGCGTCCGACATCGCCCAGGTCATACCTCTTGTCAGAGAAGAACAGCTTTTCAATGATGTCACGTGCAGTGGCCTCATCCGGCGGCTCGGCGTTGCGCAGTTGCCGGTAGATATAGAGCACTGCCTCCTTCTCGGAGTTGCAGGGGTCTTTCTGCAGCGTATTGTATATGATGGCAAAGTCAGAGAGGCTTACGTCATCGCGGTGAAGCAGAATTGACTTGGCTCCTGAATCGACAATGAGGTCAACGTGTTCGTTTTCAATGATTGTTTCCCTGTCAAGGACCACCTCGTTACGTTCGATGGAGACCACTTCGCCGGTGTCCTCGTCAACGAAATCCTCAACCCAGGTACGGAGCACCCTGGCTGCCAGCTTGCGGCCAACCAGTTTCTTGATGTTTACCTTGGAGACCTTATGTTCCTCTGCGAGGTTGAAGATCTCGAGAATATCCTTGTCACTCTCAAAGCCAATGGCCCTGAGGAGTGTGGTGACAGGCAGTTTTTTCTTCCTGTCGATGTAGGCGTACATCACGTTGTTGATGTCAGTGGCGAACTCTATCCATGAGCCCTTGAAGGGGATAATCCTCGCGGAGTAGAGTTTGGTGCCGTTGGCATGGATGCTCTGGCCGAAGAATACGCCGGGTGATCTGTGGAGCTGTGATACGACTACTCTTTCTGCACCGTTGATGACGAACGTACCCCGTTCGGTCATATATGGCAACACACCCAGGTACACGTCCTGGATGACAGTATCAAAATCCTCGTGTTCGGGATCGGTACAGTAAAGTTTCAGTTTTGCCTTGAGCGGGACGCTGAAGGTCAGTCCCCTCTCGATGCACTCATCGATGGTATATCTGGGAGGGTCAATTGAATAGTCCAGGAATTCGAGCACGAAGTTGTTCCTGGTATCGGTAATAGGGAAGTTCTCCATGAAGACCTGGAAAAGGCCCTCTTTCCTCCTGTTCTCGGGTGTTGTTCCGAGTTGAAAGAACTCGGAAAATGATTTTAATTGAATCTCAAGAAAATCAGGGTATTCAAGCTGATCTTTCTTGGATGCGAAACTTACTCGTTCGGTATTTCTTGAGGACATTGATGGTAGGATTAAGTGAACTTATGAAAAATGACAAAAAGGCTTAGCTCCGCCTGGTGGCGGAACTAAACCTGTAAACCCGGTAATCAGGTATAACTTATTTAAGTTCAACTTCAGCTCCTGATTCTTCCAATGTTTTCTTAATGTTCTCTGCCTCTTCCTTTGATACACCCTCTTTCACCGGGCCGGGAGCGGCATCAACAACAGCTTTTGCTTCTTTCAGGCCGAGGCCGGTAAGGTCTTTCACCAGCTTGACGATCTGAAGCTTCTGGCCGCCTGCATTCTTGAGGATAACATCGAACGAGGTTTTCTCGGCTGCTGCCGGAGCGCCGTCGCCGCCTGCTGCGGGAGCTGCTACTGCAACTGCTGCTGCTGCGGGTTCAATGCCGTACTCTTCTTTCAGTATTTTTGCAAGCTCATTAACCTCTTTCACGGTTAAGTTCACCAACTCTTCTGCAAATTTCTTAAGATCTGCCATTTCTATAGGAATTTTTAATTTGATTAACTAATTGATTATTCTTTTTTTGACAGTGTTTCCAGAACACCGTGGATTTTGGAACCTCCTGACTGCAGCGCGGAGATGACGTTCTTCGCGGGAGACTGGAGGAGCATGATGATATCACCGATAAGCTCTTCCCTTGACTTGAGTGCCACGAGGGTCTCAAGGAGGTTTTCACCAGTGTAAACGGATGATTCCACGAATGCTCCCTTGATCAGGGGTTTCGGATGCGATTTACGGAACTCCTTGATCATTTTGGCAGGAGTGTTTCCGTTATTCGAGAACATGACGGCAGTTGAGCCCTTAAGGACGGGGAACAATTCTCCGCACTCGAGGCCTGCCTGCTCCAGAGCTCTTTTCAGGAGAGTGTTTTTCACGACAACCAGTTTGATCTGGTTCTCAAAGCACTTCCTTCTGAGGTCACTGGTGTCAGCAGCATTGAGCTGTGCAGTGTCAGTCAGGTAAAAGTGGCTGTATTCCTTCAGGGTAGCAGCCAGACTGTTAATTATATCGGCTTTTTCTTCTCTTCTCATAATCTCTGCATTTGTGCTTACGGTTAAACATCAAGGCTCCTGGGGTCAACCTTCAGGCCCGGGCTCATGGTGCTTGAGAGGAAGATACTTCTTACGTATGTTCCTTTCGCCGAGGCGGGTTTGAGTTTGTTGATCATAAAGAGGAATTCCCTTGCGTTTTCAACGATCTTATGAGGTTCGAAAGATACTTTCCCGATGGAAGCATGTACTATACCGGCTTTGTCTACTTTAAAGTCGATTTTTCCCTGCTTAACCTCCTTGACAGCCTTACTGATCTCCATGGTTACCGTACCGCTTTTGGGGTTCGGCATGAGACCACGGGGACCGAGTATACGTCCCAGCTGACCTATCTTACCCATTACTGAGGGCATTGTAATAATGACATCAACATCTGTCCAGCCTGCTTTGATCTTTTCAACCCACTCATCGAGCCCCACGTGATCTGCGCCTGCTTCTCTTGCTTCAGCCTCTTTGTCGGGGGTAACCAGGGCAAGAACCCTGACTGCCTTACCCGTGCCGTTAGGAAGGGAGACAACGCCACGAACCATCTGGTTCGATTTGCGGGGGTCAATCCCAAGCCTGACGTCAATATCAACAGAGGCATCAAACTTCGTAGTAGTGATATCTTTTACCAATGCTGCCGCTTCTGACAAAGTATAGAGTTTGCCATGCTCAACTTTCGCGAGGGCAAACTTCTGATTCTTGGTAAGCTTAGCCATTTCTATTCACTTAATTTGTTATTTACCGGGGAATGCACCTGTTACGGTGATGCCCATACTTCTGGCTGTTCCAGCCACCATCTTCATCGCGGATTCGAGGGTAAAGCAGTTCAGATCCTGCATTTTATCCTCAGCAATAGTCTTCACCTGGTTCCATGTGATTGATGCCACCTTTGCGCGGTTGGGCTCTGCCGAGCCTTTCTTTGTTTTTGAGGCTTCTATCAGCTGAACGGCAACGGGAGGGGTTTTTGTGACAAACTCAAAAGTCTTGTCATTATACACGGTAATGATTACCGGTATGACCTTCCCCGCCTTGTCCTGTGTCCGGGCGTTAAACTGTTTGCAAAACTCCATGATATTCACACCTTTGGAGCCCAGTGCGGGTCCGACGGGTGGAGATGGATTGGCTGCTCCGCCTTTAATCTGTAATTTGATTAATCCAGCAACTTCTTTTGCCATAATTAAAAATTTGCATTGTTTATAGCGAGAGCATGACGGCCGCTTAAGGAAGCATTATAATTCACGGCTGTCAATTTCCTTAATTCCTTAACTTTCTTTCTCTACCTGCATGAAGCTGAGCTCGAGCGGGGTCTTTCGTCCGAAGATTTTGACCATTACCTTGAGCTTGCGCTTCTCTTCGTTGACCTCTTCAATCACGCCGGTGAAGCTGTTGAACGGGCCGTCTATTACTTTTACCGTCTCGCCCACCACGAACGGAACATTGAGTTCCTCCTCGCTGGCTGCCAGTTCGTCTACTTTTCCAAGGATGCGGTTGATTTCGGCCTTCCGCATTGGTATGGGCTCTCCTGATTGTGAGCCGAGGAATCCGAGTACGTTGGGGATATTCCGGAGGATGTGCGGCACCTCACCTACGAGTGCAGCCTCCACGATGACATATCCCGGGAAGAATGTACGCTCCTTGCTCACCTTTTTGCCCGAACGGATCTGGTACACCTTCTCCATCGGTATCAGCACCTGGGTGATGTAATCCTGCAGATTACGGCGTGCAATTTCATTGTCAAGATACTCCTTGACTTTTTTCTCCTTGCCGCCTATAGCCCGGAGCACATACCACTTCTTAACGTTTTCACTCATCTGTGACCGTTATGAATTTTAATATAACAGACCATATACAAAACCCATGGCCTTGTCAAAAATGAAATCCATTCCCCAGATGACCAGGGCCAGGATGACAGAGGTAACGAGTACAAGGGTTGCGCTTCCCTGGAGTTCGCTCCATGAAGGCCATGTCACCTTGTGCATGAGTTCGTTATACGATTCTTTAAAGTATGTTCCTATCTTCATAACAAGAATTCCGTTTCGCACGGGAGGAGAGGCTCGAACTCCCGACACCTGGTTTTGGAGACCAGTGCTCTACCAACTGAGCTACACCCGTGTACATTCTGATGGTAACCGTACGCGTACGCGCACGGTTACCATATTATATATATAATAAGGTCTTAGTTGATGATCTCAACAACTGCGCCTGCACCAACGGTACGGCCACCTTCGCGGATAGCGAAACGGAGACCCTTGTTGATTGCAACCGGGTAGATGAGCTCAACAGTGATTGTCACGTTATCACCGGGCATAACCATCTCTGTACCTTCCGGGAGCTGAATCTCGCCGGTAATGTCAAGGGTACGAAGATAGAACTGCGGACGGTAATTATTGTGGAACGGGGTGTGACGTCCGCCTTCCTCTTTCTTAAGAACATAGACCTCAGCCTTGAACTTGGTATGGGGTGTTATTGAACCCGGTTTTGCAAGCACATGGCCTCTCTTGATCTCTTTCTTGTCAACGCCGCGGAGGAGCAGACCAACGTTGTCACCTGCTTCACCCTGGTCAAGGATCTTGCGGAACATTTCAACGCCGGTACAAACAGTCTTGCGCTTCTCTGAACCAAGGCCGACGATCTCAAGCTCGTCGCCGGTGTGAACCATACCGGTTTCGATACGGCCGGTAGCAACTGTACCACGGCCGGTGATTGAGAAAACGTCTTCAACAGGCATCAGGAAAGGCTTCTCGTTCTCACGCGGAGGAATGGGAATGTATGAGTCAACTGCATCCATCAGTTCCATAACCTTGTCTTCCCACTTCGGCTCATGGTTCATTGCACCGAGAGCTGAACCGCGGATAACGGGAGCATTGTCACCGTCAAACTTGTAGAATGTGAGGAGATCACGTACTTCCATCTCAACGAGGTCAATAAGTTCCTCATCATCAACAAGGTCAACCTTGTTGAGGAACACGACGATCCTCGGCACGTTCACCTGGCGTGCAAGAAGGATATGTTCACGTGTCTGGGGCATCGGGCCGTCAGTGGCGGCAACAACGAGGATGGCGCCGTCCATCTGGGCAGCACCGGTAACCATGTTCTTCACATAGTCAGCGTGACCCGGACAGTCAACGTGAGCATAGTGACGGTTCGCGGTTGAATACTCAACGTGAGAAGTGTTGATTGTAATACCCCTTTCCTTTTCTTCGGGGGCATTGTCGATTGAATCAAAGTCCCTTACTTCTGAGAGACCCTTCTTAGCGAGAACCATCGTAATAGCAGCCGTCAGGGTGGTCTTGCCGTGGTCGACGTGACCGATCGTACCGATATTTACGTGTGGCTTCGACCTGTCAAATTTTTCTTTTGCCATAATAAAAGCTTATTAATTTAAATTTACATCCAAAATCGTTTGAGCCGATGATGAGAGTTGAACTCATGACCCCTTCCTTACCAAGGAAGTGCTCTACCCCTGAGCTACATCGGCATAGTGAGCGGGAGACGGAGTTCGAATCCGCGACCCTTAGCTTGGAAGGCTAATGCTCTACCAACTGAGCTACTCCCGCTTATATAGTTAACCGGTACTCCTTTTTTTCCCGTTTCTGCGGAAAAAAGAACGTTGCACTGTAAGAGTGGGGAGAGCAGGATTCGAACCTACGAAGTCATCAGACAACAGATTTACAGTCTGCCCCAGTTGGCCACTTTGGTATCTCCCCGTCTTTACAGAGCATGCCTGGTTAGACATACATGCCTGTCATACAATGAGCCGATGAAGGGATTCGAACCCCCGACCTGCAGATTACAAATCAGCTGCTCTGGCCAACTGAGCTACATCGGCATTTGAAAGAACGACCGATTTCTGAGAAATTACCCTCAAAAATCGGTTTGCAAATGTAGAAATTAAAAATTCAAATCTCAAATTTATCCGAAGTTTTTTTGATGCAGAGGGATTACTCCCCCCGCATCTTACCCTTCTGTTTGACTATCTGCTTCTTAAGAGCATCAACCACAAGGTCGGTCGCCTCCTCGAAAGTTTTACTCTGCTTGCGGGCAAAAAGCGGGCCCCTGGGATACTCCACCTTGATTTCCGTAATCTTGTTCTCCCTCTCATCATCTTTATCTAACCTCAGAAACACCTCGGCGCTGACAATATCGTCACTTAATTGAGAAAGCTTGTTTACCTTTTGAGTAACAAAGTCAATCAGTTTCTTGTCTGCATCAAACCTTAGCGAATGGATCTGAATGTTCATGGCAGTACCTCCTGTTAAGTTAATGATTATGCTCTTGGATGAGCCTGTTTATAGATTTTCTTAAGTTGTTCAAACGTGCTGTGCGTGTATACCTGCGTGGCCGATAGACTTGCATGGCCCAGAAGCTCCTTTATCGAGTTGAGGTCAGCACCGTAATTAAGCATGTGCGTGGCAAAGGTATGCCTGAGAACATGAGGGCTCTTCTTTTCAACCGTTGTAACCATGGCAAGATATCTCGTCACTATGTTATAAACAGCCCTGTCATACATTTTGTTCCCCCTGTCAGTGACAAAGAACCAGCCTCCTGAGAACCCCTTCTCCTCACGCGCTTCAATGTATGACCGAAGTGATTTTACAAATCCTGCAGCAAGAGGAATGACCCTCTGCTTGTCCCTTTTACCAGTAACCCTGACCTGCCCCGCAGAGAGATCCACATCCGCGTCACGCAGGCCTGTCAGCTCCGACCTCCTCATGCCTGTAAGATACAAAAATTCCACAACAGTTCTGTCACGGAGCCCTGAAAAATTATCTCCGAACCTGAATTCGTCAAGCAGCTTCGCGAGAGCATCCTCGGCAACAAATACGGGAAGCTGTTTCGGCTTTTTGGGAAGCTTCAGCCCAGCCATCGGATCTGCAGTAATGAGCTCGTGCCTTCGCATATAACGGAAGAGAGTCCTGAGCGCCGACATCTTCCTGTGAACCGTGCCGGCCGAAGCGCCCCCCTCAAGAAGCGATACCATCCAGCCGCGCACATCAGCATGGATTACGGATACAAGATCAGCCCCCGGACGGACTTCCTCAAGCCAGCCCATGAACTGATCAATATCATTTTTGTAAGATGTTACAGTGTGCCGTGAATAGCGCTTCTCGGTACTGATGTATTGAAGGAACGATTCCTTTGTATTCATGAAAGGAACCTTTTGGTTTTATATTTTATTACAGCTTCGGCCGGCAGGAGTATTACTCCTCCTCTCGCTGCAGCTGCTGAACATAGACGGCCTTCTTTATCTCATCCCTGCGGCGGACCGAGGGTTTGACGTAGGCCTGACGGGACCTGAGCTCACGGATAACTCCGGTCTTCTCAAACTTCCTCTTGAATTTCTTGAGAGCCCTGTCGATGTTCTCGCCTTCTTTTACCGGTACAATAATCATATTTGAACTTTAAATTTTAATCGAGCCGCAAAATTAATATCTCTGAAAATCATTTCAAAACTTTTGATGAAATAAATTCATAATCGGTTCCTGTAACGCCCGGGGCAGGTCTCACATAAGGGGCTATCCGCCCGGCCTGAACCGGGGTGATGACACCGCTGCTGACCATCTCTCCGAGTGTGACCGGCAGTCCGGATACCGACCTGTAGGTGGTAATCTTCCTTGCAGTCTCGTACCCCAGGTAGGGATGGTGAGCGAGATCGCTGTAGCTTGCGCTGTCAAGGACCAGCGGCCTTACCTCTTCAAATGTCAGTATCAGCTGCTCCGCTGCCAGCCTTGCTACCGAGCTGTCAAGGCCGTATACCTCAACCAGCTGCCATTTGTCAACAAACCCGCCAAGAAGGTTGCGGTATTTTATTATCCGTTCTGCAAGTACCGGCCCGATGCCGGGAAGGGCGACGAGCTCGCCGGCAGTGCACCGGTTAATGTCAAGCGCCAACACACCTCCCCCGGCAGTGGGGGTTGCCTGGTTATCTCCCTGGTTGTACCGCGGACCTCCCACGGCATTTTCCTCCTGATCTGCCGATGGCTTTCGCTCCGGAGCACTCTCCTTCCTGTTTGCCCATGTCACCGATGCATCCCTCCCGGAATCTGCCCCGGACCATCCTTTACGGGTACCGGATTTTTTCCCTTCCGGGTCTGTCTCTATTAATATATATGGTATCAGCCTTGCGGCAGTGGACGAATCGATTCCGTATATCCGCCGCAGGTCCTCCGGCCGGCGGAACCTCGCCCCGCTGCCCCGGTAGTTTATAAGAGTGCTCGCCTGCCTGGCCGACAGGCCGAGACTCAGAAGGTCATCATAGGTGCATGTGTTGGGGTCAAACATGAAGAGCGCCGGGGTAGTACTTTCCGTATCACTGCCGCCGGCATTGACATCCTGCGCCAATGGCAACGGAGGCAGCTCTGCCGGCACCTCACCGGGCCGCATGACTGTAAGGCGTACGAGCAGAAGCGTCACGACAATGAGTGACAGGACAAACGTTCCGTGCCTCTCCCGGCGGTCAAAACCGAACAGTGCTGTGACGGATTTCCTGAATCGTTTCATAGACGAAGCAGCAAGACGTCATGAAAGATATGAAAATTTGGGATACCTTGCAATAGGCAATAGGCAATGGGCAGTAGGCAGTAGTGTAAGTATTGGTTATCAGGCAGTTACTGCTCATATCTTGTCAACACTATTGCCTGATGGCTATTGCCTCTTGCCTGCTAGAAGGGATATCCTATCCCGATCACCATCGTAACGTCCTTCTTACGGTCATAGGGACGATTGAAGGGGATCCATTTCGAGCCCTCCGTCTCCTGAGGGTCACGCACCTTCAGCCCGAAATCGGCACGCAGCAGGACAAACTTAAGGTCAAACCTCAGACCAAGGCCGGTACCTACGGCAATGTCATCGGTGAATGACCTGAACCGGAAGACGCTTCCGGGCCTGTCCTCGTCCTCCCTGACGGTCCAGATGTTACCGGCGTCGATGAAGGCAGCCCCCTCCAGTATCCAGAAGAGTTTGAACCGGTATTCGACGTTGGCTTCGAGCTTCATATCAGCTGTCTGGTTGATGAATGAGCTCTCCTGCAATATGTAAGATCCGGGTCCGAGCGTTCTCACCATCCATGCCCTGATATCGTTTGATCCGCCGCCGAAGTACTGTTCCTCAAAGGGCATCACCTCCGAGTTCCCATAGGGCCATCCCACTCCGGCGAAGAACCTGTAAACGATGCTGCTGGCCTCATTGAACCTGTAGTTATAGGCTGCATCAACCTCTCCCTTGATGAACTGGGCAAACGGCTGACGGAACAGGTGGTAGCTTCCGTCAGGAGCCAGCTCTGCATTGGCGGTCCGGTAGGCGGCATCAAGCAGGTTGCCGGCAATATCCAGCCCGAGACGAATGTTCCAGAAGTCGCGTGATTTCTGAATCACCTGGTTGTTGAAGGCGAAGTCATACCGTCCGCCGACAATCCTGACGTCACGCAGTGAGTTGGAGAAGTATGGCATATCTTCAATTGTCGCCTGGTAATCAGGATTGATGTAATGAAGCTTTACCACGTTCAGCGAGAGCGGGTTCACACTGAACCTGGTATATTTGTTGCCGTTCCATGAATAACCAAGCGATATGTTTGCAACCGAGCGGGCAAATGCCGGCAGCTTCTGGTAGTTGTACCCGGCCGACAGAACCGTTCTGGGATCCCTGTTCCTGATAAACGATTCTTTTGCCGGAAATGGGATCATGAACTTGGGGATTCTCAGGTTAGCCTCGATGCCGTATTGCTGGGTGTTCCTGAAACCGCTGAGATCTTCGGTGAGCGTTTCGTATGCACCTTTCAGCTTCATGCTGAATACTTCAGCGCCTTTTAACAGGCTCTTGTTCTGGTATATAAGGTTAAGTGCTCCGCCGAGGTTTCCGCCTGTATTGGTACCCTCCAGTTCCACGGTGAATGATTGCCGCTGCATCGGGGTTAGCTGAATGACACAGTCAAGCATCCCTTCATCCCTTCTTTCGCCTGAAAGGCTTCCTGCATCGATGAACGAGACATTCACCAGCCTGTGGTTCCTTAGATCGTTGAGGTGTTTTTGCGTCCTTTCTGTATTGGTGACACTGTAGAGGGATCCCGGTGCAATATATATTGCCTGTGCGAGAACCTCGGGCCTGACGAGGGTACGGCCGGGAGGTGATACAAAATGTATCCCTCCGAAATATGAGGTATCAAGGCTGTTGAGATACTCTTCGCCGCCCGTCAGCGCCGTCCGGGGATCAAACTCAGGATAGACATAGATATCCCTGATCCGGTACATTTTGTGAGGAGTTGTCACCTGTCTGCCCTGGCTGTCAAACGTCACCCCCGGCGAAACGACATAATTGACAATCATCTGATGGCTCATGAGGGAGCTGTCTATGCGGTAGAAGATATTCTCCGTCGAAAAAGTATAAAAGCCTATGTCGCGGATAAACCTCTCGAGTCTCTGACGCTCCTTCCTGAGGACGTCCACATCATAGATCATCCCTCTCTCCACGGAGCAGTTTACCGTGTCAATCATTATCAGGCTGTGGAGAATGGAATCCTGCACCTCATACCTGATGTCAGCAATCTTATAAGGTCTTCCCGGGCTGACCCGGTAGATAACCTTCGCCTCGTTACCGTCGACATTGACCGTATCGGTAACAATGGCATTGAAAAAGCCTTTTGACCAGAGGTAGCTCTGAATCTGCCCGGCGGATCTTTCTGCGGCGACCTCATCAAATATCACCGGTTCCTCGCCGATCCGCCTCAGCCAGCCGTGGGGCCATTTTTCACGGGTGATATCAGAGAGATTGAAGAGTCCGAGGTGAAACCTCACCCCGAAAATCCTCTTGTTTGGCTGCTGCCTGACATAAGGCTTCATTGCGCTCCGGCTCACCGTCGCGGGCAATGATTCACCACCCGGACTGACGGTAAGTTCATTGCTGCTGAGGAGCAGCTCGCCCGAAGGGACGTATTTTGTGGGATTGCACGATGCAGCCGTGAAAATAATGATGGTAAGCAGGAAGAGTTTGGGTCCGGTAATTTTTATATTTGTTCTCAGTTGGATCACTTGCCCGGGAAGAGTGGTGCACGCAAATATACCATTATAAACTCTATTTTCAATTAGTGAATTATGCACAGGATGATCACCCGCAACCATGTAAAAATGATACTCTCACTTCAGAAACGAAAGGTAAGGGAGGATAACTCACTCTTTGTCATTGAGGGCGACAAGCTGGTCAGGGAGTATATTCTTGCAGGCAACAGGGTTATGCTGATGGCAGGCAAGCCTGAATGGATTGATGGTGAATCTGAAGCAGTTATCGGCGGGGCTGATGAGGTTGTCACGGTAAGCTACGAGGAGCTGAGACGGATAAGCTCGCTCCGGACCCCGCACAACGTACTGGCCGTGGCCCCCATGAGGAAGGCGCAGTTCAGCGATGACTCCATCCGGGGCAGGCTTACCCCGGTGCTGGAGTGCGTACAGGATCCGGGCAACCTCGGGACCATCATTCGAATTGCCGCGTGGTTCGGGATGGGCAACATCATCTGTTCTCCCGATTCAGTTGACTTTTACAATCCCAAGGTGATCCAGGCCACAATGGGTGCCTTCATGCATGTGAACGTCTGGTACAGGCCGCTTGATGAGCTTCTCCGCTACGCCGCCGGTGAGGGCATCCCTGTTTACGGTACCACCACTGACGGTACATCGGTCTATGAGAGTGAGCTAGGCAGCGAGGGCATCATCCTCTTCGGGAACGAGTCAAAAGGAATTTCCGCCGGGCTGCTGCAACATGTCACCAGGCGCATCACCATTCCCGGTCCGCCGAATCCTGTCGCCGGGCTGGAATCGCTTAACGTCAGCATGGCCGCTGCCATTGTGTGTTCGGAATTCTTCAGGAGAGGCCTTGCAGGCAGTCAGCAATCGGCAATCAGCAGTCAGCAGTCCTGAATTGCAACAATCAGATGTCAACCGGTATTGCCGACTGCCAACCGGTACTGCCGACTTTATCAATAGTTTCTGGCAATAGCCTGCGCGAGCAGCATACCGTCCACCGCCGACGAAACAATGCCCCCGGCATATCCGGCACCTTCGCCGGCAGGCCACAGGCCTTCAATGCCTTCCGCGTTCAGTGTGACCGGATCACGCAGGATCCTGACCGGAGATGATGTTCGGGACTCCACTGCGGCTACCAGGGCATCACCGGTGAGGAATCCCCTCATCTTTTTCCCGAACTCCCTGAATCCTTCCCTCAGTCTTCCGGAAATATCTGCAGGCATCCATTGATGAAGCGGTGAGGCTGTAAGGCCGGGAAAATATGACGCATCGGGGAGTGTGGATGAAGCCCTGCCCTCCACGAAGTCGGTCAGCCTCTGCGCCGGAGCCCGCTGAGTCATTCCCCCCTCCTTCCATGCCATTTTCTCCAGGGCTGCCTGGTATGCTGTGCCTGCCAGCGGCCCGCTGCCGTAACGGATAGCATCCTCCTCCCTGATCTCGGTCACTATCCCGCTGTTGGCCCACCTGGAGTTGCGGTTTGAGGGCGACATTCCGTTCACCACCACCTCTTCCGGCGAAGTGGCCGAAGGAACCATGAATCCTCCGGGGCACATGCAGAAAGAGTATACGCCCCTGCCGGAAATCTGCGTGACCAGGTTGTACGCTGCTGCCGGCAGATATTCGCCCCGTGGCCTGCCATGATACTGAATACGGTCTATCAGCTCCTGGGGATGCTCGACCCTTACGCCCATGGCGAAGGGTTTAAAGGCAAGCTTTACCCCTGCTCCGGCGAGCATCGCATGTATGTCACGGGCCGAATGGCCTGTGGCAAGGATCAGATTATCTGCCCTGAAGGTTTCGTTCCCGTTTGCGGTCACTTCCCGGAACTGTCCGTCACTGACGGAGATACCCGTAATACGTTTGCCGAAAAGCACCTCTCCACCGGCTTCCCTGATGGTATTCCGGATTGCGGTGATTATTCCGGGCAGTTTGTCCGTTCCCAGGTGAGGATGTGCCTCATACAGTATTGCAGGATCGGCTCCGTGCAGTACCAGCAGTTCCAGCACGCGCCGGTTGTCGCCCCGCTTTTTGGATCTTGTATAGAGCTTGCCGTCGGAAAAGGTGCCTGCGCCACCCTCACCGAAACAGTAATTTGAGTCCGGGTCAACGATATGCTGTCTGCTTATGGCTGCCACGTCTCTCTTTCGCTCATGCACCTCTCTGCCCCGTTCAAGAATAACGGGTTTCAGTCCGGCCTCGATGAGTGCAAGCGCAGCAAACAGTCCCGCCGGCCCGCTGCCGGCGATAAGCACTTCCCTGGCATGAGAGACATCGGTGATCCTGAACGGTTCTGTCACCTCCTGTTCCTCTCCCGGGTATCCCAACTGTACAGTCAGATTGACTTTGATCTCAGGCTTACGCGCATCGACTGAACGCCTGAGTATTCGGATGGTAAAATCGTTTCTGCCGCTCTTTTTTTCGAGGAACCTCCTCAGTGCCGTCTCATCAAAGGCTGTCTGCGGAGGCACCACCAGGTTTAGTTCCCCGGACATGACTATTCAAAATGGAAGGAGAGAGACCAGATCTGAGACCTGAGTGATCCGATCGAAGTAACATACTCTTCGAACCCCGGGAAAGGTTCATGAACCATGACGTCAAAGAGTCCTGTAGACATCTTTGCCTCAATGGTCAGCTTGAAATAAGGAAGGTAAAAGTCTATGCCCGCGCCAACCTCATAGTAAAGATCGGGTCTTTTCAGCCTGATATAAACAGGCCTGTCAATATCATACTCCCTTTTCCCGGCCAGGTCATAACGGAAATTTACCCCGGCCAGCAGGTATGGTCTTGAATTGTTCAGTCTCATTCCCTTTGCCTTAAGTGAAAGAGGAAATTCAAGGAATGATGATTCGATAACCTGTGTTTCTCCCCACTTTGCTCCGCTCAGGTCATAGAAATTAATGTTCCGCTGCCCGAAGGATACTCCCGGCAGAAACCTCAGGTCAAGATATGTTGATGGTCTGTAGTCTGTTACGATCTGGATATTTATACCCGGCTTCAGGCTGACGATTTCTGCCTTCAGGTCAGACTCTGCCTTGTTGTTCACTATGAAATCCATAGTGTTGATGCCCATGCTGAAGCCGAAATGGAGAAGCCTGTCGTCATAATTCGAGTCGTTTTTGGGCTTCGCCTTCTGGGCAACCAACAATAATGGCATCAGAAGCAGAAGGATGATTATGGCAGTTCTTTTATACACTCTTCTGAATGGTCCTGAATAATAAAACGGAAAATTTAGTTTTTATTGTATTGCCCTTCGCCGTTTCTGAATCCGGTATATATGCTTGCAATGCCTCCAGTCAGCCTCTTCTGTGCAACGCGGCTGAATCCGGCCTTCTCAAGCAGTACGAGAAATTTTTCATTGTCCGGGAATGCCATCACCGAATCGGGCAGATAGGAATAGGCTGACCTGTCACCCGAAACCTTTCTTCCTATAAGGGGCAGAATCCTTCTGAAATAAAATCCGTAAATCTGCCTGAAGGGAAACCATTCCGGCCTTGAGAATTCCAGCACCATTATCATACCTCCTGGCCTGACCACGCGGCACATCTCGGTCAGTCCGGCCAGGGTGTTCTCAAAATTACGCACCCCGAACGCTGACATCACAACATCAAAAGTTCCATCGCTGAATCCGGTGGCAGAGGCATCGCCCCTCAGCAGCTCAATGGTGCCTCCATAGCCCATGTCATTAATCTTCCGGAGGCCTTCCTCCAGCATCCTGGAGCTGATGTCAATGCCGGTAATCTTTTCAGGCCTGAGCCTGAGCGCCTCGATGGCCAGGTCTCCTGTACCCGTGGCAACATCGAGCATTTTAACCGGTTTAATATGCCTGCCGATGAGCGAAACAGCCCTCCTCCTCCAGAACCTGTCGGTGCCAAAGGAAAGAAGATGGTTAAGCCGGTCATAATGCTTTGAGATTGAATCAAACATACTTTCAACCTTGTCTGCAGATGGTCCGCTGTTCCCGGTTGTGTTTTGCATCAGTACAGATTTTTTGTCAGCTGGCTGTTTTTTCTTGCATCACTGCCGGACATCCATGTGTCTTTATGGTAGATTTAACCCATCATTTTCCGGACAGGCGGCAAAGATACCCTTAATATTTTTACATTTACCCATCTGAATAAGTTATGCTATGCAAAAGACAGTACTGATTACAGGTGCGACTTCAGGTATCGGGGAAGCCGCAGCCGTGAAGTTTGCAGAATCATCTGACAGACTGATTATTACAGGAAGAAGAAAAGAAAGACTGGATGAATTCGCTGATCACCTCCGGGATACTTATGGGGCTGAAGTGCTTGCTCTCTGTTTCGATGTGAGGAACAGGCACGAAGTGGAAGAGCATCTCGGAGCCCTTAGGGAGGAGTGGAAGAAGATTGACATTCTCATCAATAATGCCGGGCTGGCAGTGGGTCTGAACCATATTGACGAGGGAGACACCGATGACTGGGACAGGATGATTGACACGAATGTAAAGGGGCTTCTTTACGTTACCCGGGTGGTATCGCCGCTGATGGTGGCAAGGGGCACGGGTCACATTTTCAATATCGCATCAATTGCCGGGAAGGAGGTATACGAGAACGGTGCCGTATACTGTGCCTCCAAGCATGCCGTTGATGCTCTCTCGAGGGCCATGCGGATTGACCTTCTGAAGCATGGCATAAAGGTGACAAACATTGCACCGGGCATGGTTGAGACCGAGTTCTCGGAAGTACGCTTCAAGGGTGACACTGACAGGGCCGCAGCCGTTTATACCGGCCTCGAGCCGCTCACCGGCGATGACATTGCCGGGGTCATCCATTACTGTGCCAGCCTTCCCGATCATGTTTGTATCAATGACCTGGTCATCACACCCAAAGCACAGGCAAACGCAACCAACACTTTCAGAAAAACCAGATAGCCATGAAAAGAAATTTCTTTGCAGTTGGAATGATTGCAGCTCTCGTTTTCGGAGCATCAGGCAATCTTAGCGGTATTGACACATCTGACACACGGATGCTGTCACAGCCCGCAGCCAGTAAAACACATGTCGCATTTATCTACGCCGAGGATCTCTGGGTGATGAACGCCGACGGAACTGATCCCCGCCGTCTCACAGTTGACGAAGGAATTGAAGGCGAACCGTGTTTCTCCCCTGACGGGAAGCTTATAGCATTCAGTGCCCAGTATGACGGGAACACGGATGTCTTTGTCATCCCGGTGGAGGGCGGTGTGCCGGTTAGGCTCACCTGGCACCCGGGGGCTGATGTTGCACGAACATTCACCCCTGACGGGGCGAAGGTGGTCTTCGCCTCACAGAGGTCGACATTCACCGGCCGCTATGCCCAGCTCTTCACGGTGGGAATTGAAGGGGGTTACCCGGAACAAATGCAGATTCCAAACGCTCACTATGTTTCCCTGTCTCCCGATGGGAAAAGGATGGCCTACACCCCGCTGCCTCCGGCACATGCCCAGTGGAAAAACTACCGCGGAGGAACCGTTTCGACCATCTGGCTCTTCACCCAGGCCGACAGGTCAGTGATCAGGGTGCCGCAGCCGCAGGGAGGATGCAATGACACCCATCCCATGTGGGTCGGTGACAGGATATATTTTCTCAGTGACCGTAACGGAGAGTTCAACCTCTTTTCATGCAGCGGCAGTGGCGCTGACATCAGGCAGCACACCAATTTCACAGACTTCCCCGTGCTTAGCGCTTCAGCTGCAACGGGCAGGATAGTCTTTGAACAGGCCGGATACCTTCATTTATATGACATCGCCAGGGGCGAATCACAAAGGATAAAGACAGCTATAGCAGCTGACCTGCTTGAACTGCGCCCGCGTTATGTCCAGGGTCCGGGGTACATCCGGAGCGGGCACATCTCTCCGACGGGAAGCCGCGTTGTGTTGGGGTACAGGGGAGAAATCATCACCCTTCCTGCCGAAAAGGGAGATCCGAGGAATATCACCAACACACCCGGTTTTCATGAAAAATACCCGGCATGGTCACCTGACGGAAAAACAATTGCCTATTTCTCGGATGAATCCGGTGAATACACCCTGAATCTGAAATCACAGGACGGCAAGGGCGAGGTTAAGGTATACAAACTGACAGGGACGGGATTCTATGCCTTCCCGGAGTGGTCCCCTGACAGCAAAAGAATTACCTTCACAGATAACGGAAGGAACCTGTGGCTTCTTGACGTAACAACCTCAGTAATAAAGAAGATCGATTCTGACGAGATATACTTTCCGGGACCGTTCAGGGAGATGCACGGCGACTGGTCATCAGACTCCAGGTGGGTCGTGTACACGAAGATGCTGAACAGCTTTTACAGGGTTGTGTACCTCTATTCTGTTGACCAGCAGA
>LAHR01000434.1_pt1 | contig 32104 bp, 36 predicted proteins | sample 329641 | NCBI WGS metagenome assembly LAHR01 (sample SAMN03275701, study PRJNA271635) | activated sludge metagenome | isolation source: Sample C-3 Sludge from acetogenic chamber (third chamber) of Anaerobic...
TACGGCATCGAGGACGAGATCGGCAAGGCGCTGCACCCGCGGGTTGACCTCAAATCCGGTGGTTACCTGGTGATCGAGCAGACCGAATCGATGACCACCGTGGACGTCAACACCGGCGGCTTCGTCGGCCTGGTCGAAATGACGCGCAAGCGCACGCGCGAAAGCCTGGAGCAGCAGCTGTGCCAGCCCTGCCTGGTGTGCCAGGGGCGCGGTACGATCAAGACCGCCGAAACCGTCTGCCACGAGATTTTCCGTGAAATCGCCCGCGAGGCGCAGGTCTACGAACAGCCCGCGCTGCTGGTCCTCGCAGCGCAGCCGGTGATCGACCGGCTGCTCGACGAAGAAGCGGCACAGGTGGCCGAGCTGGAACGCGCCCTGAAGCGTTCGCTGCGCTTCCAGGTGGAACCGATGTACACGCAGGAGCAGTACGATGTGGTCCCGGTCTGACCCGGCAGGTACCCGCCGATGAAATCGCCTTGGCTGCTGGCGCCGCTGCGTTTGCTGGTATCGCTGTGCTTCACGACGGCACTGCTGGTGGTGGTGCTGTTGGGCCTGTATGCCAGCCTCGGCCGCCTGTACATGCCGCAACTGGCCGGCCAGCGTGCCGTGATCCAGGCCTACCTGGCCGAGAACGTACCGTTCCCGCTGCAGTTCGATGCGGTGGAGGGCGACTGGCAGCAGTTGTCGCCGATCATCGTGCTGCGCGGCCTGCGGGCCGATGTGCCGGTGAAGGGCACCGTCTGGCACTTCAGCAGCCGTGATGTGGCCGTCGAGCTGGATGTCATCCGCAGCCTCATCCGGCAGCAGCCGGTGTTGCGTGACATCCGCATTGACGGCGGGGCCGTGACCATGAGCGGGCCGCCGCTGGCGTTTCCGGCGCGGGCCGCGGATGACGCCGGGCCGCCGCCGGCACCGTTGTCGGAGGTGCTGGCCAGCGTGTTCAACCTCGGTGTGGTGCGGATGTCCGACAGCCGCCTCGAGATGAACCTGCCGGGTGTCGAGCAGCCGCTGGTGCTGGTGCTGACCCTGCAGCTGGAGCACCGCGGCAGTTTCCGGCGGCTGCGGGCCGATATCGCCCTGGGGGAGCAGCAGCCGGGCCGCATCGGCCTCCTGCTGGAAGCGACGCAGTCGCTGGCTGGCGCGCTCGACACCATCGATGCCCATGTCCACTGGGACCGCGTGCCACTCAACCACTGGTTGCAGGGCATGGCCTGGGAGGGACGCGTGCCGCGCATCACCGAGGCGTTCAGCGGCCAGGCCTGGGGACGCTGGGTGCCGGGCGCGGACATCCGCCTGCACGGCCGCGTGGCCGCACCGCTGATTGCCTGGCAGCGCAATGGCGAGGCCTGGCCGGCACTGGAGGATTTCTCTGCCGAATTCCTGCTGGAGCGCACGCCTGACCTGCACTGGCGCCTGCAGCTGCCGGCGCTGCAGTTCACCTGCCAGGGCGTGGCCTCGCCGGTGCAGGCCCTGAGCGCCGAATACCGGCCGGGTGCCCCGCTGCGCCTGTCCGTGCCCCGCCTGGACCTGCCGGCTGCACGCCGCCTGCTGGGCGTGTTGCGGCCGGGCACCGACAGCCCCGGCAGTGTGCTGGCAACGCTCGATCCGCAGGGCGTGCTGGCCCCGCTGGTGCTGGATGTCGGGCGCGGGGCGGACGGCAACAGGCACTGGCAGCTGCGTGCCGGCCTGCAGCAGGTGGCCGTGTCGTCGTGGAAGGGTGCGCCGGCCGCCAGCGGCGTCGACGGCTACCTCGAAGCGGGGCCGCACGGCGGCTTTGTCGACCTCGACAGCCGTGCCTTCAGCATGGCGTTTCCCACCGTGTACGAGAAACCGATGCAGTTCACGGCGGCGCGCGCCCGGGTTGGCTGGCAGCTGGACGCCGAGCGGGTGACGGTGGCCAGCAGCCGCATCACGCTGCACAGCCCCGAGGGCAATGCGCAGGGCCTGCTGTCGCTGGACCTGCCGAAACGGCACGATGCCGATCACGCGTCATGGATGTCGCTGGTCATCGGCCTCACGGATGCGCCGGCGGCTGCGCGCAACAAATACATCCCGAAGACCCTGTCACCCGGCCTGAAGCGCTGGCTCGATGCCAGCATCGGCCCCGGGCAGGTGCGCCGTGGCGGTTTCATTTTCGACGGCCCGCTGGAGGCGCATGCGCGCGGCCCGGTGGTGCAGCTGTTCCTGGATGTGGAAGACACCGCCCTGCGCTTTGACCCGCGCTGGCCGGCGCTGCAGGGCATTGACGGGCGGTTGCTGGTCGATGACGGTGATGTGACGGTGTGGGCGCAACGGGCGCGCCTGTTCGGCAGCCGTGCCCAGCCGGTGCTGGTGCGTGTCGGCCATGACGGCGAGGGGCCGCTGTTGCTGGCCGTGCAGGGCAGCCTCGCCGGGCCCACGCAGGATGTGATCCGCCTGCTGCAGGAATCGCCACTGCGCAAGGCGGTTGGCGACACCTTCACGAACTGGGGTGTGACGGGGGATTTCAGCGGGCAGCTCGACCTGCTGGTGCCGCTGGAGGGTACGGCACCGGCACAGGTCGCGGTGGATGCCCGCGTCGACGGCAACCGCCTGCGCCTCGGTGGGCAAGGCCTGCAGTTCGAGGCGGTGAGCGGGCCCCTGCAGTTCCGCACGGACAGTGGCCTGCAGTCGGCGGGACTCACGGCCAGCCTGTGGGGGGAACCACTGGCCTTGCGCATCGACAGCCAGGCGGTGCCGGAGAGCAGCCGGACGCGCCTGCAGGCGCAGGGCAAGGTTCGTCTGCAGTCCCTGAAGGACTGGCTGGGCTGGTCCTGGCTGCATTTTGCCGACGGTGCGGCGGCCGTGGATGCCGAGATCAACCTGGGGGCCGGCCTAGTGCCGGCGTTGCAGCTGCGCTCCGATCTCAAGGGTGTGACGGTGGGCCTGCCGCCGCCGTACCGCAAGGAGGCCGCGACGGCGTGGCCATTCCGCGCCGACCTGCCGCTGGGTGGCGAATCGGCGATGATGGATTTCGCGGTGGGCCCGGACCTGCGGGTGGCGGCGCTGCGCGAAGACGGCGCCCTGCGGGTGGCGCTGGCGCTGGGCAATGTGCCGTTCCGCGCGCCGCAGCAAGCCGGTGTCACCGTGTATGGCCGCCTGCCGCAATTCGACTGGGCGCAGTGGCAGCCGCCGTTGCAGCGCCTGGTCGACGGCTTTGCCGGTGCCACGGCCACGGGGCCGCAGGCGGCAACACCTGCGGCATTCCGCGTCAGCGGCCTGTATGCCGATACCGTGCGCATCTTCGGGCAGGAGTATGCCGGCCTGGTGGCGAGCGTGCGCCAGGACGAGCAGCGCTGGTGGGTGGGCGTGCGCAGCGAAAAACTGAGCGGCCGCATCGGCCTGCCACAGGCCAGTGGCGAACCCTTCCTGGTGCAGCTGGACCGCCTGGTCCTGCCGGCCGATACCCTGGGCAGCCGGCAGGCCGCAGCTGACGGTGCCGCAGCCGCGGACCCGCTGCAGGACCTCGACTGGCGTGGCTGGCCGCTGCTGCAGGTCGACATCCGGCGCCTGTTGCTGGGCAGCCAGGATTTTGGCCGCTGGCAGTTTGCGGTGTTGCCGTCGGACGGGCGCCTGCGCATCGAACGCCTGCAGGCGAATGCCAGCCTGCTGCGCATCGATGCCGATGGCGGCGGTGCCTGGCTGGACTGGCTGCGCCATCCCGATGGCCGGCAGGAGACGCGGCTGCATGCCTCGGTGCTCGTGCGCGATGTCGATGCCGTGCTGGAGGCGCTGGGCTATGACCCGGGCCTCACGGCCCGTGAGGCGGTGATGGCCTTCGACCTGCACTGGCCGGATGCCCCCCTGTCGGCGCGTACCGGCCAGGTGGCGGGCCGCAGCGGTTTCCACTTCAGCGACGGTTATCTGAAGACCGGCAATACGGCCCAGACCGGTGTGCTGAAGGTGTTGAGCGTCTTCAACCTCGACACCATCCTGCGCCGCATACGCCTCGATTTCAGTGACCTCTACCAGGAAGGCCTGGCCTTTGACGACTGCAAGGCCGAACTGGCCCTGCAGGATGGCTGGATCACCATCACCGAGCCGCTGGTGATCCGTGGCCCGGCCAGCCACTTCGTGCTGGAAGGGCGTGTCGACATGGTCAACGATGTGCTCGACAACCGCCTGACCGTCACCCTGCCGGTATCGAACAGCCTGCCCTGGCTGGCGGCCATCGCCGGCGGCCTGCCGGCAGCGGTGGGTGTGTATGTCGCGAGCAAGGTGCTCGAAAAGCAGGTCAACAGCTTTACCAGCCTGGTCTACGAGGTGTCGGGTTCGCGCAATGATCCGCAGGTCCGCTTCCAGCGCCTGTTCGATGCGCAGGGGCTGATCCCGAAAATGCCGGCCTTCCTGGTGCCGAAACCGCGCCCGGCTGCGCAGCCCCCGGCGACCGATGCGGCACCGGCGACTGCGCCCGTGGAGGTACCGTGAACACTGCTGCCCCGCGCGTCGCCGTCATCCAGATGGTCAGCACCGAGTCGCTGGAAGCCAACCTGCGTTCGGCAGCGCGCCTGCTGCGCCGGGCCGCCAAGGGTGGTGCCGTGCTGGCGGTGTTGCCGGAAAACTTTGCCCTGTTCGGTGGCCGTGCTGCGGTGGACTGGCTGCTGGCACAGCCGCCGGGCGAGCATGCCATCAATGCATGGCTGGCGCGCACCGCGCGCGATACCGGGTTGTGGATCGTGGCCGGCAGCGTGCCGTGGCTGCCCGATGTGATGCGGCCGTCGCAGGCAACGCCGACGCGGGTCTACAGCGCCAGCCAGGTGTTCAGCCCGCAGGGTGAGTGCGTGGCGCGTTACTGCAAGATCCACCTGTTCGATGTCGATGTCGACGATGCGCACGGCAGCTACCGCGAATCCGACGACTTCATGGCCGGCAACGACATCGTGGTGGCGGACACGCCGGTGGGCCGGCTGGGCCTGGCGATCTGCTATGACCTGCGGTTTCCCGAGCTGTTCCGCAGCCTGCTGCATCGCGGGGCAGAGCTGCTGTGCCTGCCGTCGGCCTTTACCCGCGTCACCGGCGAGGCGCACTGGGCGCCGCTGGTGCGCGCACGCGCCATCGAGAACCAGTGCTATGTGCTGGCGGCGAACCAGGGTGGCCGCCACAGTGAGACGCGTGAAACCAGCGGGCATTCGATGATCGTCTCACCCTGGGGTGAGGTGCTGGCCGAATGCCCGCACGGCGAGGGCGTGGCGATGGCGGTGGTGGACCGGCAGGGCATTGCGGGATTGCGCCGGCAGATGCCGGTGGCATCACACCGGCGGCCCGACCTCTTCGGCGAGTAATGCACGCAGGCAACGGAACAGCGCACGGGCTGCCTTGGGGGGCTTGCCGTGTGCGGCCTGCTGCTGGGCTTCGCCAACCAGGCTGCGCAGGCGGGGGGCATCCGCTGCCGGGTATTCCGCCAGCAGGGCGGTGAGGGCGGCAGGGCCTTCCTGCAACAGGCGGTCCCGCCAGGCTTCGGCACGGTGCTGCAGGGCGATGCTGGCGCGCGACGGGCGCTGGTGCTCGTGCAGGCGCGTTGCGAGGGCTGCGTGATCGGTTTTTTCCAGCAGGTTGGCGATGTACCGCAACTGGCGCTCGCGTGCCCCGCTGGCCGGCATGGCGGCTGCCTCGGCCACCGGGTCGCGCAGCAGTTCATCGAGGGCCAGCCCGCGCCGTGCGCCGTCCGGCAGTGCAGCCAGTGCGCGGGCCAGTTCGATCAGCGCGTGGTGGTCACGCTTGCGCTGCGAGCGGCTGGGGCGTTGGCCTCCATCGGAATCGTCGTGTGTCGTCATGCCGGTCAGCCGTAGAACCAGGTAGCCAGTCCCAGGAAGGACATGAAACCCACCACATCGGTGGTGGTGGTCAGCAGCACGCTGCCGGCCAGTGCCGGGTCGATGCCGAAGCGCCGCAGTATCAGCGGCAGCAGGGTGCCGGCCACGGCACCGGCAGCGAGGTTGATGACGAGGGCGATGGCGATGGCCAGCCCGATGATCGGGTCCTGGAACCACAGCGATGCGGCCGTGGCAACCACCAGGGCCACCGCGCAGCCGTTGAGCAGCCCGATGACGATCTCGCGGCGCAACAGCCAGCCGGTATTCTGGCGGCCGATGTGCCCCAGGGCCAGGCCGCGGATCACGACCGTCAGTACCTGGCTGCCGGCCACGCCGCCCATGCTGGCCACGATCGGCATCATCACCGCCAGTGCCACCACCTGGGCAATCGTTTCCTCGAACAGGTTGATCACCGAGGCGGCGAGGAAGGCGGTGAGCAGGTTCAGTGCCAGCCACACGGCCCGCCGTGGTGCCGCCCGCATGACCGGGGCAAAGGTGTCTTCTTCCTCGTCGAGGCCGTGCAGGCTCAGTAGCGAGCGGTCGGTTTCCTCGCGGATCACGTCCACCACGTCGTCGATGGTGATGCGGCCCAGCAGTTTGCCCTTCGAGCTGACCACCGGGGCGGACACCCAGTCGTGGCGCTCGAACAGGCTGGCGACTTCGCTGGCCGGCATGCTGGCCGGGATCGGTTCGGCATCGCCCTGCATGACTTCGCGCACGGTCATGTCGGGATCGGATGCCAGCAGCTTGTGGATCGGCAGCACGCCGAGGAATTCGTCATCACGGTTGACCACGAACAGCTTGTCCATGATGTCCGGCAACTCGCCGTGGCGGCGCAGGTAGCGCAGCACCACATCGAGGGTGCTGGCCGGGCGCACCGTGATGGCGTCGGTGTTCATCAGGCCGCCGGCGGAATCCTCGTCCCAGGTCAGTACCTGTTCGACGCGCTGGCGATCCTGGGCGTCCATCGACTGCAGCACTTCGCGGATGACGGTGTCCGGCAGGTTCTGCAGGATGTCGGCGATGTCGTCCGGTTCGAGGTTTTCGGTGATCGCCAGCAGTTTTTCCGAATCCATCTGGCTGAGGAAGTGCGCCTGGATGTCTTCGTGCAGGAACTGCAGTACCTCACCCTCGTTGTCGGCATCGACAAACCGCCAGAGGACTTCGCGCAGCTTCGGCGGTGAGGATTCCAGCAGGTGGGCGACATCGGCTGGCGGCATGCCGTTCAGCATGCGACGCACCTTGATGTAGTTGTCGCTGTTCAGCAGGTCGCTGAACTCGGTCAGGCGATCCTGCACATGCTGGTTCTGGGTGGGGGTCGCCATCAGCGTGCTGCCGTCCGGGGCGGTGGGGAGCGGCTAGGATAGCACCGTTTCACGCGTTTCCGGCAGGCTTGGCCTCATTCGCCTTCGCCGAAGCGGTCGGCAACCAGTGTGGCGATGGCATCCATCGCGGCGTCGGCATCGGGGCCGTCGGTCTCGACCGTGATGACGCTGTCCTTGGCGGCAGCCAGCATCATGATGCCCATCAGGTTCTTGCCGTCCACGGTCTTGCCGTTGCGGCTCAGGCGGATGGTGCAGGCGAACGCTGCCGTGGTTTTTGCCAGCTTGGACGCGGCACGGGCATGCAGGCCCAGCTTGTTGATGATGGTGAGTTCCCGGTGCGCCACGGATCAGGCCTTGTCGAGCTGCAACGGCACCAGCTCGCGGTGGCGTATCTGCACATTGTCGTGGTGGCTGCCGAAATGGCGGCCCAGTTTCTCGCACAGGTAGACGGAGCGGTGCTGGCCGCCGGTGCAGCCGATGGCTACCGTCAGGTAGTGGCGGTCGCTGTCGGCATAACGCGGCAGCCAGTGTTCGAGGAACTGGCGGATGTCGTTGAACATGGCCTGGGAGGCTTCCTGGTCGTCGAGGAAGCGCACCACGGCATCATCGAGCCCCGATAGCGTGCGCAATTCCGGATCCCAGTAGGGGTTGGGCAGGCAGCGTACGTCAAACACCAGGTCGGCATCGATGGGTACGCCACGGCGGAAGGCAAAGGACTCGAACAGGATGGACATTTCCGTCGAGCGGCGCTCGACCAGGCGCTTGCGCAGCAGGTCGCGCAATTCATAGAGATTCAGGTGGCTGGTGTCGATCAGCAGGTCGGCGCGGTGGGCAATCGGCTCGAGCAGTTCCTTTTCGGCGCGGATGGCTTCCTGCAGGGCGCGTTCCTGGTTGCTGAGCGGGTGGCGCCGGCGGGTTTCGCTGAAACGCTTGATGAGGGCGCTGTCCATGGCATCGAGGTATACGATGACGGGGTTGGTGCCAGCGGGCAGTTGCTCCAGCAGCTGCGGGAAACGGGACAGCTCTTCGGCGGCGTTGCGGGCATCGATGCAGACGGCCACCGAACGGTGCTCCTGCGAGGGACTGGCCAGGGTCAGGCGCGCCAGTTCCGGCAGCAGGGCAGCCGGCAGGTTGTCGATGCAGTAGAAGCCGCAGTCTTCCAGCAGGTTGAGGGCCGTGCTCTTGCCGGAGCCCGAGCGCCCGCTGATGATGACCAGCTTCATGCCGTGGCGGCGCGGAACAGCGCGTCGGCCGTGGTGGCCGCGCGCAGGCGCTGGCACCAGGCCGGGTCGCTGAAACGGGTGGCCAGTTCGCCCAGCAGTTCGAGGTGCGCGGTGGTGGAGGCTTCCGGCACCACCAGCAGGAACAGCAGGTCTACCGGTTGTTCGTCGGGCGCGTCGAAATCAACGGCAGTTTCCAGCCGTGCGAGCACGCCGATGGCCTGCTGCAGGCCGGGCAGGCGGCAATGCGGGATGGCAATGCCTTGCCCCAGGCCGGTACTGCCGAGGCGCTCGCGGGCCGTCAGGTGATTGAAGAGGGTGCCGGCATCCAGCCCGCTCACCCGGGCGGCGACAAAATCCGCGAGGTTTTCCAGCACGCGTTTCTTGCTGCCGCCGGGGGCCTGGCACCAGACCCGGTCGGGCGTGAGTACAGTGGCAATGGTCATGGGCTGTGCTGCTTCGCTTATTTGTGGTTGCTGTGCTTTTCCTTGTGGCGGATCAGCTGGCGGTCCAGCTTGTCGACCATGACGTCGATGGCCGCATACATGTCGTCCTGTTCGGCTTCGGCAAACAGGTCACCACCGGCCACATGGATTTTGGCTTCGGCCTTCTGGCGGTTTTTTTCCAGCACCAGGGTCACGTGGGCGCTGGTGATGGCGCCGCAGTGGCGCTCAAGCCGGCCCAGCTTGCTGAGCACGTATTCGCGCAGCGGTTCGGTAACTTCCACGTGATGGCCGTCGATGTTGACTTGCATGTCCTGCTCCTTCTGCTATCGGTTCAAAATACGGGTTGCAAAGTTGATTTTAACACTGTCCTAGACCAGGCGTTTGCGCTCGCTGGAGGAGGCGATACCGAGCGATTCCCGGTATTTCGCCACCGTGCGGCGTGCCACCTGGATGCCCTGGGCCTCCAGCAGCTCGGTCAGGCGGCTGTCACTGAGCGGGCGGCGCGGGTTCTCCGCGGCCACCAGCTTGCGGATCATGGCGCGGATGGCCGTGGCCGAGCATTCGCCGCCTGCACTGGTGCTGACATGGCTTGAAAAAAAGTATTTCAGCTCGAAGATGCCGCGCGGCGTATGCATGTACTTGCGGGTGGTGGCACGCGATACCGTCGACTCGTGCAGGTCGAGGGAGGCGGCGATGTCATGCAGCACCATCGGTTTCATGGCTTCTTCGCCGTGCTCGAGGAAACCCTGCTGGTGCTCGACGATGCGGGCGGCCACGCGCAGCAGGGTTTCGTTGCGGCTGTGCAGGCTCTTGATGAACCAGCGGGCTTCCTGCAGGTTGTTGCGCAGGAAGGTATTGTCGGCGCTGTTGTCGGCGCGGCGGATCAGCGCTGCATACTGGCTGTTGATGCGGATGCGCGGCGCGATGTCCGGATTCAGCTCGACCACCCAGCGCTGGTTTTCCTTGCGCACGAAGATATCGGGGATGATGTATTCGATTTCCTCGTCCGCCATGCCGTCACCGGGCGAGGGGTTGAGGCTGCGCAGCAGTTGCATGACGCCGGCGATCTGGCCGTCGTTGAGGCCGCTGGCGCGGGCCAGGCCGCGGATGTCCTGCTGGCTGATCAGGTCGAGGTGTGCCCGTGCAACCGCCATGGCTTCCTGCAGGCAGGGGGTATCGGCCGGCAACTGCCGCAGCTGGATCAGCAGGCATTCGCGCAGGTCGCGGGCGGCAACGCCCGGCGGGTCGAGGTTCTGCAGCTGGTGCAGCACGGCTTCGATTTCTTCCGGCTCGAGCTCGTCGAGCTCGTCGGCCAAGCTGTCACGGATGTCTTCCAGCGGGGACTGCAGGAAGCCGCGGGTATCGATGCTGTCGACCAGTGCCATGGCAATCAGGTGGTCACGGTCCGACAGCGGCGTCAGGTTCAGTTGCCACAGCAGGTGGTCCTGCAGCGATTCACGGGCGGCGCGGGTATTGGCGAACAGTTCGTCGCGATCGAAATCGGCCGGCGAGTCACTGGCAATCGCGCCTTCCATGACATTGTCCCACTCGGCATCCACCGGCAGGTCGCCGGACGGGTCCTCGTTCCAGGCAGGATCACCGGTGGGCGCTTCTTCCGTGCTGGCGGTGCTGCCGGCCGAATCGAGGTCGATGGGCCGCAGGGGGCTGTCATCGTCGGGCAGGGCGATGTCGTCACCGGTGTCCGGCAGGGGGGCATCGGTGGCGGTTTCCTCGGCGATTTCCAGCAGGGGATTGCTCTCCAGGGCGGCCTGGATTTCCTGCTGCAGGTCGAGGGTGGAGAGCTGCAACAGGCGAATGGCCTGCTGCAGCTGCGGCGTCATCGACAGCTGCTGGCCGAGCTTCAGTTGCAGGGACTGCTTGATCATGGGTTTCCGCTGTCCGGGCTGCGGGAGGGCCGGCCCGCCATTCTAATGCCTGCACCGCGGGGCGGCCAGACGCCGGGGGAATCAGAGACGGAATGCCTCGCCGAGGTAGACTTCGCGCACCTTGCGGTTGGCCAGCACCTCGTCGGCGGTGCCTTCGGCAATGATGTGGCCTTCCCCGACGATATAGGCTTTTTCGCAGATGGTGAGGGTTTCGCGCACATTGTGGTCGGTGATCAGCACACCGATGCCGCGGTCTTTCAGGTGACGGACGATGAGCTGGATGTCGTGCACGGAAATCGGGTCGACGCCGGCGAAGGGCTCGTCGAGCAGGATGAAGCGCGGCTCGGTGGCGAGCGCGCGGGCAATCTCGACCCGGCGGCGCTCGCCGCCCGACAGCGACATGCCCAGGCTGTCGCGCAGGTGGCCGATGTGGAACTCCTCCAGCAGCTGGTCGACTTTTTTCCGGCGTTGCTGGCGGTCGAGGTCCTTGCGCGTTTCGAGGATGGCGAGCAGGTTGTTCTTGACCGACAGCTTGCGGAATACCGACGGTTCCTGCGGCAGGTAGCCGATGCCGCGGCGGGCGCGGCCGTGCATCGGCAGGCCGGTGATGTCCTCGTCGTCAATCAGGATGCGGCCCCGGTTGCCGTGGATCAGGCCGACGATCATGTAGAAGCAGGTGGTCTTGCCGCAGCCATTGGGGCCGAGCAGGCCGACGATCTGCCCGCTGTCGACGCTGAGCGAGACATCCTGGACGACCGTGCGCTCCTTGTAGCGCTTGGCGAGGTGCAGGGCCTGCAGGCGTGCCATTCAGTGCGTACTCCCGCCATTGCCGGAGGTGGATGAGGGCGCCGTTGCCGGAGCGGGGGCAGGTGCCGCCTTCTTCGGCGGCAACACCACTTCGACCCGCTGCTGGCTGCCGCTGCCGTCACCGGCGGCCTTCACCAGCCGTTTCTGGATGTAGTAGTCGATGCGCTCGCTGCTGACGGTGGAGCCTTCCTGCTCCAGCGAGGCCTGGCCGATCAGCTCCAGGTGCTCGTCGGCGAGGTGGTAGCGCACCAGCTTGCCGCGTGCCCACACCAGTTCCTTGTTGACAGCCGGTTTCTGCCGCAGCACGGCAGGCAGGCCGTGGGCGTCCAGGCGCACGACTTCGCCGTTTTCCGAGAAAATCTGCACTTCATCGGCGGTCAGCTGGATGGAGCCCTGCACGATCAGCACATTGCCGCGGTAGACGGTGAGGCCGCGTTTTTCGTCCTGTTCGGCCTGGTTGGCGGTGATGCGCAGCGGCTGCTCGCGGTCATCCGGCAGGGCGTGTGCCGGCATGCCGTGCAGGCAGGGCAGCAGCAGCAGGATGGCCAGGCGGCTAGCGGGACTGGGTTTCATGGGTACTCCTGACATCGGACAGCAGGCGCATCCGGCTGGCCTTCAGGTCGGCCTGCAGGCCGACGGCTTCGGTGCGGGTGCCGATGCCGTCCATGGTAACGGCTCGGTCGGTTTCTGCATAATCGCGTTCCGGGTACAGCGTGATGGCCGTGGTGCGTATCGCCAGGCTGCCATCGCCGCGCCGCATGTCCACATTGTCCCACAGCTCGACGGTCTCGCCGTTGCCCAGCAGCTTGCCGAAATTGCTTTCCATCGACCAGGGGTCTGGCGTGTCCACGAACAACAGGCGGGGTTCGTTGAGGATGGTGGCCTGGCTGTTGGCCTGGTGCGAGGCGCGGCTGGCATGGAATTCGTATTGCAGCCGGCCTTCGGGGTTGAAGCGTTTCAGGTGCAGCCCGGTCATGTAGCTGTCCGGCTCGGAGACCTGTTGCTGGGTCAGGTCCTGCAGGCTGTCCGGCCTGGCGGCCTGCTGGCGCGGCGTGGTGACCAGGATGACCAGGGGCACGGACAGCAGCGCCAGCACCAGCAGGCGGAACAACGGGTGGTCGGTCAGGCGCCGGTCACGCATAGTGGGCCAGCAGGGTGTCGAGGTGGCCCTGGGCGGCGAGGACCAGCTCGCAGGCTTCGCGCACGGCACCGCCGCCGCCCGGGCGGCTGCTGATCCAGTGGGCGGCCGCACACACGCGCGGATCGCCGTCGGCCACCGTCAGGGCCAGGCCGGCCTGGCGGAGCAACGGCAGGTCCGGCAGGTCATCGCCCATGTAGGCGGTGGCACGGGCGTCGAGGCCGGTGCGTGCGAGCAACGCGGCAAAGGCCTCGCGCTTGTCTTCCTGGCCCTGGAACAGGTGGGTGATGCCGAGCTCGCGGGCACGCCGTTCCACCAGCGGCGACTGCCGCCCGGTGATGATGGCGGCCTGGATGCCGGCGCGGGCGAGCAGCTTGATGCCGAGGCCGTCGCGGATGTTGAAGGTCTTCAGCTCGTCGCCGCCGGCGGTGTAGCACACGCCGCCATCGGTCAGCACGCCGTCCACATCCATGACGAACAGGCGGATGGCGCGGGCGCGTTGCAGCAGGTCGGGTGTCATGCGCGTTCCTTGGTCGGGTTGCAGTCAGGCGATGCCGGCACGCAGCAGGTCGTGCAGGTGCAGGGCACCTACCGGGCACCCGGATGCGTCGACCACCACCAGGGCCGTGATCTTGCTGTCTTCCATGCGGTTGAGGGCTTCGGCGGCCAGCGCTTCGGCCGGTACGGTTTTCGGGCTGCGGTTCATCAGCTGGCTGATCGGGGTGTTGTGCACGTCGATGCCGTGATCGAGGGCACGCCGCAGGTCGCCGTCGGTGAATACGCCGGCCAGCCGGCCCTGCCCGTCGAGCACGGTGGTCATGCCCAGGCCCCGGGCACTGATCTCGACCAGGGCGTCGCGCACGCTGGTGGTCGCCGTCACGCGTGGCAGGCCACTGCCGCTGCGCATCACGTCGGCCACCTTCAGCAGCAGCTTGCGGCCCAGGGTGCCGCCGGGGTGCGAGAAGGCAAAATCCTCGGCGGTGAAGCCGCGGGCCTCCAGCAGTGCGATGGCCAGCGCGTCGCCCATCACCAGTGCGGTGGTGGTGCTGGAAGTGGGTGCCAGCCCGAGCGGGCAGGCTTCGGTCAGCACGCCGGTGTGCAGGTTGACGTCGGCGGCGCGTGCCAGCAGCGAATCGGGGTTGCCGGTCAGGCTCACCAGCGGTACATGCAGGCGCTTGAGCAGGGGCACGATGGTGAGGATTTCCTGCGTGTTGCCGGAATTCGACAGGGCCACCACGGCATCCTGCGCGGTGATCATGCCCATGTCGCCGTGGCTGGCCTCGCCCGGGTGCACGAAGAAGGACGGCGTGCCGGTGCTGGCGAGGGTGGCAGCAATCTTGTTGGCGATGTGGCCCGATTTGCCCATGCCGGTGACGATTACGCGGCCGCGGCAGGCCAGCAGCAGTTCGCAGGCGCGCTGGAAGCGGCTGTCGATGGCGGTGGCCAGGTTGGCCACGGCTTCGCCTTCCATGCGCACGGTGCGCAGGCCGGACTGGATGAAATCCGAAGCTGTCATGGGGCAATGTCCCGGGGTGTCAGCGGCCATTATAACGGCACGCTGGCGCGGGCGGCAGCGGGGCTGCCCGGGCAGGGCCGGCGGTATGCCCGCAGGCGGCGCGGCTGCAGCCGGATGCGGGTGTTTTTATGGCTGGCCGGTGTGAATTTCTGTAACATGGTGGCACCCGCCAGCGGCCGGATGCCGCTGCAGTCACGCAGGCCCTGTCCCGTACAGGGCCGTCCCGGAGGAAAACCCGCCATGTGCAGAATGCGCCACCTCGGTTTGGGCCTGGTATGGCTGCTGGGCGTGCTGGCCCTGTCGCCGGCCCATGCCGCCGAGCCGGCGGCCCCCGACCAGGTGGTCCGGCATGCCACCGACCGCCTGCTGGAGGTGATCGGTGAGGCGCGCGGCTATTACGACCAGGACCCGCAGCGTTATTTCCGCCAGATCGGCGACATCCTCGACCCGATGGTGGATTTCGAGCGTATGGCCCGTGGCGTGATGGGCAACTGGGGTACGCGCTCCTATTACCAGTCGCTGCCGTCGGACGCGCAGCGTGCCGCCTTGTTGCAGCAGGCTGACCAGTTTGCCGGTGTGTTCCGCGCCAGCCTGATCGAAACCTACGGCAAGGGCGTGCTGGCCTTCAGTGGCGAGCGCATCGAGGTGCTGCCGGTGCCTGCCGCCGAGGCTGCCGGCAACCGCGTGACGGTGATGCAGCGGATCCACGGCAACAACACCCAGCCGCTGGTGATCCGCTATTTCCTGGAGCGGCGCTCACCGGCCGAGCCGTGGCGCCTGATCAATGTGCTGATCGGCGATGTCAACATCGGTGCGCTCTACCGCAGCCAGTTTGCCAATGCGATGAACCGCTACCAGGGCAACCTGCAGCAGGTCATCGATACCTGGACGGTATCGGGGCCGCCGGCCGTGAACAGCCAGGGGTGAGCATGGACATTGCGGCATTGCAGCAATTGTTGCGCGACGGCCTGCCGGGCTGCGACGTGTGCGTCGAGACCGACGGCTACCATTACACGATCACTGCCGTCGGGGAGCCGTTCGCGGGCCTGCGGCCGGTGCAGCGCCAGCAGAAGGTATACGCGGTGATCAGGCACCTGATTGCCGACGGTACCCTGCATGCGGTGAACATCCGGGCCAGGACACCGGCCGAACAGGCCTCCTGAGGGATTTTGGCAGCCACAGCGGGGAGATGCGGTTTGGACAGGCTCATTATCAGGGGCGGCGAACGCCTCAACGGCGAAATCCGCATTTCCGGTGCGAAGAACTCCGCCCTGCCGATCCTGGCAGCGACACTGCTGGCGGATGAGCCGGTGATCGTCCGCAACCTGCCGCACCTGCACGACATCACCACGATGATCGAGTTGCTGGGCTGCATGGGCATCGACCTCACCATCGATGAGCGGCTGGGCATCGAGGTCAATGCCAACACCATCCATTCCTTCACCGCGCCGTATGAACTGGTGAAGACCATGCGCGCCTCGATCCTGGTGCTGGGCCCGCTGCTGGCGCGCTTCGGCCAGGCCAATGTGTCCTTCCCCGGTGGCTGCGCCATCGGCAGCCGGCCGGTCGACCTGCACATCAAGGGCCTGCAGGCGATGGGCGCGCAGATCGAAGTGGACGAGGGCTACATCAAGGCGCGCAGCGACGGTCGCCTCAAGGGCGCACGCATCTTCATGGAAACCGTGACCGTGGGCGGCACCGAGAACCTGCTGATGGCAGCCGCGCTGGCCGATGGCGAGACCGTGATCGAGAACGCCGCCCGCGAACCGGAGGTGGTGGACCTGGCGCGCTGCCTGGTAGCGATGGGTGCCGAGATCAGCGGTATCGGCAGCGACACCCTAGTGATCCAGGGCAAGGCGCGCCTGCACGGCTGCGATTACACCATCATGCCCGACCGCATCGAGACCGGTACCTACCTGGTGGCGGCTGCGGCCACGCGCGGCCGCATCAAGGTCAAGGACACCGACCCGCAGGTGATGGAAGCCGTGCTGGTGAAGCTGCGTGAAGCCGGCGCCGACATCACGGTGGGCGACAACTGGATCGAGCTCGACATGCACGGCCGCCGCCCGAAGGCCGTACACATCCGTACGGCACCATACCCGGCGTTCCCGACCGACATGCAGGCGCAGTTCACTGCCATGAATGCCGTGGCCGAAGGCACCGGGACCATCACCGAAACGGTGTTCGAGAACCGCCTGATCCAGACCCACGAGATGAACCGCATGGGTGCGCACATCACCATCGAGGGCAATACCGCGATCGTGGAAGGGCAGGAAAAACTCAAGGGCGCCCCGGTGATGGCCACCGACCTGCGTGCCTCGGCGAGCCTGGTGATCGCCGGCCTGGTGGCCGAAGGCCAGACCCTGGTCGATCGCATCTACCACATCGATCGCGGTTACGAATGCATCGAGGAAAAACTGCAGCAGCTTGGCGCCAACATCCGCCGCATGCCTGCCTGAGTCACCACCGGAGCGAGCCATGCCCGCATCGTCGATCACCATCGCACTGACCAAGGGGCGCATCCTCGAGGAAGCGCTGCCGTTGCTGGCCGAAACCGGCATCCGGCCGCTGGAATCGATTGCCGACAGCCGCAAGCTGCTGTTCCCGACCAATGAGCCTTCGGTGCGCCTGCTGGTGCTGCGCGGGCAGGACGTGCTCACCTACGTGCGCTACGGCGCGGCTGACATGGGCGTCTGCGGCAAGGACATGCTGCTGGAATACGGTGCCGACGACACCTACGAACTGCTGGATCTCGGCATTGCCCGCTGCCGCCTGATGACGGCGGCCCCCGTCGGCGCCGGGCTGCCCAGCGGCCGCCTGCGCGTGGCCACCAAGTTCGTGCGGGTTGCCAAGGCCTTTTTTGCCGAGCAGGGGCGCCAGGCCGACATCATCCCCCTGTACGGCGCGATGGAACTGGCCCCGGCGATGGGGCTGTCGGACTGGATCGTCGACATCGTCGATACCGGCAAGACCCTGGTCGCGAACGGGCTGGAGCCGCGCGACTGCATTGCCGAGGTGTCCTCGCGCATCGTGGTCAACAAGGCGGCGATGAAACTCAAGCATGACCGCATCCAGGCCCTGGTCGATCGCCTGGCCCTGGCCGTGGGGAAACGCTAGATGCGCCTGCGCTGCCTCGATACCGCCGATGCCGGCTTTGCGCAGGCATTCGATGCGCTGTTGGCTACCGAATCGGTGCGTGACGATACCCTCGTGACACGGGTGCAGGCCATCCTGGATGCCGTGCGCACGCGCGGTGACGCGGCCCTGCTGGAGTACACCCGCCAGTTCGACCGCCGTGCCGTGGCTGCCATGGGCGATCTGGAAATCGGGCGTGACGCCTGCCGTGCGGCGTATGACGGCCTGCCGCCTGCCTTGCGCACGGCCCTGGAGTTTGCTGCCGGGCGCATCCGCGAATACCACCAACGGCAGCGCGCCGAGTCCTGGTCGTATGTGGATGCCTTGGGCAACCGCCTCGGCCAGCAGGTTACGCCGCTGGACCGTGTCGGTGTCTATGTGCCGGGCGGCAAGGCCAGCTACCCGTCATCGGTGCTGATGAATGCCATCCCGGCTGCCGTGGCCGGTGTGCCGGAGATCGTCATGGTGGTGCCGGCCCCCGACGGCGTGCTGAACCCACTGGTGCTGGCCGCCGCGCACCTGGCCGGGGTCACCCGCCTGTTCACCCTCGGCGGGGCCCAGGCCGTGGCTGCATTGGCCTATGGCACGGACACGGTGCCACGGGTCGACAAAATCGTCGGCCCCGGCAATGTCTATGTGGCCACCGCCAAGCGCCTGGTATTCGGCCAGGTCGGGCTGGACATGATTGCCGGGCCGTCGGAGATCGTCGTGGTGTGCGATGGTCAGACCGATCCCGACTGGGTGGCGCTGGACCTGTTTGCCCAGGCCGAACACGACGAGCAGGCACAGTCGATCCTCATCACGCCGGACGCGGCATTCCTGGCGCGCGTGCAGGACTCGGTCGACACGCTGCTGCCGCAGCAGCCGCGCCGCGACATCATCCGGCAGTCGCTGGCCGCGCGCGGCGCACTGGTGCGCGTACGCGATCTCGACGAGGCCGTGCAGCTGTGCAACCGCATGGCACCGGAACACCTGCAGCTGTCGGTGGCCGATCCCGACAGCCTGCTGCCGCGCATCCGCCATGCCGGCGCGGTTTTCATGGGGCGCTACACCGCCGAGGTGATGGGCGATTACTGCGCCGGCCCCAACCACGTGCTGCCGACCTCGGGTACGGCGCGTTTCTCCTCGCCGCTGGGTGTCTACGATTTCCAGAAGCGCAGCTCGGTGATCCATTGCTCGGCCGATGGCGCGCAGGCGCTGGCAGAGGCCGCACGTGTGCTCGCCGAGGGTGAATCACTGCCGGCGCACGCCGGTTCGGCCGCCTGCCGGATCCGCCCATGAGCCGTTACTGGAGCCCGTTCGTGCACGGCCTGGTGCCGTATGTGCCCGGTGAGCAGCCGAAGCTGCAACGCCTGGTCAAGCTCAACACCAATGAAAATCCCTACGGCCCTTCACCGCAGGTACTGGCTGCGATCCAGGCGGCCACCGGCGATGACCTGCGCCGCTACCCGGATCCGGAAGCCGAGCTGCTGAAGCAGGCCATCGCCGCCTACCACGGGCTGGATCCGGCGCAGGTGTTCGTCGGCAACGGTTCCGACGAGGTACTGGCGCATGCCTTCATGGGGCTGTTCCAGCACGGGCGGCCGGTGCTGTTTCCCGACATCACCTACAGCTTCTACACGGTGTATTGCGGACTCTACGGCATTGCCTACGACTGCGTGCCACTGGATGGGCAGTTCGCCATCCGCGTGGCCGATTACGCCCGCCCCAATGGCGGTATCGTGATCGCCAACCCGAATGCCCCCACCGGTTGCCTGCTTGCGTTGGCCGATATCGAGCGCCTGCTGCAGGCGAACACGGGATCGGTGGTGCTGGTGGATGAGGCCTATATCGACTTCGGCGGCGAATCGGCCATCCCGCTGGTGTCGCGTTACCCCAACCTGCTGGTGGTGCAGACGCTGTCGAAGTCGCGTTCGCTCGCTGGCCTGCGCATCGGCTTTGCCGTCGGCCACCCCGAACTCATCGAGGCGCTGCAGCGCATCAAGAATTCCTTCAATTCCTACCCGCTGGATCGCCTGGCCATTGCAGCCGGGGTGGCGGCGTTTGCCGACGAGGCGTATTTCCAGCAAACCCGCCAGGCCGTGATGGCCTCGCGTGGACAGCTGGTCACGGCACTGCAGGCACTGGGTTTCGAGGTGCTGCCGTCGGCGGCCAATTTCGTGCTGGTGCGGCATCCGCAGCAGGACGCTGCCGGGCTGGCTGGCCAGCTGCGCGGGCACGGCGTGATCGTGCGCCATTTCCGCTCGCCGCCGCGCATTGCGGATTTCCTGCGCATCACGGTGGGGCGGCCGGATGAAAATGCCGCCTTGCTGGCTGCCTTGCGCGCGGTGCTGGCCTCAGTCTGAGGCCGGCGGTTCGCTGCCCAGGGCGAGGCTGATCGCCAGCGTTTCCCCGTCACGCCACAGTGTCATGGCCACCTGCTCGCCCGGGTGGCGCCAGGCGATGTCCAGCATGGTCTGCCGGCCATCGACGATGGCGCTGCCATCCACCGCCAGGATCACGTCACCGGTGCGGATGCCGGCCGTTTCGGCCGGGCTGTGCGGACTCACGCGGTTGACCAGCAGGCCGTGCTCCGCAGGGGCGCCCAGGGCCTGGGCCAGCCGCGGGGTGAGGTCCTGTACCTGCAGCCCCATCCAGGCCCGCAATACGCGGCCGTGCTGCACGATGTCGTCGAGCACGCGAAAGGCGGTGTCGGCCGGCGTGGCCAGGCCGATGCCCTCGAAGCCCCCGCCGCTGGACTGGATCGCCGTGTTGATGCCCAGCAGGCGACCTTCGGCATCGATCAGTGCGCCGCCGGAATTGCCCGGATTGACCGCGGCATCGGTCTGGATGAAGTTCTCGAAGCGCTGCAGCTGCAGCCCATAACGGCCGGTGGCGCTGATGATGCCCTGGCTCACGCTGTGGCCGAAGCCCCACGGGTTGCCGATGGCCAGCACGATGTCGCCGACGCGGGCGGCAGCGGGATTGCCGGCCGTCATGGTGGTCAGGTGATCGGCGTCGATGTGCAGCACGGCCAGGTCCGTGTCGGCATCGTGGCCGACCAGGCGGGCGCGGCGCTCACGGCCGTCGTGCAGCAGCACCAGGATGTCGGTGGCACCGGCAATGACATGGTAGTTGGTGAGCAGGTAGCCATCGGCACGCACGATCACGCCGGAACCCAGGCTTTGCTGCACGCGTTCGTGCGGCCCGTCCGTGCCGGGCTGCAGCGGGGCGGCCGTGGCGGCATGCACGACGCGGCGCGAGTAGATGTTGACGACGGCGGGCGCCGCCCGTTCCACCGCATCGGCAAAACTCAGGCTGCGTGCCGGCAAGGGGGGGGCCGGCCGGCTGCCGTGGCGGTAGAGCTGCGGCTGTGTGTAGAGGATCGCGAGTGCTGCCAGCAGGCCGGCGAGTACGGGCCACCACAGGAAACGGAACAGGGCTTTCACGGCACATCCGGGTTGCTGGCGGGAGCTCCATTATACTGGCCTGCCCGGGCTGTCCGCGCAGGAGGACACCATGACGACCGTGCACCGCGATGCCCTGGTGGCAGAAGCCGACCGCCTGCTGCAGCCGCAGCTGTTCCAGGATTACTGCCCGAACGGCCTGCAGGTCGAGGGGCGTGCACAGGTGCGCCTGCTGGTGAGCGGGGTGACGGCCAGCCAGCAACTGCTGGAGCGGGCCGTCGCGGCCGGTGCGGATGCGGTGCTGGTCCACCACGGTTATTTCTGGCGCGGTGACAACCCGGCCGTGACCGGCATGTTGCGCCGCCGGCTGGGGCTGCTGCTGCAGCACGACATCAGCCTGCTGGCCTACCACCTGCCGCTGGATGCCCACCCCGATGTGGGCAACAACGCCATGCTGGCGCGCCGGCTGGGCATTGCCGTGGATGCCACGGCCGGGGCGGTCTGGCGCGGGCGGCTGCCGCAACCCCTGCCGCTGGCAGGACTGGCGGCACACATCACGGGGGTGCTCGGGCGTGCGCCGCTGTGCTTCGGCAGCGGACCGTCGCAGGTGGCAACGCTGGCCTGGTGCACCGGCGCGGCGCAGGGCTATCTCGGTGAGGCGATCCGCATGGGGGTGGATGCCTATGTCACCGGTGAGGCATCGGAGCAGACCGTGCACGAGGCACGCGAGAACGGCATCCATTGCCTGGTGGCCGGCCATCACGCCACCGAGCGTTACGGGGTGCAGGCCCTGGGCGAGTACTTGGCGGGCCGGCTCGGCATCCGCCATCAGTTCCTGGAGTGCGACAACCCGGTGTAATCGTCACCGTCACGCAGCGTGGGATCGTCGTCATCGTCGAAATGCGCATCGACGGTGGCATCGCCCTGCAGCGATGACGGCTTGTCGAGGCCGAAATCCTCGCGCAGCATGCCGCGTTCCGACGGCGTGGCCTTGGGGGCATAATCCAGCGGCGGGCGCACATCCTGCAGCAGGCCGAGCTGTTCCTCCGGGGCCGCGTAGGCAGGCTGCTCGGCCAGTGGCTGCAGCAGGGGCAGCTGTCCCGGTCGCTCGCACAGGGCCTGCGCACCGCGTGCCAGGTGGTTGTGGACCTCGCGGTAACTCTGGCCGAGCTGGGTGAGCAGTTCGGCCGTGCGGCTGAAATGCGTGTTGACATCGAGCCGGTAGTCTTTCAGCTCGTCGCGGGCCTGCTGCAGGCGGGCCTCCATGTCACGCGTGCGGCTGTTGCCGGTGCCGAATACCCAGGCGGCCGCATAGCCGGCCACGGCGCCCAGTGCGGTACAGAAAAGGCCAACCAGCCAGGTGTTGCCCGCTGTTTCCACGATGTTGCCCCCGAGGCCGTGAATCCCGGCGGCCATTATAGACCCAAGCGCGTGATGCCGTGCAGGGTGGCGGGGTGGCGTTTGCCCGCCGCAGGCGCTTTCGGTTATGGTGCGCCGCTTCCAGTGATGTGCAGGCCCTGCCTGCAAGGGTGCGGGCAGTTGCCATGACGCCGCTTGAGCGCTACCAGTCGGATCTCAAGACCCCGGGTTTTGCTGCCGATCCGGCCCAGGAAGTCGCGGTGGCCCACCTGCAGGACCTGTTCGAGCGCCTGGTGGCGCGGGAAGCGGCACAGCGCCCCGGCCTGGCCCGCTGGTGGGGCGGCCTGCAGCGTGACAGCCTGGTTCCCGAGCAGGGACTGTATTTCTGGGGCGGGGTGGGGCGCGGCAAGACCTACCTGATGGACCTGTTCTACGACTGCCTGCCGTTTGAGCGCAAGCTGCGCGCACACTTCCACCGCTTCATGCAGCGCATCCACCGCGAGCTGGATGTGCTGCGTGCGCAAAAGCAGAAAGACCCGCTGGATGTCATCGCGGCGCGCCTGGCGCGGGAGGCCCGCGTCATCTGTTTTGACGAGTTCTTCGTGTCGGACATTGCCGATGCCATGCTGCTCGGCGGCCTGTTCCGCGGCCTGTTCAACCACGGCGTCACCCTGGTGGCGACCTCGAACATCATCCCTGACGACCTGTACAGGAATGGCCTGCAGCGCGAGCGCTTCCTGCCGGCCATTGCGCTGCTGAAGGCCCATACCCGCACGGTCAATGTGGACGGCGGGGTGGATTACCGCCTGCGTACTCTCGAACAGGCCGAGCTGTACCACAGCCCGCTGGGGCCGGAGGCGGACAGCAGCCTGCTGCGCAGCTTCCGCCAGCTGGCGCCGGAGGCGGTCCGCGCCGATGCCGATCTGGAGGTCAACGGGCGCAGCCTGCGGGCGCGTTTCCTGGCCGATGACGTGGCCTGGTTCGAGTTCGCCGAATTGTGCGAAAAGCCGCGCAGCCCGGCCGACTACATTGAATTGGCACGGGTATTCCACGCGGTCGTGCTGGCCAATGTCCCGGCCCTGGGGGACGACCACAATGACCAGGCCCGCCGCCTCATCAGCCTGGTCGACGAGTTCTACGACCGCAACGTCAAGCTGGTGGTGTCGGCCGCCGTCCCGCTGGCGGCCCTGTACGGGGGGCACCGGCTGGCCTTCGAGTTCGAGCGCACCCGCAGCCGCCTGCTGGAGATGCAATCCCGGGACTACCTGGCCCGGCCCCACAAGCCCTGAACCGGGGGTCCGGCCGGGTTTTCCCGGGGCTTGAAAAGGCCGGAGTGTTCCGGTAGGATTCGCGCTCCTTTTTGCAGGGTCCGTGGAAGACAGCAAATGAAGACCTACAGTGCCAAGCCGGGCGTCGTGCCCCAGGAATGGTTTGTCGTGGATGCGACCGACAAGACGCTGGGCCGCCTGGCCAGCGAAATCGCCCGTCGCCTGCGCGGCAAGCACAAGCCGGAATACACCCCGCACGTGGATACCGGCGACTACATCGTGGTCGTCAATGCCGAGAAAGTGGCCGTGACCGGCCGCAAGGCAACCGACAAGGTGTATTACCACCACACCGGTTTCCCGGGTGGCATCCGCGGCGTGACTTTCGAGAAGCTGATTGAGCGGGCTCCCGAGCGCGCCATCGAGATCGCCGTCAAGGGCATGCTGCCGCACAACCCGCTGGGCCGCGCCATGCAGCGCAAGCTCAAGGTCTATGCCGGCCCCGAGCACCCGCATGCTTCCCAGCAACCCAAAGCACTGAACATCTGAAGGCCTGAGCAACCATGGCAGCTACGCAGTATTACGGCACCGGCCGTCGCAAAACCTCCACCGCCCGCGTATTCCTGCGCCCGGGCTCCGGCAAGGTCACCATCAATGACCGCAGCCTGGAAAACTACTTCGGCCGTGAAGTGGCCCGCATGATCGTCCGCCAGCCGCTGGAACTGACCGGCATGGTGAACCGGTTCGACATGCTGATCACCGTCGCCGGTGGCGGCAGTTTCGGCCAGGCCGGTGCCATTCGCCACGGCATCACCCGCGCCCTGATGGAATACGATGAAACCCTGCGTGCCCCGTTGCGCAAGGCTGGCTACGTGACCCGCGATGCGCGGGAAGTCGAGCGGAAGAAAGTCGGCCTGCGCAAGGCCCGCAAGCGCCCGCAATACTCCAAGCGCTGATCGCAGGCCCCGGGCCGCGATTGCCGGAAAACGCCCGTTCCTGGTTACAAGGCGGGCGTTTTTTGTTGGTGCCCGATGCGGCCTGCTGCAGGCCCGGGTTTGGCTGCAACAGGCTGCCCGGGACTGCCGCAAAGCGGTTTTTCCTTGTCAGGATTGCGGAATTTCATTAAGATTTGCCGCGTTTTTTTACCATCCGTGCCCGCAGGCGAATCCTCCGGGCCAATGCCTGAAGCCTAGGGGGAAAACGTCATGAGCGATGGCGGTGTGAATCAGTCCCGGCGGCGTTTCCTGGCCACTGCGACGGCAGTCGTGGGTGCTGCCGGTGCTGCCGGAGTAGCCGTTCCCTTTGTCAAATCCTGGACGCCCAGTGCCAAGGCCAAGGCCGCCGGTGCCCCGGTCAAGTTCGACCTGGGCAAGCTGGAGCCGGGCGAGATGAAAACGGTGGAATGGCGCGGCAAGCCGGTGTATGTGTTGCGCCGCACCCCCGACATCCTGGCCGACATCCGTGCCCAGGAAGACAAGCTGAAGGATCCCGAGTCCGCCCAGTCCAGCCAGCCGGATTATGCCAAGGGCCCGTTCCGCGCCATCAAGGACGAGTTCCTGGTGATGGTGGGCCTGTGCACCCACCTGGGTTGTGCGCCCAAGTACCGCCCGGAAGAAGGCACCGTGACGCCGGACTGGCGTGGCGGCTTCTTCTGCCCCTGCCACGGCTCCATGTTCGACCTGTCGGGGCGTGTCTACAAATCGGTACCGGCGCCGACCAACCTGGAGGTGCCGCCGTACTACTACGAGAGTGACACCGTAATCGTGATCGGTCTGGACGGGGGGGCTGCGTGATGATCAAGCTCTTGGTGGGGTTGCGCGACTGGGTCGATGAGCGCCTGCCGATCGTGCGGGCGTGGGATACCCACATGGGCAAGTACTACGCGCCCAAGAACTTCAACTTCTGGTATTTCTTCGGCGTGCTGTCGCTGTTCGTGCTGGTCAACCAGCTGCTGACCGGCATCTGGCTGACGATGAGCTACAACCCGAGTGCCGAAGGGGCCTTTGCCTCCGTCGAGTACATCATGCGCGACGTCGAGTAGGGCTGGCTGATCCGCTACATGCACTCCACCGGGGCCTCGGCCTTCTTCGCCGTGGTCTACCTGCACATGTTCCGCGGCCTGATGTACGGCTCGTACAAGAAGCCGCGCGAGCTGGTATGGGTGTTCGGCATGCTGATCTACCTGGCCCTGATGGCCGAAGGTTTCCTGGGCTATGTGCTGCCCTGGGGCCAGATGTCCTACTGGGGCGCCCAGGTGATCGTGTCGCTGTTCGGCGCCATTCCCGGCATCGGCCCGGACATCGAGCAGTGGGTGCGTGGTGACTACCTGATTTCCGGCATCACGCTGAACCGTTTTTTTGCCCTGCATGTGGTGGCTGTGCCGATCATCCTGCTGGCCCTGGTGCTGCTGCACATCCTGGCGCTGCATGAAGTGGGTTCCAACAACCCGGATGGCATCGAAATCAAGCAGAACAAGGATGCCAACGGCATCCCGAAAGACGGCATCGCCTTCCACCCGTATTACACGGTGCACGATATCGTCGGCGTGATCATCTTCCTGTTCGTGTTCTGCAGTATCCTGTTCTTCGCGCCGGAAATGGGCGGCTATTTCCTTGAGTATGCCAACTTCGAGGAAGCCAACGCGCTGAAGACGCCGGATCACATCGCACCGGTGTGGTACTACACGCCGTTCTACGCCATGTTGCGGGCGACCACCCTGGAGTGGTTCGGCCTGAGCTCGAAATTCTGGGGCTTCGTGGTGATGGCCGGTGCCGTGGCGATCTTCTTCGTGCTGCCGTGGCTGGACCGCAGCCCGGTGAAATCCTGGCGCTACAAGGGCCTGGCCACCAAGATCGCCATCCCGGTATTCGGGCTGGTGTTCATCGTGCTGGGCTACCTGGGGGCCATCCCGGCGGAAGGCACCTTCCTCGGGCTCGAGCGCAAGACGGCAGCCCAGTGGCTGACCGTGGTGTATTTCGCCTTCTTCGTGCTGATGCCGATCTACACCTCGCTTGAAAAGACCAAACCCGTGCCGGAAAGGGTGACGATGCGATGAAAAAACACATCCTGGCTTTCCTGTTTCTCCTGGTGCCTGCAGTCGCGTTGGCGGCTGCCGGCAAACCGTGTGGCAAGATCGACTGCGAAGCGTTCGAGGTCGACCTGCATGACAAGGCCGCCCTGCAACGCGGCGCCCAGGTGTACATGAACTACTGCATGGGCTGCCATGCCCTGCAGTATGCCCGCTATGAGCGCACGGCCAACGACCTTGGCATCCCGCTGGAAATGATGGCCGGCAACCTGCTGCTGGGCGATGCCCGGATCGGCGACCTGATGGAAAACGCACTGCCCGACGCCCAGGGCAAGAAGTGGTTTGGTGCAGCACCCCCGGACCTGACCCTGGTGGCCCGCCGTCGTGGCCCGGAATGGCTGTACACCTACCTGCATTCCTTCTATGTCGACCCGGCCCGTCCCTACGGCGTCAACAACCTGGTGTTCCCGGATGTCGGCATGCCGCATGTGCTGTTCGGTCTGCAGGGGCAGCAGGTGTGCAAACCGGCCTGGGCCGTGGCAGCCAACGGCGGCATCGCCCGTGACCCGGTGACCTACGAGAACATCGAAGACACGCAACACCCCTGCGGGCGCGTCGAGCATGTGGCTGGCACCGGTCAGCAAACCCCGGCCGAGTACGATCAGACCATCAGTGACCTGGTGAGCTTCCTCGAGTATGTGGGTGAGCCGATGCAGCTCGAGCGGCAGCGGCTGGGTATCTTCACGCTGCTGTTCCTGGCCCTGTTCCTGGTCGTTGCCTGGATGCTGAATCGCGAATACTGGAAAGACGTGCACTGATGCACCCAAGCAGGAAAAGGACTCCATGAACATGGGCAGCTTGGTGACCAAGCGGTCAACGATGACCTTCTTCTCCGACAGCACGAGCCACTACAGCCATCGTGTGCGGATCGTGCTGGCGGAAAAGGGCGTCACCGTCGATGTGGTGACGATCGACCCGAAGGACCCGCCGCGGGAACTGGCGGAGGTCAACCCGTACAACAGCCTGCCGACCCTGGTGGACCGCGAGCTCGTGTTGTACGAATCGAAGATCATGATGGAGTACCTCGACGAGCGCTTCCCGCATCCGCCCCTGCTGCCAGTCTACCCGGTGGCACGCGCGGAGAGCCGCCAGCTGATGTACCGCATCGAGCGTGACTGGTGCGGCCTGGTCGATACCATCCTGGATGGTGCCTCCCGGGATGCCCAGAAGGCCCGCAAGGAGCTCAAGGACAACCTGCTCACGATGGCGCCGCTGTTCAACGAGAAGCCCTTCTTCATGAGTGACGAGTTCACCCTGGTGGACTGCTGCATGGCGCCGATCCTGTGGCGCCTGCCGGTGCTGGGCATCGAGCTGCCCAAGACCAAGCAATCCAAGGCAGTGAACGATTACATGAAGCGCCTGTTCATCCGGCCTGGCTTCAAGGCCAGCCTGTCGGAGCGCGAACGGGAAATGCGCCTGCCCGCCGCCTGAACGGCGGTAGCGTGCTGTCCCGATGAATTCGAGCAAACCCTACCTGTTGCGGGCACTCTACGAGTGGATCGTGGACAACGGCTGCACGCCCCACCTGCTGGTTGCCAGCGACATGGCCGGCGTGCAGGTGCCGGACGGCTATGCGCAGGATGGCCGCATCGTGCTGAACATCGCACCAGGGGCGGTGCGTGATTTGCTGATGGACAACGAACAGGTCAGCTTCAGCGCCCGCTTTGCCGGCCGACCCCATGCCATTCGTGTGCCGGTGGCGGCCGTGACCGGCCTGTATGCACGGGAAAACGGCCAGGGCATGTCGTTTGAACCGGAAGTACCGCCGGAGCCGCAGTCCCCCGCGCCGGATACTGCCGGCCGCCCCAGCCTGCGGGTCGTCAAGTAGGCGTCAGTATTCGCTGTCGCCGCCAAACAGCTGCGATTCGATCAGGTCGCACAGGCAGTGGATCACGATCAGGTGGATTTCCTGTACGCGGGCGCGTGAGCGTGACGGCACATTCATCTCGATGTCATTGCTGGCCAGCAATGACGAAACGTCGCCGGTGTCTTCGGCCGACAGCAGGATAACCCCCATTTCGCGTTCATGCGCTGCCCGCACGGCATGCACCAGGTTGCTGGCACTGGCCTTGTGCGTGGCCATCAACAGCACGTCGCCGGGTTGCCCCAAGGCACGGATCTGCCGGGAAAACACCTCGTTGAAATGGTAATCGCTGGCGATGGCCGACAGCGTGGCACTGTCGGCGGCCAGTGTCATGGCTGGCAGGCCGGGGCGTTCGTTGCGGAACTGGTCGATCAGGTAGGTGCTGAACTGGCGCACGGTATTGGCGGAAGAGCCGTTGCCACAGCAGAGGATCTTGCGCTCGGTGAGCAGGGCCTGCACCAGCAGCTGGCTGGCGCTGTCGATCAGGAGCAGCAGCGGCTCGATGGAACGGATGGTGACATCGATGGCGTCATTGAACTGGCGGATGATCCGCTCGTGCATGGCGGTGTCTCCCGGGGTGGCTCAGGCAAACGCATCCTGGATCCATTCGATGGTAGCACGCTGTCCCGCGTGGCCGGCAGTCAGGCCAATGACATCGAAGCGGCAGGGGCATTCCGCCAGCGCCGGGTGTTGCTGCAGGAAACGGCTGGCGGCCAGCCGTACGCGTGCCTGCTTGCGGGCGGTTACGGTTTCGGCCGGTGTGCCGTGTTGCGTGTTGTCACGGTAACGCACTTCCACGAAGACCAGTGCCGCGCCGTGCCGCATGATGAGGTCAACCTCCCCCTGGCGGGTGGTGAAGTTGCGCGTGACCAGCTGCAGGCCCTGCGTGTGGAGGTAGGCCAGGGCCTGGTCTTCGGCGGCCTGCCCGGTGTGGCGCCGCGAGGCGCCCCGGATCCGTGTGATCAGTCCCATGCCGGACCGGCGGCCACGGCGGGCAGCAGCAGCGGCAGGCCGTTGCGGAACACCGCGCAATCCAGCTCACGCGTGAACTGGCGGTGCGCGTTCAGGCTGAGCTGGCCGCTGTAGCCGGCGAACACGCTGCTGGGGAACTGCTCCAGCTGCGCCAGGCGCGGGTGCACCAGGAAGGCATCGGCGCCGAGGGCATACAGGCGCAGGTAGGGCGTCGTGGTGCCGGACCATGGGGCCAGCTGCTGCCGCAAGGGGTGCCCTGGCTGCATCAGCCAGCCCATGTCGCAGAAACGGATGCGGTCCAGGTCGTGGTCGGCATCCGGGTTGGGCGTGCCGCTGAACACCTGCGATGTGGCATAGACCGGGATGCTGCCGGCGTACAGGAACTGCAGCATCGGCATCAGCAGGCGGGCACCGTCCGGTGAGGCCAGCAGAGCAATCGCATCGATGTCCCGGCGCCGGTGCGGCTCGGTACGCAGCGGCAGGCCTGCGGCCACTTCGAGGTCGCGCTGGCGCAGTTCACTGCGCGTGATGCCGAGGGCGGCTTTCAGGGCATCCGGCATGCGGCGGGCATTGTCCCAGCTGGTGCGTGCCACGACATGGCCGCCACTGGCCAGCCACTGGCCCTGCAGGGTGTCGGCCGCACGGCTGGCCCACACATCCGGTTCGTGCAGGATCAGGATGCCGTGGTGGGCGCTGCCCTGCATGCGCCGTACCAGCTGTGCCGTTTCCTGTTCTGCACCCAGTGACAGCTGGTAGAGATTGGCAGGTGGCTGGCCATAATCGCTGACTTCATTGAGAGCCAGGGTGGGCACCGGCAGCGGGCCTGCGTCAAACAGGGCGCGCAGCTGGGGTTTGTCCAGCGGGCCGATGACGAGTTGCGCACCGTCGGCCACGGCCTGCCGGTAGAGGGTGATGAAATCCGCCTCGCCGGTGTCGTGGAAGCGGATGGTGGGGACGCGGGCGCCGCTGCGGCGGGCGTCGTACCAGGCGGCCATCAGGCCGTCACGGATGGCCTGGCCGGAAGCCGCCAGGCGGCCACTGGCCGGCAGCAGCACGGCAACCTGCCGCGGCCGTTGCTCCGACAGCAGCCGCAGCATGTCCAGGCCGCCGGGCGGGGTGAGGCTGGCCGGGTGGTCCGGGTGTTCGCGTTGCCACTGCAGCAGGTCGGCCACCTGGGTGTCGAGGTCGCCCTGGTGCTGCTTGCCGATGAGGGCCAGGGTCAGCCAGCCCTGCAGGTCGGTATCCGCCGGGTTCAGTGCGGCCTGTTCCAGGGCCTGCCACGGGGTGGCCATCAAGGCCTGCCAGATGGCATCGTGGTTGGCGACGGCCGGCTGCCGCTGGCGGATCAGCGGGGCGATGAAGATGCGTTCGCGGGCGCTGGCGAGCGGGTCACCCAGCAGGGCCAGCACATCCGCACGGACCTGGCCCAGTTGCACCTGCTCGTCGGCTGGTAGCAGGGGCAGGGTTTCGTTCAGGGCGGCGTTGCCCAGCAGGGCGTCGCGGGCAGCATGCGGGTCACCTTCCTGCAGCAGCAGCCGGGCCAGTACCAGCGCATGCCGCGCCAGGGTGCTGCCTGCCAGGTCGCCTGCGGCAATGCCCTCCAACACCTCGCGTGCGCGCCGGGGCTGGCCCTGCTGCAGCAGGATGCCGGCAGCCTCGGTACGCAGGCGGGCGGCAGTCGGGCGGTCGGCCACGGCGGCATCGGCCAGCAGGCGTCCGGCATCCTGGCCCGTGAGGGCGGCCGGCGGCAGGCTGCTGCTGCGGGTGGCCGGTGTGCTGCAGCCGGCCAACAAGGCCAGCAGGACCAGCCCGGAAATCCATGCGGTGGGTGTCGTGGGGCTTCTCATGGGCCTGTGCGAATGGTTTGATGGGGCGGGAACACACTGGACAAGGCAAAACCCATGACCCAAGGCGTGCTTTACGTGGTTGCCACACCGTTGGGCAATCTCGGCGATATGGTACCGCGGGCAGTCGAAATCCTCCAATCGGTAGACCTGATCGCGGCGGAAGACACCCGCCACAGCCGTACCTTGCTGGATCATTTCGGCATCCGCCCGGCGATCACGGCCTACCACGAGCATTCCACCGACGCCAAGCGTGAATCCCTGTTGGGCTTGCTGCAGCAGGGCCAGTCGCTGGCGCTCATCAGCGATGCCGGTACACCGCTGATTTCCGATCCCGGGTTCCGGCTGGTGCAGCAGGCCCGTGCTGCCGGCGTGCGCGTGGTGCCGGTACCGGGGCCCTGTGCGGCCATCGTGGCGCTGAGCGCGGCCGGACTGCCGTGCGACCGGTTTGCCTTCGAAGGTTTCCTGCCGGCCAAGGCGGTGGCACGCCGCAAGGCCCTGCAGGCCTTGCGGGACGAGACGCGTACCCTGGTGTTCTACGAATCCAGCCACCGCATTGCCGAATCGCTGGCCGACATGGCGGCGGCATTGGGGCCCGCCCGCCAGGCGGTGGTTGCGCGCGAGCTGACCAAGCTGTACGAAACCGTGCACGGCGATACCTTGCAGGCACTGGTGGCGTGGGTCGGCAGCCATCCCGATCACAGCCGCGGCGAGTTCGTGGTGCTGGTGGCCGGTGCCCCGGCCGCATTGCCGGCGACCCTGTCCGAAGGCCTGCGGGTGGCGTGCATCCTGGCCGAATCCTTGCCGCCCAGCCAGGCAGCCGAGCTGGCCGCGCGCATCAGCGGGCAGGATCGCCGTGCCATCTACCGCGAACTGGTGGCACGCGAACGGCCTTGAACTGCGGGCCCCGTGCACGGCATACTGCCCGCCGGGAGCCGGCCAGACAGTCGCTGTCCCGCCAGCGTGCCGGTTCCGCAGGTTCCGGCAGGCACGGGATGGAGGAAAGTCCGGGCTCCACAGGG
>LAHR01002419.1_pt1 | contig 31375 bp, 26 predicted proteins | sample 329641 | NCBI WGS metagenome assembly LAHR01 (sample SAMN03275701, study PRJNA271635) | activated sludge metagenome | isolation source: Sample C-3 Sludge from acetogenic chamber (third chamber) of Anaerobic...
GGGCATGCAGGCGATCGCGCGTGGCGGCATCCTCGATGCGCATCGAAATGCCGATGTGCGGCTCGCTCTCCGGCATGTACACGAGGTAACGCGACGACAGCGACAGCTGCGCGGTCAGGCGCGCACCCTTGCTGCCGATCGGGTCCTTCGCCACCTGCACCACCAGCGAATCGCCTTCGCGCACCAGCGACTGAATCAGGGGCCATTCGCCATCCGGCTGGCTGCGCCGGCCGGCGAGCACATCGGACACATGGATGAAACTGGCACGGTCGAGCCCGATGTCGACAAAGGCAGCCTGCATGCCCGGCAGCACGCGCACCACCTTGCCGCGGAAGATGTGCCCGACCTGGCCGCGGTGGTGGGTGCGTTCGATGCGCACCTCCTGCAGCAACCCGCTGTCGACCACCGCCACGCGGGTTTCGCCGGCCGACACATTGACGAGGATTTCAATGCCCATCACTTGCTCCCTGCCACACCGGCACCCCCTGCTGCTGCAACAGGGCCGCCGTTTCCATCAGGGGCAGGCCGACGACGGCAGAGTAACTGCCGCGCAGCGACTCCACCAGCACCGCGCCCAGGCCCTGTATGGCATAGCCGCCGGCCTTGTCGGCCGGCTCGCCGGTATCCCAGTAGGCGGCTGCCTCGGCCGCCGTGATGCAGCGCAGCTTCACATCGGCCGCGACACAGCAATGGCCATGGCCACGGGCCGACACGACCGTGACCGCCGTCAGCACGCGGTGCCAGCGGCCCGACAACTGCAGCAGCGACTGCACGGCATCGGCGCGGTCGCGCGGCTTGCCCAGCAGGTGGCCGTCGAGCACCACCGTGGTATCGGCACCCAGCACCACCGCCTGCGGGAGCTGTTCCGCATCCAGCACGGCCCAGAGCGCCTCGGCCTTCATGCGTGCCACCCGTTGCACATACGCCTCGGCCGTTTCACCGGCCAGCGGGCGTTCATCCACCGGCACCGGCCGCTGTTCCACCGGCACGCCCACCTGCGCCAGCAGTGCACGCCGGCGCGGCGATGCGGATGCCAGCCACAGGCGGGGCAGCGGCGGGTGGCTCATGCACGCTGCACCGGCATGAAGGCCCGCCGCGCTGCGGCCAGTACCGGCAGCAGCACTGGCCAGCACAGTGCACTCATCACGGCCGGCAACAGGTACCACAGGCCCGTGACTGCCGTACCGCGCAGGTTGTGCAGCCAGTGGTAGACCAGCTGGTGCAGGCCGACCAGCACAAACACCATGAGCACCTGCTGCAGCATGGCGAACATGCGCATGCGCTGGTAGATCAGCGAGCACAGGTAGGCAATCAGCGACAACGACAGTGCCTGCTGCCCGAACACCCCGCCGCCCAGGCCATCCAGGCACAAGCCCAGCAGCCAGGCCGTGCCGACACCCACCTGCTCCGGGCAGGCCACCGCCCAGTACAGCAGCAGCAACGCCACCCAGGCCGGTCGCCACCACAGCCAGCCCTGCGGCAGGGGCAGCACGGACAGCCAGGCCGCCAGCAGGAAACTGCCCAGGATCAGCGCCCAGCCCGAGGGATTAGTCGGCATCGCCAGTCACCGTGGCGGCATCGGCCGCACCGGCCGCGTCTGCCACATCAGCCACATCGGCCGCGCCGGCACCCGTGATGCGGATGGCCTCGCCACGGAACACGATCAGCACATAACGGCTGCGGTCCAGCCAGGCCAGCGGCTGTGCACTGACTTCCACGAACGGCTTGCCGGGGTCGTGCAGCACGCGGGTCACGCGCGCCACCGGGTAACCCGGCGGGAAGCGCCCGGCCAGGCCGGATGTCTCGAGGATGTCGCCCTCACGGATGTCCACCGTGGCGGCCACATGCGGCAGGTCCAGCCGGTCCGGCAAGCCGGTGCCTTCGGCAATCGCCCGCACCCCGTTGCGGGCCACCTGCACCGGCACGGCATGCGACGGGTCGGTCACCAGCAGCACGCGGCTGCTGGCCGGCAACACCTCGATCACCTGCCCCAGCAGGCCGTGGGCATCGATCACCGGCTGGCCCTCGACGACGCCGTCACGGGCGCCGCGGTTGACCTGCACGGTATGCCGGCGCGGGTCGGGCGACATGCCGGTGATTTCGCTGACCAGCACCGATTCCTCGATCGGCGCCGAGGAACGCAGCAATTCGCGCAGCCGGGCGTTTTCCGACAGCAGGGACGCCATCGTCTGCAGCTTGCCGCGCAGCACCAGGTTCTCGACCCGCAACGCGGCGTTTTCCTCCAGCAATTCACCCCGGCCGGTGATGGCGCGCTCACCGCCGTTTTTCAGGCGCACGGGCAGGTCGGCCAGCCAGTACACCGGCTGGGCCAGGTAATTGAACACGGAATGCAGGGGACGCAGCAGGCCGAAACGGATGTCCAGCGCGATCAGCAGCAGTGCGAGCAGGCCCAGCACCAGGATGCGGGCGCTTGCCGATGGCCCCTTGACGAATAACGCTCTGATGGCAGTTTCCCCCGGACAGTCATCCAGCCGCCCGCTGCAAACCGGCAGGCGTCGCTGCCCCTCATTCGGTCGACAGCAGGTCCAGGTCGTGCTTGTCCATCATCTCCAGCGCACGACCGCCGCCGCGTGCCACACAGGTCAGCGGGTCGTCGGCGATGGTGACCTTGAGGCCGGTTTCCTCGCTGAGCAGGCGGTCGACGCCGCGCAGCAGCGCACCGCCACCGGTCAGCACGATGCCGGCCTCGGCGATGTCGGACGCCAGCTCCGGCGGCGACTGTTCCAGCGCGCTCTTGACCGCACCGACGATCGCCGACAACGGTTCCTGCAGGGCCTCGAGGATCTCGTCGCTGTTCAGCGTGAAGGTCTTCGGCACCCCTTCGGCCAGGTTGCGGCCGCGCACGTCGATCTCGCGCAGGTCATCGCCCGGGAAGGCACAGCCGATTTCCTTCTTGATGCGCTCGGCGGTACCGTCGCCAATCAGGCTGCCGTAGTTGCGGCGCACGTGGGTGACGATGGCCTCGTCAAAGCGGTCACCGGCCACCTTGACCGAATTGGCATAGACGATGCCGTTGAGCGAAATGATGGCGATTTCGGTGGTACCACCGCCGATGTCCACCACCATCGAACCGGAGGCTTCCTCCACATTGAGGCCGGCGCCAATCGCGGCGGCCATCGGTTCCTCGATCAGGCGCACGTCGCGCGCGCCGGCGCCGTAGGCCGACTCACGGATCGCACGGCGCTCGACCTGGGTCGACTGGCAGGGCACGCAGATCAGCACACGCGGGCTCGGCCGCATGAAGCCGTGCTCGTGCACGCGGGCGATGAAGTACTGCAGCATTTTTTCGGTGACCTGGAAGTCGGCGATCACGCCATCCTTCAGCGGGCGGATGGCCATGATGTTGCCCGGCGTGCGGCCGAGCATGCGCTTGGCCTCGGTGCCGACGGCTTCCACCGTTTTCTGGCCGTTGTGGATGCGGATGGCAACCACCGAGGGCTCATCGAGCACGATGCCCTTGTCGCGTACGTAGATCAGGGTATTGGCAGTGCCCAGGTCGATGGACAGGTCATTGGAGAAAAGGCCGCGGATGCGCTTGAACATAGGCTTGAAGTACCGTCGGGAGCCGGGGTTCCAACCGGTCGTGTTATGGGAATGCCGCCTGCACCCGGGGGCCGGGCCGCTGCTTGGGAAATGTAGCAACGGCAGGGATACAGGGCAAGGCGCAAATATGATAACTTATCGCGCTTTTCAGCGGTATTCGCCGCAGCTTGCAGGCGCATACCGGCAGGGCGGGGCCATCATAGCATGCCCCTGCCGCCCAACCGCAGGAATACACCGATGATTGATCGCGAAACGGTCGCCCGGGTCGCCGAACTGGCCCGCATCCGCGTCGACGACGGGGAAATCCCCGAGCTGGCGCGCCGCCTCGGCAACATCCTGGCCATGGTGGACACCCTCCAGGCCACCGACACCCAGGGCATCGAGCCCCTGTCCAACCCGCTGGATGCCACCCAGCGCCTGCGCCCGGATGCCGTCACCGAGCCCGACCAGCGCGAGGCCCTGCTGGCGCTCGCCCCTGCCAGCGAAGGGGGCCTGTTCCTGGTCCCCCGCGTCATCGAGTAAGCCGCCCATGCCACACCTGAAAACCCTGCGTGAACTCGGTGACGGCCTCGCCCGCGGCGACTACAGTGCCGTGGAACTGGCCCGCCACTTCCTCGACCGCATCGGGCGCCTGAATCCCGGCTACAACGCCTTCATCACCGTCACCGCCGAACAGGCGCTGGCACAGGCCGAGGCTGCCGACCGCCGCCGCCGCGAAGGCCGCGCCGGCCCACTGACCGGCATCCCGATCGCCCAGAAGGACATCTTCTGCACGCAGGGCGTACGCACCTCCTGCGCCTCACGCATGCTCGACAACTTCATCGCCCCCTACGACGCCACCGTGGTCAGCCGCCTGCACCACGAGGCCGGCATGGTGATGCTGGGCAAGACCAACATGGACGAGTTCGCGATGGGCTCGTCGAACGAAACCAGCTGGTACGGCCCGGTACGCAACCCCTGGGACACCGCCCGCGTGCCGGGCGGCTCGTCCGGTGGCTCGGCCGCAGCGGTGGCCGGGCGCCTGGCCCCGGCCGCCACCGGCACCGACACCGGCGGCTCGATCCGCCAGCCGGCGGCACTGTGCGGCCTGACCGGCCTGAAGCCCACCTACGGGCGCGTCTCGCGCTGGGGCATGATCGCGTTCGCCTCCAGCCTCGACCAGGCCGGCCCGATGGCACAGACGGCCGAAGATGCCGCCCTGCTGCTCGCGGCGATGGCCGGCTTCGACCCGAAAGACTCCACCAGCATGGATGTGCCGGTGCCGGATTACCTCGCCACGCTCGACGCCCCGCTGGATGGCCTGCGCATCGGCATCCCGCAGGAATACTTCGGCAGCGGCCTCGATGCCGCCACCGGGGCTGCCGTGCAGGACGCCCTGAGGCAACTGGAGGCCCAGGGGGCCACCCTGGTCCCGGTCTCGCTGCCGCACACCGCGCTGGCCGTACCGGCCTATTACGTGATCGCCCCGGCGGAATGCTCGGCCAACCTCGCCCGCTACGACGGCGTGCGCTACGGCTATCGCTGTGAAAACCCGCGCGACCTGCACGACCTCTATACCCGCACCCGTTCGGAAGGCTTCGGCGCCGAGGTGAAGCGCCGCATCCTGGTCGGCACCTACGCGCTGTCGGCCGGTTTCTACGACGCCTATTACCGCAAGGCCCAGCAGGTGCGCCGGCTGATCCGCAACGACTTCAGCGAGGCCTTCCAGGCCGTGGACCTCATCGCCGGCCCGTCCTCGCCGTCGCCGGCCTTCCGGCTGGGCGAGAAGACCGCCGACCCGGTGGTGATGTACCTGGAAGATGCCTACACCATTCCCACCAACCTGGCCGGCCTGCCGGCCCTGTCGCTGCCGGCCGGGCTCGTCAACGGCCTGCCGGTGGGCCTGCAGCTGATCGGCCCGCACTTCGCGGAAAGCCGCCTGCTCAATGCCGCCCACCGCTTCCAGCTGGCCACCGACTGGCACCGCCAGCTGCCGGCTGCCGTCACCGGGGGTGCTGCATGAACTGGGAAACCGTCATCGGCCTGGAAGTGCACGTGCAACTGGCCACGCAGTCGAAGATCTTCAGTGGCGCCGCCACCCGTTTCGGTGCCGAGCCCAACACGCAGGCCTGCGCCATCGACCTCGCCCTGCCCGGCACCCTGCCGGTGCTGAACGGCGAAGCCCTGGTGATGGCCATCCGCTTCGGGCTGGCCATTGGCGCCGACATCGGCCACACCAGCGTGTTCGACCGCAAGAACTACTTCTACCCGGACCTGCCGAAGGGTTACCAGATCAGCCAGCTGCACCACCCCATCGTCGGTCGCGGCCACCTCGACATCACGCTCGGCGATGGCCGCCAGAAGCGCATCGGCATCACCCGTGCGCACCTGGAGGAAGACGCCGGCAAGTCGCTGCACGAGGACTTCCACGGCATGACCGGCATCGACCTCAACCGCGCCGGCACGCCGCTGCTCGAGATCGTCTCCGAGCCGGACATCCGCTCGGCCGAGGAAGCCGTGGCCTACCTGAAGGCCCTGCATTCGCTGATCCGCTACCTCGGCATTTCCGACGGCAACATGGCCGAAGGCTCGATGCGCTGCGATGTCAACCTCTCGCTGCGCCCGGCCGGCCAGGCCGCATTCGGCACGCGCACCGAGATCAAGAACGTCAACTCGTTCCGCTTCGTCGAGAAGGCCATCCACCACGAGACCGAGCGGCAGCGTGACATCCTCGAAGGCGGCGGCCGCATCGTGCAGGAAACCCGCCTCTACGATGCCGAGCGCGACAAAACCCGCTCGATGCGCAGCAAGGAAGTCGCCAACGACTACCGCTATTTCCCCGAGCCGGACCTGCTGCCGGTGATTGCCGATGAGGCGCTGGTCGCACGCATCCGCGCAGCACTGCCGGAACTGCCGGCGGCCAAGCAGGCACGCTTCGTGGGCGAGCACGGCCTGTCGGCCTACGACGCCAGTGTGCTGTCGGCCAGCCGCGACATTGCCGATTATTTCGAAGCCGTTGCGGCCACCTGTGGCGATGCCAAGCTGGCCGCCAACTGGGTGATGGTCGAGGTCGCCGCCGCCCTGAACCGCAGCGAGCTGGACATCCGTGCCTGCCCGGTGCCGGCAGCGGCCCTGGGCCGCCTGGTCGGCCGCATCAAGGACGGCACCATTTCCGGCAAGATCGCCAAGGCCGTGTTCGAGGCCATGTGGGCCGGTGAGGGCGAGGCCGATGCCGTCATCGAGGCCCGCGGGCTCCGGCAGGTGTCCGACAGCGGCGCGATTGCTGCCATCGTCGACCAGGTCGTGTCCGCCAACCCGGGGCAGGTGGCGCAATACCGCGCCAGCCCCGAGGACAAGCGCAAGAAGCTGCTCGGCTTCTTCGTCGGCCAGATCATGAAAGCCAGCCAGGGCAAGGCCAACCCGCAGCAGGTCAACGAGCTGCTGCTGGCCCGCCTGAACCGTGAGGAATGACCCCATGACGGAAGAAATCCAGGTCCCCGCCAAGCGCAAGGACAAGAAACAGGTCGTCGACGAGGTGTGGACCGAGGAGCGCATCCGTGCCTTCCTCGCCATCGCCCCGATGGCCGGCATCGACCCCGACTTCCACCGCCTGCGCCGCGCCTACCAGAGCATGCGGGCGGAGGACTTCGGCCAGTTCATCGGCTTTTTCTGCGAGGCCGGCGGCCGGCTGGATGCCCGCGGCCCGGACGGCCAGACCCTGCTGGCCATCGTCAGCCAGCACCGCCACGGCGAGCCCTATGCCGCGATCCTGCGGCAGGCGGGAGCAAACGGCTGACGCCGTTGTCCAACCCGCACCGGCGACAGCCCTGCCGCCACCCCTGCCGACATGAGGTATTTCACGATGCGCCATTTGCCGAGTCTTGCCGCCTTCCTGCTGCTGGGTGCACTGCTGGCCCTGCCGGCCCAGGCCGCCCTGCCGATCACGGCCCTGCCGGGCGATGTGCCCACGCTGGCCCCGATGCTGAAGACCAGCATGCCGGCCGTGGTCAACATCGCCACCTCGGGCCGCGTCAAGATCAGGAACCCGCTGCTCGATGACCCCGTGCTGCGCCAGTTCTTCTTCCGTGACCGCCCCCCGCAGCCGCATGAACGCCGCACGCAATCGATCGGTTCCGGCGTGATCGTCGATGCCGCCAAGGGTTATGTGCTGACCAACCACCACGTGATCGAAAACGCCGACAGCATCTTTGTCATCTTCCAGGACAACAGCCGCGTCGAAGCCAAGCTGATCGGCTCCGACAAGGCCACCGACATCGCCGTGCTGCAGGTCAGCGCGAAAAACCTCACGGCCCTGCCGCTGGGCAACTCCGACCGCGTGCAGGTGGGTGACTTTGCCGTGGCCATCGGCAACCCGGTGGGCCTGGGCCATACCGTGACCTCCGGCATCATCAGCGCCGTGGGCCGCAACAACCTCGGCATCGAGGAATACGAGGACTTCATCCAGACCGATGCCTCGATCAACCCGGGCAACTCCGGCGGCGCGCTGATCAACCTCAAGGGCGAGCTGATCGGCATCAACACCGCCATTTATTCCCAGTCGGGCGGCAACATGGGCATCGGCTTTGCCATCCCGGTCAACATGGCCCGCAGCGTGATGGACCAACTGGTCGAGCACGGCGAGATCAAGCGCGGCATGCTCGGCGTGCAGATCCAGGACCTCACGCCTGAGCTGGCCGAGGCCATGGGCACCCGGACCGGCGAAGGGGCACTGGTGTCCAGCGTGGTGGACGGCAGCCCGGCGGCCAAGGCCGGCATCCGGGAAGGCGACATCATCACCCGCATCGACGACACGCCGGTCACCGATGCCGCCGGCCTGCGCAACCGGGTGGGCCTGAAACGCCTCGGCGAGACCGTCACGCTGGCCCTGCTGCGCGACGGCAAGCCGCTGGCCGTGAAAGCCACCATCAGTGCGCTGCCGGAAGCGGCCGTGGCCACCGAGGCCGACCTGCCGCGCCTGGCCGGTGCGCATTTCGGTACCGGCATCCCCGACAACCACCCGCTGCTCGGCAAGGTCGAAGGGGTCTACATCAACCAGGTCCAGTCCGGCAGCCCGGCCTGGCTGGCCGGCCTGCGTCCCGGCGATGTGATCGTCAGCGTGAACAAGACCCCGGTGAAAACCGTCAAGGAACTGTCGAAGCTGGCCGGTGGCGCCAACGGCAGCCTGCTGCTGTATGTGCGTCGGCCGGAAGGGGCGCTGTACATCGTGATCGGCTGAAGACCATCCCGCAAGCAAAAAAAACGCCCGGCACAGCCGGGCGTTTTTGCCTGCAGGCGCTGTTCACCGCAGGCCTTCGGCCGTGTAGAACACCGCCTGCTCCTGGAGGAAGGTGATCTTGATGAAGCGCTGTTCATCGCCCCACCGGCATTGCTTGCCGCCCAACACATCGGAGCACTGGTCCGGCCGGCCGAGGATGCCGACGACCTCGCCATAGTCCTGCCCGGTCTTGATCTGCCGGTAATGCGCATGGTCCACGCGGTCACAACCGGCCAGCACACCGGCCAGCAGGCACACGGCCACCACACCATTAGTCCGCCACATGGGTACTGCCCTCCCGGTCCCAGTAGAAGTCCACCCCGTCCAGCCGCCGCGATCGCGCATCGAATTCGAACAGGACCACGCCATCGTGGCGCTCATGGCCATACTCCAGCGTCACCGTTGCCGACACCGTGTAACCGGCCGCCAGCAGTTTTTCCACGCGCAGGCGTACGCCACCGGCCTGCTGCACGAAACGGTCAGGGCTGATGGCCGGCTCGCCGACCGGGAAGCGGATGCCACGGTTGCCGGCCGCAAACAGGTCGAACAGGCGCACGGCATGGCCCTCGTTGAGTGCCTCGGCAAAGCGGTGCACGGTGTCCTTGCCGGTCATGCCGATGCCGAGGAAACCGCGGCTGAACCCCAGCGCACCGCCCAGGCCCTGCAGGCGCAGCATGCGCCAGCCCAGGCCCAGCAGCACCGGCCAGGCCGCCCGCCCGCTGTCCAGCAGCTGGCGGACCATCGGCATCAGCTCCCAGTGCGCGGCCAGCCGCAGGATGCGCCACTCGCCGGCCTCCGGCTGCAGTTCGTACAGCAGGTGCATCGGCACCTGCACCGTGACATCCTCGGCCAGCGTGATGCGGATGCTGAGGTCGCGCAGCACATGGCTGCCACACACGCTGTCGCGCTCCACCTCGAAACGGATGCGGTTGGGCGCAATGAAGGTGTCGAAAAAACGCTCCAGCGGCCCCGTGCCACGGCGGCCCGAGCGCGGGTCGAACACCCCGCACACGTGCGGGCGTGACCCCACCGGGTCCTCCACCACGCTGTAGCGGGCAAAAATCGCCACCCAGGCAGCACGGTCGTGCACGGCCACGGCAGCCGGCGAACGGTTCACGCAGGCCAGCAAGGCCTCGCGGGCAGGAGCGGGGGTCGTCATGGTGATTCCATCCTCGGGTCCGGGCGATTATTCTAGCAGCCCCTTCCCGCCTACCCGGAAACCTCCCGATGCGCGCATTCCTGCACGGCGCCGGCTACCTGTGGCAGGGCCTGCGGCTGCTGGGCCAACCCGGCCTGCGGCGCTGGGTGATCGTCCCGGTACTCGCCAGCGCCCTCGCCTGCGGGCTGCTGGCCTGGGGCGCCGCCAGCACCCTGCTGCCGTGGCTGGATGCCTGGCTGGAACGGCTGCCCGACTGGCTGGCATTCCTGCGCACGCCCATCCGCATCGTGGCCAGCGCTGCCGGCCTGTTGCTGCTGGCCATCGGCTTCACCCTGCTCGCCAACCTGATCGGCAGCCCGTTCAACGGCCTGCTCGCCGAAGCGGTGATCCGCGCCCGCGCCCCGCACTGCCTGCCTGCAGCCGGCCCCGGCCTCATCCAGGGTGGCGTGCGCAGCGCCGGCCGCGAAACCCGCAAGCTGCTGTGGATCGGCCGCCGTGCACTGGCCGTCCTCCTGCTGTGGCTGGCATCGCTGGCCCTGGCCTGGCTGCCCGGTGTGAACGTGCTGCTGGGCGCAGCCAGCAGCGCCCTGTGGTTCCTGTTCGGTGCCTGGGCGATGAGCGTGGAATACTGCGATTACCCGCTGGATGCAGCCGGCCGGCCGTTCACGGCACTGCAGGACCTGCTGGCCGGGCAACGCCTGCGTAGCCTGGGGCTGGGTGCAGCCGTGGCCGTGTGCGCGGTGGTGCCGCTGCTGAACCTGCTGGTGATGCCCGCCGCCGTCTGCGCGGCCACCCTGCTGTGGCTGGACCAGCAGGCCCCGGCAGCCGGCGACCATGCTAAGGTAAGCCCAGCCGCCAACCGACAGGATTCCCCATGAAACGCGCCGCCTGCCTTGCCCTGCTGCTCACCCTCGCTGTCCTGGCGGGCTGCGAATCGGCCTACTACAGCGCCATGGAAACCGTCGGCGTGCACAAGCGTGACATCTTCGTCGACCGCATCGAGGCCGTGAAGGAAGCCCAGCTCGACGGGCAGGAACAGTTCAAGGATGCCCTGGAACAGTTCCAGCACACGGTGGCCTTTGACGGCGGCGACCTGGAAAAAACCTACCGGCGCCTGAACGACGAATACGAGGCCAGCGAAGCCGCAGCTGCCACCATCCGCGAACGCATCGCTGCCGTGGAATCGGTGGCCGATGCCCTGTTTGCGGAGTGGGAGAAAGAGCTCGGCCTGTACAGCAACAGCAACCTGCGCCGGCAAAGCCAGGCCCAGCTCAGTGACACCCGCCGCCGTTATGCCGGCCTGCTGGCGACGATGCAGAAAGCCGAAAAATCGCTCACGCCGGTATTGAACACCCTGCGCGACAACACGCTCTACCTGAAGCACAACCTGAACGCACAGGCGATTGCCTCACTGAAAGGCGAAGCCGGCAGCATCCAGGCCGATGTGGCACGGCTGATCCGCGACATGGACGCCGCGATTGCCGAATCCGACCGGTTCATCACCGCCTTCAACAAAACCCGGCCGCAGGACTGAAAACGCACGGGCAGCAAAAAGCCGCCCACAGGCGGCTTTTTTGTGCGCACCCGCCGTGCAGGCGGGCCTCAGGTACCCTGCATCAGCGCTTCCGGCGGCCGTTCGCATTCCAGCTTGCGGCCGATCAGGGCCTCGATTTCCGGCAGCAGGAAGGCATCGTCCTCGCAGGCAAAGCTGATCGAGATGCCGCTGGCGCCGGCACGGCCGGTGCGGCCGATGCGGTGTACATAGTCATCCGGCTCTTCCGGCAGCGTGTAGTTGATGACATGGCTGATGCCATCGACATGGATGCCGCGGCCGGCGACATCGGTGGCGACCAGGACCTTGATCTTGCCTTCGCGCAGGTTTTCCAGCGTGCGGGTGCGCTTCGACTGCTCCACCTCACCGGACAGCATGCCGCAGCTGATGCCGTCACGGTGCAGGTTCTCGTACAGGTCACGGGTGGTGTCGCGGCGGTTGGCGAACACGATGGCACTCTCCACCGCCGGGTCGCGCAGGATGTTGAGCAGCACACGGTACTTCTGGTCGGCCGAGATGATGTAGACCTTCTGGTCGACGGTATCGGTAGCCACGCTCTCGGGCTCGATCTCTACCGTCACCGGGTCGATGGTCCACTGGCTGGCCAGGTTCAGCACGTCTTGGGTGAAGGTGGCCGAAAACAGCAGGGTCTGGCGGTATTCCTTGCGCGGGGTGCGGCGGATGATCTGCTTCACCTGCGGGATGAACCCCATGTCGAGCATGCGGTCGGCCTCGTCGATCACCAGGATCTCGACGCGGTCGAGGTGCACTTCCTTGTTCGAGACGAAATCCAGCAGGCGGCCCGGCGTGGCCACGATGATGTCGATCAGCTTGTTCTGCAGGATGTTGCGCTGGCGGTCGTAGTCGACGCCGCCAATCAGCAGGCAGACATTGAGGCCGGCGTGGCGGGTGAAGGACTCGGCATCGCGGGCGATCTGCATCGCCAGTTCACGCGTGGGGGCGATGATCACGGCACGCGGCTCGCCCTGGTAGCGTTCGTGCTCCAGCGGGCGGTTCAGCAGGTCGTTGATGACGGTGATCAGGAAGGCAGCCGTCTTGCCGGTGCCGGTCTGTGCCTTGCCGATCACATCCAGCCCCTGCAGGGCATGCGGCAGGGCCATCGCCTGGATAGGCGTGCAGGCCTCGAAACCGAGGGCCTTGACGGCAGTGAGGATTTCCGGGCGCAGCGGCAAATCGGCAAACAGGACGGTCGGGGGAGCGGTTTTGGGGGCGGGGGTGGTCGCGTCGGTCATGGGGCTCGTTTCCTTGTGTTGCGGCATTCTACCCTGAAAGCCGCCTCAATGGCCCGCCCAGGGGTGCAGCTCGTCCAGCGGCACCGACAGGCCATCGGCCATGACGATGCGGGCATGGTGGCGCCGCAGCTGGCGCGGCTCGGCCACGCCACAGGCATGGGCGATGATCTCCACCTCACGCACCAGGTTGCGCTGGTAATGTGCCACGCGCTGGGCCTTGTCGGTCACCACCAGGCCCTTCTGCAGGCGCGGGTCGTGGGTGGTGATGCCGGTCGGGCAGGTATTGCGGTTGCACTTGAGTGACTGGATGCAGCCCAGCGCGAACATGAAGCCGCGTGCCGAGCTGACGAAATCCGCCCCCATGCACAGGGCCCAGGCCACATGCGCCGGGTTGATGAGCTTGCCGGAGACATTGACGCGGATGCGCTCGCGCAGGCCATAGGACACCAGCACATCGACCAGCATCGGCAGGCTCTCCTGCACCGGCAGGCCGACATGGTCGATCAGGCTCAGCGGCGCCGCACCGCTGCCGCCGTCACCGCCGTCGAGCGTGATGAAATCCGGCGCGCAGTCCGTCCCGCGCTCGACGATGGCGCGGCACAGTTCGTGCAGCCAGTCGGCACTGCCGATCACGGTCTTGATGCCGACCGGCTTGCCCGTCACCGAACGGATCCCGTCGATGCAATCAAGCAGATCGGCCGTATTGCGGATGTCGGTATGGCCATTGGGGCTGATCGAGGCCTGGTGCGGCGGGATGCCGCGGATGGCGGCAATCTCATCCGTGACCTTCACGGCCGGCAGGATGCCGCCCTTGCCGGGCTTGGCGCCCTGGTTCAGCTTGATCTCGAACATCTTCACCTGCGGGTGTGCCGCCAGCTCACGCAGGCGGGCATGGTCCAGCCGGCCCTGCGCATCACGCACGCCGTATTTGGCGGTGCCGATCTGGAACACGATGTCCGCGCCACCGGCCAGGTGCCAGGGCGACAGGCCGCCCTCGCCGGTATTCATCCAGCAGCCGGCCAGGCGTGCGCCGTTCGACAGTGCCAGCACCGCCGGTTTCGAAATGGCACCGAAACTCATGCCGGAGATGTTGAAGAACGACTGGGCCGTGTAGGGCTGCCGGCACTGCGGGCCGATGGTGATCGGTGCCGGCCGCACGATCTCCTCGTCCAGTACGCCGAAGATGCCGTTGACGAAAATCACCGAGCCGGGTTCGTGGATGTGGGCCGTGGAGCCGAAGGCCACGGTCTGGTCCTCGTTTTTCGCCGCGCGGTACACCCAGGCGCGTTCGGCACGGTTGAACGGCAACTCGTCACGGTCGAGCGCAAAAAAATACTGGCGGAAGAAATCCCCGAGGTGCTCGAAGGCATAGCGGAACCGGCCAATGACCGGGAAATTGCGCCGCACCGCATGCCGCGTCTGCGTGATGTCGATGAGGTAATACACCACCGCCAGCAGCAGCAACACGAGCAGGCCGAGCAGCAGCAGGTCGGTCACCAGTTCCTTGCCCAGCCAGAAACCTTCGAGCACACGATCCATCACGCCACCTCCCCACACTGGCGAACGCCGCCGGGCCCGCAGTCCGGGCAGGCACCGTCACGCGGGATGCGGAACGCACGCCATTGCCCGCGCAGGCCATCGTACTGTGCCAGGCGGCCGGTGAGCGGTTCACCGAAGCCGGCCAGCAGCTTGAGGGCTTCCACCGCCTGCAGTGCCCCGATCACGCCCACGACCGGCGACAGCACGCCGTTTTCCGCGCAGCTGCCGGCGGCCGGGTCGGCCTCGCCGTAGAGGCAGCGGTAGCAGGGGCTGTCGGCACGGCGCGGGTCGAACACCGCGAGCTGACCCTCGAACCGGATCGCCGCCCCGCTCACCAGCGGCTTGCCGGCCGCCAGGCAGGCACGGTTGATGGCAAAGCGGGAAGCGGCATTGTCGGTGGCGTCGAGCACCACATCGGCACGCGCCACCGCTGCCGCCAGCGTTGCACCGGCCAGCCGCACCGGCAGTGCCTCGACCTGTACTTGCGGGTTCAGGGCCAGCACGGCATCGCGCAGCGAATCCACCTTCGTGCGGCCGATGTCCTGCGTGCGGTGCGCCACCTGCCGCTGCAGGTTGGACAACTCGACCACATCATCATCGGCCAGCAGCAGGCGGCCGACACCGGCCGCACCGAGGTACAGCGCAGCCGGGCAGCCGAGCCCGCCGGCACCGATCACCAGCACGCAGGACGCCAGCAGTTTTTCCTGGCCGGCGACATCGAGTGCCGGCAGCATGATCTGGCGGTTGTAGCGCAGCAGTTGGTCGTCAGTGAGCATCGGCGTGCCAGCATCCCAGGGTCAGGCGGTCCTGCCCGGCCAAGTCGGGCAGGGTCTGCACGCCATCGTAGCCCAGTTCGCGCAGGCAGGCGGCCACTGCGGCGGCCTGCGTGGCACCGTGCTCCAGCAGCAGCCAGCCGCCGGCATGCAGGTGGGCAGGGGCTGCCCGCGCGATCGCGTACAGGTCGGCCAGGCCATCGCCGGCCGCCACCAGCGCGCTGCGCGGCTCGGCGCGCAGGTCGCCCTGTGCGAGGTGCGGGTCGTCACCGGCCAGGTACGGCGGGTTGGCGACAACCACATGGAAGCGTTCGCCGGACAGTGCGGCGAACCAGTCGCTGCAGGCAAAGCGCACGCGTGACAGGCCAAGGGTGGCTGCATTGGCCTGCGCCACCGCAAGCGCCGCCGCAGAGGCATCCACCGCCGTCACGGCCACATCGGGTCGTGCCTGCGCAATCGCCAGCGCAATTGCGCCACTGCCGGTGCCGAGGTCCAGCACGGCAGCACCGGCCGGCAACCGCTGCAGGGCGACATCGACCAGCAGTTCGGTTTCCGGCCGCGGGACCAGCACGGCCGGCGTCACCCGCAGGCGCAGGCCGCGGAATTCGCGCTCGCCAAGCAGGTAGGCCACCGGCTCGCCGGCGGCACGGCGTGCGAACAGGGCCTCGAAACGCTGCAGCGCGGCGGCATCGACGGCTGCTTCCGGGTGGGCATAACAGTAGCTGCGCGGCTGCCCGAGGGCGTGCGCCAGCAGCAGTTCGGTATCCAGCCGTGCACTGTCACTCACGGCGGTGAGTGCACGGCTGCGCTGCAGCAGGTCACCGACGCACGCCATGCCTACGAGGCCAGCGTGGCGAGCAGGTCGGCCTGGTGCTCGTTGACCAGCGGCTGGATCACCTCGTCGAGGTGGCCTTCCATGATGTCGCCCAGCTTGTAGAGCGTGAGGTTGATGCGGTGGTCGGTGAGGCGCCCCTGCGGGAAGTTGTAGGTGCGGATGCGCTCGGAGCGGTCACCGCTGCCGACCAGGTTGCGGCGCTCGGACGCCTGCGCCTGCTGCTGCGTGCGGCGGGCCTGGTCGAGCAGCCTGGCCGCCAGCAGGCTCATCGCCCGCGCCCTGTTCTTGTGCTGCGAGCGCTCGTCCTGGCACTCCACCACCAGCCCGGTCGGCAAATGCGTGATGCGGATGGCCGAGTCGGTCTTGTTGACGTGCTGGCCGCCGGCACCAGAGGCACGGAAGGTATCGATGCGCAGGTCGGCCTTGTTGAGGTCGATGCTGTCGATGTCTTCCTGTTCCGGCAACACGGCCACCGTGCAGGCGGAGGTGTGGATGCGCCCCTGCGCCTCGGTGGCCGGCACGCGCTGCACACGGTGCACACCGGACTCGAACTTCAGCCGCGCGTAGACATCACGGCCGGCAATGCGGCTGATGATTTCCTTGTAGCCGCCGTGCTCACCGGGCCGCTCGCTGAGGATTTCCAGCTGCCAGCCGCAGTGCTCGGCATAGCGTGCGTACATGCGGAACAGGTCACCGGCAAAAATCGCCGCCTCGTCACCACCGGTACCGGCACGGATTTCGAGGAACACGTTGCGGCTGTCATCCGGGTCGCGCGGCAACAGCAGGCGCTGCAGGCGATCTTCCAGCACCGCGGCCTGGTCGGCGGTTTCCTGCCAGCTATCTTCCGCCATCGCCCGCATCTCGGGATCGGGGTCGCTGCGCAGGCGCGCCGCCTCGTCGTGGTCGGCCTGTACCTGGCACAAGGCGCGGTAGCACTGCACCACCGGGTCGAGCTCGGCGTATTCCTTGCCGAGCGCGCGGAAACGGCCGGCATCGGCCATGGTATCGGCATCGTTGAGCAGCGCGTTCACTTCCTCGTGGCGCGCCACCGCCTGGTCCAGCTTGTCGCGCAGGGAATCCTTCATGACGCCGGCCCGCGATCATCCGCAGCGATGTCGAGCAGCTGGCGCAACCAGGCAATGCGATCGAGGTCGCCACGCTCACCGGCCTGCCGCAGGCCGACGCTGGGCGCATGGATCAGCTTGGCCGTCAGGCTGCGCGCCAGCGCCGCCAGCACCAGCTCGGGGGGCTCACCGCGCTCCAGCGCATGCAGGGCACGTGCCAGTTCGTCGTCACGCAGGGCTTCGGCGCGCTCGCGGTAGGCACGCAGGGTATCGACGGCGTCCAGCGCCCGCAGCTGGCGGGAAAACTCGGCCACGCCCTCGCTGATGATGGACTCGGCCTTCGTCGCCGCATCACGGCGTGCACGCAGGTTTTCCTCGATGATGTCCTGCAGGTCATCGACCGTGTAGAGGTACACATCGCGCAAATCGCCCACCTCAGGTTCGATGTCGCGCGGCACGGCCATGTCGATCATCAGCATCGGCCGGTGGCGGCGCAGTTTCAGCGCACGCTCGACGGCACCCTTGCCGAGGATCGGCAACTGGCTGGCGGTGGAGGCAATCACGATGTCGGCATGCGCCAGCTGTGCGGGTATTTCCGACAGCATCACCGCCTCGGCGCCGAAGCGCTCGGCCAGGTCGCGCGCCCGCGCCAGGGTGCGGTTCGCCACCACGATGCGGCCAACGCCGTTCTCGGCCAGGTGGCGTGCCGCCAGCTCGATGGTCTCGCCGGCACCGATCAGCAAGGCCGAGGTCTTGCCGAGGTCGGCATAGATGCGGCGCGCCAGGCGTACCGCGGCAAATGCCACCGACACCGGGTTCTGCCCGATCGCGGTATCGGTACGCACGCGCTTGGCCACCGCAAACACATGCGGGAACAGGCGGTGGAAATGGCCGCCCACGGTACGCGCTTCCTGGGCGGTGGCGAAGGCCGACTTGATCTGGCCGAGGATCTGCGGCTCGCCGAGGATCATCGATTCCAGGCCACTGGCCACCGCAATCAGGTGGCGCAGGCAGGCTTCCTCGTGGTGCACATAACTGCAGGCACGGATATCGGCCAGCGGCACGTGGTGGTAGGCCGCCAGCCAGTCCAGGGCGCGCTCGTGGGCTTCACTGCCGTCGCCCACCGCCACCACCTCGGTACGGTTGCAGGTCGACAGGATCAGCGCCTCGGACAGCCCGGCCACGCGGCAGGCATCCTGCAGGGCCTCGGTCATCTGCTCGGGCAGGATGGCGACCTTCTCGCGCAGGGCGACCGGTGCCGATTCGTGATTGATACCGACCGTGAACAGTGTCATGAAACCCGCCGGCAGACCGGGACCGTGCCCGTCTGCGATTGCCTGGAACCTGCAGAGTGGGGGGCATTTTAACAGCGCGCCCCCGCCCTTGCATGGCCCGTTCATCCGCCGCGGCCCGGCCGCCCGGCTCCGGTTGGGTTTGCCGGGGGCGTATGTCATCATGTGCGGCCCCGCCTGGCCGCACCGGAGACTGCATTGGAAACCCGCCTTGGCCGCGCTGTGCTGTGCCTGTGCCTGGCATGGCTGGCCGGCTGCCAGACGACGCCCGCGGCCGGCACGGCAGGCGAGCCGCCGGGTGCCCCGCCGGCAACCGCCCGCCCGATCGCGGCCGACACACTGTATGCCCTGCTCAGCGGTGAAATGGCCCTGCACCGCGAGCTGTACCACTTCGCCCTGGCCAGCTACCTGCAGCAGGCCGAAGCCACCCGCGATGCCGGCGTGGCCGAACGGGCCACCGAAATCGCCGCCGCCCTCAATGCCGGTGCCACCACGCTGCAGGCCGCGCTGCTGTGGAGCGAACTCGACCCGGCCAACCCGCGCGCGCACTTCCTCGCTGCCATCGGCCTGCTGCAGCAGGGCCGCAGCACAGAAGCGCTCGACCACATGCTGGCCAGCCAGCGCGCCGGCGGCAGCACCCGCTTCAGCGCCATCGCAGCCGCAGCCACCGACGATCCCGCCCTGCGCGAACGCCTGGCGCAGCAGCTGCGGCCCCTGCTGAAACAGGAACCGCACAACCTCGACCTGCTGCTGGCCGATGCCCTCACCCAGTTCGCCGACGCGCACTACCCGCAGGCACTGGCGTCGGTACGCGCCGTGCTGGCACAAACCCCGGATGACCTGCGTTCGGTGGCGCTGGAGTCACGCATCCTGCTGGCGATGGGACGCACCGAAGACGCCCTGGCACGCTTCATCACCCTGCTGGAAACGCAGCCCGACAACCTGCGCCTGCACATGGAATACGCCCGCACCCTGGCACGGGTCAGCCCGGCGGAGGCACAGCGCGAATTTGCCGCACTCACGCGCAAGCATCCCGAACACCCGGAGCTGCTGCTCGCCACCGCGCTGCTGGCACGCGAGAACAAGGACACCGCCACCGCCGCGGACGGCTTCCGCCGCCTGCTGGTGCTGGGGCATTACCGCAACGAGGCCCATTTCTACCTCGGCCTCGATGCCGCTGCCGCCGGCGATGCCGCCGCAGCCATCACCCACCTCGCGGCAGTGACCCCGGGCACGGTCTTCCTGGAATCGCGCCGCACCCTGCTCGCCTTGTACCTGCAGGACGGCCGGCTGGCCGATGCCCTGCAACGGCTGGCACGCGACCGCGCCGCCCTGCCGGACGAAGCCCCCTACCAGGCCCTGCGGCTGGAACTGGACCTGATGGAAGCCGAAGCCCTGCTGCAGCAGGAACAGGCCCGCGACAGCCTGCGCGTACTCGATGCTGCCATTGCGCACTACGGCGAGGACAGCCGCCTGCTGTACACCCGCTCGCTGGCCTACGACAGGCTCGGCGATGGCCCCCGCGCCGAACGCGACCTGCGCGAACTGCTGGCCCGCAACCCCGACAGCGCCACGGTGCTCAATGCCCTGGGCTACGGACTGGCCAACCGCAACGAGCGCCTCGCCGAAGCCCTGCAGCTGATCGAGCACGCCCACCGCCTGGAGCCGCAGGATGCGGCCATCACCGCCAGCCTCGGCTGGGTGCATTACCGCCTCGGCAACACCCGCAAGGCGCTGGACTACCTGCGGCAGGCCTGGGCCGGCATGCCGGATGCCGAGATCGGCGCCCACCTCGGCGAGGTGCTGTGGGTGCGCGGCGAACGCGAGGCTGCGCGCGGCATCTGGCGCGAGGCCGGCCAGCGCCAGCCGCAGCACCCGGTGCTGCGCGAAACCGTCGAGCGCCTGACCGGCCATGCCCTGGAAGCCCTCGGTGAACCGTCCCGCTAGCCTCCTGCTGCTGGCCCTGTGCCTGCTGGCCGGCTGCAGCAGCTGGCGCAGCCTGCCGCCCGCCACCGCTTACCCGGCCCACGGCCCGGCGGCAGACTGGACCGTGCGCGGCAAGCTCGGCGTGCGCACCCCCGGCAGCCGTGACACCGTGCACTTCCACTGGCAGCGCCGCGATGACGATTTCACGCTGCGCCTGTCAGCCCCGATCGGTGGCCAGCAGGCTGTCATCCTGCGCCACGACGGTCTGGTCACCGCCGCCCTGCCCGATGGCCGCGTGGCCCACGCCGACAGCGCCGGTGAACTGCTCACCCGTCTGTACGGCTGGCAGGCCCCGGTCAACAGCCTGGCCTGGTGGATCCGCGGCCTGCCCGACCCCGACTACCCTGCCCGTCAACTGCCCGCCGATGCCGGCAGCCACCACTGGCAACAGGACGGCTGGACCGTCGCCTGCAGCCAGTACCGTGCCTTCGGGCCGGCCGTGCTGCCCAGCCGCATCGAGCTCAGCGGCCCGCAAGACACCCGCCTGAGCCTGATCATCCAGGACTGGCAATGGCCGGGCCGCGACGCCGCACCGGCCGGTGGGGCAGCGCCATGAGCACGCTGTGCCTGCCGGCCCCGGCCAAGCTGAACCTGTTCCTGCACATCACCGGCCGACGCGCCGATGGCTACCACCTGCTGCAGACCGTGTTCCAGCTGCTGGACTACGGCGACACCCTGGCCTTCGAACCGGCCGCCACGCTCAGCCTGGAGCCGGCCCTGCCGGGTGTGCCGCCGGCGCACAACCTCGTGCTGCGTGCCGCCCGTGCCCTGCAGGAGGCCACCGGCTGCCGCCACGGCGCCCGCATCCGCCTCGGCAAGTACCTGCCACTGGGCGGCGGCCTGGGCGGCGGCAGCTCGGATGCCGCCACCACCCTGCTCGGCCTCAACCGGCTGTGGGGCACCGGCCTGTCGCTGCCGGAACTGGCAGCGCTCGGGCTGGGCCTGGGGGCCGATGTGCCGGTATTCGTGCACGGGCATTCCGCCTGGGCCGAAGGTGTGGGCGAGCAACTCACCCCGGTCACACTGCCCGAATCGTGGTTCGTGGTGCTGACACCGCCGGTGGCCGTCGCCACGGCCCGTATTTTCAGCGCTCCCGAATTGACACGCCATACCGCCGCCATCACAATAGCCGCCTTTCTGGACCGGGGTGGACACAACGACTGCGAACCCGTGACCCGCGCCCTGTACCCCGAAGTGGGTGCGGCGCTGGACTGGCTCAGTCGGTTTGCCACCGCGCGCATGACGGGAACCGGCAGTTCGGTGTTCGCCGTCATGCCCAGCCGGGACGCCGCGGCAGCGGTGTTGCAGCAGTGCCCACCCGGCATCACCGGTTTTGTGGCACGCGGGGTCAACCGCTCCCCGCTGCACCGGGCACTGGAAACGGTTTGAGCTGTTGGGGCGTCGCCAAGTTGGTAAGGCACTGGATTTTGATTCCAGCATTCGTAGGTTCGAGTCCTACCGCCCCAGCCACCTCCTCATAACCACCGCAGACAACACGAACCGACAAACCGACAGGCAGGTAGCGCCGTGTCACGATTGATGGTCTTCACGGGAAATGCCAACCCCGAACTGGCACAGAAGATCGCCGGCGAACTGGGCGTGGAACTCGGCCGCGCCACCGTCGACACGTTCAGTGACGGCGAGATCACCGTCGAGCTGCACGAAAACGTGCGTGGCGCCGATGTGTTCATCGTGCAGCCGACCTGCGCGCCGCCGAACCGCAACCTGATGGAACTGATCTTCCTCACCGATGCATTGCGCCGCGCCTCGGCCGGCCGCATCACCGCGGTGGTGCCCTACTACGGCTACTCGCGCCAGGACCGCCGCGTGCGTTCGGCCCGCGTGCCGATTTCCGCCAAGGTCGTCGCCGACATGCTGGTCACCGCCGGCGTCGACCGCGTACTCACCGTCGACCTGCACGCCGAGCAGATCCAGGGCTTCTTCGATGTGCCGGTGGACAACGTCTACGGCTCCACGGCCCTGATTGCCGACATCAAGGCGCAGAACCACCAGAACCTGATCGTGGTGTCGCCCGACATCGGTGGCGTGGTGCGTGCCCGCGCCTTTGCCAAGCAGCTGGGCGAACTCGACCTCGCCATCATCGACAAACGCCGCCCGCGCGCCAACGAAGCGCAGGTCATGAACATCATCGGTGAAGTGGCCGGCAAGACCTGCCTGCTCGCCGACGACATGGTCGACACCGCCGGCACCCTATGCAAGGCCGCTGCCGCCCTCAAGGAACACGGCGCCGCCAAAGTGGTCGCCTACTGTACCCACCCGGTATTGTCCGGGCGGGCCATCGAGAACATCGAGGCCTCGCAACTCGACGAGCTGGTTGTCACCGACACCATCCCGTTGCGTGAGGCCGCGAAGTCCTGCCGTCGCATCCGCCAGCTGTCCATCGGGACGCTGCTGGCCGAATCGATCCGGCGGGTCAGCAACGAGGAATCGATCAGCGCCCTGTTCACCTGAACGGTGCTGGCATCCTCAACCCAGCCACGCAGCACAACGCCGGTCGCAGGCCTGTGCTGTCATGACAGAAGGAGTCGGACATGTCTGACACATTCGTACTGAACGCGAAACGCCGCCAGGACGTGGGGAAAGGTGCGAGCCGCCGCCTGCGTCGCCTGTCGGATGAACTGCCGGGCATCGTGTACGGCGGCAACAAGGCCCCGGAAAACATCACGCTGTCGCTGCGGCAGGTGACCAAGGCCCTGGAAGACGAGCGCTACTACAGCCACCTGATCACGCTGGACATCGACGGCGCGGTCGAGGAAGTGATCCTCAAGGCCCTGCAGCGCCACCCGGCCAAGGAAGCCGTGATGCACATGGACTTCCAGCGCATCGTGACGGGCCAGAAGATCACCGTGCACGTACCGCTGCACTTCACCAACGCAGCGACATCGCCGGGCGTGAAGCTCAACGGCGGCATCGAGTCGCACCAGGCCACGGAAATCGAAATCCGCTGCCTGCCGAAGGACATCCCCGAATTCATCGAAGTGGACATGGGCCAGATGAACGTGGGCGACATCCTGCACATCTCCGACCTGAAGCTGGCCAATGGCCTCGAGAGCGTGGCGCTGAACCACGACCACGACCTCGCGCTGGCCTCGATCATCGCCCCGCGCATCGAGAAAGAAGAAGCGCCCGCAGCGGCACCGGCCACCCCGGCAGCCGGCGAAGCGAAAAAGGAATAAGCCGGGAATTTTCCCGGTCGGGGACACACCGTGGCCATCGCACTGCTGGTGGGGCTGGGCAATCCCGGCCCCCGCTACGCCAACACCCGCCACAACGCGGGTGCCTGGCTGGTGGAACGCTTCGCGGCGGCCCACGGTGTCACCCTCACACCCGACAGCAAGTGCCAGGGCCGTACGGCCCGCCTCGCCCTGCAAGGCCAGGACCTGCGCCTGCTGGTACCCGATACCTACATGAACCTGAGCGGCCAGTCGGTGGGCGCTGCGGCACGCTTCTACCGCATCGAACCGGCCAGCATCCTCGTGGCCCATGACGAGCTCGACCTCGCCCCCGGCATTGCACGCCTGAAGCACGGCGGCGGCCCCGGTGGCCACAACGGCCTCAAGGACATCATTGCCGCCTTGGGCAACCAGCGCGACTTCTGGCGCCTGCGCATCGGCATCGGCCATCCCGGCCATGCCAGCCTCGTCAGCGATTATGTCCTCGACAAGGCACCGCGGGATGAGCAGGCCCTGATCGAGGACGCCATCGCCCGCGCCCTGGCGGTACTGCCACAGGCACTTGGCGGCGACACCAGCGGCGCCATGAAGGCGCTGCACACCACCCCCAACCCCTGAACACGGGAATACAGACACCATGGGATTCAACTGCGGTATCGTCGGCCTGCCCAATGTCGGCAAGTCCACCCTCTTCAACGCCCTCACCAAGGCCGGCATCGAAGCCGCCAACTTCCCCTTCTGCACCATCGAGCCGAACACCGGCATCGTGCCGGTGCCGGACCCGCGCCTGGACGTGCTGGCCGGCATCGTCAAGCCCGAACGCATCGTGCCCACCACGATGGAGTTCGTCGACATCGCCGGCCTGGTTGCCGGCGCCTCGAAGGGCGAAGGGCTCGGCAACCAGTTCCTCGCCAACATCCGCGACACCGATGCCATCGCCCATGTGGTGCGCTGCTTTGAGGACGACAACGTCATCCATGTCGCCAATGCCGTCGACCCGGCCAGTGACATCGCGGTGATCAACACCGAACTCGCCCTGGCCGACCTCGAGAGTGCCGAGCGCCAGCTGACACGCTTTGCCCGCGCCGCCAAGGGCGGTGACAAGGAAGCCGTCGCCATGAAGGCGCTGATCGAGGACAAGCTGCTGCCGCACCTGAACCAGGCCCTGCCGGTGCGCAGCCTGGCGCTGAATGCGGCCGAACGGGCGCTGGTGAAACAACTGCACCTGCTCACCATCAAGCCCACGCTGTACATCGCCAACGTGGCCGAGGACGGTTTCGACAACAACCCGCTGCTTGCCACCGTACAGGCCATTGCCGCTGCCGAAGGTGCCGAGGTGGTTGCCATCTGCAACAAGCTGGAATCGGAGATTGCCGAACTCGACGAGGCCGAGCGCGCCGAATTCCTCGAGGCGATGGGCATGGAGGAACCGGGACTCAACCGCGTGATCCGTGCCGGCTACAAGCTGCTCGGCCTGCAGACCTACTTCACCGCCGGCGTGAAGGAAGTGCGCGCCTGGACCATCCCCATCGGTGCCACCGCCCCGCAGGCCGCCGGCGTCATCCACACCGACTTCGAGAAAGGCTTCATCCGCGCCGAAGTGATCGCCTACGCCGATTTCGTCCAGTACAAGGGTGAACAGGGCGCCAAGGATGCCGGCAAATGGCGGCTCGAGGGCAAGGAATACGTGGTGCAGGACGGCGACGTCATCCACTTCCGCTTCAACGTCTAGGCCGGGCCGCGCGCGATTGACACCAACCGGCCAAATCCAGACAATAACGCCCCTTTGGCAAGGTAGCTCAGACGGTTAGAGCACAGCACTCATAATGCTGGGGTCGCGGGTTCGATTCCCGCCCTTGCTACCATATAAATCAAGGGCTTAGGGCAATCCAAGCCCTTTTTTATTGCCTGCCGCCTCCAGCCAAGTCCAAATCAAGTCCATATCTGGGCGTAGCCGTGTGCTGCAGCAGGCTACCACAGAATATCCCTGTGCAAAAAAATGCCCGCCTTGCGGCGGGCATTTGAACGCACTCCACTGCAACCCGGATCAGCGACCACCCCGCATCAGGCAGGCACCCAGATACCCGTCGCACTGTGGACATCCTCTACCGTCGTCGGGATGGCCCCTATCGAAGCGGGCTTCGATACCTGCGCCATGGCCTGCAACAGTTGATCGAAGGGATCGGCATCATAGCCTCCCCCAACCGTGTTGGTGGCATTGGAGAGGGTCCAGGTATCGACACCGTCAGTAACCTGTATCTTGTCCAACTGCTGCATGTTGTTGGCCGTCGAGGCAAACCAGTCGCTCACGATCAACTGGTCCGTCGCAAACTGCGGGTTACCGCCATCGGTCAGGAAGCTGACCAGCAGGTCTTCACCGGAACGCTCAAACCACACATCACGGAAGTCCGACGTTTCTATCAGCAAGCTGTCAACTTCAGCCCCTGTGGCCCAAGGCACTTCTGCACTGGCATCGGCCGCGAAGTTGTCGATCACATCCTGGCCGTCACCACGCGCGAATCGATACAAATCACGACCGGAACCACCCAGCAGGGTATCGGCATCCACACCGCCAATCAGGGTGTCATTGCCGGTACCGCCCACCAGGTAATCATCCAGCTCACCACCATCCAGGATGTCATTACCGGCATCACCAAACAGTTGATCATGGCCATGCTGGCCATACAGGGTGTCGCTGCCGGCGCCACCATGGATGGTGTCACTGAGGTACCAGTGCCCGTGCACGGTATCGTTACCAGCCAGGGCATCGATAACCTGGAAACCACCGCCGAACTGGATGAAATCATCACCCTCCGTGATACTGTCGTTGACAATCTGGTTGTCGATATCGTTTTGGCTCCAGACAATATCGCTGTCTTCAAAGCTGATCGCCGCAAGCCCGGTCAAACCGCCACCCAAGGCATAAAAACTCGGGATCTCGATGCTATCGCCAGTACGAACCCCATTCTGTTCCAGGTAGATTGTCAGGCCATCGCCATTGCGTTCAAAAAAGATATCTTCCGGCGCTATACCAGCCTTGAAATGCAAGGTATCGCCATAGTTCGCCTGCTGGCCAAACCCATTGACGATGGAAAACACATCGCGCCCATCACCAACACCGAACAGGAAAACATCCTTGCCAGAGCCGTCGTAAATCAGGTCATTACCGCCACCACCATCAATGGTAGTGAAATAGTGGCCTTCATCATTGATGGGGTCATTGGTGTCTTCAAAATCAAATCCGTCGTTGATACCGTCGTTATTGACGGCATACAACACCTCCTGATAGTCCGTCCCGGTCAACACATTGCTGTCAATGAGGTTGATCTGGACCTGCCCCATGGCCATCAGGGTTGAATCGCCATAACGCCGCAGGGCATAGTCAATCGTATCGGAAACAGTCCCGGGCGTTGTTGCCTCATACAAAATGGCAATGACTGTATTGTCAGCGGCATTGTAGAGCGATGATGCATCAATCCAGGCAGCAGACCCATGTGTCGTACTGACCTGAACATCCGAATAGCCGGTATCACTTGCATCCCAGGCAAAACTGCTGCCATGCAGGGGGTCCCAGTCATTGGCCCGGATATCATCGCTGTTGGCAAGGTAACTGTAATCGACACCGCCATAGGTATAAATCGTTATCGCAGCGCCACTCTGGGAAACCAGCCTGTCCGTGAAGGCATAGGCCTGCTGCAAATCCAGCGTTGACGCATCGGAGAAAACTATCGTGTTCTCGCCTGTGTTGTCCCCCGCATCAAACCCGTCCAGGGTAATGGAATCACCGGTATCGCGCATTTCAATGACTGGCCTGTAGCCGCTTGTGGCATTACCTTGCCAACCCAGGTAAATGTCGTCACTGCTGTCAGCATCAACCAGCTCCAGCTCATAACCGTCACTGTTGACTTGCGAAGCGATTACCAGGGTATCGGAACCGAAATTACCCTCGAAAACAAAGCGATCGGTTCCTGTCCCCACGAACAAATGGTCATTGCCCGAGCCGCCATTGAGAGTATCGTTACCCGCCTCGCCTTTCAGCGTGTCATCACCGGCATCACCCCACAGGGTATCGTTGTCATCCCAGCCGGTCAGCAGGTCATCGCCGGTTCCGCCATGCAGCTGATCATGGCCTACCCCGCCATACAGCGTATCGTTACCGGCATCGCCCCATGCTTCATCATCGCCATACCAGTTATCCAGGAGATCATCGCCTTCACCGCCGTGCAACTGGTCGTCACCATAGTCGCCATACAGGCTGTCATTGCCAATGCCGCCATACAAGGTATCGTTGCCATAGCCTGATGAAATCGTATCTGCACCGCCCTCGCCGTAAATGGTGTCATTACCCTCCCAGGCAGTGATGGTCGTATCATCGCTTTGGACATAAATCTCACCATTCAGCCAGGCATTGACATAGTCATCACCTTCCCCGGCATATACGAGATCACCTCCCGATCCCACCGTAATCCAGTCATTGCCGGAACCTGCAAACACCGTATCAAAGCCTAGCCAGGCATCAATCTCGTCATTGCCAGCACCGCCAATGAGGGTGTCATTCCCGGATCCGCCAAAAATTTCATCATCCCCGTCGCCGCCATCCAGGGTATTCGAGCCCGTGGCAATATCGGCAGCTTCAACAGAATCGTTGCCAGGACCACCGCTCAGGTAATTATTCCCACTGGCATCAAACAAGGTGTCCTGACCGTATCCGCCGAACAGGGTATCGCTGCCATCCCCACCATTCAGTGAGTCATTGCCTGATCCACCCAATAGCCAGTCATCACCCTGGCCGCCGACAAGCGTGTCATCTGCACTATAACCGCGCATCAGGTCAACAGCCGATGTGCCTGTCAGGGTGTTGGCATTGACATCGCCATCCACCAGGCTCACCTGGCTGGTCATGGCATCCCGGATCAGCCAGCCCGGCAATGCCACATTATCCAGGAATTCGATGGAACCCATCAGCGCATCACCAGATGCTGCAAAGAAATCGACCAGGGTCAACGAGTACGATGGTCCGAAGGGTCCCGTAATGACCAGGTCATCGGAAGAAGGGGGGCGAACAAATGTCACTGACTCGTAGCCCGCATTCAGCCGCAGGGTATCGTGATCCCCAACCGTATTACCACTGTTGTCAATAACGGCATGAGTCCCAAGCGGTTCATCGCGATTATCGACCAGATAGAGGTCGCTGCCGCTGCCACCAACCAAGGTAGATGCCGTGAACGTGCCCGCAACAAGAATGTCATCACCCGCCAAGCCCTGCAGCAAATCGTCTCCATAGTTGCCAACCAGATAATCACGACCGGCCGTGCCTGTCAGTGTTTCACCTGCATAGGTTCCAATTTGCTGCGCATCAATGACCCTTGCCAAGCGCTCGACATCACCGACACCGTAGGTTTCACCGACCATGCTGAAACGGTCAACCTGGTACTCTTCGCCAGAAAAATGATCCAGGAAAACAGCTTGGGCGAAACCATCACTGCCATGCTGCCCAACAATCAGGTCATCGCCAAGGCGCAGCAGCATGTATTCCTGAAGATACAGGAATGATGCCGTTTCATCGTAATTGACAGCCTGCTCATGAGCATTAACGATACCCCCGGACCTCTCAAATACATACTGATCGCTGCCCTCACCACCTTCAACATAGACAGCGCCAGGCTGATACATCGCATCCGTCAGCGTAAAAGTATCATCCCCCTCCTGCCCATAAAGACGATCATTGCCGCCAGAGCTCTGCAGGGTATCGTTGCCATCACCCCCCAACAGAAAATCATCGCCGCCCCCGTAAAGGCCACCATGCAATACATCGGCACCGCCACCGCCTGCCAGGGTATCATCGCCGCCAGCGCCGGTAATCTCATCATCGCCCGCGCCAGTAATAACCAGGCTGCCGGCCGAAGATGCATCCACGGAAATGTCGTAATCGACATCTTCGTTGCCGACGAATACATCGTCCTGTATCGTTTTGGGGGCATCTATCTTGTTGACGAAATCGGCAAGGCTAATAGTGATATCTGAAAATTGCAGCAAGATGCCAGACCCCTGATTTTCAGGGATCAACACATGGTCCAGTCCGCTCGCCGAATACCGGAGGTCATATTTCAGCCCGTCAAGAAATGTCCATGACCATGAAACCTGGCTGCGGGTTACGCCGTTAAAGACAAGGGTATTGTTGCCATAGCCACCACTGTCCGAAACAATATCAATGCCGTCACCGGTATTAAACAAATAGCTGTCTTCCCCCAAGCCGCCATCGAGGTAATCATTCCCTTGGCCACCGATCAGGATGTCGTTGCCATCCTTGCCATACAAGGCATCATTGCCTGCCCCGCCATCCAGCATATCGTTGGCATTGGCCGGGTCGATGCCACTACTGCCTGTGCTGCCATCACCATCGCCCCACAGGGTGTCATTGCCATCGTCACCCCACAGGCTGTCTGATCCTTCGGAGCCGAACAATCGGTCGCTGTCGGCGCCGCCGGACACATAATCGTCGCCCTTGCCGCCCACCAAGGTATCATCACCCGATTCGCCGTATATCCAGTCCCGGCCACCGTTGCCCCAGGCAGTATCGTTGCCGGCACCACCCATCAAGATATCTTCGCCATGCGCAAGGGTGACGGTATCGGACTGGGTTGCCAGCCACGTGTCATCCCCTTCCATCTGGTCGTCACCATCACCACCCCGGATGATGTCATTGCCGCCACCGCCGATCAGGACATCGTTGCCAATACCCCCATCAATCACGTCGTTGCCGTGATAGGCCACATCCAGGTTATCCAGGAAATACGTTTGGGTGTTACTGCTGTTTTCTTGCCAAGGCACTTCGATACTGATATTGGTGCCATAACCGGTTTGTGCCCAACGATCCCCAAAGACCACATCATCGCCATCGCCAGCATCAATGACATCAGCGCCCAGTTCGCCCCAGATGGTATCGTTGCCAGAACCGGCGTTGATGTTGTCATCGTAGGTCATGCCGCTTTCAGAGGCAGACAACACATGCAGGCTGTGTGAAAAACTGGTTGTTGCAAAATTATGCCCAGCCTCAGCATAGGTCGGGTCATTCACATAATCCGGATAACGGCTGTATTTGACCGAATATGACCAGGCAGAATCGCCCAGGATAATGTCCTTGTCCGCACCACCCGACAGCACATCGCTGTTCGCACCACCAAACAGGGCATCCTGCCCGGCACCACCCTCCATCAGGTCCAGCGCGCGGGAACCGGTGATCACATCATTGCCGGTCCCACCATACAGGCTGTCGCGGTCATTGGGGCTGTCGCCGGTCAAGGGCTGTTTAGTACTGCCGGAGGTATACCCGGAAATATCCCCAAACAGGATGTCATTGCCACCACTGCCATAGACAATGTCACTACCCAGGCCACCATAGAGCACATCCTCCGCACCCGACTCGGTATTGCGGTTGGTATCGGTAATATCGCCATCGCCCAGGATGACATCATTGCCACCCCAGCCCACCAGCACATCCCTGTACAGCGAGCCGGACAGCCAATCGGCACCATCGGCACCTTCAAAGTAATACTGGCCTATCCAAGTGATGCCCTTTTCCGTCAGGTTATTCAGGCTGGTGTGCCGCAGGCCTGCCGCTATCTCGGCAGTATCCAGGTCATCCAGAATGTCCGGGTCAACCAGTGCCCGGTAATCGCTTTCATCAAGGATATAAAGGGGGCTGCTGCCGTAAGCATAGCCAGCGGTACCGGGCACCCAGCCAGCTTGGACAAGCTCCGCAATGTAGCGAATACCCGGCTCCGTGATATAGGCGCGGGTATCGGCGGCACTCAAGGTGGCGCGGGTATTGCCGGCGCTGGTCGAGGCCCAGGCTGAACCGGCATTGCTGGTCAGGGCCCAGGGGTTCAGCACGCGCGGGTCGTTGTTGC
>LAHR01001188.1_pt1 | contig 30676 bp, 28 predicted proteins | sample 329641 | NCBI WGS metagenome assembly LAHR01 (sample SAMN03275701, study PRJNA271635) | activated sludge metagenome | isolation source: Sample C-3 Sludge from acetogenic chamber (third chamber) of Anaerobic...
TTACAGATCTCGTCGTAGATTTAGACTACAGGTACCCAATCGGCACAGAGGTATAGATGACTTCCTTCTCTCTTACAAATCCAAGCAACCCCCCAAACCTTAGCCCAAACATCGCTCTGGGCGGTTTTCGGGGTACGAGGTACCCGAATCAGTTTTTTGACCTGTCGCAGCAATACATGCCGCCGACAATCAAGGAGTTATTTCGCTGGTGTACCTTCTATTACTACAATTCGCCGCTGATAGGCGCAGCGATCAAGAAGGTTAGCCGATACCCCATCACAGATCTTGTCTTTGAAGACGAGCATGAATCAACAAGGGATCTGTGGAGTACGGTCTTTAATGACTACATTAAAATGAAAGACCGACTCATGGAAGTCAACCTGGACTACCATGTTTACGGAAACAGCTTCGTGTCCCTCCATCTTCCGTTTACAAGGTTTCTGATCTGCAAAAACTGCAAGCATCGTCAACCAATCAAACAGTGGAATTGGTCTTTTAGGTCGTCGGTGCACACATTCTCCGGCACGTGCTCTTCGTGCAGCCATACGGGCGACGTTGACGTTAAAGACGTACCCTATCGAGATCTGAAGGCGGTTAAGCTTATTCGCTGGAACCCCGAGAATATGCAGATCAAGTACAATGAATACACTGGTCGTTATGTGTACATGTACATGGTACCCGCGAAGCTTAAAAACGCCATTCTTCGTGGTGACAAAGATATCCTTGAGGACATACCTCTTGTTGTCCTTGAGGCCATAAGAAAAAGAAGGCTTATCCGCTTTAATGAAGACAACCTGATTCACCTTAAAAACCCCACACTGGCGGAACAAGACCAAGGCTGGGGAAAGCCGGCAATCATCCATGTCCTAAAAGACATGTTTTATTTCTACACCCTTCGGAGAGCTCAAGAGGCCATTGCACTTGAGCACATCGTTCCTTTTGATCTTATTTACCCGCTACCTAATGCACAACAGGACCCCTACATCCATACTGACTTGGCTGGGTGGCGGACACAGATTGAAAGCGTGATAGAAAAGCACCGGCGCGATCCGAACTTCAAGGCTGTTATACCAATTCCGGTTGGTTTCGGTCGTTTAGGCGGAGACGGGAAAGCTCTTCTCCTATCCCCGGAGCTAAATTACCTCACACAGACCGTTGTCGGCGGTATGGGTATACCCAGCGAAATGCTTATGGGTGGTATGAACTGGACGGGGTCTTCCGTCACGCTTCGTATGCTGGAAAACGATTTTATCCAAAACCGATCTCAGTTACTTGATCTGGTGTACTGGGTTAAGAAAAAACTTCGAATCTGGATGACACTTCCAGACTGCAAAAAAATGAAGTTTGCGGACTTCCGCATGGCTGATGATATTCAAAAGAATCAGCAACTCATCGGACTTAACGCCCAAGGTAAGGTGTCCGATCAAACTCTACTTACGGAGCTTGGTTATGATTATGACCAAGAGGTTAAGAAGATGCTTGAGGAGATCTATGTCAAAAATTACATGATGGATCTGCAGTCCAAGGGCAGTGCGAAAAGCCAAGGAGAGTCTCAGCTCATTCAATTCAACTATCAGCAAAAACTACAAGAATTGGCAAATAAAGCCCAAGAAGAGGCGAAGAAGAAGATCCAGGATGTTGGAGAGATGGCTCAGCTTGGGGATGGTGAGCAGCAGCAGATGATGCTCGACCGGGCCCTGCCAGAGCAAGGTGCGGGATATCCGCAAGAAGCGCAGACCTCCCCACAAGAGGCACAACCAAGCGGAGGCATGGAGGGTACTTCCGAGATGCAGCCTCAGGTTGCGGCCCCTCAAAACCCGCAGGAGCTGATAGATACAAAGGTAAGCACCTGGGCACGTCAACTTGCCGGTATCGACCCCGCCAAGGCGAGAATGACCATTGCAGAAATTAAGATGAAAATGCCAGACATTGGTTCTGCCCTGGAAAAAGCGTATGGTAGCCTTGTCGGTCAGGGCATGAATCCCCAAGCTGGTGGGCAGGAAGTAAGCATGGCACCGCTGCCCGAGCAGAAGGTACCTCGTCGGCAAGGTGCGGTCTGATGTACAAGACAGTTAAAAAAACAAGAAGATTTGACACTGACAAAGAAAATGATTTGAAGGAGTTTGATCGTCTTCTCAATAATCCTAATATTACCATCCTGACTAAGGATAAAGAGAAGGTTCAGGAGAAGAATTTCGACGAAGAGGGTAACATGCTGTCTATCCAGGAAAGGATTGTCTGGATAGTTAGTTGGGAAGAAAAACAACTTTGCTAGGAGATTTGGGATGTTTAAGTCGTTCAAGGATTTTTTTAAAACTAAGGTTGGGATGAAGGACTGCGGCGAGATCCCAAAAACTGCAACGATTAAAGACGTCACTACAGGAACGTCGGTAAATCTTACAGATGTTAGCCCAACACAATCAGTCAGCACAAAAAACGAGGCACCAACACCACCCATATCCCAATAGGTAAAAAAAATAGGGCAGGCGTAACACCTGCCCCGAAGAGGTTGAACCCTATGTTTTTAATTACGAGGAAAACCAGGGAAGAAATCTCCACTACTATTGCTCTGCACATGACCGACCGTGGCGGGCGGGTACGACGGAGCGTAATTTTGCGGTGTAGAAGCATAACCACGGCTATACGCTTGGGCGGCAGGGGATTGCGGCCTCTGGGTCCCAAGATTGTCGAATATGGTTGTGCTTGCTCCCGCTTTCTTTTTTCCAGCCTCAAGAAGCGTATTTCCTACGGCTATCAAGAAACCAGAAAACGCTGTCTTAACCAAAGAGTCAAGAAGCTCGATCCAGAACTCCCTTCTGGTAAAGTGGCTGAAAACCTGGGACAAGGCCCCTTGCTTTTTCGGTGCAACCACTCTATTTCCAACCACTTGGGCTGGCACTACCCCATCCATTGGGCTGTTATTCTCCATCAACATTCCCCTCCTCTTGTGCTACAATTCCCCATAGAATCAATTCAATGGCAACTTTGAATATCTCGATCATTTCACCTCCAGAACCTGACAGCTAACTTCAACCTCATAAGGCTTATACCAATAAAACTATGTATAATTTCGACGCAGATAAGCAGTTTGCTAAAATAAAAGAGGCGGCCGTTGGTGCGGTAAAAGAGATTTTTCCGATTGAGGGAAAGATTCGTGAAATTAAGCTCGACAGGGTTTGGGTAGAAGACACACTCGATTCGAAAGATTACTCCTCACAATCTCAAGCTAAAAGAAAAGACGGAACCTGGGGAGCACCAGTATACGCGTCTCTCATACTGGTCGAGAAAGCCTCAAAAAATATCATCGACAGGGCAGATAAGGTAAAACTTTTTACCTTACCTAAGCTAACGGATAGATTGAGTTATATCGTTGGTGGGAATGAATACCAGGTCCACAGCCAACTCCGGCTTAAGCCTGGGGTGTACACACTCAGAAAGCAAAACGGGGAGCTTAAGACTCAGGTAAACCTCGCAAGAGGAAAGAACTTCGATCTGATTTTTAACGAGAGAACCGGTGTGTTCTTCATCCAAAAGATCGGAGGAGGTCAGGCAAACATACCGCTATACCCCATCCTGACCTATTTAGGGTTATCCGCCCCTGCCATCTCTAAAGCCTGGACCTCGCAGGTTGAGGCGGCGAATAAGAGAGTTGACGCTAACGCAGTACAGAGGGCAGCGTCGGCATTTGGAGTCAAGACGGGGGATCTAAAAGACTATTTCAGTAAAACCCAGATAAGCCCGGAGACTACAAAAATCGTTCTGGGAAAAGAATTCGACCGCGTTGACGGTCCTATGCTACTTGCAGCCTCACAGCACCTGCTGGAGGTTCATCTTGGTAAAAAAGAAGCCACCGATCGTGACTCTCTGGTTTTCAAGGAGATCCACGGGGTTGAGGATTACCTCCAAGAAAGAATTCAAAAAAATAAGCAGGCCCTGGCGTTTAAACTAAAGCGAAGCATCGATAACGTCAAAAGAACAAAACTGACCCAGCTAGTGAACCCAGGATCGTTTAGCTCTGTTGTGGAGAGCTTCTTCACGCAAGATGATAAGTCAGCGACACCAGAGCAAACAAATCCCCTAGAGATGATAACCGGAGCTTACAGAACCACGATTATGGGGTCTGGGGGCATCCAGTCTCACCATGCTATTACAAAAGAGATGCGGGAGATACACCCGTCCCACTATGGATTTCTTGACCCCGCTCACACCCCAGAGAGTCAAAAAATAGGTGCCAACCTTAATCTGCCCATGGGGGTTATCAAAGACGGCAAAGATCTAAAATCAGCCCTGGTGGATAAAAACGGAAAGTCGGCCTTTCTCACCCCTGCACAGTCTTTTGAGAAATATATTGCTTTCCCAAACCAGACAGGAAGCGTTGTAAAGGCTATGTACCGGGGTAAGGTTGTCGACGTCCCGAGAACTAAAGTGGACTATTTTACTCCAAGGCCAGAGGCTCTGTTTTCGATCAGCACAAACCTCGTACCATATCTCCCATCAAACCAAGGTAACCGGGTTATGATGGCGTCTAAAATGCTAGAGCAGGCTATTGCCCTAAAACACAGAGAAGCCCCTCTTGTGCAAGTAGGTATTGGGCCCACCACTACAGAAAAAGCACTAGGTCAGCAAGTTGCCGTTATAGCCCCAGATAGTGGGACTGTTAAGAAGGTCACGCCAGATTTCATACTTCTCAAGCTGGACAGCGGAGAAGAAAGAAAACTGCCGCTCTATAACAACTTCGCCCTAAACCGAAAATCATTTCTTCATCACGAAGCAAAAGTAAAAGAAGGGCAGAAGGTTAAAAAAGGAGAGCTCCTGGCCGACTCAAACTACACAAAGGACGGAACCCTGGCCCTGGGCGCGAACTTTAGGGTGGCCTATCTCCCATACCATGGACTTAACTTTGAAGACGGTATCGTTGTAACAGAGTCCGCAGCAAAAAAACTAACAAGTGAGCATATTCATAAGAAATCCTTGGATATTGGCGAAAACGTGATTTTGAAACTCCAGGCATTTACTAGCTTTTATCCTAATGCCCTCACTCCAGAAAACCGTAAAAAACTAGACCAGGACGGGGTTATAAAAAAAGGTGAGAGAGTAAAGCAAGGAGAAGCCCTCATTGCGGTACTTCAAAAAAGGTCCCCGTCCAAAATTGTGGCCACTATCAGCCGTGTACTCTCCGATCGCCCAAAGGATGCCAGCATGTACTGGACCCTGGAAGACGACGGTGTGGTCATGGATGTACAAAGATCTGGTGGCAAGATAACCATCTTTGTGAAAACAGAAGAGCCAGCCAAAATAGGGGATAAACTGTCTGGCCGTATGGGTAACAAGGGGATCATTACAAAGATAATCCCGGATGAAGAAGCGCCTCGTAATAAAAAGAACGAGCCGGTTGATATCCTTCTTAACCCGCACGGCATTATAAGTCGTATTAATATTGGGCAGGTTTATGAATCCGCAGCAGGCAAAGCAGCACTTAAATCGGGAACACCGCACAGAGTCGACAACTTTTCCGGAGAAGATTATCTTCAGTCGACTCGAAAACTTCTCAAACAGCAAGGCATTTCGGATAAAGAAGAACTCATTGACCCTACTACGGGTAAGTCTCTTGGACAGGTCCATGTCGGAAATCCTTATATCCTCAAGCTGTTTAAGCAAGGAACTGTAAACTTTTCTGTTCGACAGGGTGGACCAGGTCAGCCCTATGATGCGAACATGCAGCCGCTCAAAGCTGGTGGCGAAGAAGCCGCAAAATCCATGGACTTACTGACCGTATATTCCATGCTCTCTCACGGTGCACGGGCCAACCTTAGGGAGATGAGCTCAATTAAAAGCAACCAGAATGACGAATTCTGGAAAGCCCTAAAGTCTGGACAACAACTACCTCCCCCAAAGGCACCGTTTGTCTACGACAAGTTTATGGGGTACCTAAAAGGCGCAGGAGTTAATGTCGAGAAAGAGGGCACAAAGCTGATTCTTTCTCCGTTTACAGATGAGCAAGTTCTCGGGATGAGTAACGGAGAAATCAAAAAGCCACTGTTTTATCGCGGTAAGGATATTAGCAAAGATGTTGAGCCTATGAAGGGAGGGTTCTTTGACCCGCTCGTTACGGGCGGAATCAAGGGAACTAAATGGGCCCACGTTGAGCTAAAAGAGCCGGTTATCAATCCTGTTTTTGAAAATGCAGCTAGAAAGCTCACAGGTCTTGGTGGCAAGTTTGATGACATCATGTCGGGAAAGCTGTTCCTCGGCCAAGACGGAAAATTCAACAAAGAGGGCAAAGGTCTTACCGGTGGTCGCGCCATGGAAGCCCTTCTTAAAAAAATAGACGTTGATAAGGAAATAGCCTCCCTTTCAAAAAAAGCAGAAAAAGCCACCGGGTCTGTTCTAGATGATATGAACAAAAGACTTCGGTACCTAAAGGCCCTAAAAGACAACAAAATGAAGCCCCATGATGCGTATATGAGGAAGGTGCTGCCGGTTGTTCCCCCAGCATACCGTCCCTTGTACCCGCTTCCCGATGGTAACATCACTACATCAGACGTGAACATTTTGTACCAGAACACTGGCGTTCTTAATGAAATGATGAAGCTTGATGTCATGAATCTTCTCCCAGAAGAAGAAAAGTCAGACCTCAGAAAGGACCTATACGATCATGTGAAGGGGGTAAGTGGGCTTACGGACCTGAACATCAAGGGCAGGGTCCGTGATGGATTCATCTCTGAGATTAAGGGCGGGTCTGGTGGACAACCTAAAGAAGGGTTCTTTATCTCAAAGATGCTTTCAAAGAAGCAAGACTTTGTTGGTCGAGGCACAATCATACCTGAGCCAGATCTTGGCGTTGATGAGGTAGGCTTGCCAGAAGAAATGGCATGGAAACTCTTCGAGCCGTTTGTTGTCAAAGAGCTTAAGAACCACGGAAAGAACCCACTTCAAGCCAAAGAGGAAATAAAAAAGAAAACTCCTCTTGCTAAAAAAGCGCTCGATATCGTGATGAAGGACCGCCACGTTCTTTTAAACCGTGCTCCGTCTCTTCATAAGTTTTCGATTATGGCGTTCAAACCACAGATCACGTCAGGTAGGGCCATCAAGATTCCACCTCTTGTAGTAAGCGGATTTAATGCAGATTTTGACGGCGACCAGCAATTAAATCACGTAGTTACATGGATTTCTTCTGAAGTTCTAGCACAGATTGAAAAGTTAGGGTATAGGCCTGTTAAGGAGGGCTATACTATGACAGCAAGATTCAAAGAACAGATCCCATCAATCAAAGACGGCGAAGTATTTATGTTTCACCTATCAGAGTTTCCCCACGGGGGCTTGATCGGTAGCAAAGAAGGAGAAAAAGGTAGGATCGACTTTTTTCACGCCTTACCACAGACGAAGGTCTTAGCATTAGACGAGAAAACGGGACAATTAAGCTGGCAAGACGTGGCAGGTTGGTCTAAGCACTACCAGCGGGAAGTTGAGATTGTCACCCTCCAGTCTGGAAGACAGATCATAACGGATGATGACCCAAGGGCTGTCTACGGGATTGCCAGAGGTACTCTACGGTTAAACAGGTTCACCCCCTCAGAAGCAAAAGCTCTCCATGTATTTGTCCCACGGGCTGACCGTCTAACCTTAGAAGAGAATACTTCCGACGCGTTTATCTGGGCAGCGGACAAGAATGAGATGAAGCGATCAAACCGCTATATGTGGGGGCATATATCCCTTAATAACGAGTTTGGGTATGTTCTAGGAGCTATGGCCGGAAACGGATGGACCTCAAGACGTGATATGGTCTGTTTTGCAGGGGAGCAGCCAGATGTAGCCGCTAAGTTTAAAGAATGTGTCCAATTACTGTTTGATGGAGAAAAGCCGGAGGTTTATGTAAGCGAGAGAGCAGCTGGGGCTGGCGATGGTTTTGGCCACTCAGTGAAACACGTTTTTTCTAACGAACAGCTAAACAGTACCATAGCACCTCTTATCGGAAATGGAGCTAGAAACAAGCATCTTCCTCCATTTTTTATTACAGCCCCTCGCGACTTCAGAGAGGGACTCTTCGCGGGACTTATGGACACAGATGGTAGTATCTCCGTATCTTACGGAAAAGAGAAGCCTCAGCTAATGGCTAGCTATACAAGTGCTAGTATTCGCCTTGTACAGGAAGTTAAGCTTCTTGCTGCCTCTTTGGGGATTCGCGCTAGAATAACAACGACTAAGACACCAGCCGGTGAAATGTTCTGGTGCCTTAGCTTCTCCAATATAGATATTAAATCTTGGGGAGGGAAGCATATGAAGCACGCGACCAAGCTTGAAAAATTGGGATCCGTTTCCCCAGACTCATCAAGTGCGGTCGCTGCGAAGTATGACACTGTCCCTATATCTTTTGGGCTAGCTAGTCACATCACGAAAACCCTGAGAGCTCCTAGAGACTCATCTAAAGAACATAAAAGCCTCTACGCAGTATTTCACAAGGCGTCTACGGTGGGTACAGTCAGCCGTATCATTGCTAAAAAAATATTTAACTACCTCAACCCACAGCAGATACTGGAGCACAGTGATGGGGCAACTTGGTTAAACATTGTTGAGCGAAATGATCTGGCGTGGGACGAAGTCGAATCCGTAGAAAAAACGGGCATCAAAGAAGACGGCTATGACCTCACAGTTCCAGGATACGAAACCTTCATGAACGTTGACGGGGTCATCCTATCGAACACCATGACAGCGCACATACCAGTCACCCAGGAAGCTAACGAAGAAGCAAAAAAGATGCTGCCATCGGCAAACCTGTTTAAACCAGGCACGGGTACGCTGATGATCGCGCCGTCCCAGGAAGCACAGGTTGGTTTGTTTTACCTATCAAAAACACCTCAGGGAAGGGGCATCATAAATAACCTCGTTGGGACAAAATTTAAAATCGACTCTGTTCTTGATAAAAAAAGCACCAGAACTCTTTTAACAAGGATGGCGAAGGAAATGCCTCAGCAGGAGTATGCCAAAGCCGTAGCCCTTCTTAAGAAAGAGGGTGAGAAACATGCATACGAGACAGGATTTACTCTCGGACTGGACGACCTAGCCGATATAAGAAAAGAGCGGGACAAGGTTGTGGCTTACGCGGAAAGAGAGGCCAAGAAGGCAAAGACAGAAGAGCAGCTCAGTAAGGTTACCGCTATGTCTCAGCAGCTTATGGATAAAGTTATTGAGAACAAGCTTCGAGATAAAAAGAACCCACTATACGACATGGTATCGTCAGGAGCACGTGGTGATAAGAGCCAACTTAGGTCTATCGTAGCAACCCCTCTTTTTGTAACCGATGCTCGTGGCAAAACCATTGCGCGGCCAATAAAAAAATCCTACTCCGAGGGCCTTGATGTCAGTGATTACTGGCTGTCGATGTACGGAGCGCGTCGTGGCGGCATGGACCGGGCTATTCAGACAAGTCTTCCTGGGGCATTCTCAAAAGACATCATGGCCTCCACCATCGATAACGTCGTTAGCAGTACGGACTGTGGTACAAAAAATGGCGTTCAAATGAAGGTGGATGACATCGATGCCATCGATAGATATTTAGCTGGTGACCATGGCGACCTGACCCACAACACTCTTATTAATCACAACGTTGTCAGCATTCTAAAGAAAAAAGGCCTAAATGTAATAAAAGTCAGATCGCCGCTTACTTGCTTGCAAGATAAGGGGGTATGCTCTAAATGCCACGGACTTGACGAGCACGGCAGCGATCCAGGTCTGGGGGATAACGTTGGGGCGAAAGCTGGACAGACCATCTCGGAGCCGCTTGTCCAGATCGTGATGAACACAAGGCATACGGGCGGCGTGGCCGGGACCGGCGCTGACGTCGGAGGATACCAGAGAATAGATCAGCTCTTGAAACTGCCAAAGGTAGTTCATGGATCGGCAGCCCTGGCCACTAAATCAGGCCAAGTCACAAAAATTGAGCCCGGGCTTGCCGGTGGTTTTAACGTCTACATCGGCACAGAGAAAGTGTTTGTGTCGCAGGGTAGAAAACTCTACGTAAAAGTAGGAACAAAGGTACAGGCGGGAGATCCACTATCGGACGGAGCAATCAAGCCCCAAGATCTTGTGAAGTACAAGGGCATGCAGGCAGCACAACAATACATTGTGGACGAGCTGCACTCTGCTTACAAAAACCAGGGAGTTGGTATCCAAAAAAGAGTGTTCGAAACCATCGTTAGATCTCTCGGCAATACAACAAGGGTTATTAATAATCCAAAAGACTCCTCATATTTGCCAGGAGATGTTATCCCATACACTGTAGCTAACCATTACAACCAAAACCTCATACAAAAGGTTCCTGTAGAAGAATGCTCGGGGATGACACTAGCCGAGGAGTTTCCGGGACTGCAGATGGGCAAAGTTCTTGCCGATAAGGATATAATGGTTTTAAAATCAAGAGGTATTAAAGAGGTTTCCATAAAGAAAGATGCCATCAAGCACGCTCCTCTCCTAAAAGGGATTAGCACCTTGCCGCTTCTAAAGAAAGACTGGATGTCTTCTCTTGGATACCGATATCTTGCAAAATCTCTCACCGAAGGAGCTGCCCAGAGGTGGAGTACTGATATAAGCGATTATCACCCAATACCGGCGCTCGCACATGGTGCTACGTTTGGGCAAGGAAAGGACGGTAAATACTAATGGGCCTATTCAACTTAGAACACAAAATTAACCCCGCTCAGGCGGATAAAATTATCGACAGCATCGAGGGGTTAAAGAATGCTATCGGAAAAATAAACATCAGGCATACCTTGGACAAACCGAGCGTAGATGCATCTGTGAAGAGAATAGAGGAAGCGTTGTTAAAAGCAAGGAAGGTGGAAGCGTCCAGCCTAATAGCCCCATCCATGATTCTTGGCGGTAGCCTTGCGGTGGGCCAAGGCATAGGACAATACCTTGCAAGGCCATTCAAGGAAGAAACTCCAAAAGGACCTGAATCCAGAATGAGAAAAAAAGCATTCTGGTCTGGGTTCGAGAAGGCAGCGAGAGAACTTACATATAAGGCGAGGGAGAATCTCCCAGATTCTGCGTTTGTATTCCCAGGTAAAAGGAAGTACCCCATCCACGACAAAGCGCATGCTAGGAACGCGTTGGCCAGGGTGTCTCAGTTCGGTTCCTCCTCTGAACAAAAAGCTGTAAGAGCAGCCGTACACTCAAAATACCCCGATATCGGAGAATAAATTATGGTAAATAACGTGACAATTGACGAGCTGAAGTACGTTTTAAAGAAACACGAACAGCGCGAAACCCCAGAGCAAGAAAAAGCAGAGACTGCTAAAGAGGAAGAGATCGAAGAGAGGGCTGGTGTTGAGAAACATGCCTTCTGGCGTGGTTTTTGTAAAAGATCCCATACATAAAAAAAAAGCCCCTAACGGGGCTTCTACTTTTCAGTTTTGTTCCCTACCGCTATCTGTGCTACTCTAGAGTGACACTCAGAACAGAAAATCTGCAGATACCCTCCCAGATATTTAACATCGAGCCCAGCACCTGTATGACATTTTTGACCAAGAAACACCCCATTGTTTTCGTCCCGGTGTCCTTCACAATCAGGGTTTTCGCACTTTCCAAGAAGTACCCTATCTAGGTCTTCTTTGTATTTAATACCCGACACAGTTTTCTCCTAAAAAACAACCACCCCAAGTAACCCCAGGGTGGTTTAAATGGAAAGGTAGAATGAAACGTTAACCCTATGCCGACTTACGGCCAGAGACTGCTTCTTTAAAGTTTCGTCCTGCAATAAACTTTGGAGCTTTTCGTGAAGGGATTTTCACAGTTGCTCCTGTCTGCGGGTTGCGACCTTTGCGAGCTTGACGAGTGATACGTTTAAACGTACCAAATCCCACAAGGCGGACATCGCTTCCTTTTTGGACCTGCTTTGTTACAGTAGTTGTAAAGGATTTGAGCACCTGGCTAACTTTGCTCTTACTCAGGCCAGTATCTGATGCAAGCTTGTCGACGAGTTCAGCGGAATTCATAAAGTAACCATCCTCCAGTAATAGAATTATCAATAAAGACAGTTCTATATGAATCCGCTATCCCTCCGCAAGTCAATTTAAAACGGGATGTCATCTAATGACGGCTGTTGGTAGTCTGATGGCGCAGCTTCTTGCCGTGCACCACCGCCGGACCTGTTGCCCTGACGAGACTGTGCGGGGCCCTCCTCGTCCCTTGGCGGTACCCCAGAACCTTTGCCTTCCCCAGCCGTGGACAAAAACTGTACGTCCTCAGCAATAATTTCCGTAGTATACCGCTTCGTCCCATCTTTATCTTCCCAGCTCCTTGTGTCGAGATATCCTCGTACCCCAACCTTGGAGCCTTTCTTAAGGTATTTTGCGCAGTTTTCTGCGATCTTGTTCCACACCACAACTCGGTGCCACTCTGTTTTTTCATTCCGATTGCCTTCCTTGTCATTCCATACACGGGACGTGGCGACGCTTAAATTTGCAGTGGACGCCCCAGAGTTTGTGTGCCGCAGCTCCGGGTCCTGCCCAAGGTTTCCGACAATAATGACGCTATTAATACTCGACATCCATATTCTCCTTATAGATAGATAAACTGCTTCATTGAGCTTATACCATCCTTTTGATAACCTTTTTCATCATAAGGAGGCTAGTCTTGGCTGATAAATCCATATATGAACGACAACACCCTACCCGCCAAAAGCTCTCCAGTGGCATCGCCTTAGGGCGGATAGCGGCCGTAGACATAGATCGAAGGACCTGCACCGTAAAGACGTTCTTTGGTGCTGACGGTCTTAATGATCTATCGCTGGATAATGTTCAGTGGGTCAATATGGATTCTAATGCTGAGGGGGATGAGTTCTCGATCATACCCAGGCCGGGGTCTATGGGACTTGTGTTCTTTGTGGAGGGAGAGGCGTTTATATTTGGCTCGTTCAACGCCTACCGGGGTGATAAAGGGGCAGTTACCGGAAAAGAGGTTGTAAAAAGACTTGTTCAGGGCGACAAGTCCATGAGCACCAGGGCCGGTAACTACGTCACAGTCCGTGCTAACGGGTCTATTGAATTTTTCAGCAACGATACCCTGAAACGAATTTTCTTTCCAACCGATAGCCGGATTCTTGAAATCTGCCAAAACCTAAACCTAAAGGCTGGCGGCGGCTACACTAACTGGGAAGTAGATGAGATCCTCCAGACCACACTCTTTACACAAGAGTTTCGAAGAGATCTGGCTAGGACCATCATCCTGGTTGAGCAAAAAGGTCAGGTAGATAGCACAACGGTATTTAAGCAATCAATTGGACCAGGTCTTCCGGGGGTAGTGGGGGTGCCAGCCCCTTCCTATGAGTATTCGGTAGACATAACCGGCAAGGCTACCCTTAAGATAGGTCCTCCCGGAGCTCCGACAATTACCCAAACAATCTCGCCAGATGGGTCTTTTGAGATCGATGCCCTGTCAGACGTTAAGATCAACATAAAGACGGGAAACCTGGTTGCAGACCTTGTTACGGGAGACATTACTGCTAAAACGAGCTTGGGGAACATCAGCGTTGAGGCGACTCAGGGCAATATTTCGGCTAAGACAACTGCTGGGGATATTAGCGTTGAATCTGCAGCGGGGAACGTTAAGGCAGTAGCAACAGCCGGAGATATGGAGCTTGAGGGATCAGGCGGTAAGCTGAAGCTAGGGAAGGGCAAGGTCGGACTTGGGGGACCAGCGGCTGAGTTGGTAGACCAGTTCATCCAGTTTCTGACCCATATGGATACCCTGCTAACCGCAATGCAGATGGAGACTCATGTAGGAAATCTCGGGTACAATACGGCGCCGCCGGTCAATGTTGCCGATTACATCTCAGCTCAGGCCAACATTGCAGTCGTAAAATCTATGCTTGAAACCATTAAGGGCGGCGTATAATGGCCATGTCAGCCAGCGATTTAGCAAAAGCCATTCACGATGCTCTAGGAGAAGATGGCGACCCCAGCGACGAGGTTAAGGGCATGGCAGAAGCCATAGTGGGTGAAATCACCACCTTAGGCATTGTCAGTTTCCTCCCACAAACCATCAGCGGTACCTGTCCCCCAGGCGGGCCGCTATCCGCCGGATCCGGGCAGCTTGGCCTTATTTTGGGACCTTCTGGACCGACCCTTGCCGTTCAGATGGCGGCCAAAATGAATAAACCAGGGCCAACCCCCCAGCTAATTGGCATGGCAACCGGCATCGCAACCCACTTCCTGACGGCACAAGTGTCCTTTACTCCTGGAGGAATAAGCGGAACTTGCGCCAACTCCCCACTATCCCCGGGCCCGTTTGTTGGAGCTGGAACGGGTGGTAAGATAAGTGGTATGGCAGGGGACGGCATGGCAGCCCTTGTTGCCGCAGGGCTTGGGCAGACAGCAAACGACAAAGTCAAAAAGAAATGCGCAGCGATCGTTGATTTTATCCAACAAAACGCCGAAGTAGCATTTGCTATGGGCACCGTACTGGGAACAGCCCCTCCGGGTGGGGGTCCGCTGATCGCAGGAACCGCGATAGGGGGAAGAGTTTCGTGAAAATTGCTTTCTTGGAGACAGATAGAGAGGGGTTCCAGTACACAATGGCTGGACTTGCAAAGGGCTTGTTAGATCGTGGTCACGAGGTTGTAGCATTCTATCAGGGTGATGTTCCACCAGAAGACTATCGCGTCAGGCTGGCACCCGGTACTTGGTATCACTTCGACCTAGCCCCCCTGGAGTCGTTTTCACCGGATAGGGTCGTTGTTTTTAATGGATACCATCCACATATATATGCTGCCTGTCGGATAATTGAAAAAAAGTGGAAGACCTTCTACATGGAACATGCTTGGCTTCCACAAAGCGAGTTTAATTACGTTGACCCAAAAGGACCTGGGGCAAGAGGACACATATTCAAGGATGCTGTACCTCGTGGTGATGAGAGACAAATTAAACAAACGATGCAACTCTTAAAAACAAGGTACAAGCCAAATCTTCTCGAATACGGGCTACCAAAGGATTACATTTTCGTCCCACTTCAGCTACCAAGGGATACCTCCATTATACACGACTCGCCGTATTTTAAATGTATGAGCGATCTTGTTTACTTTGTAAAAAAGCACTTCCCCGACTACCCCATTGTTGTAAAAGCCCACCCAAGGGACGACCAGCATAGGAATTTTGATGGTGTCACGATGATGCCCCCACACGTCCCTGCCACAGACATCTCTTTTTATGCTCGTGCAGTGGTTGGTATCAACTCAACATGCCTTATAGAATCCCTTGTCCATTGCAAACCAATAGCATCCTTGGGATACAACGTTGCCTCTGGGAAGGGCGTATTCCTTGAACCAGATGTTTCATTTGAAAACCCAAGAAAAGTTCTTGATTGGAGCCCATCAGAGGAAAGAATCGGCGAGGTCCTCGACTACCTTTACAGAAAGCAATTCCACCGGCTAACTGCCACAAAAGCAGTCTTAGACTTGATTCTTGGTGAATAAGGGATGTACTTTTAGGGACATAAACCTAGCGTTTATAATTTTAAGATATTATAATAAACTCAAGACTTTATAAAATGAGGGCCACTCTATGTCTTTGCCGACTAACCTTTTTATCGACACACCAGAAATGGAAGACGCATCTCTACAGCAGCTCAGCAATGACGCAGACACTTGGCCGGAAGATATTATACAAAAGGTGAAAGAGCGAGTGCCGTCCTCTAAAAACCTGAACATGATGTTCAAGGTTATGAAGAAGGATGAGGAAAACGGGGTTGCCACAGGATCGGTTACCGTTCACTCGGCAGACAAGGCTGTAGTTATCCCCGTCATCATTAAGGACTTCATGATGTACCCCCTCGACATCATGATTGCAAACGGAAAATTGGTACCGCTGACACCAGATCACTTCGATGCGGTATTCTCAAAAAACGACATGTTCGACAAGTTGGAAGAGTACCCAACGTTCGGCGGACTTGGTCGTTTTGAGGACGCAAACCTGTGGAACTCGATTTATCCACCAAGCCTCGGTCGGTACGCTTATGCGTCTTCTGGGGCCTACGATATATTAAACACCATCGCAGACACCATCGATGGAGCATCGCTCAAGAGTTATCTATCGGATCCTAAAAATGAGAAGGTTGCTGCTCGTTTACTAAGCGGCCCGCACAAAGATGTAATCAAGAAGATCGCAAACTACCAGCCGGTTAATATGAACGAGTACCGTCAGGGAGTTGAGAACCTCATCCCGAGATCTGTTGTAATGGTTAAGGCAGAAAGCCCTAACAAGTACAGCATCCTGTCCAACTCAGATTCTGTGTTCCACCCCGCAATAAACACGGTGGATCGGGAGAACGTCATTAAATTCATGAGTACTCTTTCTGATACCGTCCAGGACGACATCAACGACGTGGATCAGAACGGAGAAAAGTTACTTTCTATGCCAGAGCCAAAAAACAATGTGATCCTGGCCAAAGAAGATACCGAAATACCAGAGGAAGCAAACGAGTACGACCATTACTCTGTGAAGTCAAAAACTGGCCTAAGCGTCGAGGGAGTTGTCATCCCGAAAGTAATAGATTTTGACATGCGGGTGACAGGAGATAAGCTTTTTGCTGGTAAAACCATGTCTAATTATCAACCAGAGATCTGGGGAGTTAGGCTTAAAAATAGCAGATTCCGGCCAAAAGTTTACGACGTTCCTGCTACTGGTCAAACAGGTTGCTTCATATATCAGCCAGATAAGAGTCATGCGTTAGTCACAGTTCCTGTAACAATCGAAACCTACATCGAGGACATGGGTCGAACCATCTCGCTGAAAGCTACCGACCTTACGGGTGGACCGATCACCCTTGTCATGGAATCGGGTAGCGACCCACTTGAGGCGCAGCAAATCATCAAGTTGGCACCAAGAAAATACCGAATTCCTAAAAAAATGAAATGGCTGCCGCTTGACGTGTTCCACGAAGTAAGTAACTCCCCCGTCGATTACTCGGTCAAGCAAGCAGCGCACGTCATAACAGACCGCCCTGTTACGCTGATAGCCACCGGTTATGATCAGTACTCTCTTCGTGGTGTCCAGAAGTACGCCTCGGCTATGCGCTGGGACCCGTCAAACCTATTAAGCTACCAAGCGAAGTTCCTCCTAGCATCCCTCGGCTGCGGCCAGGAGAAAATAGCCTCTGCGTTCAAAACAGCTAACCTGAAGGGATCGGCAGAGCTTCACGGTCTTAAATTCACACCGTTGGCTGCAGAAAAGGTAGCTGCGGTCAAACCACTCGCGGATAAGATGAGAAAGTTCGCAGAGGGACTCCGGTCTAATTTAATCAAAGAGGCGAGTTATCTCGAAAACTCCCAGACTGTCGATGCCCTACTCTCGTTGAATTTCGTAACCCCGACAAACATAAGCAAGTTCATCTCAAAAATACCAGCCCTCAAATCAGCTGTATCTCAGCTAGCAAGCTGCCTTATTGCGAGCCGTTTAGGGATCAAAGAGATTCCAGAGCAATCCACAAGTACGGCCATGCTTCGACTTGTGGAGGTGATAAACGGACTTGAGCGACTCAAGGCAATGCAGTCGGTCGGGGTCTAGAGCATGAAGCATTTCTGGTACGGTTTTTTAGAAAAGAAGGCGTCTAGAGTGTCTTTCAAGAAGCACTCTATTCTTCTTTTTCTAGGGGATGGAAACGGACCGGACAGTGGCGGAGTTGTGTCTTTTTTGAAGAAACTTTCTTTTAAGTACCCATCCGTAAAAGTGAAGATAATAAATGCGGTAAAGGACCATGAAAAATCATTGCGTCATAACGTGAAAGAATACCCCACGGTGCTTCTTCTAAAAAATGGACGGGAGGTTGATCGGGTTTCCAGAAAGATTAGCTCGACTATCCTCGAACAGATTTTTAGAAAAGCTCACGTATGAAGCGGAATAGCCTAAGATATGGCCACTCCTTATGATTTATATATTAGATTTTTGCTGACAACTGGAATCGGTAGTCACGATGACGTAAATCTTAAGCTCGAAGACCTAAACCTTCCTAAAGTTCCTTTAGTTTCTTTAGAGGCCCAGGAGGCTCTCCTCACACACACCCTATCTTCTGCTGCAATATCCCAAATAGATAAGAAAAGTTATTGCGGTGACTTTCTGCACTGGATGAAGGTTATCGAAGTAGACGACCTTTGGTACTACGAGAAACCGTTTAGGGACCGCGATTCTTCTAAAAGATCTGCCGTCAAGATTACCTATGACATTCACCAAGATGCGGGACTTCGGTTGACTGTGGGCGCTCTTCTGATAAAAGGCGTACCTCACCCGGATCTTGCCCAGATCATTGCCAGTCGGTTCTCTTCCTTTGTACGAGAGGAACACATAGCTCTCTATGAGAAGTATTTCTTCAATGTAAGCAGGATGACACGAAAGGATTGGAAGAACTTTTTAAAGAGTTGTCCTCCGCATGAATCGAGGATTTACTTTACAGCCTTGTCTGAACCCCTTGATGTTGTTAAAACAGAGCTAGAGTTGCCGGCAAAGATAAGCTCTAGTGAGACGTTGCAGTACCTGCTCAGTAAGTCTTATATGAAGGCTAAGCAGTATGTGAATATAAATACTCCTGAGAGCAACGCAGAAGCTAGGCAGTGGATTGATCTTGTCGTTAAGTTAGTTGATAAGTACGAGAAATATCGTTCTGGAGATGCGTCCGATTTTGGAAATGCCTTGCAGCTACAGTTTGATTTTATGGAGGATGAGTTTGTTGTACCGGACAGTGAGACACTTAGCGAGCTGTCCTCCAAGCTCAAGAAAGATACCGAAGAGTAATCTGCTGTGGGTTATTTTACCCATAGGACGGTGATTATCCCCCGCCGCTAAAGGGGGATTTTTTGTGCCCTGTGGTTAAAAATTAACCACTGTAGGTTTTGTCGATGTGGTAGTCTGGTGATTAAAAAATGGGCGACGTAGCCAGTACGCGGTAGGGATGTTGTTGGGTGTGTGCGGTTTCTAATCAGGTTATTTTTTAATCATGTACCTTTATCAATAAAAACAATATGTTACATAACACAATGTTTTTATTAAACAAAGAGTCTGTTTACAAAACGTACAGTAGTTTGATTAAAGATATTGGGTACTTATGTAAGACTCTGGATGTATTAGAGAAATAGGAATGTTAATAAACTTAGGCACTTATATAACTACATGTTTTTATTAAACAAAGTATTGGTGCGCCAGAATGGCCTGTTCTTTTTTTATACAAAGTTCCCTGAATGAGCAGATTTTTGCGAAATTTTTTCGAATTTTTTTTGGCTTCAGGGCACTTTTTTCTTTAATCAGTGAGGAGGGTGGAAGGACACAAATCCTAATATATATATATATTTATACTATAATAATAAATATATTTATATATACGGTTACCTAAGTTCCCTCACTTTCACAGTCATATAAGAGCTGTTACATGGAATAAAAAAAATACACACACATTATTTTTTTTTACACACGTATATAGACTGTTATGCACGGAAAATGAGGGAACCAGGGAACCGGCATATTAACTCACTAAATTCATTGGCTTTATAGACATCAGGAGTTCCCGGTTTCGGGAAACCAAAAGGGATGAAAAAGAGGGAACCGGTATGAGTGATGATAATTCTGAGGAATTACAGGATCTTAGGGAAATGGAATCACTCGGTGAAGATCCTCGGGAAGTCTCCGAACCAGACAGCGACGAGGAGCAGGCGTACTACCGCGACGAGGTGACCCTGCCGACGCCAAAAACGGTCGCCAGAGTCTCTAAAGTGTTTAACGAGGACGGAACCATCCGGCGCATCATTAGGGCGCCAAAATCGTCGTTTGTGAGCACCCTGATCTATCTTGACGGTAAGCCATTCGACTTCACAGGCAGGGAGTATCTCCTTCCCATCTACAACAAGAAATCACCAAGGATCCTTCTTAAGACCGCACGACAGGTTGAAAAATGCCAACCAATCTCCTCCGTATGTCTTATGGCGGATGGGTCTGAGAAACGTATCGACTCCTTGGTGCCGGGAGATTCAGTAGTTGCCTGGGAGGCTTCTTTTAAAAACGGAAGGCTCGTCCCGGATACGGTAATAGCGTCTGAGACGAATGGTAATCGGCCCTGCGTACGCGTAAAGACATTGGGTGGATCCGCCGTAGAGGCTACATTTAATCACCCCCTACTTACGGAGAGGGGGTTCGTAGAGGCGGGTCATCTCTTAGTTGGCGATAAGATATGTGCTATCCCTAGACAATTCGCTAAAAATCCTTTCAGCGCAGTTTTATTTTATGACCCTATTGTGTCCATCGAAGACATCGGGGAACAACCAACATGGGGTATCCAAACCAACACGCAAACATACATCAGCGATTTCGTAGTCAATCATAATACAACTTTCCTCGCAAACAACCTTACCGTCGACTCTCTTGTTATAAACTACAACAAGAGCCTTTATGTATCTCCATCCCACACACAAACCAGACAGTTTTCTAACGAGAAGCTAAGACCGGCGATCGAGAAAAGCCCTTTCGTAAAAAGATATTTTCAAGACCACTCTGTTTCGACACAGGTGTTTGAGAAGGGGTTTACGAACGGGAGCTATATATTTCTCAGGTCTGCATTTAGAAGTGCAGACCGGTGTGTTGTGCGAGGTACGCGAGTCTCCCTCGCGGACGGGTCTATTAGGGCTGTGGAGAACTTAAAAGAGGGGGATATTCTTATATCCACGCCAGGCGGAAACGGCCTAACGATTCGTCCGTGTCGTGCTGTATGGAGTAATGGGGTAAAACCCACAGTACGGGTTGTTTTACAGTCTGGTCATGAGGTAATTGCTTCAGAGAATCATAAGTGGGTAACAAACAAAGGGATAGTCCAGTCGATAGATCTTCACGATAAATGGGTCCCTATCCCGCTTGACTTCTTTTCTTCAAAAGAAGTAGGGGATGCAACGTATGACCTTTTAGGGCTATTCTTGGGCGATGGGTGTATGGCTCAGAGAGGAGAGTATAACTCTTACCAAACAAGTTTTAATAATAACGATCTTGAGGTTATTACTCACTTTGAGGAGATTTCCAGGGAGCTTGGCTTTGAAACAAAAAGGTTCGTTCGAGAGAAAAACGACAAATTCAATTTCACAGTAAAGTTTGAAAAAAACTCCCATGAGAGAGTAAAGCAACTCTTAAATGATTTCGGAGTTTTGGGTAAAATTTGGTCTGATAGGTTTATCCCCGAATGTGTGTTCGGATCCCCCGATCGCACTCGGCGGGTGCTTAGGGGGATGTTCGAGTCGGACGGGTGGGTCACTTTTTCCTCAAAGACAAAACAATGTGAGGTTGGTTGGGTAAGCGGCTCTCTTCAATTAGCTCGTGACGTACAGTACTGCCTCCAAGGTCTCGGAGTTTATTCTACCCTGCAGGTAAAACCGCCATCCGGAAGGCAGAGATCTACCTCCTATAGTATTAAGATACGGAGTATCGAGCATATCGGGGTATTCTCAAAAACCGTTGGTTTTATTAGCTCCAGAAAACAAGCGATTCTCGCAGATGTTCTTGCTTTTACAAAAGATAGGACCTCTAGCGTCAACACTAGCCTCGATGTTCCTGCCAGGGAAGATGTTAATATCGCTTTAACTGAGTCTGGTATATCAGATCATTCCCTTTGGTCTGAGCATAGGATCTCTTGGAGAAGAAATAGTACAACAAACGGAGAAAGAGTCTCTATTCAAAAGGTTAAAAAGATCTATGACATTACAAAAAACGCGTGCCTTTTAAAATACCTGTCCCCTATGGTTGCTTGGGTAAAAGTCGGGTCACTTGAGACAGCCGGTCTGGGGGAAGTCTTCGATTTGTCCGTGGAAGTAGATGAGGTGTTTTCTGCGAATGGCGTGTTTACACATAACACACGTGGTATTTCCGCGAGGAACTTATGCCTTGATGAGATCCAGGATTTTTTGGGTTCTGAGATACCAGTTATCATGGAGTGTACCTCTCACTTTTTAGACGCACGCGCTCTTATGGCGGGCACTCCGAAATCGCACGACAACCCCATCCAAACATACTGGGAGGAGACCACACAAAACGAGTGGTTGGTGCCATGCAGTTGTGGGAAGTGGAATTTCCTAGACGACTCCAATATTGGACCAACAGAGCACTATCAGAGCGGAAAGTTGCCACCAGGTCCGGTCTGTAAAAAGTGCAGAAAACCTATAAATGTTCGCACAGGCCAGTGGATGTGTACGGCAAAGGGAAAGATGATCGAGGGGTATCGCATCCCACAGCTGATGGTTCCTTGGATATGCGGCCTATACGACCAGTGGGAGAGGCTCTTATGGAAGAGGGACAACTATCCAATAGGTCAGCTTTATAACGAGGTTTTGGGGCTATCTTATGACTCTGCATCTAAACCCATTACACGTGATGAGTTAATTGAGATCTGCGACAGCTACGATTTGTGGGATGGGAGTAATCTCACGCCAGCTATAATAGCTGAATCCAAAAAGTACCTTCTTACTGCTGGGGTTGACTGGGGTGAGGGTAATGACGGATCGGAGAAGTCCCCCTCAGGCAAAATCAGGAATGCATCGTACACAGTTCTTACCATCGGAACGTACATCAACCAAAAACAATTCTCTGTTAAGTTGGTGAAAAAGTATGAAGGTCGTGAAGTCGATCCAGATTTTGTTGTTAAAGACATCGCAAGAATTTGTGGTGCCCTTGGGGTTAAATTGATTGGAGTTGACTGGGGCCATGGCTGGGGTGTGAACAATCACCTGAGCAGGCTCTATGGGGGGAACAAAGTCGTTCAGTTTCAGTACTTGCCAAAGCTAAAACACCGCATGAAGTGGGACCCTATCGGTTACCGCTATCACGTCCAAAGAAACTTCATGATGTCAGAACTTTTCTTTGATATGAAAAACGGCCTTGTGCGTTTCCCGCGGTGGGCCCAGATAGAACGGTATGCAAAAGACATTTTGGGTATTTATGCAGAGTACGTGGAGTTTCGTCGTGAGATGAAGTATGACCACAAGCCTACCGACCCGGACGACTTCTTTCATAGTCTTCATTATGCGAAGCTGTCTTCTGACATACATCTCGGTAAGAGCAGGAAGTACACGATCGATGTTGTTCAGCAAGGAGTTTAGTTTTTCTTAGGTCTTGGGGTTGTGTTCTTTTCTTTATATTTTTGAAAACCCTCAGACCACACCTTGTCTTTTTCGGACGGTGTATTAACTGGGAAGTAGCTTCCAATAAAGTAACCGGACAGAAAAGCGATGACAGCGATGATGAAAAAAATGAAAATAGCCTCTGTCCGCCTTTGTTTGCTCCGTTGGGAGTTAATGCGGTGCTTTATTTTAGAGACGTATTCTTTTTCATATGATTCCATGTACTGGCTATCGGACGCTTTTGTTGCAGGCTTAAGGAGAAAAACTGTCGATGCCCCCTAAAGAGCAAAAAGAAGAAAAAGAACCAATAAGAGAGAGGGTTTTAATCCATGGCGAGTGGGTGGTTTTAGAAAAAAGGGTGTGCGCCGGAGGGTGTGGTAAATCCTTCAAATGCAGACCAGAAAGCAATGCTAGGACTGCGATGGCTAACTGTGCCAGGATATGTAAAGGTGACCATTCAGGTGAGGGGAGTTGGGCTGATACCTATGATTTTGACCGAGACTGGTCTACTGATTAAACTTATTGAATAAAGTCAGGCGTTGGTTTTATAATAAAACTCTCAGTGGCCACGCACCCTTAAAAGCCACAGTTCTTATCGTGTTGGGTCTATGGTAGGGACTTTGGTGAGTAGAGGGTGCGCGAGGCCACACTAAATTTAAGGTTTAGTTATGCACATGACCTTGGAGATACCGACAGTCGATATGAGTAAGCCAGATCTTCTGGCAAACCATCTCATCTCTGTAATAAATCCGGTACTGTCATCGATGGTGGAGTTTCCTACGAGTCTTGAGATTACCGGAAAATCAAAAGATCATACAATCTTCCTTAGTATTTTTTCAGACAAACGAGATACCGGCAAGATTATAGGCCGACAGGGGCGCAATATTAATGCGATAAGAACTCTTTTAGCTGCCATAGCAGCTCGTTTAGGTTTTGTGGTAGTGATTGAAGTGATCGGTGTTCTGGATTCGTAGTGGGAAAGTAAGATAATTGCCGTGTTCATCAAAGCTAAAAAAATAGCAGTGTCGGTTAGTTCCCCAATCCCCAATGGTTTACCTCCAGTAAGAGTTCTTCCCATTGTACCATAAATAAGAAATGGTGGAGGTGAGGGGAGTCGAACCCCTGTCCAAACCAAGATTCACCATCAAGTGTACGTGCGTATCCGGCGGTCAGCTCACCGGCGAGTAAAGCGTTGTGACGGGATACGAACCCGTGGCAGGTCATACATTCGACTCCTAACGTCGGAGGCTTTGAGCCGAAGCCCTCTGCCGTATGCCTGTCTCCGTTAGGATAAGGTTTAGACCACTCACCCACACAACACATTAGGGCACCGAGGTTTCCCTTAGCGCCTCCACCATCTCGGTTACGGATCCGAGCGTCCGTTAGGTTCAATTAAGGCAGAACCTTAGATCCTTTTGTCGGGCTGATTACGGTAGTGCTCCGACGACTACCCACGCTGCTGTTTAGGCTGCGAGCTTGCTAACTTCTGCCTTACGGCCGAAATCAACATGGACAACGTTTGAGTTGCCTGGTTTGCTTTGCTCTAAGTTTTAACGCGGGTTAGAGCACCCTCGGCACGCCCGATAGCTTCACTGTGGCCTGTCGAAACCAACACACCCCCAGAGTTTAAGTATTACCAACAATTTCTCAGAAAAACAAGAACCCAGCTAGTCATTTAGCCGGGTTCTCTTGGGCTGGGTTGTGCGGGATTCGTTTCGCACCATCCAACAGGAGCATATCAATGGGAAGATCACAAAACTAATCGGCAAGACATGTCCATACTTTAGAATAAAATAGACGCGTCTCTTGGCACATGTCGGTTAAATCAGTATTTTCAGACACACTTAGACGGTCTTTTTGGTCACTACCTGTGGTGGCTCCTGGAGTGCTTTTTGGAACGTGGAGTGCGGTATTCCTCCCCGTGCAAGATCTTTTCTACGCTGCTGTATTACCTGGTCCGCCTGCGACACCGGTGCTGGAGCTGGGATTGGTTTGGGGGCAGTGGCCGGCTGTTTTCCCTGGGCAATCATCTTTTGTTTCCACATGGGGACTTGCTCAGTTGGTGCTTTTTTCCAATACTGTCCCAGGTCTTGTGCTGCCTCCTGGGCGACATTTTTTGATTTAGCAGCAGCCTGCATTCCTTTTCTGGCTGCAGACAGTAGGTTTGCTTTTTTTGAAAAACCGCTCCAAAAGTGTTCCATCATGGTTTGTTCCTTTGCCTAATCAAGTTGGTATAGTAAAATTTTTGCAGTTTTTTCAACAAGATGCAACACCCTGTTACGGGAGCTGCATCTTGTTGATAGAGCTAGGATTTCTTCTTTCGGCCCTTTTTCGACTCTTTTTTCGGGACATCAACTACCACCTCTATGTGGTCGACGGCTGTTACAACTTCCCTGTTCACCTGTATTTTGAGAGTTTTGTCGTCGTCGACATAAGCATGGTATTCTTCTTTTGATACCACCTCCTTTGGCAGACCATCGAGGTTCATCCGACTCTCTGATTGAGCGAGATATCGTTGTGCATCTAAAAGATTTGTAGCATCGGGTGCCTTCATAACATCCTCCTCTTTCTTTAATGTTTCCTGAGAAACTCCCGAATCGGAGTAGCCTGTTGTAGTAGTACCCATATGATCTTGAAACCCTTGTTTAAGGTTCTCCATATCTTCTTCGTAAGAAGGTGTTTTGGGCGCTGCTTTTATAGCTGCCACCCGTTTAGAAGAATTTTTGTTCTCAGGCTCAACCTTAATGACCTTATCTTTTTCTTTTTTTGGCAGGATCTTTTCTATCCATCCCCATAGGAAGTCGATGGGCTTGGTAAAGTTATGGTGAGGATCTATGAAGTCAAACCCTTCCTCGCTGAGCACTCTGCCAAGGCCCATATCCCGTACTTTTTGTCTAACTACCTCAGGTCCACAATCGCATGAGTTTATAAGATTAAGAAGCCTCACGTGCTCTTCTTTTGTTATCTTCTTCTTATCCAAAAGTGTCGCAATACTGGACTTAAACTTCTCCTTACTGGTAAAGCCCTCTCTAAAGAACCTTGCACTCATTTCAAGAGAACCTCTAGAAGGAAACTGGAGAGCTATGTGCTGCTCTACGGTTTCTTCTGAAGATCTTTCCCTAAGATAATTACTCGGTATGTCGAAAAACTGGCCACCAACGGTACTATCAAACATCATGGAATTACCTGATATAACAATAGTCCCGTGATCGTTTCCGTCTTTTATCTCTAAAAACAAAAAATTCACAAAACACCTCTTTAGTAGATTTTACTCTTAGTTAAGGTTTTCACATCAAATGCCGAATTAGCGATAGCAAGCCTATTCATTTCCTCAGCCATTTCGTGTGCGTAAATTAGTACTCCTCTTTCGTGTGATTTAGCAATGTAATCAACCACACCCTCCAGCACTCTCCAATAGTTTAGCCCGTAGGTGGCGTGCTTGTGCCTTTCCCTCTCCACGGGCTCGTTAAGATCAAATGTCAATTCCGCTCTCATCAAATCTTTTCCTTATGCTCTTTCCATTTCCTTAGACAGGACATCGGACAGAACCTTGGCCATTACAGCGAGGATTCCTGGGTCTTTTTGCTGCCTGACTCGTTCTTTAAGTTCTTCGTATTCTCGGTAGGTTTCGCTATCTGGGGGTGCAAGTTGCTGAAGCCTCGTGAGGGACTCCATAATGGCGGTTTTGGCGTCCACAGAGTTTCCGCTATTTCTTGCATCTGCTTTCTTGTGGCTGCCGCCCTCCACCCTCTTCTTCTCTGTTCCCATTTTACGTGATCCTTTTCGTTCTCTACTTTGTGTTTCCTGTTAACCCTAAATGGCCAATATGACATGCGATGGACGCCCAAAACAGGCCCGTGTTTGTCTAACCCAGCTAGGTGCTCATCTGAAGAAAATCCCTTATTTGAGTCCCATCCGTAGTGTGGGTAGGCTTCGTGAAGTCGAAGCATTATTTCATCCCTGTAGACTTTTGCTATGATGCTTGCTGCTGCACAGCATAGGCTTTTTTCGTCTAAGTACCTTATCGTGGCCTGTTTTATGTTGATAGGTATGGGATGATCTCCGTCCACCAAGATAAAGTCAGGTAAGATGTGCCTTCCCTTAACTGTGTGCCTGCATGCCGTGACAGCGCGCAACATGGCCAGAGAGGCAGCCTGCTGTCTTGTAAAAAAGTCTAGTTCAGAAGGCTGAACCTCGCCTATACCTATTGCGATAGCTGTCTGCCAGATAACCTCTGCCAGGCCCTTCCTAAACTGCTTTGGTACTTTCTTGCAGTCGTTAACCTCGAATATTTTCAACTCGTGAACCCTGGGATCGATGCGAGGCAGGATAACACATGCTGCCACAAGAGGACCCGCAATATCAGAGGTTCCAGACTCATCAACTCCGGCCAGGAACTCACCCTCCATATAGAACATCTTGTCGAATGTGTTATCCATATTACGTTTCTCCTAAATTAGTTGTTGTAATTTACCCTATACCCGTAGCTATCAGCAACAGGCATGACTACGGCACAGTGTCCCCAGTCAAGCCCTATAACCAGGGGACTTCGCTCGCCACGTCGGTCCTCTCTTGAGAAATATACCCCCTGGTACCTAAGCATCTCTACAAGGCCCATTTTCAAAGTAAGGGGGTCAAAGGGAACTTCTTCTCCAGTGGGGAAGTTTTCAAAAGGCATTTTGAATGAAAAGGAAGTATCCGAGCTAAGCCAGAAACCAGACCGGTCCATTAATACCAGGACGCGATTCATGTAATTATGGCTTGGAGACTCCTCACCTTTTCTTCGGGCTATCTCGGTGAAGTGAATCAGTTCTTTTATGACGTCTGCCGGGATAAGAACAGATGGCTTCATCTGATCGAACCTGGGGCGGCATGTCTCAACATCGGGGTATCCCATCCACCCTACGGACTTTGTTGATGGAACAAAGCAGTTGTTCTGATCTATTAGGTAGAATCCGTCTGGTAAATTCTGGGGGGCTGGAGATCTTAGAAGGACCTTTCCATTTGTGATGGACAGTGCACCGTTTCCGGCCCTAACGTATCTCAGTCTCTCGTTGCAGTCGTTCCCCAGTACCATCTTCCAGTTTTGGCGTAAAAAGTTTGCATCTCTGTTCTCCAGAGCTTGGGCGGGTGCCTGTTGTTGTTCTAAAATTTGCAAAGACATTAGTCGTTCCTCCAAATAAAAAAGCCACCGAGTGGGTGGCTATATATCTAACAATTCATCTATTTCTTTTTTTGGCTTTAGCGCAGCGATGATTTCCTTTTTTAGTCTCCGTATTCGATTCTTTAGTATGATACGTTTTACCCACACAGGACTCTTATACCATTCATTCATATGAATGTGGTCACCGGCCACTGGACCATCTATAAACCCATCCTTGTCGATTACTTCCCCAAGGAGAGATGAGAGCTCTCGCGGTACCTTCACCTTCTTTGTGAATAAAATATCGTACCCGCAGTCTCTTTTTTTAATACCAAATTTGTAGTGTACTCCCCCCAACACTAAGTCATGTTTGCCTATTTTGTCTTCGCCCGGTACGGTGCTCGATTTTGGAAACTGGACGATCTTACATTCAACACTCATTGTGCTTTCTCCTTAATTTCTCCATTACGATGTCATATGCGGCGTAACACTCCACCACAATGAACAACGCAGCTAATAATAAAAACCAGATAATCCTTTTCATGCTCTCCTCTACTTAGTCCAATATGGTAGGGCATGTCCGTCTACCTCCATCGGCACTTCCTTTAAAAATTTCTGCGCAGATTCAATCATTATTCTTTGCTTGGCTTTCCAAAAATCCGGAGAATCGTCCTTATGGGTAGTGGTGACGATCTCGTCATAGACCTGGTTTAGAATGTGGCTTCGGATTTTGTTTTTCTTTACGTATTTGCGGATGCCGATCATAGCATCCTTTGTCATGTCAGCGTTTACCGACTGAATCAGGAAGTTGCCGCCCTCTCTTTCAATAGAAGAACAGATGGCGTAGTACAGCCCGTCGTCGGCGCCACCCGGAAATTTCTCCCGGTTGTTCGGATCTGGTAGCAGCCAATATCTCCGTCGTCCGTTGATGTTTGCTAAAAAACCAGACTCCCTGGCACGAGCACCAGCATCTCTTAGGAAGTCCACTCCTATTTTAAATTCCTCCTTGGTGTATTTCTTGAAAAGCCTTTTTGCCCCATCTAGGTCGATTTCAAAACCATCAGCATTCAGGTCAACATAAAGTTTTGTTGCCCCCATGCCATAGGCGATCCCAAAGTTAATTTTTTTAGCCGGAGTTCGGAGATGAGCGTTCTCATTATCCTTGGTAACTGGGACCCTATACAGCCTGGTGGCAACCGCACAGTGGAGGTCTTCTCCCCGAATTAGGGGCTCCTTAAGGCCGGGGTCTCCTGATATCTCCGCCCAGATTCTAAGCTCACACCCAGAGTAGTCATCTGTCTCTATGACCCAGTCTTCATCGGCGATAAAGCACTGCCTCATTTCCTTAGATCGTGGAATATTGAGCGGGTTTATAGGGCTTCTTTCATGTGACGCGGGCCTTCCAGTCTCAGTTCCTGTCTGGTCCAGCTCTGGGTGAATCCTTCCAGTTATTGGGTGAATCGCGTCAATGAAGTTTTGGCCGTAAGTACCTACCATTTTCATAGCACTTCTGTGTTTTTTAAGAAGAGCTACGAAGGGGTGATCTTTTACTTTTTTAAGGCTTTCGTCGCTTGAGTTTTTGATGGGTGCGTCCAAGAACTCGCCGGTGACGGGATCTCTCTCGGGGATGGATATCTTCATCCTTTGAAGAACTTCGACCACTTGTTTTGGGGAAGAGTAGTTTATGTCGACATTCCCGAACAGATCTGTTTTCCAAATTGGTCGGATTATATCTGACATTTGCTTTTCATATTCCATTGCAAGGGCGATGTTTTTCTTTAGAATCTCACCCCACTTGTCCTTATCAAGGCGAAGACCTTTAAACTCCAAATCACCAAAGCATGGCATCACCCCACATTCCAAAAGGAAAGTATTTACCAGTCCATCCTCTTGTATGTATTTGCTCTGATTTCTTATAAGGTCAATCAAGTGAGCGACGTCGGCAGCAGCGTACTTAATCTGGTCCTCTGTGAAGTCTCCACTGTGGCCTATAAACGATTTTTGAAGAGACTTATCCATCTCGATATTAAGGCGATACTTCATTACATCATCTAGCCCATACCCGTATGATTTGCGACCAACATTGAGTATCTTTTCCGCAATCATCGTATCTCTCATGTTCTCAATATCGATGCCGAAGCTGCCCTTGACCATTTTGTAGTCAAACTTAAGATTGTGCCCTACCTTCTTGTGTTCCTCTGACTCTAGGAATACCCGTAATGGCTCGATGCTGACCTTTCGAGCATCGATTACATACTGTTTTTCGACATTCCCTATCTGAAGAAGGGTGACTTTGTCTTTATGCGGATCAAGTCCGGTGGTTTCTGAGTCGATACCCCAGACAGGGCGAGACATGATCTCCGGTACTACTTCCAGAAGCTGGTGTTGCTCTGTAATATATTTAT
>LAHR01000799.1_pt1 | contig 30495 bp, 28 predicted proteins | sample 329641 | NCBI WGS metagenome assembly LAHR01 (sample SAMN03275701, study PRJNA271635) | activated sludge metagenome | isolation source: Sample C-3 Sludge from acetogenic chamber (third chamber) of Anaerobic...
AGTAAACTGGGGGCGATTCAATTACCAGCCCGCCCGTGGGCACCGGCGGGTGCCGGTGGTGTTCAGCCATGCCGAGGCGATGGCAGTGATCGGCCAGTTATCGGGCGTGTACGGGCTGATGGCGCTGTTGATGTACGGGGCGGGCTTGCGGGTGATGGAATGTTGCCGCCTGCGCGTGAAGGATATCGATTTCGGCATGAATGAACTGGTGGTGCGTGACGGCAAGGGCGGCAAGGATCGCCGCACCGTGTTGCCGGCCCAGGCCGTGGCAGGCTTGCAGCAACAGATTGAAAAGACGCGCCTGCTGCATGGGCAGGATGTGCTGGACGGCTTTGGCAAGGTGTGGATGCCGTATGCACTGTCGCGCAAATACCCCAAAGCCGCCGGCGAGCTGGCCTGGCAGTTTGTGTTTGCATCCGAAAGCATTGCCGAAGACCCGCAGCAGCGCGGTACTTTTCGCCGCCATCATATTCACCCGCGCACCATCCAGCGTGCCGTGAAAGGCGCCATCCACCAGGCGGGCATCCACAAGCAGGCCAACTGCCATGCCTTCCGGCACAGTTTTGCCACGCGGCTGCTGGAATCGGGCTATGACCTGCGCACCATCCAGGAACTGCTCGGCCACAGCGATGTGGCCACCACGGAAATCTACACGCATGTGCTGAACAAGGGCGGGCGCGGGGTGATGAGCCCGGTGGACCGGCCGGACTGGGCCAACAATCGGGGCCAGGGCAGGGAAGCCCTGCCCTGACCCCCGGTGGCATCAGCCGGCTGCGGAAAAGCGGTTGGGTTCCTTGCCGGGCTGTGCGGCCCAGATGATCAGCACGATCCAGCCGATGACCGGGATCAGCCACAGCAGCTGGAACCAGCCGCTCTTGTCGATGTCATGCAGGCGGCGTGCGCCCACGGCCAGCGACGGCAGCAGTACGGCCAGCGAGAACAGCGAGGACAGGGTCTGGCTCACGACGCTTAAGGCCGCCGATGCCAGGAAGGTGAACAGCACGAACCACCAGAATTCCGGGCGGGTGGCGCGGCCGTCGAATTGTGCGTATTTGCTGAAACAGGTGCGGATGGATTCGGCGAATGTCATGGGGGTGCCTCCTGGCATGGGGTGTGTGGCAGTGCGAATGTAGCAGGTTTTTGCCGGCCCGGTGCTGCCGGGCCGGTGGGGCTCACACCCGGTAGGTCGTTTCCGTCATGACTTTGGCCACCGCGCTCATTGCCTGCTTCACCGCGGCGGGGAAGGCGAGGCCGCCGGCATCGAGGGCCTTGTGCGCGTGGCGGGCTTCATCGTCGAGCATCTGTTCGAGGATGGCGCGGCTCTTGCGGTCGGCCTCGGGGATCTGCGCGAGGTGGCTTTCGAGGTGCTGGCAGACCTGGTCTTCGGTGGCGGCGACAAAGCCCAGGCTGAGCCGGTCGCTGATGAGGCCGGCACCGGCACCGATGGCCAGGCTCATGCCGTAGAACAGCGGGTTCAGGTGGCTGGTGTGGCTGCCCAGTTCGCGCAGGCGGGTTTCGCACCAGGCGAGGTGGTCGATCTCCTCGCGGGCCGATTGTTCCATGGCTGCGCGCACGGCCGGGTCGCGGGCGGTGAGGGCTTGGCCCTGGTACAGCGCCTGTGCGCAGACCTCGCCGGTGTGGTTGATGCGCATCAGGCCGGCGATGTGCTGCCGCTCGGCCTCGTCCAGTGCGTCGCAGGCTTCGCTGCGTGCCGGGGAGGCGCGTTCGCTGCTGGCTGCACCCGGCACCAGGGTGCGCAGGGCACGGTCGGCGCCCAGGCAGAGGCGGTCGAACAGGGTGTAGTCGCGGCTTGGCATGGTGGCTGCCCTCGGGAGTGCTGGCGACATTCTAGGCGGGCGGTGGCGATCCGGCCAGCGGCGGCCGGCCTCAGCCCTGCAGGCAGTGCTCCAGCACGCCGGCCAGCTGTTGCAGGTTGACCGGCTTGCCGAGGTGGCCGTCCATGCCGGCACGGCGGCTGCGCTCGCGGTATTCATCGAGGATGTGCGCGGTGAGCGCATGGATCCGCAGCGGTGCGCGGCCGGTGTCGCGTTCCCACTCGCGCAGGGCGCGGGTGGCGGCGTAGCCGTCCATCACCGGCATGTCGCAGTCCATCAGCACCAGGTCGAAGTGGTTGAGCTGGCAGGCTTCCACGGCCTGCTGGCCGTTCTCGACGCGGGTGCACACGGCGCCGAGTTTTTTCAGCATCGCTTCGATGACGCGTGCGGTCACCGGGTTGTCCTCGGCCAGCAGCACGCTGACCGGGTGGTGCAGCAGCGCGGGGTGGCCGGTGGGGGCCGGTGCGGGTGTGCCGAGCGCGTCGGCGAGGGCGAGTTTCAGCGAGCTGCCGGTGGCCGGTTTGGTGAGCAGGCGGTGGATGCCGGCACCGTGCATGTCGGCGGCACTGGGGAAGTGGCGCAGGCCGGTCAGCATCAGGATGGCCGGTGGCGGCTCCTGGATCTGGCGGATGCGGCGTGCCAGTTCGAGGCCGTTCATGCCGGGTAGGCGGTCATCGAGCAGCACGGCATCGTAGGGCTGGTTCATGGCCACGCGGTTGCGCACCTGGCCGAGGGCTTCGTTGCCGCTGCGGGCGGCTTCGGCCAGCATGCCCCAGCGTTCGGCCTGGCGGCACAGGGTGCAGCGCAGTGCCTCGTTGTCGTCGACCACCAGCAGGCGGCGGTGCTCCAGCAGGCGGGTGTCGCGCACGGCGCGCGGGAGTTCCTGCATTTCCACCGGCAGCGGCAGGCCGAAGCGCACATGCGTGCCCTGCTCGGGCTGGCTGCTGATGCTGATGTGGCCGCCCATCATGCCGAGCAGGCGGCGTGCCACCGACAGGCCGGCAGTGGAGGCCAGCGGCAGTTCCTGCGGGGGCTGTACTTCCGCGCCGAGGATGCGGGCGATGGCCTCGGGGGCGAGGCCGCCGTGGTGGTGCACGCTGAATTCAAACGCCGCCTGCGTGCCGTTCACCGTGCAGGACAGCGTGATGGTGACGGCATTGGCCGTGCTGGCACGCACGGCATGGCCGATCACATGCAGCAGCACCTGGCGCAGGCGCACCGGGTCGCCGACGACCACGGCGGGCAGGCGGTCGGGCAGGTCGCAGATCAGTTCCGTGTGGCGCTGCTCGGCCAGGCTGCGGAAGCCGTTGACCACTTCCAGCAGCAGGGATTCCGGTTCGAACGGGGCTTCGTGGGTGACGGCACCTTCGGCGGCCAGTGCCGAGTCGTCGAGGACTTCGCCGATCAGGTTCAGCAGCGAGTGGCCGGAGCCCTGGATGGTTTCGACATATTCCTGCTGCTGCGGCGTCAGCGGGGTGTCCTGCAGCAGTTCGGCCATGCCGAGGATGCCGCTCATCGGCGTGCGGATCTCGTGGCTGATGCGGCCGAGGATGTCGCCACGGCTGCGCGTTTCGCCCTCGATGCTGGCGAGCAGGCGCTGGCGGGCCTCGTGGTCCAGCCAGCGGTGCTGGGTATGCCGAACCAGCAGCGCCAGCATGGCCGCCTCACTGGCCAGCACGCTGCCGAGGATCCACGGGTTGGGGGTGAGCAGGGTGGCCAGGCTGCGGTCACCCGACAGCAGCAGTGCCACGCACACCGTCAGCGGCAGCCCCTGCAGGGCCGCGATGCCCGGCTGGCCCTGGCGGCCGGCCATGCCCAGCCGCACGCCCTGCACCACGAAGGCGGCGTTGGCGATGAGGTAGCTGGCCAGTGCCAGCAGGGCGGCACGCGATGCCGGCAGCAGCCACACCGCCGCCAGCAACAGCAGGCCCAGCACGGCCAGGCCCTGCCGCCGGCGCGGTGACCAGGCCGCCTGCCCCGGCAGGGCCTGGGCCAGCCACGGCAGGCTCAGGCCGGCCAGCAGCAGGCCGCTGGCAGCCAGCGGCAGTTGCCACGGGCCACTGGCAGTCCAGGCCAGCCACAGCCAGCAGGCGGTGGCAGCGGCCTGCACGGCAAACGGCGCATAGGTGCGGTCGCGGTACAGCAGCAGGCAGGCACCCGCCACCAGCACCAGCAGGCTCAGTGCACCCAGCGCACTGCCGGCGGCGAAGCGGCGCAGCAGCAGCGTGTTGCTGGCCTCATGGCCTGGCAGCCAGCGCAGCAGCAGCGGTTGGCCGAGTTCGGTATCCATGCGCAGGTAGAGCGTGTGTTCACCGGGCGGCAGGGCGACGGCGATGGCGCGTGCCGACGGCTGATCGGCCAGCGGTTGCAACACGCCGTCCTGCAGCTGCCAGGCCTGCAGGACGGTCAGCGCCAGCGGCCACGGGTCCAGCCAGCCGCCGTGCGTGCCGGGCCCGGGGTTGTGCAGCCGCAGCCGCAGCCACAGCGGCTGGCCGGCATCGATGCGGCTGGCGGCGGTGACCGGGGTGAACTGGCGTTGCCAGTGCACGCTGGTGATGGCCGCGGCATCGGCCGTGCTGGCCAGGATCTCGGGTGTGCCGGCCATCACGATGCCGGCCGGTGTGGCGGCGCGGGCCGGCAGGGCCAGCAGCAGGGCCAGCAGTACCAGCAGGCAGGGGGTCGTGGGCAGTCGCAGCGGGCGCATGGGGCATCCTTCCCCGGTCGGGTCCGTGAGTATAGCCGTCAGTGGCCCTGTTCGCGGGCGATGGCGCGGTAACCGATGTCGCGGCGGCAGAAGGCGCCGCGCCAGTGGATGGTATCCAGCCGCTGGTAGGCGCGGGCCTGTGCGGCACCGACCGTCTGCCCGAGGGCCGTCACGCACAGCACGCGGCCGCCGTGGGTGAGCACCTGCCCGCCGTCGAGGCGCGTGCCGGCATGGAACACCTTGCAGTCGGCGCTATCACCGTCGAGGCCGCTGATGGCATCGCCCTTGGGGTAATTGCCGGGATAGCCCTGCGCGGCCATCACCACGCCCAGCGCCGGGCGAGGGTCCCAGTCGGCGCTCACGCGGTCCAGCCGGCGGTCGAGTGCGGCCTCGCACAGGGCCACCAGGTCGGAACGCAGCCGCATCAGGATGGGCTGCGTTTCCGGGTCGCCGAAGCGGCAGTTGTATTCGATGACCTTCGGTGCACCGCTGGCATCGATCATCAGGCCGGCATACAGGAAGCCGGTGTAGGGGTGGCCTTCGGCCGCCATGCCGCGCACGGTGGGCAGGATCACCTCGTCCATCACGCGCTGGTGCACGGCCGGCGTGACCACCGGTGCCGGCGAGTAGGCACCCATGCCGCCGGTGTTGGGGCCGCTGTCGCCGTCACCGACGCGCTTGTGATCCTGGCTGGTGGCCATCGGCAGCACATGCTCGCCGTCGACCATGACGATGAAGCTGGCTTCCTCGCCGTCGAGGAACTCCTCGATCACCACGCGGCAGCCGGCTGCACCGAAGGCATTGCCGGACAGCATGTCGCGCACGGCCGCTTCGGCCTCGGCCAGCGTCATCGCCACGATGACGCCCTTGCCGGCCGCCAGCCCGTCGGCCTTCACCACGATCGGTGCGCCTTTCTCGCGCAGGTAGGCCAGTGCCGCATCGGTGTCGGTGAAGTTGCAGTACGCCGCGGTGGGGATGCGGTGGCGGGCCAGGAAATCCTTGGTGAAGGCTTTCGAGCCTTCGAGTTGCGCTGCACCCTGCGAAGGGCCGAAGCAGCGCAGGCCGCGCGCCTGGAAATAATCGACGATGCCGGCAACCAGCGGTGCCTCGGGGCCGACGATGGTGAGGCCGACGCCGTTGTGGGTGGCGAAGTCGGCCAGCGCGGCGAAGTCCAGCGGATCGAGCGCGACATTTTGCAGCTTCGGTTCGCGCGCGGTACCGGCATTGCCCGGTGCCACGAACACGGTGCCCACCGTGGGCGATTGGGCGGCTTTCCAGGCCAGGGCGTGCTCACGGCCGCCGGAACCGATGATGAGGAGATTCATGCGAAACCCTGCTGCTGGTAATGGATGGTGCGTTGCCTGCGCGCCGTGGCGGCGCGCAGGCGGGCCCGTCTCAGTGCCGGAAGTGGCGCATGCCGGTGAACACCATCGCCATGCCGGCTCGTCGGCCGCGGCGATCACTTCGGCGTCGCGCATCGAGCCGCCGGGCTGGATCACGCAGGCGATGCCGGCCTTCGCGGCATTGTCGATGCCGTCGCGGAACGGGAAGAAGGCGTCCGAGGCCATCACCGCACCCTGCACCGCGAGGCCGGCGTGCTCGGCCTTGATGGCGGCGATGCGCGCGCTGTTCACGCGGCTCATCTGCCCGGCACCGATGCCGACGGTCTGGCGGTTTTTCGCGTAGACGATGGCATTCGACTTGACGAACTTGGCAACCTTCCAGGCGAACACCAGGTCGTGCAGCTCGGCCTCGGTGGGGGCGCGCTGGGTGACGACCTTGAGGTCGGCTTCGGTGATCATGCCGGTGTCGCGGTCCTGCACCAGCAGGCCGCCGTTGACGCGCTTGTAGTCGAAGGCCGGTGCCGGGCTGGCCGGCCATTCACCGCAGGCGAGCACGCGCACGTTCTGCTTGGCGCCGGTGATTGCCAGTGCTGCCGGTGATACCGACGGGGCGATGATCACCTCGACGAACTGGCGGTCGATGATGGCTTTTGCGGTGGCAGCATCCAGCTCGCGGTTGAAGGCGATGATGCCGCCGAACGCCGATTCCGGATCGGTCTGGTAGGCCAGTTCATAGGCAGCCCCGATGCCGTCCAGCGATACCGCCACACCGCAGGGGTTGGCGTGCTTGACGATCACGCAGGCCGGCTTCACGAAGCTTTTCACGCATTCCAGCGCGGCATCGGTGTCGGCGATGTTGTTGTACGACAGTTCCTTGCCCTGCAGCTGGCGGGCGGTGGCGATGGATGCCTCGCGCACCTGGCGCTCGACATAGAACGCGGCGCGCTGGTGCGGGTTTTCGCCGTAGCGCATGTCTTGCGCCTTCACGAATTGCGTGTTGAAGGTGCGCGGGAAGGGATCGTTGCCGCCGGGTACGCGCGTGCCGAAGTAGTTGGCGATCGCGCCGTCGTAGGCGGCGGTGTGTTCGTAGGCCTTGATGGCCAGGTCAAAGCGCGTAGCCTGCGACAGCGAGCCGGCGTTGGCCTGCAGCTCGGCCAGGACCGGCGCGTAGTCGCTGCTGTTGACCACGATGGCGACGAAGGCGTGGTTCTTGGCGGCGGCGCGCACCATGGTCGGGCCGCCGATGTCGATGTTCTCGATGGCGTCTTCCAGCGTGCAGCCGGGCTTGGCGACGGTGTCCTCGAACGGGTAGAGGTTCACCACCACCAGGTCGATGGGGCGGATGCCGTGTTCGGCCATGACCGCGTCATCGGTGCCGCGGCGGCCGAGGATGCCGCCGTGCACCTTCGGGTGCAGGGTCTTCACGCGGCCGTCCATCATCTCGGGGAAGCCGGTGTAGTCGGACACTTCGGTGACGGCGATGCCGCTGTCCTTCAGCAGCTTGAAGGTGCCGCCGGTGGACAGCAGCTCGATGCCCTGCCCGGCCAGGGCGCGGGCAAAGTCGACGATGCCGGATTTGTCGGAAACGCTGAGGAGGGCGCGCCGGACGGCAACCCGTGTGTTGTCAGCCATGGCGCCTCCCGGGCGTGGTGGTTTACAGCAGGCCGTATTGCTTGAGTTTCTTGCGCAGGGTGCCGCGGTTCAGGCCGAGAAGCTCGGAAGCCTGGGTCTGGTTGCCCTGCGTGTATTCCATCACGGCGGTGAGCAGCGGGGCCTCGACCTCGGCCAGCACCATGTTGTAGACATCGCGGGCCGGCTGGCCTTCGAGGTGTTCGAAGTAGCAGCGCATCGCCTCGGCGACGCATTCGCGCAGGGCGCGGGCCTGGCTGCGGTTGTCGGTGGCAGCAGCCTTCGCATTGAGGGGAATGACTTTCGGGCTCATGGCCTTGGCGCTGTTCATGCGGCGAAATCCTTGCATTCCAGGGCGGCAGGCAGCCCGTCCAGGAATTGTTGTTGTCCTGAAGCAGTCGTCATCCGGTGAAACGGCCCGGGATCCAGCGCCAAACGCTGCAGGTACCAGCCGATGTGTTTGCGCGCGATGCGCACACCGGTGTACTCGCCATAAAAACCGACAAGGTCCTGCCAATGGGCCTGCATCACGGCGAATACTTCACGCCTGTCCGGCGGTGGGCACCGCTGGCCGGTTTTCAGGTAATGACTGGTTTCCCGGAATACCCAAGGGTAGCCCTGGGCAGCGCGGCCAATCATAACACCATCGGCACCGGTGTGGGCGAGCACGGCGGCGGCTTTTTCCGGCGAATCGATGTCGCCGTTGGCCAGCACGGGGATGCGCACGGCCTGCTTGATGGCGCGCAGGGTGTCGTATTCCACCGGGCCTTCGAAGCGGCAGGCACGGGTGCGGCCGTGCACGCTGAGGGCTGCGATGCCGGCCGCCTCGGCCAGTTGCGCGATCGCCACGCCGTTGCGCTGGCCGGGGCTGCTGCCGGTGCGGATCTTGAGGGTGACCGGCACCGCCACGGCAGCGACCACGGCCTGCAGGATGCGCGCCACCAGTTCCGGGTCGGCCAGCAGGGCGGAGCCGGCGGCCTTGCGGCAGACCTTCTTGGCCGGGCAGCCCATGTTGATGTCGATGATGTCGGCGCCGTGGCCGGCATTCCAGCGTGCGGCATCGGCCATCGCGGCGGGATCGCTGCCGGCGATCTGCACCACGACCGGCCCGGGTTCGTCACGGTGGTCGCTGCGCCAGCGGGACTTGGGGGTGTGGCGCAGCACGGGGTTGTCGGACTGCATCTCGCCCACGCAGTAACCGGCCCCGAGGCGGCGGCAGAGGCGGCGGAAGGGCAGGTCGCTCACGCCGGCCATCGGCGCGAGCACGACGGGGTCGTCGATCCGGTAGGGTCCGATGGTCAGCATGGCCGTTGCGGGTGCCCGGGTGTCGCAAAAGGCCGGCCATGATACTCCCGGCCATGGCCGGGGCAAAGGGCGGTTTCAGTCGCCGGCGGGGGTATCGGCTGGCAGGGGCTGCAGGGCGTAGGCCACGGCCGCCGGGCCGGGGTCCAGCACCTCCAGTGCGACATGCACCGACTGGCGGCCTGCCAGCAGGCGGGCGCCGGCCATTTCACCGGCCAGGTAGTCGGCCGGCCGCAGGCGGCGCTGTGCCAGCGGCTTGCCGTCGACATCGGCAAACTGCAGCAGCAGTTCCGGGAAGGGCTGGTGGAACACGGCGTCGTTGCTGAGGATGAAATCCACGGCCAGCACGTTGCGCAGGCCGGGGTGCGAGCGCACCACCAGGTTGGTGGCCTGCAGGTGGCGGCTGTCGAGTTCGGGCGGCACGCTGCAGCCGACCAGGCTGCAGGCGGTGGTGAGCGGGCCGCGGAAACGCGCATCGTGCGCCAGGCGCTCGAACCGGTAGCTGGTGTACTGCACCAGCAGGGCCAGCAGGGCCAGGCCGGCGACGGCCAGCCACAGGCCTTCGCGCCGCAGCCAAGGGCGGGCATCGTGGATCGGCATCTCGATGGGGGTGCCGCCCAGGCGCCCCAGCTTGCTGTGCAGCGGTTCGGCCGCCAGCGGGGTGCTGGCCACCAGCACCATGCCTTCGGGCGGGGCGGTGGCCAGCGGCTCGTCGTCGTCCAGTGCCTCGAAGGCCTCGTCGAGGTGATCGGCGGTGATGACCGGCAGGTCATCACGGGTATCGTCGTCGTCGCGGGTGTCGTCCTCGCCCTGCACGACCGGCATGTCGGTCAGGGTGTCGGGCCCGCTGGCGGCCTCGTCATCGTCGAGGTCGTCGAGGATGAAGGGGCGCACATCATCGTCGTCGTCACCGGCTGCCGGTTCCCCCGGGATGCTGGCGGGGGCCGCAGGCACGATGACATCGGTGTGTTCGGTTTTCTCGTTGGAGAAGGCGTGGCCGGCCTGTTCCGTGCTCTTCACGAAGGCATCGCTGAAGCGGAACTGTTTCTGCTCGGCCAGCTGGGCCTGGACTTCCTCGACGCCGGTCTCGTCGTCAAACACGGCGTCTTCCGGTGGCTCGGCGTCTTCCGGCTTGGGGGCTTCGCGCACGGTGAAGCGCAGGTTGGCGCTCAGGTCCTCGACATCGCTGTCGTCGTGGCGGGCGAAATCGGGCAGTTCATCGCCGGTAGCGGCGGCAACAGGGGTGGTGGCCTGGGTATCGACCGGGAAATCGGTGGCGGTGAACACATGGCGGCATTGCCCGCAGCGGACGATGCCGTCGGCCATGGACAATTCGCGTTCGGACACTTCAAAGGCCGTGCCGCAGTTGGGGCACTGGGTGATGAACGGTGTCGTCATGGTGCGGCGAGATCCCTGCCCGGCGAAGGCGTCCAGTTTAACGGTTTTGCTACCGGGTACAACCGGCGCCGGCATGCGCCGTGAGGCGTATCCAGCCGTCGCGCACAGCCGGCGGTTCGAAGCGCAGTGCCGGTGTGTAGGCCGCCATCACGGCGGCGGCCTGGTCTTCCAGCAGGCCGGACATCACCAGCGTGCCGCCGGTGGCCAGCAGGCCTTGCAGGGTGGGGGCGAGGTGCACCAGCGGGCCGGCCAGGATGTTGGCCAGCACGATGCCGGCCTGCGGACGGGCCGCGGCGCAGGCCGCCGGATCGCACAGCTGCAGGCGTTCATCGGCGATACCGTTGCGCCGTGCGTTGTCACGGCTGGCGAGCAGGGCCTGCGGGTCGTGATCCACGCCGATGGCGTCGCGTGCACCCAGCTGCAGGGCGGCAATGGCCAGGATGCCGCTGCCGCAGCCGTAATCGATGAGGGATTGCCCGTGCAGGTCCTGTGCCGCCAGCCAGTCCAGGCAGAGTGCCGTGGTGGGGTGGGTGCCGGTGCCGAAGGCCAGCCCCGGGTCGAGGTGCACGGCGATGCGGCCGGGAGGGGCGGTGAAGCCGCTGGGCACGATGCACAGGCGGCCGAAATCCAGCGGGTGGTAGTCGGCCAGCCAGGCGCGCACCCAGTCCTGGTCGTCGAGGCGCTCGGCCCGCCACGGCGGCAGCGGCTGGCCCAGGGCCTGCGCCATGGCTGCCACGGCACCGGCCGGCTCCTGTGCGGGGAACAGCGCACTCAGGCGGATGCTGGCCCACAGCGGGGTGCTGTCGGGATCGGGTTCGAGGATGGGGTTGTCGGCGGCATCGGTGAGCGCCAGCGACAGCGCGCCGGCGTCCAGCGCGGCCTGTTCGAGTGCGGCCAGTGTGGCCTGGCCGGTTTCGAAATGCAGTTGCAGCCAGGCCACGGTGACGGCCTAGTTCTTCAGTTTCTTTTCGAGGTAGTGGATGTTGACGCCGCCCTTGCGGAATTCGCCGTCACGCACCAGGTCCTGGTGCAGCGACTGGTTGGTCTTGATGCCGACCACCACCAGCTCGTCCAGGGCCTGCTTCATGCGCCGCAGCGCGTTGTCGCGGTCCGCACCGAAGGTGATGATCTTGCCGATCAGCGAATCGTAGTTCGGCGGTACGCTGTAGCCGGAGTAGATGTGCGAATCGACCCGCACGCCGGGGCCGCCCGGGGCGTGGAAATGGGTGATCTTGCCGGGGCAGGGCATGAAGGTCTTGGGGTCCTCGGCATTGATGCGGCACTCGAAGGCATGGCCGCGGATGACGACGTCTTCCTGCCGGATCGACAGCGGCATGCCGCTGGCAATCCGCAGTTGTTCCTTGACGATGTCGACGCCGGTGACCATCTCGGTGACCGGATGCTCCACCTGCACGCGGGTGTTCATCTCGATGAAATAGAACTCGCCGTTTTCGTACAGGAACTCGAAGGTGCCGGCACCGCGGTAGCCGATGTCGATGCAGGCGCGCACGCAGGCTTCCTGGGTGGCGCGGCGCACGTCCTCGGGGATGTGCGGGGCGGGGGCTTCTTCCAGCACCTTCTGGTGGCGGCGCTGCAGCGAGCAGTCGCGCTCGCCGAGGTGGATGGCATGGCCCTGGCCGTCGGCCAGCACCTGGACCTCGACGTGGCGCGGGTTCTCGAGGAACTTCTCCATGTACACCACGCCGTTGCCGAAGGCGGCGGCGGCTTCGCTGCGGCAGCCGTTGACGGCATTCAGCAGGTGGGCCTCGCTGTGCACCACGCGCATGCCGCGCCCGCCGCCGCCGGCGGCGGCCTTGATGATCACCGGGTAGCCGATCTTCTTGGCCATCTTGCGCACGGTGTCGTCATCGTCGGGCAGGGCACCGTCGGAGCCGGGCACGGTCGGTACGCCGGTTTTTTTCATGGCGTCCTTGGCCGACACCTTGTCGCCCATCAGGCGGATCACATCCGGCGTGGGGCCGATGAACACGAAGCCGCTGTTCTCGACCTGTTCGGCGAAGTCGGCATTCTCGGCCAGGAAGCCGTAGCCGGGGTGGATGCCGGAGGCATCGGTGACTTCGGCGGCGCTGATGATCGCCGGGACGTTCAGGTAGCTTTTCGGCGAGGGATTCGGGCCGATGCAGACCGATTCGTCGGCCAGTCGCACGTGCAGCAGGTCGCGGTCGACCTGCGAGTGCACGGCCACGGTCTTGATGCCGAGCTCCTTGCAGGCACGCAGGATGCGCAGGGCGATTTCGCCACGGTTGGCGATGACGACTTTCTCGAGCATGGGGGCGTCCTGTGCTGGGCTCAGACGATGGTGATCATCGGCTGGTCGAACTCGATCGGCTGGCCGTCGGTGGCCAAGATGGCGCCGATGGTACCGGCGCGGTCGGCCTCGATGTGGTTCATCATTTTCATCGCTTCGACGATGCAGATCACGTCACCGGCCTTGACGGCCTGGCCGACGGCCACGAACGGCTTGGCACCCGGGCTGGGGGCGCTGTAGAAGGTACCGACCATCGGCGAGCGCACCACATGCCCCTGCGGCGCAGCGGCAGCGTCGCCAGCCGGTGCCACCGGGGCTGCGGCCGGGGCAGCCGCCGGGGGCGGTGCGGCCATCACCGGGGCGGCCATCACCGGTGCCTGCATCGCCACCGCGCCACGGTTGCGGCTGATGCGGACCGATTCCTCACCTTCGCAGATTTCCAGCTCGTCGATGTTGGATTCCTCGAGCAGTTCGATCAGTTTCTTGACCTTGCGGATGTCCATGGGTGTGTCAGCCCCTCTTCGCGGGTGGTTGCGGGAATGGTTACAGGGAATCCATCGCGGCCTGCAGCGCCAGCCGGTAGCCCTGCGGGCCCAGGCCGCAGATCACGCCGCGGGCGATGTCGGAGAAATACGAATGCTGCCGGAAGGCTTCGCGGCGGTGGATGTTCGACAGGTGCACCTCGATGAACGGGATGTCCACGGCCAGCAGCGCATCGCGGATCGCCACGCTGGTGTGCGTGAAGGCGGCCGGGTTGATGAGGATGAAGTTGACGCCTTCGGCGCGGGCAGCCTGGATGCGGTCGACCAGCTCGTACTCGGCATTGCTCTGCAGGCTGAGCAGGTGGTGGCCGGCGCGGATGGCGATGTCCTTCAGCTCGGCGTTGATGGCGTCCAGGGTGGTGGTGCCGTAGGTGTCCGGCTCACGGCTGCCGAGCAGGTTCAGGTTGGGTCCGTGCAGGACCAGGATGGTGGCCATGGCGGGTGTGCTTGCCTTGTGCTGGTAAAGGGTTGCCTGATGAGAGGGGCATTCTGCATGAAGCCTGCAGGGCAGGCAACGGATTTTGGGGATTGCCGCATATTCCCTGATTTTGTTCAGTAATTCGCCGATGTTTGCCCGCTTTGCCAGGAATCGCCGGCGATGGCCGCCATCGCCCGGCCGGTGGTGCAGGATTGGCGGGGATGGCCGCTAGCGGGCGGTTTCCCGGCGGCCGGCCGCCAGCGCCTCCTGCAGCAGCGCCGGCGTCAGCAGTTGCGGCAGGACCACCGGGTCGGCTGCCGGGTCGGCCGGGTAGAACACATACAGCGGCACGCCGGAGCGGCCGAAGCGCGCCAGCAGGCTGCCGATGGACGGGTCCGGGCGGGTCCAGTCGGCTTCCAGGTAGGTGACGCCCTGCTGCGCAAACAGCGCGCGGGTGTCATCGCTGCCCAGCGCCAGGCGTTCATTGGCCAGGCAGGTGATGCACCAGTCGGCGGTGACATTCAGGAACACCGGGCGGCCTTCGCTGCGCAGGGCCTGCACGCGTGTGTCGATGCCGCTGCCGGCCTGCGGCGGCGGGGTGGCGGGCGTGCCCAGCAGCACCAGCAGCGAGGCCAGGGCGAGCACGCTGGCCGGACGGCGATGGCGTGTTTTTTCGGCCAGGTACAGGCTGCCGGCCAGCACGGCACAGCCGGCACCCACCAGGGCCAGGGTGCCCGTGCCGGCCTGCTGCGTGAGCACCCACAGCAGCCAGGCCACGGTGGCGGCCATCGGCAGTGCCAGCAGCTGCTTGAGGGTTTCCATCCAGGGGCCGGGTCGCGGCAGCCGGTCCGCCAGGCCCGGTACCAGCCCCAGCAACATGAACGGCAGCGCCATGCCGGCACCGAGGCTGGCAAACACGCCCAGCGTGACCGGGGTCGGCTGTACCAGGGCATAGCCGACGGCGGCCGCCATGAAGGGCACCGTGCAGGGGCTGGCCACCACCACGGCAAGCATGCCGGTGAAGAACGATGCCGCCTTGCCGCCGCCTTCCGTCAGGGATTGGCCGGCACCCAGCCAGCGCAGGCCGGGGCTGAAGCCACCCGCCAGTGCGACGGTGATGCCGGTGAACAGCCAGGCCAGCCCGGCAATGACCAGCGGCGATTGCAACTGGAAGCCCCAGCCGATGGCCTGGCCCCCGGCACGCAGGGCCAGCAGCACGGTGGCGACGGCGAGGAAACTCAGGATGACGCCTGCCGCATAGGCCAGCGCATGGGCCCAGGCGCTGTCGCGCCGGGCGGGGGCGGTGAGGGCGATGACCTTGAGTCCCAGCACCGGGAACACGCAGGGCATCAGGTTGAGCAGGATCCCGCCGAGGAAGGCAAAGGCCAGCACGACCGGCAGCGTGCGGTCGGCGCTGGCGGCGGGTCCGCTGGCCGGTGCAGGCGGTACGACCAGCGGGGCCACTGTGCCCAGGCGGGTATCGACCTGCCAGTGCAGGGTGGCCGGCGGGTAGCACAGGCCGGCATCGGCACAGCCCTGGAAATCCAGCGATACGGGCAGTGCCTGCGGTGCGGCCGGCAGCGTGAGGGTGAGCTGCAGGCGGCCGTAATACACCTCGACATCACCGAAAAACTCGTCGTGGCGGGCCTGGCCGTCGGGCAGGGCCAGCGGCAGCGCACTGCGGAAGCCGTGCCGGTAGAGGTAGTAGCCGTCGGCGATCTGCCAGTCGACCTGCAGTTGCCGGCCGTCGAGGCGGGCCGTGGCCTGGTAGGCCTCGTGCACCGGCAGGAAAGCCGCGGCCCCACCGAGGCGCCCGGCGGGTTGTTCACCGAAGGCGGCCAGTGCCGGCCACGGGCAGGCGATCAGCACCAGCAGCAGTATCCGGGTCAGGCAGGCAGGCATGGGGAATTCCGCAGGCATCCAGGAAAAAACACGCACAGTGTGCAACAGGCCGCGCCCGCAGTGCCAGCCTTCGCTAGAATACGTGGCAGTCGAATCATGCCCGTGGTGCGCCGCCAATGCCGTTTCCCCGTTTTTGCATGTTGCCGCCGGCCGTGATGCTGCTGGTGCTGGGCTGTGCCCCGCTGCCGCCCGCGCCGCCGGCCGGGCCGACGCCGCAGCAGCGCTGGGTACAGCAGATGCTGGCAGAAGCCGACGCGGCTTTTGTCGCCAACCGCCTGATGATTCCTGCGGATGACAACGCCTTCGACCGCTACCGCCAGATCCTCGACATCGATCCCGGCAACGGCGAGGCCCTGCTGGGCATGAAGAAGGTCGGCCGCCGCTACCTGGTGCTGGCCAACGATGCGGCGAACGGTGGTGATCTCGTCGGGGCGCAGCGCTACCTTGAGCGTGCCCGCAAGGCCGATCCCGGCTACGAAGCGATCGATCACATGGATCACTACATCGCCCTGCTGGTGGATGAGCAGCGCAGGCAGCGTGCCCGCGAGGCAAAACCGGCCGTGTCGCGCAAGAACGAGCGCTGGCTGGACACGAAAGCCCTGGGGGCCCGTACGCCGGAGATGGTGCAACAGCTGCATGCCATTGCGAGGGAAGTGCGCGCGCTGGATTCGCGTTTTGAAATCATCGCCCGCAGCGATGCCGAAGGACGCTGGATCTACCAGGCCATGCGTGATGCGGTATCGGATTACCGGCTGCGGGCCAACCTCGAGCGTGGCAGTGCGCCGCGCATCATCCTCATCGACCTGCCGCCGGAGTAAAGCGCGATGAAAACCGTCCTGTGGGGTGTGCTGTGGCTGTGGTCTTCCGCTGCACTGGCCGATGCCAGCCTGGTGGTGGACGCAGCACGCGTGCGCGAGACGCTGCCGGCGCAAACCGTGTCGAGTGCGTATTTCACCCTGCGCAACACCGGCAGCACGGAGGCCGTGCTGGTCGGGGTCGGCAGTGACCGTTCAGCGCGGGTGGAGATGCATGCCCACCTGCACGCGGACGGCATGATGCAGATGCGTGCCGTCGATGCCGTCACGGTGCCGGCCGGCGGCCGGGTGGTGTTCGAGCCGGGCGCTTTTCACCTGATGCTGCTGGCCCTGCCCGCACCGCTGAAAGCCGGCGAGCGCGTGCATCTCGAGCTGCGCTTTGCCGATGGCCGTACGCTCGGCGTGGATGCCCCGGTGCAGCCGCTGCAGGCGATGATGCCCGCACACCACCGTCATTGAAGCCCTACAGGTTCACCTGCGCCAGCAGCTCCGGGAAGGTTGCGGCCGGCAGTCGCGGGCCATAGTGCGTCACGATCTGCGCGGCCGCACGGTTGGCCAGGCGGCCGGCATCGGCCCAGCCGTGGCCGTGCGTGATGGCGTACAGGAAGGCCCCGGCAAACATGTCGCCGGCACCGTTGGTATCGATTGCCTTGACCGGGAAGGCCGGCACATCGATCAGTGACTGGCCATCGAACAGCAGCGCACCGCGTGCACCGCGGGTCACGGCGAAGCCGCGTGCCACCTGGCGCAGTGCCGGCAGGGCCGCTTCCAGCGTCTGCGTGCCGGCCCAGCTCATGGCCTCGGATTCGTTGCAGAACACCAGGTCCACCTGCGTGCCGATCATGGCCTGCAGGCCGTCGCGGAAATGCGCGACGATGCCGGGGTCGGAAAAACTCAGGGCTGTTTTCACGCAATGGCGTTCGGCCAGCTCGCGGGCGTGGATGGCCGCGGCACGGCCGCTGGGGGAGGTCACCAGGTAGCCTTCGATGTACAGGTATTCGGCATCGCGCAGTGCCGGTTCATACACCTGCTCGTGCGAGAAGGTTTCGCTGATGCCGAGGAAGGTGTTCATGGTGCGTTCGGCATCGTCGGTGATCATCACCAGGCACTTGCCGGTGATGCCGGGTGGCAGCGCGGTGTGCAGGATGTCGACGCCGGCATTCTGCATGTCGGCAAGGTAGAAACGGCCGTTGTCGTCGTCGGCCACCTTGCCGCTGAAGAAGGTGCGGCCCCCGAACAGGGCGGTGGCGATGATGCTGTTGGCGGCCGATCCGCCACTGGCACGGCGGGCGCCCAGCAGGTGGTCCTGCAGGTGCACCAGCAGTTCGTGCTGGCGCGCCTCGTCGACCAGGGTCATGACGCCTTTTTCGATGCCGGCACGGGCCAGGAATGCATTGCTGACTTCGACCTCGGTATCGACCAGGGCCGCGCCCATGCCATAGACGTCGTAGCGTTTCATTACCACCTCCGCAAAACGAATGGCGGGCAGATTACCCGCCGCCTGCGGCCGGCGCAAACCGTGATGCGGTGCCGGCAGCACACGGGCAACCTGCTACACTGCGCGCCCCATGGCCACCCCCCGCAAGAAGCCCGCACGCAAGGCCCCGCCGAAAAAAGGCCGGGCCGGTTTCCCGTGGCTGAAGGCGCTGCTGGCCCTGGCCGTGCTGGGCGTGTTCGTGCTGGCCTACATCGATGCCGTCGTGCAGGAGAAGTTCGAGGGGCGCAAGTGGGCCCTGCCGGCCAAGGTGTACGCGCGGCCGCTGGAGCTCTACCCGGGCCTGGTGCTGCCGCGGGCCGAGTTGCTGCGCGAACTCGATGCGCTGGGTTATCGCGCTGCCAGCGGCTGGAAGGCCGGCACCTACCAGGCCTATGACGCCGTGCTGGACCTGCACACGCGCGGCTTTGCATTTTCCGACGGGGCCGAGCCGGCCCGCCACCTGCAGCTGTCCTGGGACGGCGATACCCTCACCGGGCTGGGTGCCCCCGGGGTGACGGTGCTGCGGCTGGAGCCGCTGCACATCGGCGGCATCTACCCCGCACACAACGAGGACCGCCTGCTGGTGCGCCTGGGCGAGGTGCCGCCGCTGCTGCTGGAAACCCTGGTGCAGGTCGAGGACCGCAATTTTTACCGGCACCACGGCGTGTCGCTGCGCGGCATTGCACGCGCCCTGCTGGTGAATGTGCAGAGCGGCCGGCTGGCGCAGGGTGGCAGCACGCTGACGCAGCAGCTCGTCAAGAACTTCTACCTCAATGCCGAACGCACCCTGGGCCGCAAGCTGCTCGAGGCGGTGATGGCGGTGCTGCTGGATGCCCACTACAGCAAGGACGCGATCCTCGAGACCTACCTCAACGAGGTCTACCTGGGCCAGTCGGGGCCGCGTGCCATCCACGGGTTCGGGCTGGCGAGCCTGCATTACTTCAACCGGCCGGTGCAGGAGCTCGAACCGCACCAGGTGGCCCTGCTGGTCGGCCTCGTCAAGGGGCCGTCGCAGTACAACCCGTGGAAGTACCCGGAGCGGGCGCTGGAACGGCGCAACCTGGTCCTCGACATGCTGGCCGCGGAAAAACGCCTGCCGGCGTGGCAGGTGAATGTGGCGAAGGCGCGCGCCCTGGACATTGCCGGCAGCACCCGCGGCGGCCAGCCGGGCTACCCGGCCTTCATCGACCTGGTGGCGCGCCAGCTCAAGCGGGACTACCGCGCCGAGGATCTTTCCTCGGAAGGCCTGCAGGTGTTCACCAGCTTCGACCCGCGCGTGCAGTGGCAGGCCGAGTCGGCCCTGGGCGGCGTGCTGGCGCAGCTCGAGCAGCGCCACGCACTCAAGCCCGGCACGCTGGAAGGGGCCGTTATCGTCACCCATCCCGCCACCGGCGATGTACAGGCGGTGGTGGGTGGGCGTGCCGCCCGCTTCGCCGGCTTCAACCGCGCGCTCGATGCGCAACGGCCGATCGGCTCCACCATCAAGCCGGTGGTCTACCTCGCCGCGCTGGAGCAGGGCCGTACCCTCGCCACGCGCGTGCAGGATGTGCCGCTGGCGGTGAAGGGGCCGAAAGGCACGCTGTGGAGCCCGCAGAACTACGACAAGCGTAGCCACGGCGATGCCCTGCTGGTCACCGCACTGGTGCATTCGTGGAACCAGGCCACGGCGCGGCTCGGCATGGAGGTCGGCGTGCAGCGCGTGCTCGCAACGGTCAGGCGCCTGGGCGTCGAGCGCACCTTCCCGGCGGTGCCGTCGGTGCTGCTGGGGGCAATCGCGATGTCACCGCTGGAGGTGGCGACGCTGTACCAGGCGATTGCGGCCAACGGCTTCCCGTCCCCGTTGGGTGCGATCCGCGAGGTGCGCGATGCCGATGGCCGGCCGCTCAGCCGCTACCCGCTGACGGTCCAGCAGAGGGCCTCACCGGAAGCCACCTTCCTGCTGCAGTACGCCCTGGTCGGCGCCGTGCGCGAAGGCACCGGGCGCAGCCTCTACAACACCTTGCCGGCGGACCGCATCGTCGCCGGCAAGACCGGCACCACCGACGACCAGCGCGACAGCTGGTTTGCCGGTTTCACCGGCGACCGCCTCGCCGTGGTGTGGCTGGGCCGTGACGACAACCAGCCGACACCGCTGACCGGCAGTTCCGGGGCGCTGACGGTGTGGGGTGAGCTGATGCGCCACAGCCGGCAGGATCTCGGGCTGGTGCCGCCGCAGCGCGTGCACTTCGTCACGGTCGACCGCGATTCGGGCCTGCGCACCGGCAGTGCCTGCCCGCAGGCCCTGGTGCTGCCCTTCGTGAAGGGCACCGAGCCACAGGGCATGGCGGCCTGCCAGGACGAGGGCCGCAATGTCATCTACTGGTTGCGCCGCCTGCTGGAGTGAAACGGCGGGCTGCTGCCTTGCTAAAATGGCGTCCCCGTCCTGCGGTGCAACCCATGCCTTGGCCCCTTGCCCACGCCCGTTGCTGCCTGCTGGCCCTTGCCGTGTCGCTGGGCCTGCTGGCGTGCACCACCACCGTGCCGCCTGCCCCGCCGCCGCAAGGCCAGCCGGAAGCAGCGCCGGCCACCACCGTGGTACCCCTGCCGATGCCGGAACCGGCCGAACCGCCACGGCGCACGCCGAATGCTGCCGTGCAGGCCCTGCTGGAGCAGGCGGCGGTGCAGCGTGACCGCGGTGATTTTGCCAGTGCCTCGTCGCTGCTGGAGCGTGCGCTGCGCATTGCCCCGCAGGAGCCGGCGGCCTACCAGGCGCTGGCTGCCTTGCGCCTGCAGCAGCACCGTCCGCACGAAGCCGGGCAGCTGCTGCTGAAGGCGGCCAACCTGCCCGGCCTGCTGCCCGAGGAGCGTGCGGCCCTGTGGCGCGGCGTGGCCGACTGCCGTGAACAACAGGGGGATGCGGCCGGTGCCGCCGAGGCCCGCCTGCGGGCGGGGACGGACTGAACATGCCGGCGCTGGCCCGGCTGCAGCAGGCGCTGGCAGCACACCGCCCGGCGCGCCGCTATGCCGCGTACCCGCTCAAGCTGGCTGCCGTGGCCATCCTCGTGCGCGAGCATCCGCAGCAGGGCCTGCAGGTGCTGATGATCGAGCGTGCGCAGCGCCAGGGGGATCCGTGGTCGGGCCACATGGCCTTTCCCGGCGGGATCGGCGAGCGCCACGATGCCAACCCGCTGGCGACCGCCTGCCGCGAGACGAAGGAAGAAACCGGCATCGATCCGCGGAGCCTGCGTTGCCTGGGCCATCTCACGGAATTGCGCACCCACACCCGCCGCCGCGGTGCACATGCCAGCATGCGCATCCGCCCGTATGTGTTCGCCGCCGGCCTGCCGCTGCCGGTGCGCCTCAATCACGAAGCGGTGGCCAGCATCTGGTTGCCGCTGCCGTTCCTGGCCGATCCGGCCAACCGCCAGCACATGGCCTGGCGCTACCAGGGCCGCACGCTGCAGCTGCCGTGCTATGTCTACGAGGGCAAGCGGGTGTGGGGGCTGTCGCTGCAGATGCTCGATGAGCTGCTGGAGGTGGCCGGCCTGCGGGACCGCAGCGGGCTCAGGCCGCCAGCGCCACGCTGACCAGCTTCAGCCCGACCAGGATCGTCACGACCTCAAAGGTGCGCTTGATGAAGCGGTTGCCGCGCGTGATCGACAGGTGCGCGCCGAGGTAACCGCCGATCGCCGAGCCGGCCAGCAGCGCCGGCAGCCAGTCCCATTGCACCGGTGCCTGCACTGCCAGCGTGACCGCACCGCTGCTGTTCCAGGCCAGCCCCACCAGCACCAGTGTGTGGGCGACGGCCTGCTTGTAGTCCGGGCCGAACCAGCGCACCAGCCACAAGGTCAGGAACAGCCCGGTACCGCTGGTCAATGAGCCATTGAGGAAGCCGATGCCAAAGATGGCCAGCCCGCCGATGGCCAGCCCGCGGCGGTCACGGTGCTGTGGTGCGGCGGTGAGGCCGAGTTGTTGCCGCAGGGCCGAATACACGCCCAGCCCGGTGGTGAGGATGCCCAGTGCCAGCAACGCGGCCTGTTCGGGGATTTGCAGGATGGTGTTGGCACCGGCAATCACGCCGGGGATGCCGCTGGCGAGTACCAGCAGCGTGACGGGGCGCTCCAGCGGGGTGCTGCGCCAGTGGCGCAGCGAAGCGCCGATGCCGAGCGCCACGCTGGCGATCTTGTGGGTGGCCAGCGCGGTGGCAAAGGGCAGGCCGAGGAAGATGATCGCCGGCAGCTGCACCAGGCCGGCACCGCCGCCGGCCACCGCCGACAAGGCATTCGATACCACGGCCACTGCCAGCAGGGTGGCCTGCAGCAGCGTGTCGTTCATGCCGCGATCTGGTGCAGGGCGTCGCGGGCCAGCGATACGGTCGATTTGATGATGGTGTGCGAATGCGCGGCCGACACGAAGCCGGCCTCAAAGGCCGACGGCGCCAGGTAGACGCCGCGTTCCAGCATGGCATGGAAGAAGCGCTGGAAGCGTGCGGTGTCGCAGGCGGTGGCCTGTGCATAGGTATCGACGCGGCTTTCGGCGGTGAAGAAGAAGCCGAACATGCCGCCTACCGAGCGCGCCAGCAGCGGTACGCCGGCCTCCTGGCCGGCCGCCTGCAGGCCCTGCGCGAGTTCGGCGGTCTTCTTGCCGAGTTCGTCGAAAAAGCCCGGTGAGCGGATCGCGCGCAAGGTGGCGAGCCCGGCGGCCATCGCTACCGGGTTGCCCGACAGGGTGCCGGCCTGGTAGACCGGTCCCAGTGGTGCGAGCTTCGCCATGATGTCGGCGCGGCCGCCGAAGGCCCCCACCGGCATGCCGCCGCCGATCACCTTGCCCAGCGTGGTGAGGTCGGGGCGGATGTTGTACAGCGCCTGTGCACCACCCAAGGCGACGCGGAACCCGGTCATCACTTCATCGAACACCAGCAGGCTGCCGTGCTGGTCGCAGAGCCGGCGCAGCCCCTCGAGGAAACCCGGCAGCGGCGGGATGCAGTTCATGTTGCCGGCCACCGGCTCGACGATGAGGCAGGCGATGTGGCGACCGTGTGCGCGGAATGCCGCCTCGACGCTGTCGAGGTCGTTGTAGGTGAGCGTGAGGGTCTTTTCCGCAAATGCCGTCGGCACGCCGGGTGAGGTGGGCTGGCCGAGCGTGAGTGCGCCCGAGCCGGCTTTCACCAGCAGGCTGTCGGCATGGCCGTGGTAGCAGCCTTCGAATTTCACGATCAGGTCGCGGCCGGTGAAACCGCGGGCGAGGCGGATGGCGCTCATCGTGGCTTCGGTGCCCGAGCTGACCATGCGCACCTGCTCGATCGACGGCACCAGCGTACAGATCAGTTCGGCCATGTCGACTTCCAGCGCGCACGGTGCGCCAAAGCTGAGGCCGTGGGATGCAGTTTCGGTGACGGCAGCCAGCACCGATGGGTGGGCGTGGCCGAGGATCATCGGCCCCCAGGAGCCGACATAGTCAATGTAGCGACGGCCATCGGCATCGAACAGGTACGGGCCTTCGGCGTGCTCGAAGAACAGCGGTTCGCCACCCACGCCCGTGAAGGCCCGTACCGGCGAATTGACGCCGCCGGGAATGTGCCGGCAGGCGCGCTCGAACAGCTCATGGGAACGGGACATGCGTGACTCCAGTCAGAAGGGTTTGACCACGGCAAGGATCACGGCGGCAAACAGCACCAGCACCGGGAATTCATTGAACCAGCGGTAGAACACGTGCGAACGGGTGTTGCGGTCATCGCGGAACACGGTGACGAAGTGCCCGCACAGCAGGTGGTAGGCGACCAGCAGCACGACCAGCAGCAGCTTGGCCTGGAACCAGCCGGCGCTGAGGTAGTACCCCGGGTTGTGCAGCACCATGGCCAGTCCGAAGGCCACGGTCAACACCAGTGAGGGCCAGGCGATGCCGCGGTACAGCTTGCGTTCCATCACCTTGAAGCGTTCGCGCGAGGGGCTGTCGTCGCTCATCGCGTGGTAGACGAACAGGCGGGGCAGGTAAAACAGGGCCGCGAACCAGCAGACGACAAAAACCAGGTGGAAGGCTTTCAGCCACAGCATGTGCCGTACCGCTAACGGTGGAAGGTGGGGGGCATTATAATCACCGTTGTTGCCAGCCAGAAACCAGCCCAACCATCAGCCGGGAGCGAATACTGTGATCAAGGTCGGTATCGTCGGGGCCACCGGGTACACCGGGGCCGAATTGCTGCGGATCCTCTGCGATCACCCGCAGGTGCAGGTCACTGCCATCACCTCGCGCGGCGATGCTGGGGTGAAGGTCGCCGAGCTCTATCCCGGCCTGCGCGGGCGCGTGGACCTGGCCTTCGTGGAGCCCTCGGCCCAGGCCCTGCGTGGCTGCGATGCGGTGTTCTTCGCCACCCCGCACTGCGTGGCGATGGAAACGGTGCCGGAACTGCTGGCAGCCGACCAGGTGGTGATCGACCTGTCGGCCGACTTCCGCATCAAGGATGCCGCGCTGTGGGAGCGCTGGTACGGCCATGCCCACACGGCCCCGCAATGCCTGGCGGATGCGGTGTATGCGTTGCCGGAAGTGAACCGGGTGCAGATCCGCACGGCACAGCTGCTGGCCTGTCCCGGCTGTTACCCGACGTCGGTGCAGCTCGGTTTCCTGCCCTTGCTGGAGGCCGGCGTGATCGATCCGTCCAGCCTGGTGGCCAATGCGGCATCGGGTGTCAGCGGGGCCGGTCGCCAGGCCAAAATTGCCAACCTGTTTACCGAGGTGCATGACAGCTTCAAGGCCTACGGTGCGGGCGGCCATCGCCACCTGCCGGAAATCGAGCAGGGCCTCAACGCCGCCAGCCGCCAGCCGGTGCAGGTCACCTTCGTGCCGCACCTGGTGCCGATGATCCGCGGCATCCACGCCACGCTGTACGCGCGGCTGGCCGACACCGGTGCCGATGTGCAGGCCCTGTTTGAACGGCGTTATGCGGACGAACCCTTCGTCGATGTGCTGCCGGCCGGCAGCCACCCGGAAACGCGCAGCGTGAAAGGCACCAATGTGTGCCGGCTGGCCGTGCACCGGCCGCAGGGCCGTGACACGGTGGTGGTGCTGTCGGCCATCGACAACCTCAGCAAGGGGGCGGCGGGACAGGCCGTGCAGGCCATGAACATCCGCTTCGGCTTTGCCGAAACCCTGGGCCTCACCCAGCCGGCCCTGATGCCGTGATGCCATGAGCAACCCGCCGCGCACCGGCAGTGAGCCAGCGCCCCAGCGGGTGGTGGTCACCTACGACCCCAGGCGGCGGCAGCGCCGGCGGCTGGCATATGCCGTGTCCGTGCTGCTGGCACTGGCGGTGGGGTTCTGGCTGGGCGATGCACAGCTGGTGCAGCAGCTGCGTGAACACTACCGCCTGGCCGAGCATGCCGATGCGCTGCAGCAGCAGCTGCATGCGGTGCAGGGGCAGCTGGCGGCGGCCGAACTGGGGCTGCAGGTCGAGCGCACGGCGGCCGAAACCCTCCGCCATGCCATCATTGACCTGCAGGAGCAGGTCGAGGGCCTGCAGCAGGAGATCAATTTCTACCAGGGCCTGATGGCCCCGGATGCCCGCCAGCGCGGGCTGGGTGTGCGTTCGCTGGAATTCGTGCCCACCGACAACCCGCGCGTGTACGACTATGTGCTGGTGCTGCAGCAGCTGGCCGGGCCGCACACCACCATCCAGGGGCGGGCACAGTTCGCCATTGCCGGCAGCCAGGCGGGGCGCCCCGCCACGCTCGACTGGGCCGGGCTGGCCCTGCCCGAAGGGCCGGCGGGGCAGGCGTTCCGCTTCCGCTATTTCCAGAAACTCGAAGGCCGTATCACCTTGCCGGCCGGCTTCCTGCCAGAATCCGTGCTGGTCACTGCCCGCAGCAGTGGCAATAATGCACGGGAAGTCGAGCAGAAATTCGCTTGGCGCCTGCGGGAGGGCAACTGAGATGCTGGGCAAGGACAAGGGCATGAAGAACATTCCCCACAAGGTGAGCAACCACACCACCCTGATTTCCTGTGAAACCGAGGTGGTCGGCAGCCTGCGCTTCTCCGGCAGCCTGGAAATCGAAGGCCGCGTGCGTGGCAACATCGTGGCCGTGAACGGCCAGCCGGCAGTCGTCCGCGTGCTGGAGCAAGGCAGCGTGGAGGGCAACATCGCCGCTCCGGTGGTGATCATCAACGGGGTCGTGAAGGGCGATATCCACGCCAGCCAGGAAGTCGAACTGGCGGCCAAGGCCCGCGTGGAGGGCAATGTCCACTACACGCTGGTCGAGATGCACAAGGGCGCCCAGGTCAATGGCAACCTGGTCTATGCCGTGGCAAAACCCGGGCTCAAGGTGGCTGCCGGCAGCGGGCCGGCCCCGGGCAATTCTTGACAATTTAGCTAGGTTAATAGCATCATGGGCCCGCCCTTGAGGGCAGATTCCCAGCTACCCCGTGGTTCCCAGAAGGCACCCATGCATACTGCCGAGGCCATTCCCGATGCCGCCACCCTGCAGGTCACGCCGCAGGCCGTGGCCAAGGTGCGCCAGTTGCTGGCCGAGGAAGGCAACCCGGCCCTGCGCCTGCGCGTGTTCGTGACTGGTGGCGGCTGCGCCGGCTTCCAGTACGGGTTTACCTTCGATGAGCTGGTGGCCGACGACGATACCCTGGTCGAGCGTGACGGGGTGGTGGTGCTGGTCGATGCCCTCAGCATCCAGTACCTGGCCGGCTCGGTGGTGGATTACTCGGAAGGGTTGGAAGGCTCGCGCTTCGTTGTGCGCAACCCGAATGCCACCACCACCTGCGGTTGCGGTTCGTCGTTTTCGGTGTGATTCAGCGCGCGCGGTAGAGTGCGCCCAGCACCAATGCCCGGCTGGCGCCGGTGACATCCGGCCGGTTGCCCGGCAATCCCTCCACCCGCTGTCGCGCGAGCCAGGCAAAGGCCGTGGCTTCCACCCATTCCGGGGCCACACCCAGTGCGGTGGTGGCGCTGATCCGGCAGCCGGGCAGCCGGGCTGCGATGCGCTCCAGCAGGTAACCGTTGCGGGCACCGCCCCCGCAGGCATAGACGTGGCTGCCCGCAGGCGCGTGCTGCCGGATGGCCGCGCTGATCGTCAGGGCCGAGAATTCCGCCAGTGACGCCTGTGCGTCCGCAGCAGCCAGGGCGGACAGGCGGTTGCGCTGCTGTGCCAGCCATGCAGTGCCGAAGGTTTCGCGGCCAGTGCTCTTCGGGGGTGGGTCGCGCAGCCAGGGGGTTTGCCGGATCCAGTCGTCCACCAGGGCCAGGTCGGCCGTGCCACTGCGAGCCCAGTCGCCGTTGTGGTCGAAGCGCTGCTGGCGGCATTCGCCGATCCACAGGTCCATCAGGCTGTTGGCCGGCCCGGTGTCGAAACCGAGCAGCTGCCCGTCACGCGGCAACACGGTGATGTTGGCGATGCCACCCAGGTTGAGGATGACGCGGTCTTCGTCAGCGGCACGGAAAGCCGCAGCATGGAAGCCCGGTGCCAGCGGTGCACCCTGGCCGCCGGCAGCAATGTCCTGCCGGCGGAAATCGGCCACCACATCGATGCCGGTTTCAACCGCCAGCGTGGCCGGGTCGCCGATTTGCAGGGTCCAGGCCGGCTGGCCGGCTGGCCGGTGCCGCAGGGTTTGCCCGTGCGATCCGATGGCGCGCACCGCTTCCGGTGGCGTGGCCGACTTGTGCAGCAAGGCCTGCACGGTTTCGGCATACAGGTGGCCGAGCTGGCGATCGCAATCCATCAACAGGGCGATCTCGTCGTGCGATGCAGCGGTCAGCTGCAGCAGGCTGCGGCGCAGCCCATCGGGCAGGGGCATGCTGTGGTGTGCAACCAGCCGTGGCGCCGGTCCGGTGAATTCGGCCAGCACGGCATCCACCCCGTCCAGGCTGGTTCCCGTCATCAGGCCAATGTAGAGCGCCGATGACATGCCGGGGCTCAGGGGGTGTCGCCTGGCAGCGCGTTGCCTGCGAGCTGCATCACCGCCGGGGTTTGCTGCAGTGTTGCCAGTTGCAGGCGCAGGCCGCTGGTGCTGGCCAGGAAGCGTTGTTTTTCCTGGGCGTCCAGCGATTGCGCCTTCGGCAGCTCGTTGATGATGGTACGCGGGTTGCGGTGTGTGCCGTTGACCAGGAATTCGTAATGCAGGTGCGGACCGGTGGCATACCCGGTGTCGCCTACCTGGCCGATGACCTGCCGCTGGCTGACGCGTTGCCCGGTTTTCACCAGGCGTTTGTGCAGGTGCAGGTAGCGCGTCACGTACTTGGTGCCGTGCTGGATGAACACGTAGTGGCCATTGGCATTCGAATAACCGGCTTCCAGCACACGGCCATCACCGGCTGCAAAAACCGGCGTGCCACGCGGGGCAGCGTAATCGATGCCGTTGTGGGGGCGTACGGTCTTGAATACCGGGTGCAGGCGGCGCGGGTTGAAGCTCGAGCTGACGCGGGTGAAATCCAGCGGTGCGCGCAGGAAGGCCTTGCGCATGCTGACGCCGTCTTCGTTGTAGTAGCCGGCCTGTCCCGTGCCGTCCGCAAAGTAATAGGCACGGTGTACGGTGCCGCCGTTGGTGAAATGGGCGGCGAGGATGCGTCCCGTACCCAGGCGCTTGCCGTCGAGGAACTGCTCTTCGTAGATCAGCCCGAAGCTGTCGCCCCGCCGCACATCCAGTGCAAAGTCGACCACGCCGCTGAAAATGTCCGCAAGGTCCATCAGCAGGGCCTGGCCCAGGCCCTGGGACTGGCCGGCGGCAAACAGCGAGGTGTCAATGGTGGCCTGGTGGTAGGCCAGGCGCACCTCGGGTGTGTGGGTGATGGTGTCGGCCTGGAAGCCGTCGGCGGGGTGGCGCTGGAATACCAGGGTGGTCAGCGGCGAGGGGTCGATGCGCAGCTGCTGCAGCCTGCCATTGGCGTCCGCCTGGTAATGCAGCACATCCCCCGGGTGGATGTTTTTCAGGCGCCCGGCGGCGCTGCCCGTCTTGAGGAGGGCCGGCAGGTCATCCAGGGACAGGCCGCTGCGCTTGAAGATCTCGAACAGGCTGTCGCCATTGCGCACGGTGGTGGCCTGCCAGTCCAGCTCCGGGCCATCCGCTTGCACGGCTGCGCTGTCGGGAGCATTGCCGGCAGTGCTGTCAGGAGTCGACGGGCTGAGGATGCCGGCCGGCAATTCGAGGGCGACCGTGCGCTTGGCTTCCACCGGACTGGAGGGCAGCAGCAGGGCCAGCAGGCAGGCGCCGAACAGCAGGCCGCCGGCAAGAACGGCGTGCTGGCGGGTCAGGCGACCCGGGGTGTTGCGTGACGGCTCCGGGCCGCCAGCCGGGGTGGCATGTCTTTTCATTGTTTTTCAGTGGCTTGTGGCCGGTTCCCGCAAGGATTCCAAGGGAAAAAGTATAGCAGAAAGCGTCCGGATGGCAGGCCCCGCAGGGGCCGGCCTTATTTTTTGCTGCAGATTGCGGTAAGGTTCGCGCTTTTCCGCGAGCCGCCACGCGGGCGGCGCAGGGCCGGGAACCCCCTCCATGAACCACACCGTCGATACCGGCTTGTTGTCCGATTTGCAGGCGCGCGGCCTGGTCAGCCAGCTGACGGCGCCGGAGGCCTTGCCTGGCCACCTGCAGCAGTCGCGTACCCTGTATTGCGGCTTCGATCCCACCGCCGAAAGCCTGCACATCGGCAGCCTGGTGCCACTGCTGGCCCTGCGCCGCTTCCAGCTGGCCGGGCATCGCCCCCTGGCCTTGGTGGGCGGGGCCACCGGCCTGATTGGCGACCCCAGTTTCAAGGCGCAGGAACGCCGGCTCAATGACGCCGCCACGGTCACCGGCTGGGCAGAGCGCCTCAAGGTCCAGATCGGCCGGTTCCTCGACTTTGACGGCCCCTGCGGTGCCCGCATGGTCAATAACCTGGACTGGATGCAGGGCATGGGCGTGCTCGACTTCCTGCGCGATGTGGGCAAGCACTTCTCCGTCAATGCCATGATCCAGAAGGAATCGGTACGCCAGCGCATCGAACGCGAGGGCGAGGGCATCTCCTATACCGAATTCACCTACATGATCCTGCAGTCCTACGATTTCGCCGAGCTGAACCGCCGCTACGGCTGCAGCTTGCAGATCGGCGGATCGGACCAATGGGGCAACATTACCGGCGGCATCGATCTGGCCCGGCGGCTGCACCAGGTCCAGGTGTACGGCCTGACCCTGCCCCTGGTGACCAAGGCTGACGGGACCAAGTTCGGCAAGACTGAAACCGGCACGGTCTGGCTGGATGCGGCCAAAACCTCGCCTTATGCCTTCTACCAGTTCTGGATCAATACGGCCGATGCCGATGTGTACCGGTTCCTGCGCTACTTCACGTTCCTGTCGCTTGCCGAGATTGCGGCCATCGAGCAGCAGGATGCCGCGGCCAGCGGGCGCCGCCAGGCCCAGTCCGTGCTGGCACGGGAAGTGACGCGGCTGGTGCACGGCGAGGCCGGGCTGGCCGCCGCCGAGCGTATTTCGGCGGCCCTGTTCTCCGGCGGGGTCGCCACCCTGTCGGAGGCCGACCTGCAGCAGCTGGCACTGGACGGCATGCCGTCCAGCAGGCTGCAGGCCGACCAGGCCCTGCTGGAGGCGCTGGTGGCCACGGGCCTCGCGCTGACCCCGCGGGGTGAGGTAACCATTGGCCAAGCGCGCAAGTTTGTCGAGGCCGGTTCGGTGGAGGTCAACGGCCAGAAGCAGCTGGATGCGGGCCTGTTGCTGTCCCGGCGCGATGCCTTGTTTGGGCGCTTCCATGTGCTGCGGAGGGGCAAGAAAAACTATCACCTCGTGTGCTGGGACTGAAAGCCGGCCACCCTTGGCCGGCCGGCTGCAAAAATCTTCGGAAAATGGCTTGCGCAACGATTCCGGTTGCGTATAATGCGCGTCCCTACCGGCCAGTGG
>LAHR01000524.1_pt1 | contig 30272 bp, 22 predicted proteins | sample 329641 | NCBI WGS metagenome assembly LAHR01 (sample SAMN03275701, study PRJNA271635) | activated sludge metagenome | isolation source: Sample C-3 Sludge from acetogenic chamber (third chamber) of Anaerobic...
GGATGCTACAGTCACCCATGTCTCGGCCGATGCCGTGACCGATGAAGACAAAGGCCTGGTCTATAGCCTGCGGCTGCGGCTCAAGCAGGACAGCATGAACATCGATGGCAAGACGGTGAAACTCATGCCCGGCATGGCCGTCAGTGCTGAAGTGAAAACCGGCGAACGCCGATTAATGGAATACTTCCTGTCACCGCTGATGCAGGCGGCAGGGGAGAGTGTGAGGGAGAGGTGATAAAATGCAAGAATTAAAAAGAAATAGCTACATTTATATAGCAATATATACCGTAATATTAATAATTTTATCGTTTATTTTTATCCCGAAATATTTTCTTCAAAAGGCATACAACCCTTATATTATCGAAAATAACTACACGCTTAATTATTTGCCATGTATTTTATTTTTTCTCTGCTTTTTAATAATTATTAAGCTGATTTTTATTAAAAATAAAAAATCCTTTCCATTAACAAGGTTAGTTGTTTTAACTTTTGTTGCCTCTTTTGTAATGGCTATCCCCGTTAGAAATGCAGGTATAGCCTTGTATACCGATGAAGAATTAAGCATTGTCCCATCTGTATACATGCCCTCCCAGAGGCTAAGTGTCAGAGATAAGAAAAATCACGGCTTTATAATAAAAGTCTTTGGCGATGATTTTTCTCCAAAATGGCCGTCATGGCATGGTATTAGATTTTATTTTTATACATCAAAAAAACCAGAGCATGTCTTTTACAAGAAAAAATCCGATCTTTGGTCTGAAGTTATACCCGATGCGATAAAAAGAGAGGAAACAAAGAAACTTATTTATTCATCAATGGGGAAAGATGAAATCTATAGTGGGGTTTTGGGAGGGCGGTATTTCCTCGTCGAAAATAAATTAAAAAATATTGCCAAATGCCAAAAGTCAATTAATCAATGCGTTATTTACTTTGGGAAAGAAGATATTGTTTATATTGTTTATATTGAAAATATAAGTTCTATATCGGATATACAAAATATCTTTAACCGGCGAGAAAATATTGTCTCGCTAATGGAATCTTTTTCTTTAAAGGATTTATAAAATGTCAGGAATTTATTTAGAGGTTAAAGGTGTTGCTGGTGAGAATCTATACGGCCATCTGTATTTGGTTTATAGAGATGATAACGGAGATGAATTCGTCATCAGAGGGGGCCCTTATGACGCTCTGTCCGGAGATCCTCTTGTTATGGAGGTGGGGGAGGATATGGCAAAATCCGATGATTATAGGGATATAAATGATGCGGCTAGCAGAGGATCCACTTTGCTAGATCTAGATGGGCGCGATGCCAAAGATGTATGGGAAATAATGAAGCAACATGCATCAAACATTAACGCAGAATATTTTCCGTATACATTGCCGCCCCCTTTTGGTAGCTACATAGGGCCTGTTTCGAACAGCAACTCAGCTGCGGCATCAGTTTTGGCATCCGTCGGAATTAATGTAGATTTGGTTATTGCTGCTTCATACTCGACCGAAATTTACAACTCGTTCGACTATGGCCTTCCTGGTAAAGAAAACTTATTGGATGTAGAAGGAACCATTTTTGGAACTGACTCAAAAGATTATATTTTCGGAGATACTGAAAGAGACCACATTTTTGGAAGGGATGGTAATGACAAATTGCATGGGGAGTGGGGCGACGACACTCTAGAGGGCGATCGTGGTGAGGATCTTCTTGTTGGAGGGACGGGCGAAGACAAAGTATATGGAGGTGATGGCAACGATATTATTTTTGGCGGAGAATATTTTGAAGATGGTTTGGGGTTTGTTTCTGATAACTTCAAGGATTCACTTTATGGTGGAAAAGGCGACGATATTTATTATGCCTCATATAAAGATGAAATATATGATCAAGATAATAAAGGCGTTATATATTTCAATGGAATTAAATTAGAAGGCGGTAGTCGCACAACGGGTAGTGCGGATGGCTGGTATAAGAGCGATCAGCACTATTATTTATTTAATGAAAGAACAGGAACTTTATATGTTACTGATCAAGTTTTTGATCCGCATCTAGATAGCGGTAATGGTTATCAAGGAATAAATTTAAGTAAGACATTAGTCATAAAAACGATTAATCCATCTGGATTGGGGATTAAGCTAGTAACAACGCCAACAGCTGTCCCCGATCCTTTGCCACAAATGGTTGGTGATTACTATGTTTACCCTTATACATCAGGCAGTGATAGTTTTACTGGCTTTGATGGTAAAGATCGTATCGCCGACAACTATGAAGGTAATGGCATAGATATATTTAAAGGCATGGGGGGGGATGACAAGTTATATATTCTAGATGGTGGAGGCACTGTCGATGGTGGTGATGGAGATGATTTGCTAGATCTTGGCATTGGTGGTGGCCTCATTATTACTGGTGCAGGTTCCGACACCATCGATCCAGGTGAAATTGATGGTGGAAAAAAAATTACCATCGTTTCTTTTGAAATGCCGTCTATTCAGAATGAACAGGATACGCTATATATCTACTCTGACAAGACAGCCAATTGGTTTCAGCACGGCAATGATTTAATTATTACTGATGCACCTGCCTTTGATGATGCGTCTGGCAGCATTCGCATTGTCAATCAATACTACAATGATCCCACGGGTGCCCGCTGGGGAATCAGCAGGTTCGAATACCTTGTTAATGGCAGTAGCAAGGGATACATTGCGACACCTCCGTCATCAAAAGTTAGTGCAGTCGATGAAGTATATGACGACATTAATGCACTTGGCAGCGCAGATACGGATGGCGTTATTGATACCTCCTATACAACAGATATCTCATCCGAGCTCGTTTCAGGGATGTCAGATGCGATCACATTAAATCTTAATGCAGGTAATGATGCGGTTATTGACGTTGCTGGCGGTTTATCCCAAGCCTACATTGGAGGTGAGGGTAATGATGCTTATATTTTTAATGGTTGGTCTGGGAGCGATATTATCGATAATCGCGCATCAGATTATCAATCTAGTCAGGATCGATTAGTTTTAGGCCACTTGGGTTTGCGTGAAGTGCTAGCCACAGCGGGTGCTGTTCAGCATACAGGCGATGATTTGGTGTTCTCTGACGGCGGAAGTCAGTCAATCACAGTCACAGATTTTTTTGCCAGCGATGACTCTGGCCTGATTTCTCAAGTCGAGTTTAATGATGGGGTCTTATCGGGCGCTGCCTTGCGTGATGTTATTAATGGCGTTACACCATTAACTGTCGCGACTTATAGTGACCAAAGTCTTGCAGGAGGCTCTGGTGATGATTTCCTTGTGGGCGACAACACGACGACATTGCTAGGCAATGGCGGCAATGACTACTTGGCCGGAGGGCGTACGGGCAGTTATCTGTCAGGTGGTGATGGCAATGATGTCTTGATTGGTTCAGACAATGCTAATTGGGGCGATACACTTTATGGCGATGATGGTGATGATGAAATTATAGGTAATGCCGGCCCTGATACGCTGTATGGCGGTGCCGGGGTTGATAGTTTGAAGGGCGGTTCAGGCAATGACTGGATTGAAGGCGGTTTAGGCAATGACTGGATCGATGCGGGCTATGGTAACGACACGGCTTATGGTGATGATGGTGACGATTTTATCACCGGCTCTGGCGGTCTGAAGGCCATCTATGGCGGCTCAGGTAACGACACTATTTCCGGTATATACGTTGGTAGCTTATACGGTGGAGTCGGGAACGATACCTATGAATGGTGGCATGGCTCTAGTTCTAATTTTATTGATAATGCAGCTGACGGTGCGCTGAGTACAGATCAGGATATTCTCGTTTTCAAAGACTTGAACCCGGGAGATGTTACCTTCCGCCGAGATGGCAATGATCTAATCATTTTTGATGCCGACTATTATAGCTATGACGTCAATTATGAGAACGAGCGTGGCAGGATAACGGTTTCGAACTTTTTCTCGAATACTGATCTTGATGACCCTTCTAAGATTGATGCTATCCATTTTGCCGATAGCACCGTGTGGGCATATGCGGATATAAAGGCGGCTGTCCTGGCTGGCTCATACCATGATGATGTTATTGAAGATTTTGCCGGTATGGATGATGTCATCCATGGTTTATACGGTGACGACACGCTTGTCTCTCATGGCGGCATGGATTCCCTCTATGGCGACGAGGGTAATGATGTTATCGAGGTTTACGGCAATGATATTGCAGGCCGTTATCTGGATGGCGGCTGGGGGCATGACTACATTTCCGGTGGTTCCGGGGCAGATACCCTGATTGGTGGCAGTGGCGATGACGATCTATGGGGCGCTGCTGGAGATGACACCATTGATGGCGGTGAAGGCAGCGATCTGTTGTGGACCAGCGCCGGCACCGACACCTTCCTGTTTTCCGCCGGATTCGGCCAGGATTGGCTTGTACTGGATGGTGTAGACGACCAGGTTGTCCTGCAGTTTGATGCCAGCATCAGCAAGAATCATGTGCGCGTATTCTGGGATGGCAATACCCCGCGCATCGAGGTCATGGGCACCACCGACACCATTACCCTTGAGGGGTATGACCCGGAATCCATGGCGGTGCGCCCGGTAATCCAGTTTGCAGACAACAGTACCCTGGACCTGGGGCAGCCGCAGACCATGGTGGATCATGTGGTGGCCCAGGCAGGAAGGCCGATAATTTTCGTTGAAGGCTACAATTTCCAGGGCGTGATCCAGGCCGGCGACCTGCTGAGAAACGACTGGGATCCGTATTTCCGCAACGGCTACATATCAGCAGTCACGGCAGCCTCGGTGGGCTCCGTGCAGCTGCTCTATTCCCAGCAAGATGGCCTGAATGTCATTTTGTATACGGGCCCAACAACGGGAACGGCCTACACGGATGATTTTGGCTATAGCTGGACGGGCCTGAATGCAGCAGACCCCGAGGTGTTGGATTTTGTCCTCACTACCGGCCAGGTACAAATGAATTTGGTTGCAGCCAGCAACCCCCTGTTGCAGGGCACGGATTACGATGAGACCTTTTATGCCACCGATAACGATGGCTTGCTGGATTACCTGGATAATGAGGATACCAATGCGCCCAATGCCGGAGAAGCAGCTGTTTTCACGGTCATTGATGGTGGCGGTGGGGATGACCTGATATACGACGCAGCTGGAAAGGACCGGTTCCTGTTCGGCATGGGCGATGGTCATGATGAAATCCTCATGATCAACAACTGGGGGAACCAGGTGTATTGGGGAGACACCCTGCATTTCAAGGCAGGGGTTAATCCAGAGGACCTGCGGTTTGAAGTGACGGGCGATGCGCTGACAATCCATCTGGAAAAAGAAGGCATCCCGACGGGCGATACGATCACCCTGCCGATTTATTACGGTGCCTGGCTGGGGGCCTTGTCCAAATTTGCCTGGATCACTTTTGAGGACCATCCCGAGGTTGAATGGAGCCTGCTGGACATTGAAAAACAACGCCTGGCGGACTCCATCACCAGTGGTAGTGACCTGATCAACGCAATTGATGGCACGGACAATGTCTATGCGCGGGCTGGCCACGATGTCGTCAATGCCACTTGGGATGATGATCTCGTGCATGGTGGTGCCGGCAATGACACCCTGGTGGGTAAATTCGGTTACGACATCCTTTACGGCGATGAAGGCAATGACCTGCTGTACGGTGAAAGCAATGAGGATACGCTGATCGGCGGTACCGGCCATGACACCCTGGATGGTGGTGGCGGGGCTGATGTGTACCGTTATGGCCAGGGGCATGGTTCTGATGTGATTGCCCTGGCCTCAGACAACACCGGACAGGATCGCCTGGAGTTGGTGGATACGCCGGATACCTGGGAGGTCGTGGATGCTGAGGGCAGTGCATCCCTGCAGGTAACCACGGCGGCCGGTTTCTTGCCCGAGGAAGTCTGGTTGTCGCGCCCGGATGCCAATAGCCTGCAGGTGGGTTTTTATGGCAGTTCCGGCACGATCCTGATGACCGATTGGTTGGGAGCTCCGGGCGTGCCGGCAGGTACTCCTGCGCTATCGACCATCGTGTTCAATGACGCTACGCAGTGGGATTTGACCGGTTCCATTGCAATCGCCGACCGGATCATCCTCGGGGACGGGCAGGAAACCTATACCCTGGATGCTGCCTGGCTGGTAGCGAATGACTACCACTTTGACCCGGCAGTGACGCTTGCTGCAACCGGGGCCAGCATGACAGCCGCCACCCTCGGCTGGCTTGAGTGGGTGGAAGCTGGCGCAGATTCCACGATCACCTATACCGCCCTGGATGCGTTTGGGCAGCCGGTGGGGGCCGACCGTTTTGAATATGCCATGACCGATGGCGTGAACACGGTCACCAATGCCGTCCATGTGGAAACTGCCAGCGGCAATCGCTCGGGCAGTGATGCATCCGAGATATTCCTGATCGAGGATGATGCATCCAATATCCATGTAAGTGCCGGCAAAGGCGACGACATCATCGTGGATGGCGTGGGTGGTTCGGCAACTTATGACTTCAATCCGGGCGATGGCCACGACACGATCATTATCAACGACCCTTCAGCGGGCCGGTCGGATACCTTATCGATCGCTGCCAAGTTGTCGGACCTGCGCCTTGCGCGCATGGGCGATGACCTGGATATTTACCTGCAAGACACCGGGGTTGACACCGGGGATCAGGTCACCCTGAAGAATTTCTTCCTGGATGAGGCATCAACCACCCTGACTGCCCTGCAGGTGGCTCCGGAATATCCTGGCGGTGTGTCCAGCCATGACCTGTATAGCCTCATTACCTATTACAACACCCAGCGTGGCAGTGAAGTTGGTGAAGTCCTGCAGGATACGGGTTTCAGTTTTGCGGACACGATCTACGCTGGAGCTGGCGGGGATGTGGTTTATGGTGGTGCCGGCAATGACACCCTGGACGGCGAGGACGGGGATGACGTCCTGTATGCCGGCAGTGGTGATGATTCCCTGCGTGGTGGTCATGATGATGATTACCTGTACGGGCAGGATAACGATGATTACCTGGAGGGTGGCGAGGGTGATGACTTGCTGGATGGAGACTCCGGCAATGACTACCTTATTGGTGGCCAAGGGGTTGATACCCTGGTTGGTGGGGCAGGCAATGACCTGTACGAGTACGCCCTGGGGGTTGATGGCACCGACCTGATTGATGAAGCTGGCCATACGGATGACACCGATGTGCTGGAGATCACGGGAGTGGCCAGCCGGGAGCAACTCTGGTTCAGCCAGGGTGGTGATGGCGGCGATGACCTGATCATCGACTTCCTCGATGCCAATACGACGGACCAGCTGATCGTCAAGGACTGGTTCAGCGCTTACGCTGATGTCCAGCAATTGGAAACCATCCGTATCCATACGGCGGCGGGTGGTTACGAGTTGGACAATACTTCGGGGGCCTCGGACCCGTTCAACCAGCTTCTGCAGGCCATGGCGGTTTACAGCAAGCCTGCCGATATTGCTTCAATCCCGCTGAATGTGTCTGAATACGGCAATACATGGCAGTCATTGGGATTGCCCCAAGCATAGCCAAAGCCATGAATTTTATTTAAAATCAAAATGTTGCATATGGAATCAAATGTCATGAGTAGAAAGTACGATGTCGCAGTCCTGGGGGCCACCGGTGCAGTCGGCCAGACCATGATCAGCATCCTCGAGCAGCGCAATTTCCCGGTGGGCACCCTGTACCCGCTGGCCAGCAGCCGCTCGGCCGGTACCACGGTCATGTTCCACGGCAAGCCGGTGACGGTGCTGGATGTCGATGCCTTCGACTGGAAGAAAGCGCAGATCGGCCTGTTCTCGGCCGGTGGCAGCGTGTCGGCCAAGTGGGCGCCGGTGGCCGGGGCGGCCGGCTGCATCGTGATCGACAACACCAGCCACTTCCGCTACGACGACGACATCCCGCTGGTGGTGCCGGAGGTCAATGCCCACAAGATTGCGGAGTACAAGACCCGCAACATCATCGCCAACCCGAATTGCTCGACCATCCAGATGCTGGTGGCACTCAAGCCCATCCACGATGCGGTGGGCATCGAGCGCATCAATGTGGCCACCTACCAGGCCGTCTCCGGCACCGGCCAGAAGGCCATCGAGGAGCTGGCCGGGCAGACTGCCAACCTGCTGAACGGCAAGCCGGTCACGCCGGCGGTCTACCCGAAGCAGATCGCCTTCAACTGCATCCCGCAGATCGATGTCTTCCAGGACAACGGCTACACCAAGGAAGAAATGAAGATGGTGTGGGAGACCCGCAAGATCATGGGCGATGACAGCATCGTGGTGAACCCGACCTGCGTGCGCATCCCGGTGTTCTTCGGCCATTCCGAGGCCGTGCACATCGAGACCCGCAAGAAGATCACGGCCGGGGAGGTCATGAAACTGCTGAAGAAGGCCCCGGGCGTGAAGGTGGTCGACAAGCGCGAGGCCGGCGGCTACCCGACCCCGGTGACCGAGGCGGCCGGCGAGGACCCGGTGTTCGTGGGTCGCATCCGCGAGGATATCTCCCACCCGCGCGGCATCAACCTGTGGGTGGTGTCGGACAACGTCCGCAAGGGCGCGGCCCTGAACAGCGTGCAAATCGCTGAAATCTTGATAAAAGACCATTTATCATGAATACTCGCCCGACATCCGCCAGGGCGGGGTGCCGGTCGTCGGCGCCTGTCGGGCGGGCCTGAACAGGTGCCTTGCCCGACCGCTGCGGCGGCCGGGCAGGGGGCAGGGAACCAGCATAACAATAAGGTAAGGGGCATATGATCCGTCGTAACTTGGTAACTGCGATCGCATTCGCCGGTGCTCTGCAGGCCGGCTTGGCCCATGCCGTCGGCCTCGGGCAGGTCGAGCTGCACTCGGCCCTGAACCAGCCGCTGGATGCCGAGATCCAGCTGATCAATGTCGGCGACCTCAACGACACCCAGATTTTCGTCAAGCTGGCCTCGAAGGAAGATTTCGACCGTGCCGGCGTCGACCGCGAGTATTTCCTGACCAATATCCGCTTCGATGTCGATCTCGACCGCAAGACCGGCAAGAGCGTCGTGCGCCTGCGTACCCGTGACCGCGTGCAGGAGCCGTTCCTGAATTTCGTGGTGGAAGCCCGCTGGCCCAACGGCCGCGTGCTGCGTGAATACACCCTGTTGCTGGACCTGCCGGTGACGCAGGGCGTGGCAGCGACCGTGCGCCCGGCGTCGGTATCGGCGACCAAGGCCGTTGAACGTCCGGCCCCGGCAGCGGCCGCAGCGCCTGCCGCTGCGGTGGCGGTGGAATCCCGCAGCACGACCCCGGCCCCGGCAGCCCGTCCGGCAGCCGACCGCATGCATGCACCGGTATCCAGCGGCAGCTACCGCATCCAGCAGGGCGATTCCCTCTGGAATATCGCCAAGCGTTTCCGCCCGGGTGACGATGCCTCGGTACAGCAGACCATGCTGGCCCTGCAGGCGATGAACCCGGACGCCTTCTACAACAGCAACATCAACCAGATCAAGGCCGGCTATGTGCTGCGCCTGCCGGATGCGGAGACCGCCACCCGGATCAGCCACGAAGAAGCCCTGCAGGAAGTGGCGGCGCAGAACCAGGCCTGGCGCGAAGGCACCAGCCGCCCCTTGCCGACCCGTGTGTCGGCTGCCGTGGAGGCTGCCCCGGCAGCACCGCTTGCCGAACCGGAGGGCCGCCTCGAACTGTCGGCTGCCGGTAGCGCGGCAGCCCCTGCCGAAGGCGTGGCCGAACAGGCTGCTGCAGTTCCGGCCGAGGCCGCCGTTACCCAGGCACAGGTCGATGCCACCCAGGAAACCTTGGCTGCCACCACGGAAGAAAATGCCGAGCTGCAAGAGAAGCTCGAGGTGATGGAAGACCAGGTCAAGACCATGGAGCGCCTGGCCGAGCTGAAAGACCAGCAGATGGCGGCGCTGCAGGCAGAAGGCGCCAAACCGGAAGCCCCCAAGGCCCCAGCAGCCGAGCCTGAGTCTGAAACGGGCGGCATGGGCAGCCTGCTCATCTATATCGGTGCCGGCCTGCTGGCCCTGTTTGCGATCCTGGCTTTCCTGTTCAGCCGCCGCAAGGGAACGGCCGTGGCCGAGCCGCTGGCGGGAACCGGGCCGGTGCTGGTGGCGCGGACTGGCCATCACCCGGTTGTGTCGCCGCATGCGGTGACCGAGGAACTCGAGGCCCCGCAGGCCGTGGCCGTGGCCGAAGCAGTGCCGGAACCGGAACCGGAGCCGGTGGATGTCGATACTACCGTGACCAGCATGGCGGCCATCAGCGAGCCGGCCATGCCGACCGAGGCACAGACCGGCGATGTGGTCGGTGAAGCCGATATCTACATGTCGCTGGGCCGTCATGCCCAGGCCGCCAGCATGCTCAAGGGTGCCATTGCCAAGGAACCCGCGAACATGAAGCTGCACCTCAAGCTGCTCGAGGTGTATGTGGATGCCAACGACCGCGATGCCTTCCGCCAGCATTTCGAAGGCCTGCAGGCCGGCGCCAATGCACAAACCATCGGTCGTGCGAAGGAGCTGCTGCTGGGTGTGGATGACCCCGCCGAATGGCTGGGCGAAAAACGCGACACCCTGGAAATGAAACCGGTCAGCGCCCCGGAAGATACCGATACCCTGGTGCTCGATGCCGTGCCGGAAGACGACGTACCCTTCGGTGGCAGCGAGGAAGCGGCAGACGACACCGACACCCGCGAGATGGGCATCGTCGAACTGGAGAACACCGGCGAATTCGATTTCAGCAGTTTCGGTGCCAAGGAGGCGGCAGCCGCTGCCCCCGACGAGCAGTCGATCGATCTCGGCGGCAACGACGACCTCGATTTCCTGGCCGGTGCCGATGAGTCGGCCACCAAACTGGATCTCGCCCGTGCCTACATCGACATGGGTGATATCGACGGTGCGCGCGACATCCTGCAGGAAGTGATCCAGGAAGGAAACAGCAACGCCAAGGCCGAGGCCCGGAAGTTGCTCGACAGCCTGTGATCCGGGCAGTCGCCAGGGTGTCACCGCCGTGACGACACCGGATCATCCCCCGTCACGCATCGCACTTGCCGTCGAATACGACGGCAGTGCTTTTTTTGGCTGGCAGAAACAGCTCGACCCGGCCTTGCCGACCGTGCAGCAGGCGCTGGAGACGGCGATTGCCCGCGTTGCCGACCATCCCGTGCAGCTGTATTGTGCCGGCCGTACCGATGCCGGCGTGCATGCCACTGCACAGGTGGTGCATTTCGATACGCCCTCACGGCGGCCGTTGCGGGCCTGGCTGCAGGGCGTCAATGCCCACCTGCCGGACAGTGTGGCGGTGCGTTGGGCCGGCCCGGTGGCCGCCGGTTTCCATGCGCGCCATTCGGCGTTGTCGCGCACCTACCGGTACCTGGTGTGCAACCGCGGCCCGCGCCTGGGTGTGGGCCATGGCGGTTTTACCTGGGAGCGCCATCCGCTCGATGCGGATGCCATGCACCGGGCCGGCCAGGCCTTGCTGGGCGAGCGTGATTTCAGTGCCTTCCGTGCTGCCGGTTGCCAGTCGGGCACGCCGATGCGGTGCGTGACGGCACTGTCGGTGCGGCGCCTCGGGGAATGGGTGGTACTCGAGATCACGGCCAATGCCTTCCTGCTGCACATGGTGCGCAACATCAGCGGCACCTTGCTGGCCGTGGGGCGGGGCGAGCAAGCGGAAGACTGGCCGGGCCGGTTGCTGGCCGGGCGTGACCGCACGCGGGCGGCTCCCACGGCGGCACCCGACGGACTCTACCTGGTGGGTGTCCGTTATCCCGATGCCTGCGGTGTGCCGCAACTGCCGAAAGGCCCGCTGTTCCTGCCGGATGCACTGCCGTGAACAGGGTCCTGCACAGGCGTATTACGGCGTCCGTTCTGCTAAAATCAGCGGCTTTTCGGGGAGTGTGGCCGTGGCCCGGGTGCGTACCAAGATTTGCGGTATCACGACGCCGGACGCTGCGCTCTGCGCAGCCGAAGCCGGTGCGGATGCCATCGGCCTGGTGTTCTACCCGGCCAGCCCGCGTGCCGTGAGCCTGCAGCAGGCGGCGGCAATCCAGGCGGTGCTGCCGCCGTTTGTGACCACGGTGGGCTTGTTCGTGAACCCGTCCGTGGATGCCGTGCGTGATGCACTGGCCGCCGTGCCGCTCGACTGCCTGCAGTTCCATGGCGATGAGTCACCGGCTTTCTGTGCTGGTTTCGGGCGGCCCTGGATCAAGGCGATCCGCGTGCGGGATGCTGCCAGCGTGACGGCGGGGCGGCTCGATCCCTACGGGGCGGCACAGGCCCTGCTGCTCGATACGGCGACCGCGCTGCCCGGTGGTAGCGGGCAGTCCTTCGACTGGTCGCTGGTGCCGGGCGGGTGCCTGCAACCCGTCATCCTGGCTGGCGGGTTGGATCCGTCTAATGTGCAGGACGCCATCCGCCAGGCACGGCCGTATGCAGTGGATGTCAGCTCAGGCGTGGAATCCGCGCCGGGCCGGAAAGACGCGACGCTCATCCAGTCGTTCATGCGTGCCGTACTGGCGGCATCATCCTGAGGGAAAGGCTCCCATGACTGTCGATTACAAGGCATTCCCCGATTCGCGCGGGCATTTCGGCCCCTACGGCGGCCGGTTCGTGTCCGAAACCCTGATGCAGGCACTGGAGGAGCTGGAGGCCGCCTACCGGCGGTACCGCGATGACCCGGAATTCCTGCGCGAGTTCGATGCCGACATGGCGCACTATGTCGGTCGTCCCTCGCCGGTGTACTTTGCCGAGCGCTGGACGCGCGAAGCCGGCGGTGCGCAGCTGTACCTCAAACGCGAGGACCTCAACCACACCGGCGCACACAAGGTGAACAACACCATCGGCCAGGCCCTGCTGGCCAAGCGCATGGGCAAGACCCGCGTCATCGCCGAGACCGGTGCCGGCCAGCACGGGGTGGCCACGGCCACCGTGGCGGCCCGCCTGGGCCTGCAGTGCCAGGTCTACATGGGTGAGGAGGACGTGCGCCGCCAGGCGCTGAATGTCTACCGCATGAAACTGCTGGGCGCCGAAGTCGTCCCGGTCACGGCCGGTTCGCGTACGCTGAAGGATGCGATGAACGAAGCCATGCGTGACTGGGTCACCCATGTCGACAACACCTTCTACATCATCGGCACCGTCGCCGGGCCGCACCCGTACCCGATGCTGGTGCGCGACTTCCAGGCCATCATCGGCCGTGAGGCACGCGAGCAGATGCTGGCGATGACGGGCCGCCTGCCCGATGCGCTGGTCGCCTGTGTGGGCGGTGGTTCCAATGCCATTGGCCTGTTCCACCCGTTCCTGCCGGATGCCACGGTCGCCATGTACGGCGTCGAGGCCGGTGGTGACGGCATTGCCACCGGTCGCCATGCCGCGCCGCTGAATGCCGGCCGTCCCGGTGTGCTGCACGGCAACCGCACCTACCTGATGGAAGACGACGACGGCCAGATCATCGAAACGCATTCGATTTCTGCCGGTCTCGATTACCCGGGCGTCGGTCCTGAACACGCATGGCTGAAGGATTCCGGTCGCGTGCAGTATGTGCCGGTCACCGACAAGGAAGCACTGGCAGCTTTCCACCGCCTGACCCGGCTGGAAGGCATCATGCCGGCGCTGGAATCCAGCCACGCCGTGGCCTATGCCGAGCAACTGGCGCAGCGCCTGCCGAAGGAGGCTAGCGTGCTGGTCAACCTGTCCGGCCGTGGCGACAAGGACATCCATACGGTGGCTGCCCTCGAAGGCATCCGTTTCTAGTTTGCAGGGAGTCTGTCGTGAGTCGAATCAGCCAACGCATGCAGGCACTGAAGGCCGCCGGGCGCAAGGCCCTGGTGCCGTACCTGGTTTGTGGTGACCCGCATCCCGGGGTCACCGTGCCGGTGATGCACGCGCTGGTGCGTGCCGGTGCCGACATCATCGAGCTGGGGGTGCCGTTTTCCGACCCGATGGCCGAAGGCCCGGTGATCCAGCGTGGCCACGAGCGCGCGCTCGCACACCATGTCTCGCTGCGCAGCACGCTGGCGGTGGTGCGTGAGTTCCGCCGCAACGATGCCAATACGCCGGTGGTGCTGATGGGGTACGCCAACCCGGTGGAAGTGATGGGCTATGCCGCGTTTGCGCAGGCGGCTGCGGCTGCCGGCGTTGATGGCCTGTTGACGGTCGACATGCCGCTGGAGGAGGGTGCTGGATTGCAGGCTGCCCTCACGGCAGAGGGCATCGACACCATTTTCCTGGTGGCACCGACCACCTCGCCGTCGCGGCTGGCACAGATCTGCGCCCAGGCCACCGGCTACCTGTATTACGTATCGCTGAAAGGCGTCACCGGGGCAGGCCACCTGCAGGTCGATTCGGTGGCGGAGGCGCTCGGACGCATCCGGGCACTGACCGACAAGCCGGTGTGTGTCGGTTTCGGCATCAAGGATGCCGCCTCGGCCCGGGCCGTCGCGGCGCTGGCCGACGGGGTGGTGGTGGGCAGTGCCCTGGTGGCGCAACTGGGTGCGCTGGCGGCCGATGCCAGCCTGGAAAGCAAAGCCGAATCAACGGCTTGTGCCGTACTGGCACCGATGCGGCAGGCGATCGATGCACCCGTGACCGCTGCCTGAGCCTTCGTTACAATGAGCGCCGTTGCATCAGGGAAGTCCCGACGACCATGAGCTGGCTTGACAAGATTGCCCCCGCTGTCCGCTCCGGCAATACCATCCGGCGCCAGGGTGCCAGTACGGTACCCGAAGGCCTGTGGAAGAAATGCGTGCGCTGCGAGCAGGTGCTGTACCGGCCCGAGCTCGAAAAAAACCTCGATGTCTGCCCCAAGTGCGAGCACCACATGCGCATCGGCGCGCGCCGCCGGCTCGACATCTTCCTGGATGAAAATGGCCGCAAGGAACTGGCGACGGATGTCCTGCCGATCGACCGGCTCAAGTTCAAGGACCTGAAGAAATACCGCGACCGCCTCACGCAGGCGGAAAAGGAAACCGGTGAAACGGATGCGCTGGTGGTGATGCAGGGCACGCTCAAGTCGCTGCCCGTGGTGGCAGCTGCCTTCGAATTCAACTTCCACGGGGGTTCGATGGGCTATGCGGTGGGCGAGCGCTTCAAGCGGGCCGCCCAGGCCGCGCTCGACCAGTGCATCCCGCTGGTGTGTTTTTCCGCCACCGGCGGTGCACGTATGCAGGAAGCACTGATTTCCCTCATGCAGATGGCGAAGACCAGTGCCATCATCGAGCACATGCGCATGGAAGGCGTGCCCTATGTGTCGGTGATGACCGACCCCGTCTATGGCGGCGTGTCGGCCAGCCTCGCAATGCTGGGTGACCTCAACATCGCCGAGCCGGGTGCACGGGCCGGTTTTGCCGGGCCGAACATCATCGAGCAGACCATCCGCGTGAAACTGCCGAAAGGCTTCCAGCGCAGCGAGTTCCTGCTCGAGCACGGCCACATCGACATGATCGTCCACCGCCGCGACATGCGTGATCGCCTGGCCGGCATCCTGTCGCGCCTGACGCACCAGCCAGAACCCGAGGCCGGTTGAGGCGCATGCCATCGCGTTCGCTCGACGCCTGGCTGGCCCTGCTCGAAACCCGTCACCCCCAGGCGATTGAACTCGGGCTGGAGCGCATCCGCCGCGTGCAGGCTGCGATGGCCTTGCCGCGTCCGGCACCGTGTGTCATCACCGTCGGCGGTACCAACGGCAAGGGCTCCACGGTGGCCTGCCTGGACGCGCTGCTGCGTGCCGGCGGCCAACGCTGCGGGACCTACACCTCGCCGCACCTGGTGCATTTCCGCGAGCGCGTGCGCATCGCCGGTGAGCCGGTATCCGATGCCGTGTGGTGCGAGGCATTCACGCGTGTGGAAGCGGCACTGGATGGTGTCTCACTGACCTATTTCGAATTCACCACGCTGGCGGCACTCGACATTCTGGCCCGTGCCGGCCTCGATGCGGTGGTGCTGGAAGTGGGCCTCGGTGGTCGTCTCGATGCCGTCAATGCGGTCGATGCCGACATTGCCGTGGTGACCCGCATCGCGCTGGATCACCAGGACTGGCTGGGCGACTCGCTGGCAGCCATCGCGCAGGAGAAAGCCGGCATTTTCCGCGCCGGCTGCCCGGTCGTGTGCGGCCAGGCCGATCCGCCAGCGGAACTGCCACAGGCGGCGGCGGCCATCGGGGCGCCGTGGCTGTGCCGGGACAGGGACTTTGCCTGGCAGGCATCCCCCGCCGGCCTGTGGTGCTGGCAGGGCAGGGGCGTTGCCGGTCCGGTCACCCTCGATGGGCTGCCGCCCGTGCGCATCCCGCAGGACAGCGCCGCCACGGCGCTGCAGGTGCTGGCCTGCCTGGGGCGGTTGCCGGCTGCCGGAACCGTTCGCACGGTGTTGGCGGAACTCACCGTGGCGGGGCGCTTCCAGCATGCCGCGATCGACGGCACGACGCTCATCCTCGATGTGGCCCACAACCCCGATGCCAGCCGTTGGCTGGCGCGGCAGCTGGCGGACGAACCCTGCCAAGGGCGCACCCTGGCGGTGTTTGCGGCATTGGCGGACAAGGATATCGACGGCATCGTGGCGCCGATGGCGGCCGTGCTGGATGCTTGGTTCCTCGCCGACCTGCCGGGTGTGGGGCGGGCAGCCCCGGCCAGCCAGCTGGCCGATGCGGTGCAGCGTACCGGCTCGCGCATGATCAGCGTCAGCCGCAACCCCCGCCAGGCGCTGGCCCGTGCCCGCAGCCTGGTCGGCCCTGCGGATCGCATCGTGGTGTTCGGTTCGTTTTATACCGTCGGTACGGTGCTGGCCCTGCTGGAACGGTGATAAAATGCCGCCTCACGGACCGGTTGCGGGGACATGCGTGTGGCAGGCCATCTGAAGCAGCGATTGACGGGTGCGCTGGTGCTGTTGGTGGGCGCTGCCGTGCTGTGGCCCCTGGTATTCGATGACCCGTATTCCAGCCAGGTCGATACCCGCAGTGCCATTCCCGCCGAGCCGCCGGTCGGCAGTGTGGTGGTGGCGGTACCCGAACCCCTCCATGACGACCTACCCCTCGAGACCGGCCGTCACGCCCCCTTGCCGGAACCCCTGGAAGGCAGCGCCTGGCCGGAGTCGGCTGCGGCTGCAAGCCCGGCGGCCGAGCCCGCACCCAAACCTGCACCCAAACCGGAAACCAAACCGGCAACCAAGCCCAGCCTGCCGGCTACCGGCTCCGGCAGCCAGCTGGCCCTGGATTCCCGTGGGCTGCCGGAACGCTGGACGGTGCAGCTGGGCAGCTTCCGTGACGAAGCAGCAGCCCTGGCACTGAAGAAGGCACTGGTGGCCAAAGGCCATCCGGCCTACCTCAGGCCGGTGCAGTCTGCCGGCGTGCAATACGTGCGCGTGTTCGTCGGGCCGAAAGTGGACCGTGCGGCGGCCGAGAAGCTGCAGCAAAGCCTGAACCGCGACTTCAAGGTCCAGTCGATCGTCGTTCGGTACGACCCCTGAGTGCAGGCCAGCAAGGAGTGCCGTTGGCAGTGAATGTGGCGGATTGGGTAATCGTTGCGCTGGTGCTGGTTTCCACTGCCATCAGTTTCTGGCGCGGCTTCGCGCGCGAGGCCATGTCACTGTTGACCTGGACGGTGGCGCTGGTGATCGCGATGGTGTTCGGTGAGCGGCTGGCAGCGGTGCTGGCCCCGTACATCGGCTTGCCGGGCCTGCGCCTGATCCTGGCATTTTCAGGGCTTTTCATTGCCACCCTGGTCGTCGGTGCGGCCGTGGCCTTCCTGGTGGGCGAACTGGTGGACCTGACCGGCCTGACGGGCACGGACCGCGCGCTGGGCTGCGTCTTCGGCCTGGTGCGGGGTGCTATACTGGTGCTCGCAGTATTGATCATGCTGCAGCCCGTTTTGCGTACCGAACAACACCGCTGGTGGCAGCAATCGCGCCTGATTCCCCATTTCCTGATGATGGAAGACTGGGCGCGCGACACCGGCAGGGAGTTGTCTGCATTGTGGCAGCGAATCATCCAGAAAGCCTGACAGGGGTGGCGGGGCATGTGCGGTATCGTCGGTATTGTCGGACACAGTGACGTCAACCAGTCACTCTATGAGGCCTTGGCCATGTTGCAGCACCGTGGCCAGGATGCTGCCGGCATCACCACCTGTGACCACGGCCGGTTCAACCAGCGCAAGGCCAATGGCCTGGTGCGCGATGTGTTCCATTACCGCCACATGAAGCAACTGACCGGCCGCATCGGCATCGGTCACGTGCGCTACCCGACGGCCGGCAGCTCCAGCCCGGCACTGGCCCAGCCGTTTTATGTCAATTCGCCCTATGGCATTTGCCTGGCGCACAACGGCAACCTCACCAATACCGACGCCCTGACGCAGGCCCTGTTCCAGGCTGATCTGCGCCATGTGAATACCGATTCCGATTCCGAAGTGCTGCTCAACGTGTTTGCACATGAGCTGCAGCAGCAAGGCAAGCTGGTGCCGGGGGCTGACGACATCTTCAATGCCGTCAGTGGCGTGCACCAGCGCTGCCGTGGTGCCTATGCCGTGGTGGCGATGATCGCCAGTTACGGCATCGTCGGCTTCCGTGACCCGCATGGCATCCGCCCGCTGGTGTTCGGCAAGCGTGAAACGCCGGAAGGTACCGAATACATGCTGGCGTCCGAGAGCGTGGCGCTGGATGTACTGGGCTTCCGGCTGGTGCGCGACGTGGCCCCGGGCGAGGCGGTGTACATCGATGCGCAGAGCAACCTGCATACCCGCCAGTGCGCCAGCAACCCGAAACTGACGCCCTGCATTTTCGAGCATGTGTATTTTGCCCGCCCGGATTCCATCATGGACGGCGTGCTGGTCTACAAGGCCCGCCTGCGCATGGGTGAGCGGCTGGCGCACAAGATCATGCGCCTGCGTCCCGACCACGACATCGATGTGGTCATCCCGATCCCGGATACCAGCCGCGTCTCGGCCCAGGTGATTGCCTACGAGCTGGGCGTGAAATTCCGCGAAGGCCTGATGAAGAACCGCTACATCGGCCGCACCTTCATCATGCCGGGGCAGAGCATGCGCAAGAAATCGGTGCGCCAGAAGCTCAACGCCATTTCGCTGGAATTCAAGGACAAGAACGTGCTGCTGGTCGATGACTCCATCGTGCGCGGCACGACCTGCCGGCAGATCATCGACATGGCGCGTGAGGCCGGTGCCCGCAAGGTGTATTTCGCCTCGGCCTCGCCGGCCGTGCGTTACCCGAACGTGTACGGCATCGACATGCCGGCTGCCGACGAGCTGATCGCGCACGGCCGTACCGAAGAGGAAATCGGTGAGCTGATTGGCGCCGACTGGCTGGTCTACCAGGATCTCGATGACCTGGTTGCCGCATCGCTGGAAGGCAACCCGGACATCCAGTCCTTTGATTGCTCGGTGTTCAACGGCGAGTATGTGACCGGCGACATCGACAGCGGCTACCTGGAAAAAATCGCATCACGGCGCAACGACGCCAGCAAGTCTGCACGCGATCGCCAGGATGGCGTGGACGGCATGATCGTGGGTTTGCACAACGAAGTATCCTGAAGGAGGGTCGCCGTGGACCGGGAAGACGAACAGCGTCGCGCACTCGAACACGCCGGCCTCGATACGCTTGCCGTGCGTGCCGGCCAGGCCCGCAGTGCCGAAGACGAGCACGCCGAAGCGCTGTTCCTCACTTCCAGCTATGTGTTCGGGTCCGCCGCCGATGCCGCGGCGCGCTTCAGTGGCGAAACCCCCGGCAATGTCTACAGCCGCTACACCAATCCTACTGTGCGCATGTTCGAGGAGCGCCTGGCGGCCATGGAAGGTGGCGAACAGGCCGTGGCCACGGCATCCGGCATGGCAGCCATCCTCAGCACCTGCATGGCGCTGTTGTCCGCCGGCCAGCACATTGTCTGCTCGCGCAGCGTGTTCGGTGCGACCACCGTGCTGCTGAACAAGTACCTCAGCCGTTTCGGCATTGCGGTCACCTATGTCGACCTGCATGACCCGGCCGCCTGGGATGCGGCGGTGAGGCCGGAGACGCGACTGTTTTTCCTTGAAACCCCGTCCAATCCGTTGAGCGAGATTGGCGATATCGCTGCACTGGCGGCCGTGGCGCGCAAGCACGGTGTGGTGCTGGTGGTCGACAATTGCTTCTGCACCTGTGCACTGCAGAAGCCGCTGGCGCTGGGTGCCGACCTGGTGCTGTATTCCGCCACCAAGTACATCGATGGCCAGGGCCGTTGCCTGGGCGGGGCCGTGGTGGGGCGCCGTGAACTCATCGGCGAGATCGTCGGTTTCCTGCGTTCGGCCGGTCCCACCCTGAGCCCGTTCAATGCCTGGGTGTTCCTGAAGGGGCTGGAAACCCTGCGCCTGCGCATGGCGGCGCACAGTGCCTCGGCGCTGGCGCTGGCACACTGGCTGGAAGCGCACCCGCGCGTGGAGCGGGTGTATTACGCCGGCCTGCCCTCACACCCGCAGCATGCCCTGGCGTCGAAGCAGCAGTCGGCCTTCGGTGGCGTGCTGTCCTTCGAGGTGCGCGGCGGGCGCCAGGCTGCCTGGCATGTCATCGACAGCACCCGCCTGATGTCGCTGACGGCGAACCTCGGCGATGCCAAAACCACCATCGTGCACCCGGCCACGACCACGCACGGCCGCCTCAGCGAGGCCGAGAAAGCCGCCGCCGGCATCCGCGACAACCTCGTGCGCGTGGCCGTTGGCCTGGAATCGCTGGACGACCTGCAGGCCGATCTCGCACGCGGGCTGGATACGCTGCCGTGAACCGTCCCGCGCAGCACGATGGCCTGCGCCAGCAGCTGCAGGCTGCGTTGCAGCAGGTGGAGGGAATCATCCTTGGCAAGCCGCGCCAGATCCGGCTGGCCGTCAGTTGCCTGCTGGCCCGCGGCCACCTGCTGATCGAGGACCTGCCCGGCATGGGCAAGACCACGCTGGCGCATGCGCTGGCGCAGGTACTGGGCCTGTCGTGGCAGCGCCTGCAGTTCACCAGCGACATGCTGCCGGCCGATGTGCTGGGGGTGTCGGTGTTCGACCCGGCAAAACAGCTGTTCACCTTTCACCCTGGCCCGGTGTTTGCGCAGGTGCTGCTGGCCGATGAAATCAACCGTGCCAGCCCGAAGACCCAGAGTGCCCTGCTGGAGGCCATGGCCGAAGGCCAGGTCACGGTTGAAGGCAGCACGCGGGCATTGCCCGCGCCATTTTTTGTGATCGCCACGCAGAACCCGGTGACGCAGTACGGCACCTTTCCGTTGCCGGAGTCGCAGCTCGACCGCTTCCTGATGCGCATCGCACTGGGCTATCCCGCCGCCGGTGATGAGCGCGCACTGCTGGAAGGCAGCAACCCGCGTGAGCGCCTGGCCGGCCTGGCACCGGCCTGTGATGCCGGGACCGTGTGCCGCATACAGGAAGCCGTGGCGGCGGTGCACGCCAGTGACAGCCTGCTCGACTACCTGCAACGGTTGGTGGCGTACACGCGCAATACCCCCGGTTATGCCCTGGGCCTGTCGCCGCGTGGCGCGCTGGCATTGCTGTCAGCAGCGCGTGCCTGGGCCTGGGTGGATGGCCGCCAGCACGTGGTGCCGGAAGACCTGCAGGCCGTGTTCGCGGCTGTCGTCACCCACCGCATCCAGCCTGCGCTGGAAACGGGCCTCAATGCCCCCGCACTGGTTCGCCGGACACTGGATGAAGTCCCGGTGGTCGGTTGATGCCATGCCCGGCCTGCGTGCCCTGCGCCAGCGGGTGCATGCCGGCTGGCAGCGCTGGCTCGGGCAGCGTATCCCGCCGGCGCAGCGCACGCGCCTGACGCAGAAAAATGTCTTCATTTTCCTTACGCCGGCGGGCTTGGTCTTCACGCTGTTCCTGTGCGTGCTGTTGCTGACGGCGATCAACTACCGCAACAACATGGTCTTCCTGCTGACCTTCCTGCTGGCCGGCGTATTGGTGGTGGCGATCCTGCACACCTTCAGCCACCTGGCCGGCCTGGTGCTGGTGGCCGGCAGTGCAAAACCGGTATTTGCCGGACAGATGGCATCGTTCGAAGTGCTGCTGCTGGGCGAGGGCCGTCGGGATTACCCGGCCATCGAGCTGGCTTTCGCGGGTGGCGAGGCACAGCTGGCCTGCGTGGCTGGCGGTGGTGAGGCACGCGTACGGCTGCATGCCGGCATGCAGCACCGCGGGCGCAGGCGTGCACCGCGCGTGCGGGTGGAAAACCGCTACCCGCTGGGGCTGCTGCGGGCCTGGTCCTGGGTCGATCTCGACATGCACTGCCTGGTGTACCCGTGTCCGGTCGCTGCTGCCTTGCCCTTGTCGGGGGGTGGCCAGCAGCGCGAGGGGCGCACGCGCAGCGAGGCCGGCATGGATGATTTCCGGCAGCTGCGGGATTACCAGCCGGGTGATTCGCTGCGGCATGTGGCGTGGAAGACCTGGGCCAAGGGGCAACCGTTGCAGACCCGCCAGTACCAGGCGGTGCACGACGAGCAGCTGTGGCTGGACTGGGAACAGTTCGCCGGCCTTGATACGGAGTCGCGCCTGTCGCGCCTGTGTTTCCAGGTGCTGGAAGCCGATCGGCAGGGCCACCGTTACGGCCTGAGGCTGCCGGGGCAGGTATTGCCGCCGGCACAGGGGCCGGCGCAGCGCGAGCAGGCGCTGCGGGCCCTGGCCCTGTTCGGGACGGGGGACGGGGCATGAGTGCTGCCGTGCCGCGCCAGTCCCTGCTGTGGTTTTTTGCGGCACAGGTTGCGGTGGTGGCGCCGCATGTGCCGCGCCTGCCGTGGTGGCTGCTGGCGGTCTGGGGCGTGTGTGCCCTGTGGCGCATCCAGGTCTACCGCGGGCACTGGTCCTGGCCGGGCAAGCTGCCGAAATCGCTGATCGTGCTGGTGGTGTTGTCCGGCATCCTGGCCTGGTACCGCAACCCGATGGCGCTGGAATCCGCCGCAGGCACCGTGATTGCGCTGTTTTTCCTCAAGCTGCTGGAATGCTACCAGCGCCGTGATGTGTACCTGCTGACCTTCGTGGCCGCGTTCGTGGCCGCACTGGCGTTCCTGTTTGGGCAGGGCCTGTTGCTGGCACTGTGGGTGCTTTTCGCGCTTGGCCTGCTGCTGGTTTCGCTGGTGTCACTGCATGATCCGCTGGGCCGTGGCGGTTGGGCCGGCAGCGTGAAGCCGGCACTGCGCCTGCTGTGGCAGGCCCTGCCGCTGATGCTGGTGCTGTTCCTGGTATTCCCGCGCCTGGCGCCGATGTGGAGCGTGCCGATACCCGGTGGCGGCAGCGCCCGCACCGGCATGGGTGACAGCCTGTCACCGGGGGATATCACCCTCCTGGGCCGTTCGGCAGAGCTGGCATTCCGTGTGACCTTCGAGGGTGAGTCCCCGGCGAAGGCACAGTGGTACTGGCGTGGCCTGGTGCTGGGGCATTTCGATGGCCGTACCTGGCATCCCGGCCATGCGTTGCCGGCACACCGCGATGCTGCCGTGCAGGCGCCGGTGCCCGCGTTGCCGGCAGCCGCCCTGCGCTATGAAATCCTGCTGGAGCCGAGCGGATCGCCCTGGCTGTTTGCCCTCGGGCGTGCATACAGCAACAGCGAAGGGGTACTGGCGCGATCCGATGGCACCTTGTTGCGGCGCACACCGGTGACAGCGCGCTTCCGCTACCAGGCCACCTCGTTGCCATTGGGCCAGGAAGCGCTGGAGGGGCTCGAGCGGTTTGCCGCACTGCGCCTGCCGGAAGGCGTCAACCCGCAGGCGCGGGCCTGGGCGCAGCAGCTGCACGCGCAGGCCACGGATGATGCGGCGTTCATCAACGCCGTACTGCGCCATTTCCGGGAGGCAGGCTTCAGCTACACGCTGCAGCCGCCTGCGCTGGGCCGCCACAGCGTGGATGACTTCCTGTTCGGCAGCCGGCAGGGCTTCTGTGAACACTACGCGAGCAGCATGGCCTTTGTGCTGCGTGCAGCCGGCGTGCCGGCGCGGGTGGTGGTGGGCTACCAGGGCGGCGAGGCCAGTCCTTTCGAATCCTACCTGCTGGTGCGCCAGTACGATGCCCACGCCTGGGTGGAAGCCTGGCTGGACGGGCAGGGCTGGCTGCGGGTCGATCCCACTGCAGCCGTGGCACCCGAACGGGTGCAGCTGGGCATGGCCGCCGCGATGCAGCAAGACAGTGCCTTCATGGCCGATTCACTGGCCGCCTCGCTGCTGCGCCACAGCGCCTGGCTGGGCCAGGCCCGCCTGTGGCTGGACCAGGCCGATTACCACTGGCAACGCTGGGTGCTGGGGTATGACAGCGAACGCCAGGCCGATACCCTGCTGTACCTGCTGGGGGAGATCAGCCCGGCCCGCGTGAGCCTGCTGGTGATGAGTGTGTTCGGGCTGGCCCTGGCAGGTGTCTTGCTGAGCCTGTGGGGGCGTGACTGGCTGCAGCGGCGTGATCCCGCAGCGCAAGCCTATGCCCGTGCCTGCCGCGCCCTGGCCCGGCACGGCTTGCCACGCCATGTGGGCGAGGCCCCGGGGGACTATGCCCGCCGCGTGGCGGTGGCCTTGCCGGCCGCGGCTGCCGGCATCCGGGCGGTCACGACCCTGTACGAGCGCCTGGTGTACCAGCCCGCCAGTGCCAGCCAGCGGCAGGCGGCACTGCGCCTGCTGCGTACAAAATCCCGGGCGTTTGTGCGAGAATCGGCGGCATTCCATCGCTCCAGCCAGCATGAGCACACCGGGGCCGATAGCGCATGAAGACCCGCAATGTACTGATTACCGGTGCGTCCTCCGGGATAGGCCGGGCCACGGCCCTGTACCTGGTGCGCCAGGAAGGGTTTCGGGTATTTGCCGGTGTGCGCACCACCGTCGATGCCGAGCGCCTCAAGCGCGAAAACCTCGACGGCCTGGTCCCGGTGATCCTCGATGTGACCGACGCCCACACCATCCGCCGCGTGGTGCACCGCATCAACAAGCAGACCGACGGCGAGGGCCTGCATGCCCTGGTGAACAATGCCGGTGTTTCGCTGACCTGTCCGCAGGAACTGGCTGACCTCGAGCACCTGCGCCGCCAGTTCGAGGTCAATGTGTTCGGCCTCACACAGCTCACGGCTGCCTGCCTGCCGATGCTGCGCAAGAACCAGGGCCGCATCGTCAATGTCAGCTCCGGTGCCGGCCGCATGGCCACGCCCTTGATGGGTGCCTACAGTGCCAGCAAGTTCGCCGTGGAAGCCCTGTCGGATGCCCTGCGGGTGGAATTGCGCCCGTGGAAGGTGGCAGTGGTGGTGGTCGAGCCCGGTTTCGTGGCTTCGGACATCCACGCCAAGAACGATGCCGACATGGCAGCCTGGCTGGCCCGGCTGCCCCAGGATGCGCCGGCCGAATACCGCCGCATGGTCGAAACCTTCCGCGAAACCAACCGCAAGCTGCTGGGCAAGGCCACGCCGGCAGAAGTCGTCGCACAGACCATCGGCATGGCGCTGACCACGGCCTGTCCGGGCACGCGTTATGCCGTCGGTACCGATGCCCGCCTGATGTCGGTGCTCTACCGCATCCTGCCGGACCGCCTCAAGGACCGCCTGTTCGCCCTGGCCATCGGGGCCTGATACGGCAGGAGGTGCCCCCATGCCCGCACAAGCCTGTGAATTGCCGGTCGAATCCGCCCGCGCGGCAGCACTGCCGGTGGCACAACGCCTGATGGCACTGGCTGCTGCCTGGCAGGTGCCGGCGGCAGCCGCCAAACCCCTGACCCGACGCTACTGGATCCGCGAGGCCGCCACCTGGTGCTACCACACCGTGGTGGGCATCCCGCCGGAGCGTTCCGATGCGCTGGTGACGGCCGTCGATGCCTTCTACCGTGCCGCCAGCCTGCCGCAGCAGCCTTGGTACGCGGATTTCCAGCGCGGCACGGTGCAGCCGCTGGCTGGCACCGCCGAGGGCGTGATGCGCCAACAGCTGTCACTGTCGGTTGTGGCAGTGGGTCTGCCCAAGCCGCGTGCCTACCGCCAGCTGGTGTCGCGGGTCGCGCATCCCACGGCACCGATGCAGGCGGTGGTGTTGCGTTCGGTGGATGCCTCCTCGCTACCCTGGCCGGCCGATGCCGTGCCGGCCTACACGCTGGATCCGACCGGTGACGTGGTCGGGTTCCATGACAACACGCTGTTCTGGCACCATTTCTGCACGACGCCGGGTGCCAGCCTGTTGCCGATGCCGCAGGACCGCTGGCTGACCAATGTGTTGCGTGCCCTGCGGCTGGATGTGGCCGAGCGCAGGACCTACCGTGAGGAAGCCCGTGCCTGGGGCCGTTGGGCCCGCAGCGGGTTCCGCGCCTGAACCGCTGCCAGGAGGATGACGATGCGTGCCTTGCCCATGCTGCTGTGTGCCCTGGCCATGCCGGCCGGTGCGGCACCGGCGCCGCAGCAGCCAGCGCCTGCCGTGGCGGCCGCCATCGAAGCCGTCCGGCAGGGCCGTTCGCCGGGCGGGTGTTTCTACAGCCACACCGTGGACCGCTGGCGCCTGCTCGACAGCCGCCATGTGCTGTTGTACGCGCCATCGCGGCGCAAACCCTGGCTGGTCGAATTCGGCAATGCCTGCCCGTTGCTGCGTGAGGGCGATCCGATTGTCCTGGAGGGTTTCAATGGCCAGGTGTGTGGCCAGGCCGGTGACCGCCTGCGTGCCCGTGACCAGGATTGTGCCATCATCCGCCTGTATGCCATCACGCCCGATGACGCCCGGCAATTGCTGGATGCCAAACACCCGCCACACAAACCACAGACGGAAGCGCCCTGATGAAAGTCGACAACATCCTGCAGACGATCGGCAATACGCCGCATGTGCGGATCAACAAGCTGTTCCGGCCGGACATCGAAGTCTGGATGAAGGTCGAACGCTTCAACCCCGGCTCCAGCATCAAGGACCGCATCGGGGTGGCCATGATCGAGGATGCCGAGCGCCGTGGCCTGATCGGCAAGGGCAGCACCGTCATCGAACCGACTTCCGGCAATACCGGCATTGGCCTTGCACTGGCCTGTGCCGTGAAGGGCTACAAGCTGGTGCTGACGATGCCGGAGTCGATGTCGGTCGAGCGCCGCCGCTACATGGCCGCCCTCGGCGCCGAGCTGGTGCTGACGCCGAAGGAGCAGGGCATGGCCGGCGCCATCGCCAAGGCGGGTGAGTTGCTGCAGCAGACGCCCAACAGCTGGATGCCACAGCAGTTCGAGAATCCGGCCAATGTGCAGGTGCACCGTGATACCACCGCGCGCGAAATCCTCGCCGATTTCCCTGAGGGGCTGGATTACCTCATCACCGGGGTGGGCACCGGCGGCCACATCACCGGTTGCGGCCAGGTGCTGAAAGCGGCGTTCCCGCAGCTGCAGGTGCTGGCGGTCGAGCCGGCAGCTTCAGCCGTGCTCAGCGGGCAGCCGAAGGGCGTGCACCGCCTGCAGGGCATTGGTGCCGGTTTCATCCCGGCTGTGCTGGATACGAAGCTGCTGGATGGCACGGTGCCGGTGGCGGATGCCGATGCCTTTGCGATGGCGCGCCGCTGTGCCCGTGAGGAAGGCATCTTCGTCGGCATTTCTTCCGGTGCGTCGCTTGCTGCCGTGCAGCAACGCCAGGACAGCATGGCGGCGGGCAGCCGCGTGCTGGTGTTCAGCTACGACACCGGCGAGCGGTACCTGTCGATCGACGACCTGTTCTGCTGAGCGCAGGCGGCCTAGCCCTGCAGGATGGCCTGTACCAGCCCTGCGGGCGGTTGGGATTCCCCGATGATGCCGTGCAGGCCTTCCGCCAGCGGCAGCGTAATGCCGTGCTGCCGGGCCAGTGCCAGCGCGGCCAGCAGCGTGTAATAGCCTTCCGGCAGGGTGCCGAGTTCACGCTCGATGCGGGCCACGCTCTTGCCGTTGGCCAGCAGGCGACCCATCCTGGCATTGTGGCTGTGCTCGCTCAGTGCCGTGGCGATCAGGTCGCCGATGCCGGCAATGCCCAGGAAGGATTCCGGCTGTGCCCCCAGGGCCACACCCAGCGCCTGCATTTCCTGCAGCGCCATCGTCAGGTACACGCCCTTGAAGTTGATGTTGTCGGCACCGCTGGCAGTCAGCAGGCCCAGCCCCAGTGCGTAGATGTTCTTCAGCACGCCACCGAGCTCCACGCCGATCGGGTCACTGGAATGGCGGGTACGGAAATGCGCGTTGTCGAGCAGGACGGACACCGTGGCGAGCGCGGCAGGAGTGTCACTGGCGATCATGACGGCGGTTGGCTTGCCCTGGGCATACTCGTTGGCGATCGATGGTCCGGACAGGTGCACGCGCGGATTGGCCGGCAACAGCCGTGAGACCAGCCCGAACGCCGTGATGCCGCTGCCGGCATCGATGCCCTTGGCAACATTGACGATCACGGTATCCGGCGGCACCTGGGCCAGCAGCGGGGTGAGGGTGCGTTCGATGAAGCGCGAAGGCAGGGTCATGAAGATGACCTGGCAGCCGGTGATGACATCGGCCAGGCGGCTGGTGGCATCGAGGTTGCGGTGCAGGCGGATGCCGGTCAGGTAGCGGCTGCTGGTCTGGTCACGGTTGATTTCATCGACCACGGTGGCGTCGATTTCCCAGCCCAGTACGCGATGGCCATTGCCGGCGATGAGGTTGGCCAGTGCCGTACCCATGTTGCCCAGGCCGATGATGCCGATGCGCATGTTGCTCTCCTTTTGTGTCATTTGCAGCATAAACAAAAAACCCCGCTGCAGCGGGGTTTTTTGTGTGCCGGGGCCTCAGGCCCGTACCACATCCACCTGCTGCACGGGGATGGTCTTGCCCCGTTCGGCTTTCTGCTGGAACTCCTTCATCTGGTCGAAGTTCATGTAGCGGTAGATGTCCTTCGCCATCGCATCCAGCTTGCCGGCGTATTCCAGGTATTCCGCCTGCGTCGGGATGCGGCCGAGGATGGCGCCTACTGCCGCCAGCTCCGCCGAGGTCAGGTACACATTGGCACCGTCGCCGAGGCGGTTGGGGAAGTTGCGGGTGGAGGTCGACAGCACCGTGGCGTTGTTGGCCACGCGCGCCTGGTTGCCCATGCACAGCGAGCAGCCGGGCATTTCAGTACGGGCACCGGCCACACCGAAGATGTTGTAGTAACCCTCTTCCATCAGCAGGTGCTGGTCCATGCGGGTCGGCGGGGCGATCCACAGGCGGGTCGGGATGCCCCCCTTGTGCTGGGTCAGCAGTTTGCCGGCAGCGCGGTAGTGGCCGATGTTGGTCATGCACGAGCCGATAAAGACTTCATCGACCTTGTCGCCGGCCACCTCCGACAGGGTGCGGGCATCGTCCGGGTCGTTCGGTGCGCAGACGATCGGCTCCTTGATGTCGTCCATGTTGATGTCGATAACGGCTGCATATTCGGCATCCTTGTCGGCTTCCAGCAGCTCGGGCTTGGCCAGCCAGGCTTCCATCTTCTGCACGCGACGCTCGATGGTGCGGGCATCACCGTAGCCGTCGGCGATCATCGAGCGCAGCAGCACGATGTTCGAGCGCAGGTATTCGGCAATGGTTTCCTTCGACAGCTTGATGGTGCAGCCGGCAGCCGAGCGTTCGGCCGAGGCATCCGACAGCTCAAACGCCTGCTCGACGGTGAGGTTTTCCAGCCCCTCGATCTCGAGGATGTTGCCCGAGAAGATGTTCTTCTTGCCTTTCTTGGCCACCGTCAGCAGGCCGGCCTTGATGGCATACAGCGGGATGGCGTGCACCAGGTCACGCAGGGTGATGCCCGGTTGCATCTTGCCCTTGAAGCGCACCAGCACCGATTCCGGCATGTCCAGCGGCATCACGCCGGTCGCGGCGGCGAAGGCCACCAGCCCGGAGCCGGCCGGGAAGGAAATGCCGATCGGGAAGCGCGTGTGCGAATCGCCGCCGGTGCCGACGGTGTCGGGCAGCAGCATGCGGTTCAGCCAGCTGTGGATGATGCCGTCACCGGGGCGCAGTGACACGCCACCGCGGTTGCGGATGAAATCGGGCAGGGTGTGCTGGGTCTCGATGTCCACCGGCTTCGGGTAGGCGGCCGTGTGGCAGAACGACTGCATCACGAGGTCGGCCGAGAAGCCCAGGCAGGCGAGGTCCTTCAGTTCGTCGCGGGTCATCGGGCCGGTGGTGTCCTGGCTGCCGACGGTGGTCATTTTCGGTTCGCAGTAGGTGCCGGGGCGGATGCCGGTCACGCCACAGGCACGGCCGACCATCTTCTGCGCCAGCGTGAAACCCTTGCCGCTGTCCTTCGGCACGGCCGGCATGCGGAACAGGGTGCTGTGGCCCAGCCCAAGGAATTCGCGGGCGTTGTTGGTCAGCCCGCGGCCGATGATCAGGTTG
>LAHR01001643.1_pt1 | contig 30192 bp, 27 predicted proteins | sample 329641 | NCBI WGS metagenome assembly LAHR01 (sample SAMN03275701, study PRJNA271635) | activated sludge metagenome | isolation source: Sample C-3 Sludge from acetogenic chamber (third chamber) of Anaerobic...
GCGAGGATCAGGTCCTGGAAGGTGCGAACGGTTGTCACGGGAAACCCCCGGGTGCCAGAATGGGCGGCCGCGAAGCCCCGGCCGAAAGGGCGGGATTATAACGGGTATGCCGGTAGTGGCGTACCCACCAGCCACCGGATTCCCGCATGCCGGAAACCCCAGTCCCCTTGCGTGAGCGCCTGCTGCTGGGCTTGCTGAAAGCCCTGGCACGGCTGCCCCTGGGCGGGCTGCGCCGCATCGGCTTCGGCATCGGCTGGCTGATGGCGGCCCTGCCGACGCGCGCCCGCCAGACCACCGACACCAACCTGCGCCTGTGCTTTCCCGGCCTGGACCCGGCGGCCCGCCGGCGGCTGGTGCGCCGCAGCCTGCAGGAGACCGCCGCCACGGCACTGGAGATGGGGCCGCTGTGGTTCGGGCCACCGGAGCAGGCCCTGCAGCAGATTCGCCGCATCCACAACGAGGCGCTGTACCGCGAAGCCGTCGCCAGCCCGCAGGGCGTGTTGCTGCTGGCTCCCCACCTCGGCAACTGGGAGCTGGTCGGCCTGTATGTGGCAGCCACGGCATCCCTCATGGCGCTCTACCAGCCGCCCCGCCAAGCCGCCCTGGGCGAGGCCATCCTCGCGGCCCGCCAGCGCAGCGGTGCCCGCTGCGTGCCGACTAACCGCCGCGGCGTGCTGGCCCTGTTCCGCGCACTGCAGGCCGGGGAAGTGGTCGGCATCCTGCCCGACCAGGAGCCGGAACCCGACGGCGGCGTGTTTGCACCGTTTTTCGGCGTGCCGGCGCTGACCATGACGCTGGCCTGCCAGCTGCTGGCCAAGACCGGCGCGCGCCCCGTGTTCGTGGTGGCCTGGCGCAACCATGCCGAAGGCGGCTTCGACCTGGCGTTCGAGGCGGGCGACCCGGCCATGCACGACCCGGACCTGCCCACGGCCGTGGCAGCGATGAACCGCGGCATCGCGGCGCTGGTGCAGCAGCACCCCGAGCAGTACCAGTGGGAATACAAGCGCTTCAAGAAGCGCCCGGCCGGCGAGCCGAAGGTGTACTGATCCCCCCGCCTCTGGCCAGCAGGTTCCATAGGCGTTAAGGTTGATGGCCTTGCAAGACACGATGCCGCAGGACCCCCTACCCCGTGAACCAGCCATCCCTCTCTGCCTTCATCTGGTCCGTCGCCGACCTGCTCCGCGGCGACTACAAGCAATCCGAGTACGGCAAGGTCATCCTGCCGTTCACCGTCCTGCGCCGCCTGGACTGCGTGCTGGAGCCAACCAAGGCCGCGGTGCTCAAGGAATTCGAGGCCAAGACCAAGGAGAAGCTGAACCCCGAGCCCTTCCTGCTGCGCAAGGCCGGGCAGACCTTCTACAACACCTCGCCGCTGGACATGAAAAAGCTGGCCGGCGATGCCGACCACATTCGCGAAAACCTTTACAGCTACCTGCAGTCCTTTTCGAAGGACGTGCGCGATATCTTCGAGCACTTCGAATTTCACACCCAGATCGATCGGCTGGCGAAAGCGGGCCTGCTCTATCAGGTCACCGAGAAGTTCACCCAGGTCGACCTGCACCCGGCCAAGGTGGACAACCACCAGATGGGCCTGGTGTTCGAAGAGCTGATCCGCAAGTTCGCGGAAATCTCCAATGAGACCGCTGGGGAACACTTCACCCCGCGCGAAGTCATCCGGCTGATGGTCAACCTCATCTTCATTGAGGACGACGAGATTCTCAGCAAGCCGGGCGTAGTGCGCACCATTTATGACCCCACTGCCGGTACCGGCGGCATGCTGAGCGTGGCTGGCGAATACCTGGCCGAGCACAACCCGCAGGCGCGGCTCACCGTGTACGGCCAGGAGCTGAACCCCGAGTCCTACGCCATCTGCAAGGCGGACATGCTCATCAAGGGGCAGGACGTCGCCAACATCGCCTTCGGCAACACCCTCTCCGACGACGGCCACGCGCACCAGAAGTTCGACTACATGCTCTCCAATCCGCCGTTCGGCGTGGAGTGGAAGAAGGTCGAGAAGGAAATCCGCAAGGAGCATGAGCAGCAGGGTTTCAACGGCCGCTTCGGGCCGGGTCTGCCGCGCGTGTCGGACGGCTCCATGCTGTTCCTGCTGCATCTCATCGCCAAGATGCGCCCGGCCGCTGAGGGCGGCAGTCGCTTCGGCATCGTGCTCAATGGCTCGCCACTGTTCACCGGCGGCGCCGGCTCCGGCGAGAGCGAGATCCGCCGCTACGTGCTGGAGAACGACCTGTGCGAGGCCATCGTCGGCCTGCCGACGGACATGTTCTACAACACCGGCATCGCCACCTACGTATGGATCATCAGCAACCGCAAGCCGGCCGCGCGCAAGGGCAAAGTGCAACTGATCGACGCCAGCAGCTTCTGGCAGAAGATGCGCAAGTCCCTCGGCAGCAAGCGCAAGGAGCTGAGCGATGCGCATATCGACGAGATCACCCGCCTGTTCGGTGAATTCGTCGAGGCCAAGTCAGACGGCAAGCCGATCAGTCGAATTTTCAAGAACGAGGACTTTGGCTACCGCACTATCACCGTTGAGCGCCCGCTGCGCGACGACAAGGGCAAGGTAGTGCTCGGTGAGAAGGGCAAGCAGAAGGGCAAACCCCAACCCGATTCCAGCCTGCGCGACACCGAGAACGTGCCGCTCAGCGAAGACGTGGAAACCTACTTCAAGCGCGAAGTGCTGCCGCATGCACAGGACGCCTGGATTGACCACGAGAAGACGAAGACGGGTTACGAGATTCCATTCAACCGTCACTTCTACGTGTTCCAGCCGCCGCGGCCGCTGGCGGTAATTGACGCTGAGCTCAAGCAGGTCACCGACCGGATCAAGGCGATGATCGAGGGGCTGTCGGCATGAGCTTCCCGCGCTATCCGGAGTACAAGGACAGTGGGGTGGAGTGGCTGGGGGAAGTGCCAGCGCATTGGTCGGTGGTGTCGTTGAAGCGTGGCTATTCAGTATGCCTTGGCAAGATGCTCAAACCCGATGCCACTTCGCCCCATGACGAATATTTACCGTACTTGCGGGCGGCAAATATTCAGTGGGCTGGTGTAGATGTTTCGGACGTAAAAAGTATGTGGTTCAGCCCATGGGAGCGCCAACAACTGCGGCTCCAGCATGGCGATCTACTAGTGAGCGAAGGTGGTGATGTTGGTCGATCAGCGGTCTGGAATGGCGAACTCAGTGCCTGTTATTTTCAGAACTCAGTAAACCGTATTCGGCCTTTCGGAGAGAATTCGACGAGATACGCCTACTACTGGATGTTCCTCCTAAAGGACAAGGGATTTATCGATGTCCTGTGTAACAAATCCACAATTGCGCACTTTACCGCTGAGAAGGTTCAAGCCGTGCCAATGGCGTTTCCGCCATGCAATGAGCAGGAGGTAATTTGCGCATTTTTGGATGGTGAAGTCTCGAAAATTAACGGGCTCATTGCGGAGCAGGAGAAGTTGATCGCTCTGCTCAAGGAAAAGCGCCAGGCCGTCATTTCCCATGCCGTCACCAAGGGTCTCGACCCCAACGTCCCGATGAAGGACTCGGGCATCGAGTGGCTCGGCCAGGTGCCGGCGCATTGGGGGGTGGGGCAGAGCAGGCGTCGCTTCCGCGTCCGAAGCGAGCGAGCACGAGACGGAGACCAGATGCTGACCGCCTCACAGAAATACGGCGTCTTGTACCAAGCCGATTTCGTCGAGAAGGAAGGCCGTCGAGTTGTCGAGGTGATCAAGGGCGTTGAGAGTCTTCTGCATGCTGAGCCGGATGACTTCATTATCAGCATGAGAAGTTTTCAAGGCGGCATCGAATGGTGTCGCTTAAGGGGTTCTGTCAGCTTTCACTATGTAATGCTTACCCCAATTAAAGACGTCTATCCGCACTTCTTCTCGTACTTGTTTAAGTGTACGTCTTACATACACGCATTACGTGCCACGACGGATCTTATAAGAGATGGCCAGGAACTCCGTTATTCGAATTTTGTGCAAGTCTCTATTCCTATAGTTCCTCTGACTGAGCAGAAGCTCATAGCAGAATACCTAGATGCGGAGACGGCGCGGTTGGATGCGTTGATGTTGGAATGTGAGAAGGCAGTTAGCCTGCTGGCTGAGCATCGCTCCGCCCTGATCTCAGCCGCCGTCACCGGCAAGATCGACGTCCGCCAGATCAAGACCACGGAGGCGGCATGAATTTGAGCGGTTGCACCATTTGGCAGCAAGCCGCCGGCGACACAGATCGAAATTACGCGGATGTCTGTATACGCTGGGGCGTCATTCTGAACGGTCCTGGCTATGCCGGTCCGTGGCCTGCCTGCGAGGTGGCATTGCGTGAAGACGGCCGCTCCGCAAAAAAAATGACCGATTTACGCCGCTTCGCCGAGGATATGAAAGACGGCGATATCGTTGTCCTTCGCTTGGGAACCGCCACTGTTCCGGCTGTTGGCCAGATCGTCGGCGACTACCTGTGGTGTGATGCGTTCGGCGACATCGACGGCTGGGATCTCCAGCATGTCCGCCGTGTGCGCTGGCTTTGGGTTGATCTCGACAACCCCCGGACGTTTGAGACCTATGCGATGAAGCAGGGTGATACCACTCAGCGTTTGGATCGGGGCGCAGTAACGCAGTGGATCGAGGGCTTGCCGGACATTGGGCAGGGCGATGCGTCCCTTCCCTCGTTGCCTGATTCGGTTGCGCAAGGGGAGATAACGTTTGAACGAATTTCTGAATATCTGTTCGATCAGGGGGTTGCGAGTGCGTCGATTGGGAATCTTCTTTCGGAAATTGGCGAGCTGACGCGTATTGCCAAATGGTACCAGCGCTCGCAGGCGCCCTCCGAGCACGAAACGGTCGCTTATCTGGTGGTTCCCCTGCTGCGTGCTCTTGGCTGGACACCCCAACGCATGGCGGTTGAATGGAACTACGTTGACGTTGCCTTGTTCGAGAGGCTGCCGCGGAGTGATGGCACGCTGCAGGTTGTTGTCGAGGCGAAGCGCATGGGCAGCGCTTGCCTATCTGCGAAGTCTCAAGCCATGAGCTATGCCAGCGGCAAGGTTGGGTGTCATCGCCTGATCGTGACGGATGGTTTGAGGTATGGCGTCTACACGCGCCACGACGTTGACCAGTTCAGGCTATTCGCCTATCTGAATTTGACGCGTTTGCGGCACGACTATCCGGTTTATGGCTGTCATGGCGCCGAGGAGGCCTTGTTGGCCATGGCGCCGGAGTGGAAGGGGTAAGCGCAGCTCATGTCGATTTCAGTTTCGGACATTGACCGCTGGCTCACGGAACCTACTGAGCACGAGCACCTTGAATTCAAGGAGGCTCGTGCCAGTTACAGTGGGGAAAAGGTCTGCGAATACGCCGTCGCGCTGGCCAATGAGGGCGGTGGTTATCTGGTGCTCGGAGTTACGGACGCTATCCCTCGGCGCGTCGTTGGCACGGCTGCCTTCCCACAGGTCGCGACCATCATCGAAAAGGTATACCAGACGATTCGGCGTCGAATTCATGTCCACGAGGTCACACATCCGGACGGTCGTGTGCTGGTATTCGAGATGCCAGCAGCGCCGCCGGGGACGCCTCTCCAGATCGATGGGCGTTTCCTGATGCGCGCCGGCAGTTCGCTGACGAGCATGACTTCCGAGCAACTGGCGCAATTGGTTGCCGTGGCCCGGCCTGATTATTCAGCAGAGACGATTCCCGAGGCGTCGCTCTCTGATCTTGACTCGGCCGCTGTTGAGGAATTTCGCCAGCGCTGGCAGCGGCGCTCGGGCAACGCCAGGTTGGCGGCGCTTGATCCCCAGCAGTTGCTGTCTGACGCCGGTCTTGTTCGGGATGGCAAGGTCACGGTCGCCGCACTGGTCTTGTTTGGCAAGGAGCTTTCACTCGATCGCCTGCTGCCACAGGCTGAGGTGGTTTTCGAATACAGGTCCAGTGATGCCAGTGGTCCCGCGCAGCAACGGGTCAACTTTCGGCAGGGGTTCTTCCTGATCAGTCAGCCGTTGTGGGATCTGGTTAATTTACGCAACGACAAGCAGTCGTATCAGGACGGATTCTTCCGCTACGACATTCCTACCTTTGAGGAATCGCCGGTCCGCGAAGCGATCCTGAATGCGGTCTCCCATCGTGATTACCGCCAGCACGGCTCTGTATTCGTTCGGCAATATCCGCGTCGGCTGCGTATCGAAAGCCCCGGCGGCTTCCCGGCGGGAGTAACGGCAGAGAACGTGCTGGACAAGCAGAGCCCCCGGAACCGCTGCATTGCTGAGGCATTGGAGAAGTGCGGATTAGTTGAGCGTTCCGGGCAAGGCATGAATCTCATCTACGAGGCAGCGCTTAGGCATAGCAAGGCGCGACCTTCATTCGAAGGTACCGACTCGACCCAGGTCTGCATCACATTGCACGGAGAGGTCGCCGATCCTGCGTTCGTGCAATTTCTGGAAAAAGTGGGCGCCGAAAAGCAGGTCAATATAGATACGCTCGACTTGATCATCATGGATCAGGTGCGGCGCGAGGAAGTTGTCCCTCAGGCGTGGAGATCTCGTGTGGATCGGTTGGTTGAGCTGGGAATCGTCGAGCGGGCCGGGCGAAAGCTGATGCTCTCTCATCGGTTCTATGTACACACCGGTGACAGGGCCGCGTACACGCGGCGCCGTGGTCTGGATCGAGAAACCAACAAGACACTTCTCCTGCAGCACATCGAGAAGAATCGTGATGCTGGTAGCCCGCTAGCGGACCTCTGTCGGGTCCTGCCTAACCTCAAGGAGGCGGCAGTAAAGTCGATGCTCCAGGAGTTGAAAGCGGAAGGACGGATCCACCCCAAAGGGGTCAAGCGGTGGGCCAGATGGTACCCCGGCAAGGATCCTCAGGCAGATATCTAGGATTCTGAGAATCCTGAGAATATTAAATAACCAATAAAAACAATTAGTTATAAGGATTTTCAATGATGGGGTTGTCAATAGGGAAGCTTGATATCGCCTTTTTTCTGCCAAAGGATTGGCTATGAGCCTGCACAAGGAAATCGAGTTCGAGAACGACATCAGCGCCCACCTCGGCGCCCATGGCTGGCTCTACGCCGAGGGTGACGCCGCGGGCTACGACCGCCCTCGTGCCCTGTACCCGGCCGATGTCGTCGCGTGGGCCAAGGCCTCGGCGCCCCAGGCTTGGGAAGCCCTGGCCAAGAACCACGGTGCCGCCGCCGAGGCCATGCTGCTGGACCGCCTGCGCAAGCAGCTCGATGACCGTGGCACGCTGGACGTTATCCGCCACGGCGTGGAAATGGTGGGACTGAAGCAGCCGCTGCCGATGGCGCAGTTCAAGCCTGCACTCGGCATGAACCCGGACCTGCAGGCCCGCTACGCCGCCAACCGGCTGCGCGTGGTTCGCCAGGTCCGCTATTCCACCGCCAACGAAAACGCCATCGACCTGGTGTTGTTCTTAAACGGCATCCCGGTGGCCACGGTCGAGCTCAAGAGCGACTTCACCCAGAGCGTGAAGGACGCCGTCGACCAGTACCGCTTTGACCGCCAGCCCAGGCCCAAGGGCCAGGGCAATTCCGAGCCGCTACTGGACTTCCCGCGTGGGGCGCTGGTGCACTTTGCCGTGAGCAACAGCGAAGTGATGATGACCACCCGCCTGCAGGGTGCCGCCACGACTTTCCTGCCGTTCAACCGCGGCACCGAGGCAGGCGGCGCCGGCAACCCGGCCAACCCCAAGGGGCACAAGACAGCCTATCTGTGGGAGGAGGTCTGGGCGCGCGACAGCTGGCTGGAGATCCTCGGCCGCTACCTGGTCACCAAGCGCAACGACAAGAAGCAGATCGCCTCAGTGGTCTTTCCGCGCTACCACCAGCTGGACGCCACCCGCGAGTTGGTGCGGCAGGTGCTGGCAGATGGCCCGGGCCAGAAATACCTGATCCAGCACTCGGCCGGCTCGGGCAAAACCAATTCCATCGCCTGGACCGCGCACTTCCTGTCGGACCTGCACGACGCCGGGGACAACAAGGTTTTCGACTCCGTATTGGTCGTGAGTGATCGCAACGTGCTCGACGCCCAGTTGCAGGAAGCGATCTTTGATTTCCAGCGCGTGAAGGGCGTGGTCGCCACCATTACCGGTGAATCCGGCAGCAAGAGTGCGGAACTGGCTGATGCACTGAAGAACGGCAAGAAGATCCTCGTCTGCACCATCCAGACCTTCCCGTTCGCGTTGAAGGCGGTGCAGGAGTTGTCGGCGTCCGAGGGCAAGCGCTTTGCGGTGATCGCCGACGAGGCCCACAGTTCACAAACGGGCGAGGCTGCCGCCAAGCTCAAGCAGGTGCTCTCCGCGCAAGAGCTGGCCGAGCTGAACGACGGCGGCGAAGTGAGCGCCGAGGATCTGCTGGCCGCGCAGATGGCCGCCCGGGCCAACGATGCCGGCATCACCTATGTGGCCTTCACGGCCACGCCCAAGGCCAAGACGCTGGAGCTGTTCGGTCGCCGTGCGCATCCGGATCAGCCCGTCGGTCCGGACAACCTGCCGGCGCCGTTCCACGTCTACTCCATGCGCCAGGCCATCGAGGAAGGTTTCATCCTCGACGTGTTGCAGAACTACACCTCGTACCGGTTGGCCTTCAAGTTGGCCAGCGGCGGCAAAGAGTGGGATGAGAAGACTGTCGAGCGCAGCGCTGCCATGAAAGGCATCATGCGCTGGGTGCGCCTGCACCCCTACAACATTGCGCAGAAGGTGCAGGTGGTCGTCGAACACTTCCGCGAGAACGTCGCGCCGCTACTCGAAGGCAAGGCCAAGGCCATGGTCGTGGTGGGTAGCCGCCAGGAGGCCGTGCGCTGGCAGCTGGCCATCGACAAATACATCAAGGCCAACAAGTACCCCATGGGCACGCTGGTGGCGTTCTCCGGTGAAGTGAACGACCCGGAATCCGGCCCCGAGCCGTTCACCGAGAACAGCAAGGCGCTGAACCCGAACCTCAAGGGCCGTGACATGCGGCAGGCCTTCGCCACCGACGAGTACCAGATCCTCCTGGTGGCCAACAAATTCCAGACCGGGTTCGACCAGCCGCTGCTGTGCGGCATGTACGTGGACAAGCGCCTGGGCGGCATCCAGGCCGTGCAGACCCTGTCACGCCTGAACCGCGCCTACCCGGGCAAGGACACTACCTACATCCTGGATTTCGTCAACGAGCCTGACGATATCCTCGCCGCCTTCAAAACCTACTACGAGGTGGCTGAGCTCGAAGGCGTCACCGATCCCAATCTGGTGCTCGACCTCAAGGGGCAACTGGACGCCAGCGGCCACTACGACGAGTTTGAGGTGGATCGCGTGGTGCAGGTCGAGATGAACCCCAAGTCCACCCAGGGCGACCTGGTGGCTGCCATCGAACCGGTAGCCGACCGCCTGCTGAAAAAATACAAGGCAGCCCTCGAGCGTCTGAAGGCAGCCCAAACCAAAAAAGATACCGATGCCGAGAAGTCTGCCAAGGACGAGATCGGTGCCCTGCAGTTGTTCAAGCGCAACCTTGGCACCTACCTGCGCGTGTACGCCTTCCTGTCGCAGATCTTCGATTACGGCAACACCGCCGTAGAGAAGCGGGCCATTTTCTTCAAGCGGCTGCTGCCGCTGCTGGAGTTCGGTCGCGAGCGCGATGGCGTGGACCTGTCCAGCGTCAAGCTGACCCACCACAAACTGAGGAACTTGGGCGGGCAAGACCTGATGCTGGCCAAGGGCGACAAGCTGCAACCGTTGTCCGAGACAGGGAGTGGCGAGGTTCGCGAGCCCCAAAAATTGCCATTGAGCGAAATCATTGCCAAGGTCAATGACCTTTTTGAAGGTGAGCTGACCGAGGATGACAAGCTGGTCTATGTAAACCATGTCATCAAGGGCAAACTGCTGGAGTCCAATGTGCTGATCCAGCAGGCGCGCAACAACACGAAGGAGCAATTCGCCAATTCACCCGACCTGAATAGCGCACTGCTGGAAGCCATCATGGACGCATTGGATGCCCACCAGGTGATGAGCAGGCAGGCGCTGGATTCCGAGCGGGTGCGGGCCGGCCTGAAGGATATCCTGCTCGGTCCCGCCAATTTGTACGAGTCGCTGCGCAACCGGGTAACCGGCGACAGCCTGCGCGGGCACTGATCAGCGCCGCCAGAATGCCGGCGACAGCAGCACCAGCACGGTGAAGATTTCCAGGCGCCCGGTGATCATCGCGATCGCCAGCGCCCATTTCGCCACATCGTTCAGCCCGCCCCAGTGGAAGGTGGCCTCGCCCAGCGCAGGGCCGACATTGCTGATGGCCGACCCCACGGTGGAGAACGCGGTGACGAAATCCACCCCGCTGGCCAGCAGCACCAGCAGCACCGCCAGGAACAGCAGCACATAGACGGCCAGGAAGCTCCACACCGCCATCAGCACACGGTCGGACACGGTGTGGCTGCCGAGTTTCACCAGCAGCACGGCATTGGGGTGGATCAGCTGTTTCAGCTCGCGCAGGCCCTGCTTGATGATCAGCAGTGCGCGGATCGACTTGATGCCGCCGGCCGTGGAGCTGCCGCAGCCGCCGACGAAGCCCAGCAGCAGGATCAGCCAGGCCAGGAAGACCGGCCAGGTGCTGATGTCGCTGGTGACAAAACCGGTGGTGGAGGCAAACGACACTACCTGGAACATGCCGTCGACGACGCTGTCGTGCAGCGACAGGGTGCCGCTGGCATACAGCAGGCTGGCGGTGAGCAGTGCGGCCAGCGTCAGCGTCCAGGCATAGAAACGGTATTCCGGGTTGCTGAGGTAATGGCCGGCCGCGCCGCGCTGCCAGGCGATGAAGTGCAGCGAGAAGTTCACGCTGCCGATGAACATGAAGGCAATGCAGGTGAGCTTGATTGCGGTGCTGTCGAAATGGCCGATGCTGGCATCGTGGGTGGAAAAGCCGGCCGTGGATACCGTGCTGAAGCTGTGGCCGATGGCGTCGAACAGGTCCATGCCGGCCAGCCAGTAACAGGCGGCACAGGCCAGCGTCATCACCAGGTAGACGGTGAACAGCGCCTTGGCGGTGCTGGTGATGCGCGGCGTGAGCTTGCTGTCCTTCATCGGCCCGGAGGCTTCGGCCTTGTACAGCTGCATGCCGCCGATGCCGAGCATCGGCAATACGGCGATGGCGATCACGACGAAACCGATGCCGCCCAGCCACTGCAGTTGCTGGCGGTGGTAGAGGATGCCCTTGGGCAGGGCATCCAGGCCGGTGATGACTGTGGCACCGGTGGTGGTCATGCCGGAGGCGGCCTCGAAGAACGCATCGGCCAGCGACAGGCCGGGGCTGTCGGCCAGCATCAGCGGCAGGGCACCGAACAGCGACAGCACGAACCAGAACAGCGCGGTGATCAGGAAGCCGTCACGGGTGCGCAATTCGCCCTTCTGCCCGGCCTGCGGCAGCCAGCAGGCGAAACCGGCCAGGAAGGTGATGGCGAACGCGGCCAGGAAGGCGTTTTCGGTGCCGTCCTGGTAATACAGCGACACGCCGGCGGGCACCAGCATGGTGCTGCTGAACATCATCAGCAGCAGGCCGAATACGCGGGCGATGACACGCAGGTTCATGGGCGGCCCGTCAGAAGAAGTGGAAACCGACCTGGAACAGCTTTTCCACGTCCTTGATGTGTTTCTTGTCGGCGAGGAACAGGATCACGTGGTCGCCGCTTTCGACCACCAGGTCATCATGGGCAATCAGCACGGTATCGCCACGCACCAGGGCGCCGACGGTGACGCGCTCGGGCAGTTTCAGTGCATCGAGCCGGCGGCCCACCACGCGCGAGGTCTTGCGGTCGCCGTGGGCGATCAGTTCGATGGCCTCGGCCGCGCCACGGCGCAAGGAATGCACGTTGACGGCATCGCCGCGGCGGATGTGCGTCAGCAGGCTGCCGATGGTGACCTGTTGCGGTGACAGCGCGATGTCGATCTCGCCGCCCTGGATGAGGTCGACATAGGCCGGGTTGGTGATCAGCGCGATGACCTTGCGCGCGCCCAGGCGCTTGGCCAGCAGCGAGGACATGATGTTGATTTCGTCGTCGTTGGTGAGCGCGCAGAACACATCGGTGTCCTCGATGCCTTCGGCCCGCAGCAGGGCATGATCCGAGGCGCTGCCGTTCAGCACGATGGTTTTCGACAGGCTTTCCGACAGTTGCGCGCAGCGCCGGCTGCTGCGCTCCACCAGCTTGACCTGCAAACGGTCTTCGATGGTGCTGGCCAGGCGGGCGCCGATGTTGCCGCCGCCGGCGATCATGATGCGGCGGTAGGGTTGGTCGAGCCGGCGCAGTTCGGCCATGACCGGCGTGATGTCGCGGGCGGCGGCAATGAAGAACACTTCATCGCCGTCGAGGATTTCGGTGTCCCCTTCCGGCTTGACGGATTGGCCCCGGCGGAAAATTGCGGCGACGCGGGTATCGGTTTTCGGCATGTGCTGGCGGATGTCGCGGATGCGGTTGCCAACCAGTGGCCCGCCCTGCACCACCTTGACGGCCACCAGTTGCACGCGGCCGTCGGCAAAATCCAGCACCTGCAGCGCACCGGGGTGTTCGAGCAGGCGCTCGATGGCGCGGGTGACCAGCTGCTCCGGTGCGATGGTGACATCGACCGGGATGTGGTCAGGGTGGAACAGCTCGTCGGCGCGCTGCACATAGGCCTGCGCGCGCACGCGGCAGATCTTGGTGGGGATGCGGAACAGCGAGTAGGCCACCTGGCAGGCGATCATGTTGGTTTCGTCGGAGGACGTCACCGCGATCAGCATGTCGGTGTCGTCGGCACCGGCCTTGCGCAGCGTGGTCGGGTGCGAGGCGGGGCCGGCGACGGTGCGGATGTCGAGGCGGCTTTGCAGCTCTTCGAGCCGTGCCTCGTCGGTGTCCACCACGGTGATATCGTTCTTTTCACTGGCGAGGTTGCCGGCGAGGGTGCCGCCGACCTGGCCGGCGCCCAGGATGAGGATTTTCATGGAACGGTGTCCGTCCTCGTTGCAGGGCCGCCATTGTAGCGCCGAACGCCCTGCCGGTGTCAGTGGCCGGTTTTGCGCAGGCGGGCGTAGTAGAAGCCGTCTCCGCCGGTGGTGGAGGGCAGGATCTGGCGGCCGTGCGTGCAGGCCACACCCCAGGCCGCTGCGATCGGCTCTTCGCACGCATCCGGCGTGGCCTGCAGGAAACGGGCGATTTGCAGGCTGTTTTCTTCCGGCAATATCGAGCAGGTGCTGTACAGCAGCACCCCGCCGTCGGCCAGCAATGACCAGGCACTGGCGAGCAGGGCCTGCTGTTCCTGCACCAGTCCCGCGATGCTGTCGCGCCGGCGCAGCAGCTTGATGTCCGGGTGGCGGCGGATGACGCCGGTGCCGGAACACGGGGCATCGAGCAGGATGGCGTCGAAGGACTCGCCTTCCCACCACTCGGCCGGGCAGCCGAGGTCGCCGGCGAGCAGCCCGGCCTGCAGTCCCAGCCGGGCCAGGTTGTCGCGCACGCGGGCCAGCCGCGCATCGTCGATGTCGAGCGCGGTCAGCTGCAGGGACGGTTCGATTTCCAGCCAGTGGCCGGTCTTGCCGCCGGGCGCGGCGCAGGCATCCAGCACGCGCAGGCCGGGTGCTGCCGGCAACAGCAGCGCGGCCAGCTGTGCCGATTCGTCCTGCACGCTGGCATCGCCGGCGGCAAACCCCGGCAGGGCGTCCACGCCGACCGGGGTGTCGAGCCACAGGCCGTCGGGTGCGTGCAGGCAGGGCTGCGCGGCAATGCCGGCGGCGGCGAGGCGCTGGCGGTAGTCCTCACGGCTGCCGTGGCGGCGGTTCACGCGCAACACCAGTGGCGGGTGGCTGTTGTTGGCGTCGAGGATGGCCCCGGCCTGTGCCGGCCAGTCGCGGCGGATCGCCTGCCACAGCCATTCCGGGTGGGCAATGCGGGCAGCCGGCGACAGCGCTTTTTCCAGCTCGGCCTGGCGGCGCTGGAACTGCCGCAGCACGGCATTCACCAGGCCCTTGGCCCAGCCCTTGTGCAGCTCGGTACAGGCCTGCACGGTTTCATTGATGGCGGCGTGTTCCGCCACGCGCATGTGGCGCAGCTGGCAGGCGCCGATCAGCAGCAGGGCCTGGATGTCCTGGTCACGCGCCTTCAGCGGCTTTTGCAGCAGCGGCTCGATCATCGCCAGCAGTTCGGGGTAATGGCGCATCACCTCGAAGCACAGTGCCTGCAGCCAGGCACGCTCGCGCTCCGGCAGCGCCAGAGCGTCCAGCCCGGTCGACAGCGAGCCGTGTTGCTGCAGCAGGTCGGCGATGAGGGTGGCGGCCAGGGCCCGCAGGTTCATGCCGGCGGCCCCCCGAGGGTGCGGCCGGCTGCAAACCGTGCGGCGTGGCCGTTGAGGATTTCACGGGCGCCGAGTACCCGCGCACCGGGCAATTGCAGGTGGGTGAGCACCAGCACGCCCTCGCCGCAGGCGACGCGGATGCCGTCGGCCGCGGCCTGCAGCACGCAGCCGGGAGCGCTGCCCCCGCCGCTGCCGGCGTGTGCCTGCCACAGCCGGAGGCGTTCGCCATCCAGCGTGGTCCAGCACGGGTTGGCATCGTTGAAGGCGCGGATGCGGCGGGCGAGTTCCGCCGCCGGCCGCGTCCAGTCGATGGCGGCTTCCTCGCGGGTAAGCTTGTGGGCGTAGGTGATGCCGTGGTCCGGCTGCGGTGTGGCGGTGAGTGTGCCGGCCTGCAGTGCGTGCAGGGTTTCGACCAGCGTGTCGGCCCCGAGGGCGGCCAGCCGTGCGCGCAGGCTGGCACCGGTGTCTGTGTTGCCGATCGCGCAGCGGGCGGTGCGCAGCATCGGCCCGGTGTCCAGGCCGGCATCCATCTGCATGGTGGTGATGCCGGTTTCCGCATCACCGGCTTCGATGGCGCGCTCGACGGGTGCCGCACCGCGCCAGCGTGGCAGCAGCGAGGCATGCACATTGATGCAGCCGTGGCGCGGGATGGCCAGCACCGGCGGCGGCAACAGCAGGCCGTAGGCCACCACCACCAGCACATCCGGCTGCAGGGCGGCCAGTGCCTGGACGTCGGTGTCGCTGCGGAAATTGGCGGGCTGGGCGACCGGCAGGCCGTGTTGCAGGGCCAGCTGCTTGACCGGGCTGGCCTGCAGCTGCTTGCCGCGCCCGGCCGGGCGATCGGGCTGGGTGTAGGCGGCCTGCACCGGGAAACCGGCATCCAGCAGGGCCTGCAGGCAGGTTGCGGCAAAGGCCGGGGTGCCGGCAAACACGATGCGCTCGAGCGGACGGGCCATGGCGTCTCCCGGATGGCTGGGTGGCTCAGGCCTGTTCCCGGTGGGCTTTTTCCAGCTTGTGGCGGATGCGCTGGCGCTTGAGCACGGACAGGTAATCGACGAACAGCTTGCCGTCCAGGTGGTCGCACTCGTGCTGGATGCACACGGCGAGCAGGCCATCGGCCTCGAAGTCCAGCGGCGTGCCGTCACGGTCGAGCGCCGTCACCCGGATGCGCTGCGGGCGGCAGACGGTCTCGAAGAAGCCGGGCACCGACAGGCAGCCTTCCTGGTATTCCTGCGGTACCGGGTCCAGCACCGTGAATTGCGGGTTGACCAGCACCAGTGGGCTGTTTTTTTCTTCCGACAGGTCGATCACCACCAGCCGTTTCTGGACATTGACCTGGGTGGCGGCCAGGCCGATGCCGGGGGCGGCGTACATGGTTTCCAGCATGTCGTCGGCCAGGCGGCGCAGTGCGTCGTCCACGGCGGTGACCGGCGCCGCCTTCTTGCGCAGCCGGGGGTCGGGGAACTCAAGGATTTCCAGCAATGCCATGGTGTTGCGGGGACTCCGGGGTGGAGGACTTTACCTGAAAGGCCATTTGGTTATTATACCCAAGAGTGGGCTGCCGACTTCAGGCGGCCAGCGGATATCGCCCATAACCTGCTGATATATGGTATCTTGACCCCAAGCACACCCCCCTTCGGCCAGCGGGTCGCACCGGTGTCGCTGCCGAATAATAAAAGGAATACGCGCATGAAAAAGATGCTTGTCGGCCTTGTCGGCCTCTGGCTGTGTTCGATGGCCGCCCTGGCCGATACCGTGGTGCTGAAGGATGGCCACCCGGATACCTATACCGTGCAGAAGGGCGACACCCTGTGGGACATTTCGGCGCGTTTCCTGCAGGATCCGTGGCTGTGGTCCGACATCTGGGATGTGAACCCCGAAATCGAAAACCCGCACCTGATTTACCCGGGTGATGTCATCCGCCTGGTGTGGAAGGACGGCCAGCCGCGCCTGACCCTGGCGCGTGGCGAGGGCAGCCGTACCGTGAAACTGGGTCCGCAGGTGCGGATCGAGCCCATCGATGCCGCCATCCCGGCCATCCCGTTCGACCAGATCAGTGCCTGGCTGCGCCGCAACCTGATCGTCACGGCGGCAAGCCTCGAGAAAGCCCCTTATGTGGTGGCCAGCGAGGATGCCCGCATCGTTGCCGGTGCCGGTGACAGGGCATTTGTCCGCGGTGACCTGCCGCAGGACCAGGGCCGCCTGTACGGCATTTACCGCCGCGGCGAAACACTGCGTGACCCGGAGACGAAAGAGCTGCTGGGGGTTGAGGCACGCGCCATCGGTGTCGGCTACCGCGAGGACAGCGAGAAGGACATCCATACCCTGGCGCTGAACGAAGCCCATGAGGAAGTCCGCGTCGGTGACCGGGTGTTCCAGTACCGCGCCGAGGACCTGACCCCCAAATTCATGCCCAGCCGCCCGGACGGCACGGTGGAAGGCAACATCATCGGTGCCGAGGGTGCAGTGAGCAGCATCGGCCGCTATACGATGGTGACGCTGGATCGCGGCGAGCGTAACGGCCTCAAGCCGGGCACCGTGCTCGCGATCTACAACCGCGGCGCCAAGATCAAGGACATCGTCAGCAAGGAAACCGTCAAGCTGCCGGATGAACGTGCCGGCCTGCTGATGGTGGTGCGCAGCTTCGAGAAAGCCAGCTACGGCATCATCCTGGTGGCCAACCGCCCGATGAGCGTGGGCGATATCGTCAAGAACCCGTAATGACCAACGGGCTGGCCAGGATGGCCGGCCCACAGGGTGCAAGGAGGCATTCACCCGATGGTGAACGAGACCTTTTCAGGGCTGGCCGCATGGCTGGCCCTGAATCGTTTGGGGAGCAGTTTTTTCCGTAGCCTGCGCGATGCCGGCCAGTCACCGCAGGCGTTGTTCGCGGCTGATGCGGCTGCCCTGCAGGCGCTGGGGTTTTCGGCAGTCGCCTGCCGCCGCTTCGATGCCCTGCGCGAGCCGGGCGGGACTTTGCGCCAGCAGCTGGCGCAGGACCTGGACTGGCTGGCGCGGCAGGATGCGGTGCAGGCCATCAGCTGGGACATGCCAGCCTACCCGCCCCTGCTGCGGCAGATTCCCGATCCGCCACCGGTGCTGTTCGTGCGTGGCGATGCGGCCTGCCTGCAGCGTCCGCAGCTCGCCTTGGTCGGCAGTCGGCAGGCCACCCGCGCGGGGCTGGAGGATGCCTTCCGTTTTGCGCAGGAACTCGCGGCACATGGCCTTGGCGTGACCAGTGGCCTGGCACGCGGCATCGATGCGGCAGCCCACCGCGGTGCACTGGCCGCCGGCGGCATCACCCTCGCCGTGATGGCCACCGGGCCGGATCGCACCTACCCGGCCGGGCACGCGGCGCTGGCGCAGGCCATCGTCGACGGCGGCGGGGCGCTGCTCACCGAATTCCCGCCGGGCACCGAGCCGCGCGGCGGCCACTTCCCGCGCCGCAACCGCCTGATCTCCGGCCTGTCGATGGGTGTGCTGGTGGTGGAAGCCGCCCTGCCCAGCGGCACCCTGGTGACGGCGCGCCTGGCACTGGAGCAGGGACGCGAAGTCTTCGCTATCCCGGGTTCCATCCACCAGCCGCAGAGCCGTGGTTGCCACCGCCTGATCCGCGACGGCGCCGCACTGGTGGAAACGGTGGGTGACATCCTGGCCGAACTCGGCGGTTTCCGGCCACAGGCTGCCGCAGCGGTGCCAGCCACGGCCAGTCCCGTGCTGGAGGCGCCGCTGCAGCGCCTGCTGGCCTGCATCGGCTACCACCCGACGCCGGTCGATGTGATCGTGGCGCGCAGCGGGTGTGATCCCGGCACCGTACTGGCACAGCTCACCGAGCTCGAACTGTGCGGTCTGGTGGCGCCGGAAGCGGGAGGATTCAGCCGAATTCCCCAGCCTGCCGCGGGTTGAACGCCCCCGGGGGCTGGCTTAGCATGGCGCTCCCGTTCACCGTTGCAGGAACCGCCATGAGCCAGCCCTTTGTTGCCATCCTGATGGGATCCGATTCCGACCTGCCGGTCATGCAGGCCTGCGGTGAGGTGCTGACGCAATTCGGCATCCGCTGGGAAATGAAAGTCTCCTCGGCACACCGCACGCCCGATGCCACCCGTGCCTATGTCGCGGATGCCGAAAAGCGCGGCTGCGCGGTGTTCGTCTGCGCGGCCGGCATGGCGGCGCACCTGGCGGGCGCCGTGGCTGCGCACACGCAGCGCCCGGTGATCGGCGTGCCGATCGAATCCAGCCTCGATGGCCTCGATGCCCTGCTGTCCACCGTGCAGATGCCGGCGGGCATCCCGGTGGCCACGGTGGCGATCGGCAAGGCTGGCGCCAAGAATGCCGCTTACCTCGCCGCACAGATCATCGGCGTGGCCGATGCCGCGGTGTACCGCAAGGTGCAGGACGAGCGCGCGGCACAGACGCGCGCCGTGCTGGAGAAAGACGCTGCACTGCAGGCGAAGCTGAACGGCTGATGCCGGCGGGGTGGCCGGTCCGTGCTGGATGGCCATCCCGCTGCGCCCCGCCCCTGCCATGAGCACGACCACCCTTGCCGATGCCGTACGCTGCCTGCGCGCCGGCGGCATCCTCGCCTACCCTACCGAGGCGGTCTGGGGCCTGGGCTGTGATCCGGGCAATGCCGCGGCCGTGGCCCGCCTGCTGGCGCTGAAGCAGCGCGCACCCGACAAGGGCCTGATCCTCATTGCCGGCAGCCTGGCCCAGGTGCAGCCCTGGCTGGCCGGCCTCAGCGAGGCCCAGCGCGCAACCCTGTGTGCCAGTTGGCCCGGTCCGGTCACCTGGCGGGTGCCCGATGCGGCCGGCATCGCCCCGGACTGGGTTCGCGGCGCACAGGCCGGTGTCGCCCTGCGGGTCAGCGCCCACCCGCTGGTGCAAGCCCTGTGTGCAGCGTTCGGCGGCCCGCTGGTATCGACCTCCGCCAACCCGGCAGGGCAGCCGGCGGCCCGCACACAGGCCGAGGTCGAGGCCTATTTCGGCGACCGCGTGCAGGTCTTGCCGGGCGATACCGGCGGGCGCCGGCAACCCAGCGAAATCCGTGACCTCTTGACTGGAGCAATCCTGCGCCATGGCTGACATCCCCGATACGCACGCTGTAAGTGAGTACTTGCTTTCTCTGCAAGACTCTATATGCAATGGCCTTGCGGCCGAAGACGGGCAGGCCCGGTTCACCGAGGATGCCTGGCAGCGCGAGCCGGGCGGCCACCTGGGTGGCGGCGGCCGTACCCGCGTCATCAGCCGTGGCGCCGTGTTTGAAAAAGGCGGCGTCAATTTCTCGCACGTGACGGGCAGCGCCCTGCCCGCCTCGGCCACCGCGCACCGCCCCGAACTGGCCGGGCGGGCCTTCGAGGCGATGGGCGTGTCGCTGGTCATTCACCCGCACAACCCGTATGTGCCGACCTCGCATGCCAATGTGCGGTTCTTCATTGCCGAAAAACCCGGCGAGGCCCCGGTGTGGTGGTTTGGCGGCGGCTACGACCTCACGCCGTATTACGCCTGCGAGGAGGATTGCGTGCACTGGCACCGCACGGCGCAGGCCGCCTGTGCCCCGTTCGGGGATGACACCTACCCGCGCTACAAGCGCTGGTGTGACGACTACTTCTTCCTGAAGCACCGGCAGGAAGCGCGCGGCATCGGCGGCCTGTTCTTCGACGACCTCAACGAAGGCGGTTTTGCACGCTGCTTTGCCTTCCTGCGTGCGGTCGGTGACAGCTACCTCGCGGCCTACCGGCCCATCGTCGCGCGCCGCAAGGGCATGCCGTACGGTACGCGTGAACGCGATTTCCAGCTGCACCGGCGCGGCCGCTATGTCGAATTCAACCTGGTGTATGACCGCGGTACCCTGTTCGGCCTGCAGACCGGCGGCCGCACCGAATCGATCCTGATGTCGCTACCGCCGGAAGTACGCTGGGACTACGGCTGGCAGCCGCAGTCGGGCAGCCCGGAAGCGGCACTCACCGAGCATTTCCTGCCGCCGCGCGACTGGGTGTGATACCGCCACAGCCCGACCATCGCGCTTGCCACGGCATGCAGCGGTCACGCACCCTGCCGTTCATTGCCAGCCCGGTCAGGGCGGGAGGCCCGCATGCACGATGACAGCCCCGTCCTGCGTTCGCTGGAACGGATCGCCGAGCGCGGCACCGACATCACGCCGCAGGTCTATGCACGCTTCTTTGCGCGTTGCCCGGCGGCTGCCGCACTGTTCGGCGACGAGGCCTCCGGCAGCGTACACGGCAAGATGCTGAACGAGCTGGTCCAGACCGTGCTCGACCTCGGCGCCGGCAAACCCTATGTCCACACCCTGCTCGAAACCGGGTTCAACGACCACGACAACTGGGGTGTCACCGCGCCGATGTACCGCGATTTCTTCGACGCCCTGCTGGACACGCTGGCCGAGGTCCTGCAGCCCGACTGGGATGCGGCCACCGCCGCCGCCTGGCAGGCCGCGCTGGCCGCGATACTGGCACAGCTGGACGGCCGCAGCCCCCCGGCGCGCTGATTCAGGCGGGGCGCCGGTCCAGCCACTGCCCCAGCGGTATGGTGAGTTTCTGCAGCAGCCAGCCCAGCGCGATGAACAGCAGCAGGTACAGCAGCGTGGCCAGCCAGGCCGGCAGTTGCGCGTAGAACAGGTCGTAGCGCGCCATCAATGGCCAGTGCAGCAGGTAGGTTTCGTAGGAATACACGCCGAACAGGTACAGCAGGCGGCAGTCGAGGGCCTTCAGCGCAAACGCCGCGACCAGCAATGCCATCGCCAGCAGGCTGCTGGCCTGGCCGATGAAAAAGCCGTCGTGGAAACCGCCGGCCTGCAGTGCCGCCGCCAGCCGCGGCCAGTCGGCGGCGGTGTTGTGGCTGGCCATGAAACCCGCTGCCAGCAGCAACAGCAGCGTGAGCGCGATGCCGGCCGGTCGCGTGCGCAGCGCAGCGAGGCGGGCGTCGAGCAGCGCACCGTGCCTGGCCAGCAGCCAGGCCGCGAGGATGCCCAGTGAGAACGCATGGGTGTGCAGCCGGTGCAGCCAGTTCGCCTGCAACTGCAGCGGATCGGTGAGGGCAAAGGCATTGGCCAGCACGGCCAGCAGTAGGGCCGTCAGCCACGGCCACCGCGCCGAAAACAGCAGCGGGAACAGCGCGTAGAACGCCAGCATCCAGCTGATGTACCAGAACGGCGAGTTGATATCTTCCCAGGCGCTGGCGCGCGGGAACCAGCCGAGGAAGGATTGCAGCAGGTAGCCGGGCGGGTAATGGCGCCCGAGGACGAGGGCATCCAGCGCAAACAGCGCGGCCAGCACCAGCCAGAACGGGATGAATACCTTGACCAGGCGACGGCGGTAGAACTCCGCAGCACCCAGTGGTTTCTTCAGCATGCCCAGTGTCAGCCCGAAGCCCGACATGAACAGGAACAGGTCGACGCCGATGCCGGCAGCGATCGACAGGGGGTACAGGAAGCGGTTGTCGTCCACCAGCATGTAGGCGATGTGTGCAAACACGATGGCCAGGATGCCGAGCCCTTTCAGCTCCTGCGTGACCGCGGGCGGCAATGCCCCGCCTTGCCGGCGGCGGCGCAGGGAGAGCAGCAGTGCGGCGGCGAACACCAGCAGGAACAGGCTGCTGGATTGCGACGCATGGGTGAGGCTGATCGGCATGGGCGGCGTGCTCGCGCGGGTGGTGGCAGGGGGGCCGTGCACGGGCCGCGGCGTCCTGCACTGTCGTACAATAAACGCCCCGCGAGGAGATCGCCATGCCAACCTACGATTACCGCTGTGCTGCCAACGGGGCCGTGATCGAAGTGCATCACCGCCTCAGTGAAACCGTGCGTACCTGGGGCGAGTTGTGTGCCCTCAGCGGCCACGCAACCGGCAATACCCCGCCGGACGCCCCGGTGGAAAAACTGGCCACCGGTGGCCAGGTGGTGCGCCCCGGCAGCCTGAAAAACCCCGAGCCGCCCTGCGGCGGCGGGGGATGCGGTGCCGGCCGGTGCGGATGGGCCGGATGAGCACCGAACGCGACCGCTATGCGGTGGTGGGCCATCCGGTGGCCCATTCGAAATCACCGCGCATCCACCGCCAGTTTGCCGAACAGACCGGCGAGCCGGTGGAATACCGCGCCATCGACATCCCTCCCGGTGAATTCGCGGCGCGCGTGCAGGCCTTTTTCGCAGCCGGCGGCAAGGGGCTCAATGTCACGCTGCCCTACAAGGAAGAGGCCTACCGGCTGGCCGAGCGCCTCACGCGCCGCGCCCGGCAGGCCGGTGCGGTGAACACCCTCGCCCTGCAGGGCGATGGCAGCCTGCTGGGCGACAACACCGACGGTGCCGGCCTGGTGCAGGACCTGCAGCACAACCTGCACTGGGACATCCGTGGCCTGCGCGTGCTGCTGCTGGGCGCCGGCGGTGCGGTACGCGGCGTGATCGGGCCGCTGCTGGAGCAGCAGCCCGCGGTTCTGGTGATTGCCAACCGCACGCCGGAAAAGGCCGTGCAGCTGGCCACGGCCTTCGGCAGTGGCGTGCGTGGCTGCGGCTACGCGGCGCTCGCCGGTGAAGCATTCGACCTCGTGATCAACGGCACCTCGGCCAGCCTGGCGGGCGAGCTGCCGCCGTTGCCGGCCGGCCTGCTGGCGGCCGGGGCCTGCTGCTACGACATGATGTACGGCCCTGAACCGACGGTTTTCCTGCGCTGGGCACAGGACCACGGTGCGGCCACGGCCGATGGCCTGGGCATGCTGGTGGAGCAGGCGGCGGAAGCGTTCTTCCTGTGGCGCCGGGTGCGGCCGCAGACCGGCCCGGTGCTGCAGGCCCTGCGGCAGGGCTGAGGCTTCAGGACGGCTGGAACACGCAGAAGCGGTTTTTCTCCGCCTTGGCGCGGTACATGCTCTGGTCGGCGCGTTTCAGCAGGGTCTCCATGTCGCGGCCGTGGTCGGGCGCAAACACCACGCCCACGCTGCCGCTGACCTTGACCAGGTGGTCGCCGGCCCGTACCGGTTCGGCGATGCGGGCCAGCAGGTTTGCCAGCACCGGCGTGATGTCCTGCTCGGGCGAGTCGAGCAGGAACAGGATGGCGAACTCATCACCGCCCAGGCGGGCCACGCTGTCGTGGCGGCGCACCGAATGCAGCAGCCGCTGGCTGATGATCTTCAGCACCTCGTCACCGGCATGGTGGCCGTAGCGGTCGTTGATCGGCTTGAACGCATCGAGGTCCAGGAAGGCCACGGCGAGCCGGCGGTTGCCGTCCAGGCAGGCCAGCGCGGATTCCAGCCGGCGGTAGAATTCGCTGCGGTTGGGCAGCTCGGTTAGCACGTCGTGCGCCGCCTGGTGGGCAAAGCGGCCGCGTTCACGCGACAGCTGGCGGCGCAGGCTCTCGTTCACCACATCGTAGATCAGGAAGCAGGCCACGACCGTGGCGGCCATCAGGATCCACACGCCGAGCCGGATGGTGGCGGCAGCCTCCGGCGCCAGGATCTGCGGGAACACCATGCCGCGCAGGGTGGCGTGGTAGAACAGGCCTTCGGCGACGGCCACCACCAGCAGCCACAGCAGGCCGGCATGGCGGCCGGCCATCAGGAACACCAGCACCGGGATCGTCACCAGGATCTGCAGGTTGGGCGATTCGAAACCGCCGGTAATGGCTGCGGCAATCACGATGGTGAGGAACATGCAGCTGGCGAATGCATGCCCGGTCAGCAGGATGGATCCGGTGCGGTGGAACAGCAGCAGGCACAGCAGGTAGCTGGCCAGCGTCACGGTGCTGAAGCCGACGGCCAGCATGGCGTTGAAGCCGGTATTGCTCGGCGCGTACAGCGCCAGCGCAATGATGCCGACGGACAGGCAGGCGTTGTACAGCAGCAGGGCGACCAGGATGCGCGCACGGCCCAGCGATGCCGCGTGCTCCACCGAATAGCCCGGCGGCAGGAAGCGGTCGACGGCACGGTTGAACGCCGACTTGGCCCACAGCCAGCGGGCCATCAGGTGGGCGCCCCGTCGTCGCAGTGGCGATCCTTCAGGGCCACGTAGTTGGCACTGCTGTAGGTGAAGAATTCGCGCTCACGTGCGCTGATGGCGCGCACCGGCCTGGCCGGCGAGCCCATGTAGACGAAGCCCCCGGGCAGGTGCTTGCCGGGTGGCACCAGGCTGTTGGCGCCAATCACCACCTCGTCGCCGACCACGGCGCCGTCCATCACGATGGCCCCCATGCCGACCAGCACCCGGTGGCCGATGGTGCAGCCGTGCAGGATGACCCGGTGGCCGACGGTGCAGTCATCGCCGACCTGCAGGGGCCAGCCGTCCGGCGTGAAGGGGCCGGCGTGGGTGATGTGCAGCACGCTGCCGTCCTGGATGCTGGTGCGCGCCCCGATGCGGATGCGGTGCATGTCGCCGCGGATCGCCGCCATCGGCCACACCGAGCTGTCGTCGCCCAGCACGACATCGCCCAGCACCAGCGCCGTCGGGTCGACAAAGACGCGCTGGCCCAGCTGCGGGCTGAGGTTCTGGTAGGGACGGATGGCCATGGCGGTTCCTGCGGGAATCAGGCCCGCACAGTGTATCATCGGCAGCCATTCCCACCGGCCGGCGAGGTATCCCCCATGCGGCGCTTCATCGCCGGGGCCAAGTGCCCCCGCTGCGGCGAAACCGACAAGCTGTTCCTCGATGAAACGGCCACCGGCAAGCGCCGGGAGTGCGTGGCCTGCGGTTTCCAGGACGCGCTGGAAAACCTGGCCCCGCCGCCGATCCCGACACGGGTGGAGCCGCAGCGGCCGGCCGACGAACCCGCGCAGCCGGTGCGGCTGGTCGATCCGGACCGCGCCCGCTGACCCGGCCGGCGACGCCGTCGCGGGCCTTGTCCGGGCCAAATACGCCCCGTTGGCGGTCCGGGACCCCGCGAAGATTGTCGTTTGGCAGTGGAATAGCCACAAGCCAGCCGTTATAATCTGCGCCGTTTTGTCGCACCCAGCGTGCGCGGACACCGGGGAAGCAGGGGATCGGGCGAGGCAGCCCCCAGAGGCAGCCAGCACTGCTCCATCAATGGAATGACGCACAAAAACCCGCGGGTTCCGCCTGGAATTCGCCGGTAACGGCGTTGTTTTTGTTGCCTCGCATCACCAACAGACACTGGAGAAACGGGAATCATGCGTTCAAGAGTGATACGGCTGGCCGCCCTCGCACTGGCCCCGCTGATGCTGCTGGCGGGTGTCGCCATGGCGGCCGAGCCAGCGGCCCCTTCGGCCCCGTTCTGGCTGAACATGCCCGAGGGCGTGACGGCCGTGAGCCGCGACGTGTATGCCCTGCACATGCAGATCGTGGCCATTTGCCTGGTGATCGGCCTGATCGTCTTCGGCGTGATGCTGTATGCCATCATCGCCCACCGCAAGTCCCTGGGCGTGAAGCCGGCGACCTGGCATGAAAGCACCAAGGTCGAAATCCTCTGGACCGTGGTGCCCTTCCTGATCCTGATCTACATGGCGTTCCCCGCCACCAAGACCCTGATTGCCCACTACGACGACAAGGAGCCGGACCTGGATGTACTGGTTACCGGCTACCAGTGGAAGTGGAAGTACGAATACCAGACCGATGACGGCGAAAAGGTCAGCTTCTTCAGCAACCTGCGCACCCCGCGCGACGAAATCAACAACGAATCCCCGAAGGGCGAACACTACCTGCTGGAAGTGGACGAGCCGCTGGTGCTGCCGGTCGGCAAGAAAGTCCGTTTCCTGGTGACCGCCAACGATGTCATCCACTCCTGGTGGGTGCCGGCCATCGCGGTCAAGAAGGATGCCATCCCCGGTTTCGTGAATGAGGCCTGGACCCGCATCGAGCAGGAAGGCACCTACCGCGGCCAGTGCGCCGAGCTGTGCGGCAAGGACCACGGCTTCATGCCGATCGTCGTCAATGCCGTCAGTGAAGACGAGTTCAATGCCTGGTATGCGCAGAAGCAGCAGGCCGCCGCCGAGATCAAGGCCCTGATGGACCAGCAACTGCCGCTGGAAGACCTGATGGCCCGCGGCGGGAAGATCTATGCCAGCAGCTGTGCGATGTGCCACGGCGGTGCCGGTGAAGGCACGGCGATCGCCCCGGCAATCAAAGGCAGCAAGGTGGCCACCGGCGCGGTTGCCGGCCACATGGCCATCGTGGTGAACGGCAAGCCGGGCACGGCCATGGCGGCCTTTGGCAGCCAGTTCAATGAGCTGGACATTGCCGCCGTGATCACCTACCAGCGCAACAGCTGGGGCAACAACATGGGCGACATGCTGCAGCCGATTGATGTGGCCAACTTCAAGAAAGGCCAGTAACAGACTAGGTTCTCAGGAGAAAGAAGATGGGTGAGCATCACGGTCCTGCCAAGGGACTCAGCCGCTGGCTGTTTACCACCAACCACAAGGACATCGGTACGCTGTACCTCTGGTTCAGCTTTGCCATGTTCATCCTGGGCGGTACATTCGCCATGATCATCCGTGCCGAGTTGTTCCAGCCCGGCATGCAACTGCTCGACCCCAACTTCTTCAACCAGATGACCACCATGCACGGCCTCGTGATGGTGTTCGGCGCGATCATGCCGGCCTTCGTCGGCCTCGCGAACTGGATGATCCCGATGATGATCGGCGCGCCGGACATGGCCCTGCCGCGCATGAACAACTGGAGCTTCTGGATCCTGCCGGTGGCCTTCCTGGTCCTGGCCTCGACCCTGTTCATGGAAGGCGGCGCACCGAACTTCGGCTGGACGTTCTACGCCCCGCTGTCGACCACCTATGCCCCGCCGTCGGTGAACTTCTTCATCTTCGCGGTGCACATCATGGGCGCTTCGTCGATCATGGGCGCGATCAACATCATCGCCACGGTCGTCAACCTGCGCGCACCCGGCATGACCTACATGAAGATGCCGCTGTTCGTCTGGACCTGGCTGATTACCGCCTTCCTGCTGGTGGCCGTGATGCCGGTACTGGCCGGCTGTGTGACCATGATGCTGATGGACATCAACTTCGGCACCAGCTTCTTCAGTGCTGCCGGTGGCGGTGACCCGGTACTGTTCCAGCACGTGTTCTGGTTCTTCGGCCACCCCGAGGTCTACATCATCATCCTGCCGGCCTTCGGCGTGATCTCGGAAGTGATCCCGGCCTTCTCGCGCAAGCCGCTGTTCGGCTATTCCTCGATGGTCTACGCCACCGCGTCGATTGCCTTCCTGTCGTTCGTCGTGTGGGCGCACCACATGTTCACCGTCGGCATGCCGATTGCCGGTGAGATGTACTTCATGTACGCCACCATGCTGATTGCCGTACCGACCGGCGTGAAGGTGTTCAACTGGGTGACCACCATGTTCAAGGGTGCCATCACCTTTGAAACCCCGATGCTGTTCGCCATCGCCTTCGTGATCCTGTTCACCATCGGCGGCTTCACCGGCCTGATGCTCTCGCTGGCGCCGGTGGACTTCCAGTACCACGACAGCTACTTCGTGGTGGCGCACTTCCACTACGTGATGGTGGCCGGTGCCATCTTCGGCATGTCGGCCGGCGTGTACTACTGGTTGCCGAAATGGTCGGGCAGGATGTACAGCGAAGCCCTGGGCAAGACCCATTTCTGGGTCAGCTTCATCGGCTTCAACGTGGCGTTCTTCCCGCAGCATTTTGCCGGGCTGGCCGGCATGCCGCGCCGCATCCCCGATTACGCGCTGCAGTTTGCGGACCTGAACATGGTGTCGAGCGTCGGTGCCTTTGTGTACGGCTTCTCGCAGATCCTGTTCCTGTTCGTCGTCATCCAGACCATCCGCAACGGCAAGCCCGTCAGCGAGGCCAAGGTCTGGGAAGGCGCCCAGGGGCTGGAGTGGACGCTGCCGACGCCGGCGCCGTACCACACCTTTACGACCCCGCCGGTCATCAAGTAAGGCACGCATATGGGCGCGGCCGACGGCAAGCGTTCGGTTTTCGGCACCACCTGGAAAGTAGCCCTGGTGGTGCCGGTGATGTTTGCCTTCGTGTTCGTGGTCATGGTGCCGCTGTACAACCTGCTGTGCGAAGTCACCGGGTTGAACGGCAAGACGCAGGGCCAGTACACCGCCGAGGCGGCCGGCCTGGTGGATGAAAGCCGGACGGTGATGGTGCGCTTGGTGGCCACCAACAACGAAGGCATGAGCTGGGAGTTCCACCCCGAGGTGGGCGTGTTGCGGGTACATCCCGGCGCAGAAAACGCCACGGTGTTCATTGCCCGCAACCCGACCGGCCTGCCGATGACGGCACAGGCCGTTCCCAGCATCGTGCCCTCGTCGGCGGCAGCGTATTTTCACAAGACCGAGTGCTTCTGCTTCAACCAGCAGGATCTCGCGGCCGGTGAGGCGGTGGACATGCCGCTGCGTTTTATCGTGGACAGGGATTTGCCGGCGGCGATCCGGACGATCACCCTGTCCTACACACTGTTTGACATAACGCCGAAACCGGCGGGCCAGGGGCCTACGGTCGCGGCATTGGACTGAACGAACTAGGACGAGCGGAGACAAACGCCATGGCAAGCAACCCAGGACACGCCAGCTACTACGTGCCCGAATCCACCCGCTTCCCCTTCTTTGCCTCGATGGGGCTGGGGCTGATCGTGATTGGCGCAGCCAACCTGCTCAATCACCTGAAAGCAGGGACTGACACCACGACATCCACCTGGGTCCTGCTGGCGGGCCTCGCGCTGCTCATCACCATCCTCTGGAACTGGTTTGGCGCAGCCATCCGCGAAAACCTGCAGGGCCTCAACAGCGCCCAGCTGAAGCGCTCCTATGTGCTTGGCATGCAGTGGTTCATCTTCTCGGAAGTGATGTTCTTTGCCGCCTTCTTCGGCGCCCTGTTCTATGTGCGCCAGTTCGTCGGTCCCTGGCTGGCCGGTGAAGGCGATCACGGCGATTTCACCAACCCGCTGCTGTGGGCCGGGTTTGTTGCCGACTGGGGTTCCACCACGCCGACGCCGCAGCAGGCGTTGCTCGCTGCCGGCGGCCAGCAGGCCATGGCGATGAACGGCACCTTCAATGCGGCCATCGTGGACATGAGCTGGAAGGGCATTCCCCTGTGGAACACCATCCTGCTGCTGTCCTCCAGCGTGACCGTGCATTTTGCCCACCACGCCCTGAAGGCCGGCAACAAGAAGAGCTTCCACAGCTGGCTGGCGATTACCCTGCTGCTGGGTTTTGCGTTCGTGTACATGCAGGGCGTGGAATACCACCATGCCTACACCGAAATGGGCCTGACGCTGGAGTCCGGCATCTACGGCACCACGTTCTACATGCTGACCGGCTTCCACGGTTTCCACGTCTGCATGGGGGCCCTGATGCTGACGGTCATGTTCCTGCGCTCCGTGCTGGCAGGCCATTTCACCCCGGATGACCATTTCGGTTTCGAGGCGGCCAGCTGGTACTGGCACTTCGTGGATGTGGTGTGGATCGGCCTGTTCCTGTTCGTGTACATCCTGTAAGCACCAGGCAGTCATGAAAAAGGCGGCCCATGGGCCGCCTTTTTTGTTGCCGGTGGCATGTCAGTCGGTGGCGGGGGCAGCTTCCGGCTGTGCGGGGGCCGGTACGGCAGCGGGCGCCGCAGCCGGCACGGCAGCCGGGCGCGCCCAAGGTGCGCGTGAGCGCAGCTGGCCGGTCAGGGTGCCGTAGGCGATCACGGCGATCAGCAGCACGGCCAGGCCGGCGCGGATGCCCAGTGACCACAGGGTGCGGCGGCGCCCCGGGGCGCCCTGGTCCTTGAACAGGAACACGCCGCCGGACAGCAGGGCCATCACCAGCAGCACGAACAACACCACGATGGCCGGCTTGATCCACACGATGATTTCCCCCACAAAACGCGCAGTATAACGCAGGGCGGACAGCCCCCAGCGCGGGGAGGGGGGGGGGGGGGCGGGGGGGGGGGCGGGGGGGG
>LAHR01002206.1_pt1 | contig 29011 bp, 38 predicted proteins | sample 329641 | NCBI WGS metagenome assembly LAHR01 (sample SAMN03275701, study PRJNA271635) | activated sludge metagenome | isolation source: Sample C-3 Sludge from acetogenic chamber (third chamber) of Anaerobic...
CGGCGGCAAGCGGCTGCGCCCGGCGCTGGTGGTGCTGTCCGCCGAAGCCTTCGGCTACAGGGGAAAATACCATCACGATCTCGCGGCGGTGGTGGAGTTCATCCACACCGCCACGCTGCTGCACGACGACGTGGTCGACGAATCCGCGCTGCGCCGCGGCCGCGACACCGCCAACGCGCTGTTCGGCAACGCCGCCAGCGTGCTGGTCGGCGACTTCCTCTATTCGCGCGCCTTCCAGATGATGATGGGCGCCAACAGTCTGCGCGTGATGGAGGTGATGGCCGATGCCACCAACCGCATTGCCGAGGGCGAGGTGCTGCAACTGGTGCGGGCCGGCCAGCCGGACACCAGCGAGGCCCAGTACCTCGAGGTCATCGAGCGCAAGACCGCCGTGCTGTTCGAGGCCGCCACCCGCGGCGGCGCCATCCTCGCCGATGCCAGCCCGCTGCAGGAACAGGCATTGGCCGATTTCGGGCTGGCCCTGGGGCTGGCCTTCCAGCTGGTCGACGATGTGCTCGACTACAGCGGCGATGCCAGCGTCATGGGCAAGAATGCCGGTGATGACCTCGCCGAGGGCAAGATGACCCTGCCCCTCATCCACACCCTGCAACACTGCCCGCCCGCCGAACGCCGGCTGATCGAAACCGCCATCCGGGAGCGCTGCCCGGACGACAGCGCGGCAATCCTGGCCGCCGTACGGGCCCATGGCGGCATCGACTACACCCGCCGCCAGGCGGCAGCGGCCAGCCAGCGCGCCCTGCAGGCCCTGCAGGCCCTGCCCCCCAACCCGCAGCGGGACGCCATGCAACGGCTGGCCGATATTGCCCTGCACCGCGATCACTAGCCCTCCCTTATAACCAGAACCTTGCGCAGCGGCACCGCCCCAGCCGCCACGGAATAAGCCAAGCTTTTGAAAGCCAAGCCTTTATTGGCGCCTTCCGGCGGCATCGCATACACTTGGCATGGGCTATTGCGCCCTTCCTGTCCCAAGGCATTTTTATGACGGATGTCACAACCCGGAACGAGCCGAAGCCGGTCAGCGTGCAGGCCCGCCAGCGCGCGTTCCGCGACATCCTGCAGCGTGCCGACCAAACCCTGCTGCAGCACCTGCACGCCATGCTGGAAAAGGCCGACGAACTGTTCTTCGACCTGTCCAACCGCGCCACCAGCAACACCGAGCAGAACTGCTACTTCGAGGCCATGCGCGAAATCCGCGAAAAATCCGCGGATGCCGTCGCCGGCTTCCGTGCGGCCCGGCAACAGCTCCTGCAACGGGCCGAATCCGCCGCCACCCCCGACAAACCCGCCGAGGGCACCGGCAGCCGCACGCTGGAGCTGCTCCAGCCGGAAGAACTGGAACAGAACGTGGCCATCGCCGGCATGGTCTCCAAGGCCCGTGCCGGCAATGCCCAGCGGCTGCCCCTGCTGGGCTACCGCCTCGGCTGGCTGCTGCACACCCCGCTGGACGAACGCAGCAACCCGCTGGACCCGCAGCAGGTCTGCCACGCCTTCACGCAGGCCTGCCAGCCCTTGCGCCTGCACATCAAGGCCCGCCTGGTCCTGCTGAAGCAGTTCGACCAGCAGGTATTGCAGGCCCTGCCGGACATCCTCACGCAGGTGGAACACGACCTGCAGCAGCTCGGCTATGTCCCCGAAGCCCCGCCCCCGGGACAGCCGGATGCCGCGGCCCTCCGCGCACGGCGCCGTGCCGGGCAACACGATTTCAATGCCCTGTCGGAATTGCTGGGCGGCCTGCGCGCCCTCGGCATCAGCATTCCCTCGGCACCGCGCATCAGCCAGGTCAACGACGGCCCGGCACTGGCGGCCAGCGAACTGATGGCCGGCATCACGCGCCTGCAAAGCCTGTACACGCACAAGCCGCAGGGCGGGGCACGCGAAATCCGCGCCGTCATCCAGCAGCTGCTGGCCGAACGCCAGCGCAATGGCCAGCCCTCGTCGCTGGCCCCCATGGACGAGGATGTCATCAACCTGGTGGCGCTGTTCTTTGATTTCGTGCTCGACGACGACGCACTGCCCACCTGCATCAAGCTGCTGATCAGCCGCCTGCAACTGCAAGTACTGAAAGCCGCCCTGCGTGACCCGGGTTTCTTCAGTGACGCCGACCACCCCGCCCGCGCCTTCATCGAATGCGTGGCCAGCGCCGGCATGGGCTGCAGCGACAGCGACCCGCACGATGCGCTGTTCCAGGCCTTGCAGGCCTCGGTACAGGCCATCCTCGACGACCCACAGGGCTCCGACCAGGTCTTCAGCCGCCAGGCCGACCGCATCAGCGACATCGTGGCGCACGAACAGCGCAAGTCCGCCCTGATCGAAAAGCGCACCAGCGAATCCGCCCAGGGGCAGGCGCGTGCCCGCCATGCCCGCAGCCTGGTGCAGGGCAGCCTGTACCAGATGCTGCGCGACCGCTACCTGCCCGACGCCGTGTTCAGCTTCCTGGTGACGACCTGGCGCGATGTGATGTTCCAGGTCTACCTGAAGTTCGGCCAGCAGAGCCCGGAATGGGAAGAATCCATGGCCGTGGTCAGCGACCTGATCCGCGCCAGCGCCGAAGGCCGCCGGCCGGCCGACGGCAGCCAGCTGCCGGCATTGGCCGGCTCCCTGCTGCCGCGCATCACCCGCCTGAGCGACAAGGCCGCCACCCCCACGGCCATCACGGCAGTGACCTTCCGCAACCTGGAAGCCGTCTGCCGGCAATGGCTGTCTGGCGACGCAGCCCGCATCCCGCTGGCCCCGATGACCCCGCTACATGCCGAGGCCCTGGGCCAGAGCCTGGCCAACGCGATGGGCAGCTGGGACGAGGAAATTGCCCAGCAGCGCGAGGAGCGGAAATACGCCTCCCTCAGTTTCGATGCCCTGCGGCAGGCCGACCAGCTGGAGCCCGGTGCCTGGCTGTTCCGCCAGAACCCGTTGCAGCCGGAGCAGGGCCAGCGCTGCAAGCTGGCGGCCAAGATCGCCGAAACCGACTCCTGCATCTTCGTCGACGCCAACGGTTTCCGCCTGTTCGAGATGCCGCGCCGGTCGGTGGCCTATGAACTGCAACGCGGCCGCCTGCGCATCCTGGACGACGGCCCGCTGTTCGAACGCGCCTTCGGGACCATCACCCAGAACATCCAGGACCTCACCGGCGAGATCACGTCCGGCCACTGACGCGGTTGCCGCTGCCTGCCAGCGCTTCCTATAATCGGTGCCGCAGCCAACCACCCATAACCACAAGCAACGGCTGCCCAGCCCGCGAGCAGCCCACAGGCCTGACCTTCCCATGACCGCCACCACTCCCGATGCCTGCCCGCACAGCCGCCTGCAAGCCCCCTGGGATGCGCTTGCCGGCCACGTCCGGCACGGGTTGCCGTCACTGCCCGGGCTGTTTGCCGCCGACCCGGGGCGTGCCACGCGCTACCGTGCGCGGGGCGGCCCGCTGCTGCTGGATTACAGCCGCCAGCCGGTCGACGATGCCGTGCTGCAGCACCTGGCTGGCCTGGCCGCCGCCGCAGGCTGCCAGCAGGCACTGGCCGCGCTGCATGCCGGCGCCGAAGTGAACAACACCGAACGCCGCGCTGCCACCCACACCCGCCTGCGGGATCCGTCCGCCAGCTGCGAGCAGGCCGCCGCCCGCGCCCGCTGGGCCTTCGCCGACCGCGTCCGCAGCGGTGATTACCGCACCCCCAAGGGCGAGGCCATCACCGATGTCGTCAACATCGGTATCGGCGGCTCGCACCTGGGGCCGGCACTGGCCGTGGATGCCCTCGCCCACGGGATACCGCGCTGCCACTTCCTCAGCAATGTCGACCCCGAAGGCCTGGCACGCCTGCTGCCGCAGCTGCCGCCACGCAGCACGCTGTGGATCCTGTCCTCGAAATCCTTCTCGACGCAGGAAACCCTGCTGAACGCCGATGCGGTGTGCGAGTGGATGGACCGCAAGGCCGCACCCGGCTGGCGTGAGCACCAGCTGGCAGCCGTCACGGCCAATGCCGCTGCCGCACGCGTCCGCGGCATCAGTGATGCACTCACCTTCGGTCTGGATGACAGCGTCGGTGGCCGCTACTCGATCTGGTCGGCCGTGGACCTGCCGCTGGCCATCGCACTCGGCAGCGAGGCCATGCAGGCCTTCCACCGTGGCGCCCATGCCCTGGACTGCCATGCCCTGGAGGCGCCGACGAGCGCCAACCTGCCGCTGCTGATGGCACTGCTGGGCATCTGGAACCGCAATTTCCTGCAGCGCCCCACGCAGGCGGTCGTGGCCTATGACAACCGGCTCGAACTGCTGCCGGACTACCTGCAGCAACTGGTGATGGAAAGCAACGGCAAGCAGGTGCAACGCGACGGCCGGCCGGTGGCCTGCGCCACCTCACCGGTACTGTGGGGCGGCATCGGCACCAACGGCCAGCACTCCTTCCACCAGTGCCTGCACCAGGGCACCGATGCCGTACCGGTGGATTTCCTGGTGCCCGCCAGCGGCCAGCAACCGCAGGCACAGCACGATGTGCTGGTGGCGCACGCGCTGGCGCAGGCGCACACCCTGGCGTTTGGCTCGGCCAGCCCGCTCGCCACCCCGCCTGCCGACCCGGCGCTGCAGGCGCACCGCCACATGCCCGGCAACCGGCCATCGAACCTGCTGCTGTATTCCCGCCTGTGCCCGGAAACGCTTGGCGCGCTGATCGCGCTGTACGAACACAAGACCTTCTTCGAGAGCGTGATCTGGGGCATCAACCCGTTTGACCAGTGGGGCGTGGAACTCGGCAAGCGCATCAGCCAGGCCGTGCAGCCCGCGCTGCAGGGCGGCGACCCTGCGCTGACGGCCGACCTGCGCGCCTCCATCGACAGCCTGCTCAGCCTGCGGAGCCCCTCATGACACATGCCGCTGCCCTGCCGGAGCACCCGCGCATCGCCGTCATCGGCCTGGGCTATGTCGGCCTGCCACTGGCCCTGGCCTTCAGCGAGCACTTCCCCTGCACCGGTTTCGACATCGACCCGGCGCGCATCGCTGCCCTGCGTGACGGCCGCGACCACAATGCCGAAGTCGACACACAGGCCCTCAACGGCCGCGCACTGGCCTTCACCACCGACCCGGCCGCCCTGACCGGCTGCAACACCTTCATCGTCACGGTGCCGACACCGGTCGACGCCAGCAAGCGCCCGCTGCTGGAACCGCTCGAAAGCGCCAGCGCCCTCATCGGCCGCCACCTGCGTGCCGGCGACATCGTGATCTACGAATCCACCGTGTATCCGGGTGCCACCGAGGAAGTGTGCGTGCCGGTGCTGGAGCAGGCCTCCGGCCTGGTGTGCAACCGCGACTTCTTTGCCGGCTACAGCCCCGAGCGCATCAACCCCGGCGACCGCGAACACACCCTGGCCAACACGCCGAAGATCACCTCCGGCTCCACGCCGGCTGCTGCTGCCTATGTCGATGCACTCTACCGCCGCATCGTCACTGCCGGCACGCACCCGGTCAGCAGCATCCGCGTGGCCGAAGCCGCCAAGGTGGTCGAGAACACGCAGCGCGATGCCAACATCGCGCTGATCAACGAACTCGCCATCATTTTCAAGAAACTCGGCATCAGCACCCGCGAGGTACTGGAAGCCGCCGGCAGCAAGTGGAATTTCCTGCCCTTCCGTCCCGGCCTGGTGGGTGGCCACTGCATCGGCGTGGATCCGTACTACCTGGTGCACAAGGCACAGGCCGCCGGCTATTTCCCCGAGATCATCGCCGCCAGCCGCCGCATCAACGAGGGCATGAGCGAATTCGTGGCGCGCGACTTCATGGCATTGCTGGCACGGCGCGGCATCAGCATCGTCGGCTCACGCATCCTGGTGCTGGGGCTGACCTTCAAGGAAAACTGCCCTGACTTGCGCAACACCAAGGTGATCGACATCATCCACAGCCTGCAGGCTTTCAATGCCCATGTGGATGTGCATGACCCGCTGGTGGAGGACAGTGCCCTGGCGCATCTGCCGGGCATCACGCTGACGGCGGCTCCGCCAGCCGGCAGCTATGACGGCGTGCTGATCGCGGTGGCGCATACCGCCTTCCGCAACATGGATGCTGCTGCCTTCCGCCGCTGGCTGAAGCCGGGGGGTGCGCTCTATGACCTCAAGTACATCCTGCCGCGCGACACCCCTGCCGACGGTGAAATCTGACGCCGCGTTCAGACCTTCTCGCGCGGATAGACATTCTGGTAGCAGTAGTTGGTGGCCTCGACGAAGCCGTCGATGCTGCCGCAGTCGAAACGGCGCCCCTTGAACTTGTAGGCCAGCACGGCACCACGCCGGGCCTGCACCAGCAACGCATCGGTGATCTGGATTTCGCCGTTCTTGCCGGGTGGCGTCACGCGCAGGATGTCGAAAATGTCCGGCGTGAGGATGTAGCGGCCGATGATGGCCAGGTTGCTGGGCGCCTTGCCCGGTGCCGGTTTTTCCACCATCTCATGCACGCGGTAGACGCCGTCCTCGATGGGCTCACCGGCAATCACGCCGTACTTGTCGGTCTGGTCGGCCGGCACTTCCTGGATGGCGACGATGCTGCACTGGTAGCGGCGGAACAAGGCCACCATCTGCGCCATCACGCCGTCACCGTCCTCATTGAGGCACAGGTCATCCGACAGCACCACGCCAAAGGGCTCGTTGCCGATCAGGGTTTCACCCGTGAGGATGGCATGCCCCAGGCCCTTCATCTCGCGCTGGCGCGTGGTGGAGAAGGTGGCTTTCTCGAGGATGTTGCGGATGCCGGCCAGGTACTTTTCCTTGCCGGTGCCCTGGATCTGGTGTTCCAGTTCGTAGCTGATGTCGAAATAGTCGGCAATCGCACGCTTGCCACGCCCGGTCACGAAGGCGATCTGGTTGAGACCGGCCGCAATGGCCTCTTCCACCCCGTAATGCACCAGCGGCTTGTTGACGATCGGCAGCATTTCCTTCGGCATCGACTTGGTGGCCGGCAGGAAACGGGTGCCATAGCCGGCAACAGGGAACAGGCATTTTCGGATCATGGTTTACCCCGGAAGGCAGGCCCGGACGGGCAGTCAGTGTGGTGTGCCGGCAGCTGTGCGGCCGTAGTTGTCATCAAAGCGGATTATATCGTCTTCACCGAGGTAATCACCGGTCTGCACCTCGATCACCACCAGCGATTCCATGCGCGGGTTGTGCAGGCGATGGCGTGAGCCGGCCGGGATGTAGGTCGATTCATCGTGCTGCAGGCGGAAGGTTTCCTCGCCACACACCACCTCGGCCTCGCCGCTGACCACCACCCAGTGTTCCGATCGGTGGTGGTGCATCTGCAACGACAGCGACGCTCCCGGGTTCACCACGATGCGCTTGACCTGGAAGCCGTCGACGGCCACCAGCGACTCGTAGCTGCCCCAGGGGCGGAACACCCGCTTGTGGCTGACCGATTCCTCGCGCGCCTGCTGCCGCAGGCGGTCGACCACCTGCTTGACCTCCTGCACGCGGCGGCGGTCGGCCACCAGCACGGCGTCGGCCGTTTCCACCACCACCAGGTTGTCGACCCCGAGCAGGGCCAGCAGGCGCGATTCGGCATGTGCCAGGCTGCCGTGCACGTCCTGCAGGATGACATCGCCGCGGCTGACATTGCCGTCGGCATCCTGCCGGCCGGCTTCCCACAGCGCCGACCACGAGCCAACATCGCTCCAGGCGGCCTCCAGCGGCACCACCGCCGCACGGCGGGTGTGCTCCATCACCGCGTAATCGATCGAATCGGCCGGGCAGGCCGCAAAGGCCCCGGCCTCGAGGCGGGTGAAATCGAGGTCATGCCGCGCACCGGCCAAGGCCTCGCGGCAACGGGCCAGGATGGCCGGTGCCCACTGCTGCAGCTCTTCGAGGTAGCGGTCGGCGCGCAGCATGAACATGCCGCTGTTCCAGGCATAGCCGCCCTCGTGCAGGTAGCGCTGCGCCGTGGCGGGATCGGGTTTTTCCACAAAGGCCTCGACGCGGAAGGCCCCGTCACCCAGCGCAGCCCCCTGGCGAATGTAGCCATAGCCGGTCTCGGGCTTGCCGGGCCGGATGCCGAAGGTCACCAGCCAGCCCTCGGCAGCCAATGCCGTGGCACGCGCCACCGCCTGCGCCAGTACCGGCCCGGTTTCCAGCAGGTGATCCGCCGGCAGCACGAACATCACCGCCCCGCCCTGGCCAGCGGCCGCCAGCGCCAGTGCGGCCAATGCCACCGCCGGTGCCGTGTTGCGCCCCTCGGGTTCCAGCAGGATGGCCTGTGCACCGCAGCCGGCCTCGGCCAGTTGCTGCGCCACCAGGAAGCGGTGTGCCTCGTTGCAGACAACAATCGGCGCAGCCATCGCGCCCAAGCCGGCCAGGCGCCGGCAGGTCTGCTGCAGCATGCTGTCGGGGCCATCGCCGAGTGCCAGGAACTGCTTGGGGTACAGCTCGCGCGACACCGGCCACAGGCGGCTGCCCACGCCGCCCGACAGCAGCACCGGTACCCGTGTCGTTGTCACAGCCGGCCTCCCACGGCAGCCCCTGCCGATACCCAAAAAGGCGGCCATTATACCGGGTTTGGCAGGCCGCCCTGTGGCCGGAACAGGTTGTTTTTTATGGACATTGCAGCGGCATTCGCTAAAATGCGCGTCTTTGGCCGCCGCGCCCTGCCGGCGCCGGCCCCACCAGCCAGGAGCGGCCTGTGCACGTGCTTACCCCCGGTCAGGACACCCCAGCCTTCATGACCCGGCATGCCTTCAGCAAGGAAGAGCTGATCGAATGCGGCCACGGCCGCCTGTTCGGCCCCGGCAATGCCCAGCTGCCGATCGACCACATGCTGATGCTCGACCGCATCACCCGCATCAGCGCGGATGGCGGCCTGCACGGCAAGGGCGAGATCATCGCCGAACTCGATATCCACCCGGACCTGTGGTTCTTCCAGTGCCACTTCCAGGGCGACCCGGTGATGCCGGGCTGCCTGGGCCTGGACGCCATGTGGCAGCTGGTCGGGTTCTACCTCGGCTGGCGCGGCAACCCGGGCCGTGGCCGCGCACTGGGGGCCGGCGAGATCAAGTTCACCGGGCAGGTCTTACCGACCGCCCGCAAGGTTGTTTATCATCTGCACCTGAAACGCGTCATCGAGCGCAAGCTGGTGATGGGCATTGCCGATGGCAGCCTGTCCTGCGACGGCAAGGAAATCTACACCGCCAACGATTTGCGCGTGGGCCTGTTCAAGGCCGAAGGCAACGGCTTCGACACCGGCGCCTGACCCCGACGACCAGCCACAGGAGTCCGACATGCGTCGAGTAGTGATCACCGGCCTCGGTATCGTCTCCTGCCTCGGCAACGATGCCAAAACCGTCCGTGACGCGCTGTACCACGGCCGCAGCGGCATCCGCGCCAACGACACCTACAAGGCCATGGGCTTCCGCAGCCAGGTTTCCGGCAGCCCGGTCATCGACCCGGAAGCCCTGATCGACCGCAAGCAATACCGCTTCATGGGCAATGCCGCCGCCTACGCCTACCTGTCGATGCAGCAGGCAATCGCTGACGCCGGCCTCACCGACGCCATGGTGTCCAGCCCGCGCACCGGCATCATCGCCGGCTCCGGCGGCGCTTCCTCGGCCAGCCAGGTCGAAGCCGCCGACATCCTGCGCGAAAAAGGCGTCAAGCGCGTCGGCCCCTACCGCGTCACGCAGACGATGGGCAGCACTGTCTCGGCCTGCCTTGCCACGCCGTTCAGGATCCGCGGCGTGAACTACTCCATCTCCTCGGCCTGCTCCACCAGCGCACACTGCATCGGCAATGCCATGGAACTGATCCAGTGGGGCAAGCAGGATGTCATGTTCGCCGGTGGCGGCGAGGAAGAGCACTGGACCCTGTCCTGCCTGTTCGATGCCATGGGTGCGCTGTCGTCGAAGTACAACGACACCCCGGAGAAAGCCTCGCGCGCCTATGACGCCCACCGCGACGGCTTCGTCATCGCCGGCGGTGGCGGCATGCTGGTGCTCGAAGCACTGGAGCACGCCCAGGCACGCGATGCGAAGATCTACGCCGAGCTGGTCGGCTACGGTGCCACCTCCGACGGCTACGACATGGTCGCCCCCAGCGGCGAAGGCGCCACCCGCTGCATGCAACAGGCCCTGGCCACCACCCGCCTGCCGATTGACTACATCAACGCACACGGCACCAGCACCCCGGCCGGCGACATGCAGGAACTGAAAGCCGTCAAGGCCGCCTTCGGCGACCGGGTACCGCCGATCAGCTCCACCAAATCCCTGTCCGGCCACTCGCTGGGTGCCGCCGGCGTACAGGAAGCGATCTACACCCTGCTGATGATGCAAGGCGACTTCATTGCCGCCTCGGCCAACATCGACACCCTGGACCCGGAAGCCACCGGCATGCCGGTGGTGATGCAGCGCCGCGACCAGGCCGGCCTGCGCTGCTGCATGTCCAACAGCTTCGGCTTCGGCGGCACCAATGCCTCGCTGGTGTTCGAGAAATACGACGGCTGACGCTTGTTGGATGGTACGAAGAACCCGGCCCTGTGCCGGGTTTTTCATTGGGGCGCTTGCACGGAACCGGATGGCCCCCTAGTGCGCGGGGCGCGGGTTGGACGGCGAGGACAGGCCTTTGGCGAAATAGCCCCGCACGATGCCCGGCAGGCTGCTGCGCCAGGAGCGCTGGCGGATGCCGAAGTTGTCCAGCAGGCGCTGGCAGGACAGCAGCGGCGAACGCTGGCCGCTGGCTTCGCTGTCATGGGTGATCAGTGTCACATCGGGCAATGCCTGGAACTGCCGTGCATGCGTGATCACCGCTTCGGCAAACTCGCTGCAAGGGGTCACGTCGCCACTGCAGTAATGGAAGGCACCCCAGCACTGCGCACCGCTGCCCATCTGCTGCAACATGCCGGTGATGACGCGGGCGAGGTCCTCTTCAGCCGTCGGGCAGCCGCGCAGGTGGCCCGTTACCTGCACCTCGCCGGTGTCGATCACGCCCGTCAGCAGGCGGGTGAAGATGTTGTCGCCCTCCGGCCCGAACAGGCGATCGGTACGCAACAGGCAATGGGCGGGAAAGGATGCCGCCCAACGTTCGATGGCATGCCAGTGCTGCGCACCGGCATCGGCGGCATCGGGCAGGTCGGCCTCGTGGTAGAAACCGGATTTCTCACCGGAAAACACCCGGTAGCTGGACAGCGCCAGCACCAGCGCCGGGGCTTCCGCCGGCTGCAGCGTGCCCAGCACGCCCGCCAGGGCCGCTGCCTCACGCGGGTTCGCCGGCAGCAAGGCCCAGGCCGTAGGGGCAGCCATCAGGCTGGCCTGGGCGGCGGCCTGCCAGTCAAAGCACTCCACCGCAAAACCGGTGCGCACCAAGCCCTCGCGCACGGCAGCCGCCAGCGGGCTGCCGGCACCGATCAGGGCAATGCGGAAAGGCCAGTGCGGCATGCTGTTTGAAGCCTCCGGAGCCGAAACAACACGCAGGAATGGTCAGAACGGGATGTCGTCGTCGAAATCGTCGGCCGGTGCCTTGGCGGCACCCCCCTGGCTGCTGCCGGCCTGACGCTCCGGGTAGCCGCCGTTGTCACGCGCGCCACCGCCATAACCGCCGTCGTTGCCGCTGCTGCCGCGGGAATCGAGCATCTGCATCTCGTTGGCAATGATTTCGGTGCTGTAGTGGGTCTGGCCGTCTTTCTCGTATTTGCGGGTTTGCAGGCGGCCTTCGAGGTAGACCTTGCTGCCCTTCTTCAGATACTGGCCGGCGATCTCGGCCAGGCGATCGAAAAACACCACCCGGTGCCACTCGGTCAGTTCTTTTTGCTCACCGGTCTGCTTGTCTTTCCAGGTTTCACTGGTGGCCACCGTGATGTTGGTCACGGCCTTGCCACTGGGCATCGAACGCTGTTCGGGATCCTTCCCCAGGTTGCCAACAATAATGACCTTGTTGATGCCGCGTGATGCCATGGTGCGCTCCTTGATAGTGCTTCAATCCGGGTGGTCGGCAACCGGGCCATCGGCTGCCCGGCCAGAGCGGGCAGCATAGCACCGCCCCCGGGGCAACAAAAGCAGTCCGGGACGGCAGGAACGCCGTAGTGGCGTTCTCGCTATAATGCCCGGTTCATCCACGGACAGCAGTCATGGCCAATATCCTCATCCGCGGTGCCCGCACCCACAACCTGAAGAACATCGACCTCGACATCCCCCGCGACAAGCTGGTGGTCATCACCGGCTTGTCCGGCTCGGGCAAGTCTTCGCTGGCCTTCGACACCCTGTATGCCGAAGGCCAGCGCCGGTATGTGGAGTCGCTGTCGACCTATGCCCGCCAGTTCCTGTCGATGATGGACAAGCCCGACGTCGACCACATCGAGGGCCTGTCGCCGGCCATTTCCATCGAGCAGAAATCCACCTCGCACAACCCGCGCTCGACCGTCGGCACCATCACCGAGATCTACGACTACCTGCGCCTGCTGTACGCCCGCGCCGGCGAGCCGCGCTGCCCGGACCACGGCCGGCCGCTGAAGGCACAGACCGTCAGCCAGATGGTCGACCAGGTGCTGGCGATGCCGGAAGACACCCGCCTGGTGCTGCTCGCGCCGCTGGTGCGCGAGCGCAAGGGCGAACACCAGAAAGTGCTGCAGGCCTTGGCCGGCCGCGGCTTCATCCGCGCCCGCATCAACGGTGAAATCACCGAGATCGACGAGGCACCGGCGCTGCCGAAAACCCACAAGCACACCATCGAGGCCGTCATCGACCGCTTCAAGGTACGCCCCGACATCGCCAACCGGCTGGCCGAGTCGTTTGAAACCGCCCTGGAACTGGGCGAAGGGCTGGCCATCGTGGCCCCCGCCGGGGGGGATGGCGAGGAGCTGGTATTTTCGGCCCGTTACGCCTGCCCGGTCTGTGGCCACAGCATCAACGAGCTGGAGCCGCGCCTGTTCTCCTTCAACAACCCGGCCGGTGCCTGCCCCACCTGTGACGGCCTCGGCCTGCAGCAGTTCTTCGACCCGGCCCGCATCGTCGCCCACCCCGAGGCCAGCCTGTCGGAAGGCGCCATCCGCGGCTGGGATCGCCGCAACTTCTACTACTTCCAGATGCTGGTTTCACTGGCCGAGCACTACGGCTTCGACATCGACACGCCTTTCGAACAGCTGCCGGCCAAGACCCGCCAGCTGATCCTGCACGGCAGCGGCGATGAAGCCATTACCTTCCGCTACAGCAATGACCGCGGCGACATCGTCAAACGCACGCACCCCTTCGAAGGCATCATCCCCAACATGTCGCGCCGTTACCACGAAACCGACTCGCTGTCGGTACGCGATGAACTGGCACGCTACCTCAGTACCGCCAAATGCCCGGACTGCGAGGGTACCCGCCTGCGCCGCGAGGCCCGCCATGTCTATGTCGATGGCCGCAGCCTGCCGGACATCACCCGCCTGCCGGTCGGTGAAAGCAAGGCCTATTACGACGGCCTGGTGCTGCAGGGCCGCCAGGGTGCGATTGCCGACAAGATCCTGAAGGAGCTGCAAAGCCGCTTCGGTTTCCTGGTCGATGTCGGCCTCAACTACCTGACGCTGGACCGCAGTGCAGAAACCCTCTCCGGCGGCGAGGCACAGCGCATCCGGCTGGCCAGCCAGATCGGCGCCGGCCTGGTCGGCGTGATGTACATCCTCGATGAACCGTCGATCGGCCTGCACCAGCGCGACAATGCCCGCCTGCTGAACAGCCTCACCCACCTGCGCGACCTCGGCAACACCGTCATCGTGGTGGAGCATGACGAGGATGCCATCCGCCTCGCCGACCACATCATCGACATGGGCCCGGGTGCCGGCACCCACGGTGGCCGCGTGGTGGCTGCCGGCACACTGGACGATGTGCTGTCCGCACCCGAATCGCTGACTGCGGATTACCTGGCTGGCCGCAAGACCATTGCCGTACCGGCCCGGCGGACCCCACCGGATGCGAAGCGCCAGATTCGCCTGCGCGGCGCCCGCGGCAACAACCTGAAAGGGGTGAACCTCGACATCCCGGTCGGGCTGTTCACCTGCATCACGGGTGTTTCCGGCTCCGGGAAATCGACCCTCATCAACGGCACCCTGTTCCCGCTGGCGGCCACGGCGCTGAACGGCGCCAGCACCCTGGTGGCCGAGCCGCACGACGGCATCGCAGGCCTGGACCTGGTCGACAACTGCATCGACATCGACCAGAGCCCGATCGGCCGCACGCCGCGCTCGAACCCGGCGACCTACACCGGTATCTTCACGCCGGTGCGCGAGCTGTTCGCCGGCACACAGGAAGCCCGTGCCCGGGGTTACAAGGCCGGCCGTTTCAGCTTCAACGTCAAGGGCGGCCGCTGCGAGGCCTGCGAAGGCGACGGCGTCACGCGGGTCGAAATGCATTTCCTGCCGGATGTCTATGTGCCCTGCGATGTCTGCCACGGCAAACGCTACAACCGCGAAACGCTGGAAATCCGCTACAAGGGAAAGAGCATCGATGATGTGCTCAACATGACCATCGAGGAAGCCCGTGCGTTTTTCGATGCTGTGCCGGTCATTGCCCGCAAGCTGCAGACCCTGCTGGATGTCGGGCTGTCCTATATCCGGCTGGGACAATCAGCCACCACCCTGTCGGGTGGCGAAGCGCAGCGCATCAAGCTGTCGCGTGAGCTGTCGAAGCGTGACACCGGCAACACGCTCTACATCCTCGACGAACCCACCACCGGGCTGCACTTCCACGACATCCAGCAGCTGCTCAACGTGCTGCACCGGCTGCGCGACCACGGCAACACCATCGTGGTGATCGAGCACAACCTGGACGTCATCAAGACCGCCGACTGGATCGTCGACCTCGGCCCGGAAGGCGGCAGCGAGGGTGGCGAAATCATCGCCAGCGGTACGCCGGAGGCCGTGGCCGGCATCGCCCGCTCACACACCGGCCGTTACCTGCAGCCACTGCTCACGGCACAGCCGCCTGCCATCCGCACCGCCAGCGGAAAACCCAAAAACAAAAAGCGCCCCTAGGGCGCTTTTTGTTTCGCAGGCGCGGGGTTTATTCCGCGTCTACCGCCTGTGCGGCCGGATTCGGACGATCCACCAGTTCGACCAGTGCCATCGGGGCCTTGTCGCCATCACGGAAACCGCACTTCAGGATGCGCACATAACCACCCGGGCGCGACTGATAGCGCGGCCCCAAGTCGGTAAACAGCTTGCCGACGGCCGCCTTGTCACGCAGGCGGTCAAACGCCAGGCGACGGTTGGCCACGCTGTCCTGCTTCGCCAGGGTAATCAGCGGCTCGGCATGCCGGCGCAATTCCTTCGCCTTCGGCAGCGTGGTACGGATCACCTCGTGCTCGACGAGGGAAGCCACCATGTTGCGGAACATGGCATTGCGGTGTGAACTGGTCCGGTTCAGCAACCGGCCACTAAGACGATGTCGCATCGTTTGGTACTCGCTCTGTTACAGTCGGGCCACTGCCCGGTTCAATCCCGGCTCAGCGGGCAGCCATTTTTTCATCACGCAGGCTGGCCGGCGGCCAGTTTTCCAGTCGCAAGCCCAGCGACAGGCCATGCTGTGCCAGCACGTCCTTGATCTCGGTCAGCGACTTCTTGCCCAGGTTCGGCGTCTTCAGCAGCTCCACTTCCGTGCGCTGCACCAAGTCACCGATGTAGTAAATGTTTTCGGCCTTCAGGCAGTTGGCCGAGCGCACCGTAAGCTCGAGGTCGTCTACCGGCCGCAGCAGGATCGGATCCACTTCCTCGGCATGGCGCGCAGGCTCGGCCTGATCACTGCCTTCCAGGTGCACGAATACGGCCAACTGCTGCTGCAGGATGGTGGCAGCGCGGCGGATGGCATCTTCCGGGTCGATGGTGCCGTTGGTTTCCAGGGTAATGACCAGCTTGTCGAGGTCGGTACGCTGCTCGACACGGGCGTTTTCCACATTGTAGGCCACACGGCGGATCGGGCTGAAGCTGGCATCCAGCTGCAGGCGACCGATGGCGCGGGTCTCTTCTTCCGGGTTTTCGCGGGCATCCACCGGCACATAACCACGGCCACAGGCCACGGTGATTTTCATGTTCAGCTTGCCTTCCTTGTTCAGGTGGGCAATGACATGATCCGGGTTGCAGATTTTTACGTCGCCCGGAGTCTGGATGTCACCGGCGGTGACGATGCCGGCGCCGGACTTGTTCAGGGTCAGGGTAGCCTGATCCTTGCCTTGCATGGAAATGGCCAGGCCTTTCAGGTTCAGCATGATGTCGATGACATCCTCACGGACACCAGCCAGCGTGCTGTATTCGTGCTGGACGCCTTCAATCTCGACTTCGGTAACGGCACAGCCCGGCATGGACGACAGCAGGATGCGACGCAGCGCATTGCCCAGCGTGTGCCCAAAACCACGCTCCAGCGGCTCAAGGGTCACTTTGGCTTCGGTGGCGCTGACATGCTCAACCCCGATCATGTTCGGGGTCAGGAACTCACTCACAGAACTCTGCATAATCTCACCCGTTGGCTGCTATCTATCCGTGGATTGATCGCCGTACCGTCCTTACTTGGAGTACAACTCGACGATCAAGCTTTCGTTGATTTCTGACGACAGGTCGCCACGATCCGGCAAGCGCTTGTACACACCTTCCATCTTGCTGGCATCCACCTGCACCCAATCAGCCGGACCACGCTGGGCAGCGAGCTGGATGGCCGACTGGACACGCAGCTGGTTTTTGGCCTTTTCACGGATAGCCACGACATCACCCGGAGCCACCTGGTAGGAAGGAATGTTTACCGTCTTGCCATTGACCAGGATGGCACGGTGGGACACCAGCTGGCGCGCTTCGGCACGTGTTGCACCAAAACCCATGCGGTAGACCACGTTGTCAAGACGCGACTCCAGCAGGCGCAGCAGGTTTTCACCGGTAGCGCCCTTGATGCGGGCAGCTTCCTTGTAATAGTTGCTGAACTGGCGCTCCAGGATGCCGTACAGGCGGCGCACCTTCTGCTTTTCGCGCAGCTGCACGCCGTAATCCGACAGGCGGCCACGGCGCTGGCCGTGCTGGCCCGGCGCCACTTCCATCTTGCACTTGGACTCCAGCGGGCGCACACCGCTCTTGAGGAACAGGTCCGTGCCTTCCCGACGGGACAGCTTGCAGGTGGGTCCGATATATCTCGCCATGATCTTTTCCTGGGTCTCTTAAACGCGACGTTTTTTCGGGGGACGGCAGCCGTTGTGCGGGATCGGCGTCACATCCTTGATGGTGTTGACGCGCAACCCGCAGTTGTTCAGGGCGCGGACAGCCGATTCACGACCGGGACCCGGCCCTTTCACTTCGACATCCACGCTCTTCATGCCGTACTCGCTGACTGCCACATTGCCGGCACGCTCAGCCGCCACCTGGGCTGCGAACGGCGTACTCTTGCGCGAGCCGCGAAAACCCGAGCCACCCGACGTGGCCCACGACAGGGCATTGCCCTGATGGTCCGTGATGGTCACGATGGTGTTGTTGAACGATGCATGGATATGCGCCATGCCGTCCACCACCGTACGCTTGGTCTTCTTGCGCCCTGCCTTGCTTGCAGTCTTCGACATCTTAGTTACCTGTTGCCTGTTTTTCAGGGTGTGGCTTATTTACGAATCGGCTTGCGCGGGCCCTTGCGGGTCCGTGCGTTGGTCTTGGTACGCTGGCCGCGCACCGGCAGCCCCTTGCGGTGACGCAGGCCGCGGTTGCAACCCAAATCCATCAGCCGCTTGATGTTCATCGACACTTCGCGGCGCAAATCGCCTTCCACGACGAATTGCCCGACCTGCTGGCGAAGGGTATCAACCTGTTCTTCCACCAGATCGCCGATGCGGACAGTCTCCGCAATCCCCGCGGCCTGGCAAATGCCTTTCGCCCGGGTACGGCCGATCCCATGGATATAGGTCAGCGCAATGACGGCATGCTTGTTGTCCGGAATGTTGACGCCTGCAATACGTGCCATTCGGCTACTCCACTAAACTCAAAATTTCTCTTTCAAAATCAACGTGTTAAAAAATCAGCGCCTTCCGGCCAAGGCCAGCGGGGCGCAAGATTCTAGTGCCCAGCCGGGCAAAAAGCAACCCTAGCCCTGGCGCTGCTTGTGGCGGGGCTCGGTTTTGCAAATCACCCGGACCGCGCCACGGCGCCGGACGATTTTGCAATCGCGGCAAATCTTCTTCACAGAGGCTCGTACTTTCATCGCTCTCTCCAGTCGGCTTTCCAGCGGTTCAGCGCCCTGCGGAACCGTAGGCCTTGAGGTTGGCCTTTTTCAACAACGAATCGTATTCATGGGACATCAGGTGAGACTGCACCTGCGCCATGAAATCCATCACCACCACCACCACGATGAGCAGCGAGGTGCCGCCCAGGTAGAACGGGATCTGCCACATCACCACCAGGAACTGCGGCAGCAGGCACACCAGCGCCATATAGGCAGCACCGAATACTGTCAGGCGGGTCATCACGCCATCCAGGTAACGCGAAGTATGGTCACCGGGGCGGATGCCGGGGACAAAAGCCCCTGAGCGCTTGAGGTTTTCTGACAGTTCTTTCGGGTTGAACACCAGCGCCGTATAAAAGAAACAGAAAAATACAATCAATACCGTAAACAGGATGATGTTGGCCGGCTGGCCGGGGCCAATGGCCAGCGCCACGTCCTGCAACCATTCCAGCTTCTCGGAAGTCTGGCCGGTCCACTGCGCAATGGATGCCGGGAACAGCAGGATGCTGCTGGCAAAAATTGCCGGGATGACACCCGCCATGTTGAGCTTGAAGGGCAGGTGGCTGGACTGCCCCTGCACCATGTGCCGACCCTGCTGGCGCTTGGCGTAGTTGATCGGTATCCGGCGTTGTGCACGCTCGACTTTCACAATCAGGTACATGACCGCTGCCGCCAGCACAAGGATCAGCAGCAGGACGAGGATGCTCAGGTCGCCCTGCCGGGCCTGTTCGAGCGCCTGGCCGATGGCACTCGGCAATCCCGCCACAATGCCGGCAAAAATCAGCATCGAGATGCCATTGCCGATACCACGCTCGGTAATTTGCTCACCCAGCCACATCATGAACACGGCACCGGTCACCAGTGAGATGACGGCCGTTACCGTAATGCCAAAACCGGTGGCATAGAACAATCCGCTGTTGGCCATACCCACCGACATGCCGGTAGCCTGGATAAACGCCAGCAACACCGTGCCATAACGGGTGTATTGGGTAATCTTGCGACGCCCTGCTTCACCTTCTTTTTTCAACTGCTCCAGCTGCGGGGTCACGGCCGTCATCAACTGCATGATGATCGACGCAGAAATGTACGGCAGCACACCCAAGGCCAGGATGCTCATCCGCTCCAGGGCACCACCGGAAAACATGTTGAACAGGCCCAGGATCGTTCCCTGGTTCTGGTTCATCAGGGCCGCCAGCTGGTCCGGATTGATGCCCGGAACCGGGATGTGCGTCCCGACCCGGTAGATGAAAATCGCAAGCAATAAAAAGCCTAGGCGAGCCTTAAGCTCGCCCAGCGCCGGCAACTGCCGTTGATTGGCTTGCGGACTAGCCATGCTGTGCCTTATGCCTCAACCTTGCCGCCAGCGGCCTCGATGGCTGCCTTGGCGCCCTTGGTAACTGCCAGGCCCTTCACCGTGACCGGACGAGTCAGTGCGCCGGACAGGAATACCTTGGCACGCCTGATGTGCTTGCCGACCAAGCCCGCCGCTTTCAGGGCCTCCAAATCCACGGTATCGGCACCCACGGCATCGATTTCCGACAGGCGCACCTGGGCAGACACCATGGAAACCCGGGAGGTGAAGCCAAACTTCGGCAGGCGGATCTGCAGGGGCATCTGGCCGCCTTCAAAGCCGGGACGCACGCCACCGCTCTTGCGCGACCCCTGGCCCTTGTGGCCAGCGCCACAGGTTTTGCCCAGGCCGCTGCCGATGCCGCGTCCCACCCGCTTGGCGGGCTTCTTGTGACCGGGGGCGGGCTGGATGGTATTCAGGCGCAATGTGTCAGCCATGTCAGTTCTCCTCAACCTGCAGCAAATAGTGCACCCGGCCAATCATGCCGCGCACTGCCGGGGTATCTTCCACTTCAACCGTATGCCCAATGCGGCGCAGGCCCAGGCCGCTGACGCAGGCTTTGTGCGACTTCAGGCACTTGTTCAGGGAGCGCACCTGCGTGACACGGATTTTCTTGCTGCTTGCCATGATCCAGTACCTGCCAATTAATCCAGGATTTCTTCAACCGACTTGCCGCGTTTGGCCGCAATCTGCTCCGGCGAGCGCATCAGCTTCAACCCATTGAATGTGGCACGCACCACATTGACGGGGTTGGTCGAGCCATAGCATTTCGCTAGGACATTCTGCACGCCGGCCAGTTCCAGCACAGCGCGCATTGCACCGCCGGCGATGATGCCGGTACCGTCAGAAGCAGGCTGCATGTAAATACGGGACGCGCCGTGGCGCGCCTTGATCGGGCAGTGCAGCGTGGTGCCATTCAGGTCAACCTGAATCATGTTCTTGCGGGCAGCTTCCATCGCTTTCTGGATGGCTTGCGGCACCTCACGGGCCTTGCCGCGCCCGAAACCTACACGCCCCTTGCCATCACCCACGACGGTCAGTGCAGTGAAGCCGAAAATACGGCCACCCTTCACAACCTTCGCAACGCGATTGACCTGGACCAGCTTCTCTTGCAGGCCTTCCGCGTTCTTGTCTTTCTGCTCTACCAGTGCCATAGCCCCACCTTAAAACTCAAGGCCCGCTTCGCGAGCCGCATCCGCCAGGGCCTTGACGCGCCCATGATATTTGAACCCGCTGCGATCAAACGCAACCCGGCTCACACCTGCAGCCTTGGCACGCTGGGCAACCAGCTGGCCAACGGCACGCGCAGCATCCACATTGCCGGTCTTGCCGGCACGCAGGTCTGCATCCAACGTTGAAGCACTTGCAACCACCGCATCACCGGCAGCGGAGAAAACCTGGGCATAAATATGCCGGGGCGTCCGGTGCACGCACAACCTGAACTCGCCCAACTCACGGATTTTCACGCGTGATTTCTTGGCGCGGCGCAACCTGGCAATCTTTTTTACGTTCATGGTCCCTACCTACAACTTACTTTTTCTTCGCTTCTTTGCGATGAATTTTCTCGCCGCTATAGCGGACGCCCTTGCCCTTGTAGGGCTCGGGCGGCCGGAAGCTGCGGATTTCGGCGGCCGCTTGGCCAAGACGCTGCTTGTCGGCACCCTTGAGCACGATTTCGGTCTGACTCGGGGTTTCAGCCGTCACGCCGGCGGGCAGCGTGTAATCTACCGGGTGCGACAACCCCAAGGTCAGGCTCAAGGTCTGCCCGGAAACTTTTGCCCGGTAGCCAACGCCGACCAGCTCAAGCTTCTGTTCAAACCCCTTCGTAACACCAGTGACCATGTTGTTCACCAGCGCCCGGGTCGTGCCTGCCATCGCATTGGCCTGCTTGGAGCCACCCTTCGGCGCGAATGTCAGCACGCCAGCATCCTGCTTGACCTCGACATCGCGGTGGATCTCGGCCTCCAGCGCGCCTTTGCTGCCCTTCACATGCAGCAGACGCCCATCCAGCCTGACTTCCACGCCGCCAGGAATGCTAATCGGATTTTTTGCAATACGGGACATAGTCTTTCACCCAGTCAAATCAGTAAACGGTGCAAAGGATCTCACCGCCGATTCCCGCCTTGCGGGCTGCACGATCGGTCATCACGCCCTGGCTGGTGCTGACAATAGCCACGCCCAAGCCATCTTTCACCTTGCCAAGTTTTTCCGCGCCACAATACAGGCGACGGCTAGGCTTGCTGACACGGGAAATCTCCTCGATTACGGGCTTGCCCTGGTAATACTTGAGGTCAATCAGCAAATCTGCCTTAGCGCCTGTCGTTTCCACACGGTACGACAGGATGTAACCCTCTTCCTGCAGCACCTTGGCGACTGCAAGCTTCAGCTTCGACGAAGGCAGCTTGATGCTTGGCTTCTTGGCCATTTGCGCATTCCGGATGCGTGCCAGCATATCCGCCAGTGAATCTTGCATGCTCATGTTTGTCAGAACTCCCGTTAAATAAACCGAATTACCAGCTGGCCTTCACCAGCCCGGGGATATCCCCGCGCATGGCAGCTTCACGCAGCTTGTTCCGCCCGAGGCCGAACTTGCGGTACACGCCACGCGGGCGGCCCGTGATTTGGCAACGACGCTGCTTGCGGATGGGGCTGGCATCGCGCGGCAACTTCTGCAGCGCAACTTGGGCATTCCAACGCTCTTCATCAGAGCGGGAAAGATCAACAGCCGCAGCCTTCAGCTCTGCCCTTTTTGCTGCGTACTTTGCCACCAGTTGTTCGCGCTTTTTTTCGCGCGCAAGCATGGATTTCTTTGCCATGGGATATGCTGCCTCTTAACCCTTGAACGGGAAGTTGAACGCCTTCAACAGCGCACGTCCTTCTTCATTGGTACGCGCAGTGGTGGTAATCGTGATATCCATGCCACGCACTGCATCAATCTTGTCGTAATCGATTTCCGGGAAAATGATCTGTTCGGTGACACCCATGGCGAAATTGCCGCGGCCATCAAACGACTTGGCACTGATCCCGCGGAAGTCACGGATACGCGGGATGGCCACATTGATCAGGCGATCCAGGAATTCATACATGCGATCCGAGCGCAGGGTAACCTTGCAGCCGATTGGCCAGCCTTCGCGAACCTTGAAGGCAGCAATCGATTTGCGCGCCAAGGTAATCACCGGCTTCTGTCCGCTGATCAGCGTCATGTCATTGACCGCATGCTCAAGAATCTTTTTGTCGGCCAGCGCCTCGCCAACACCCATGTTGAGGGTGATTTTGGTGATGCGGGGAACCTCCATCACATTCTTGAGCCCAAGCTCCTGCTTCAGCTTGGGGGCAATTTCACGCTTGTAAATCTCTTCCAACCTTGCCATCGTCTCGCTCCGGATCTATCAGGCGCCAATCACTTCGCCGGTAGATTTGTAAATACGAACCCTGGTGTTGTCTTCCAGCACGCGGATGCCAACCTTGTCTGCCTTTTGGGTTTTCGGGTTGAAAATGGCCACATTGGAGATATCCAACGGGGCCTCCTTCTCAACGATGCCTCCCGTAATGCCCATTTGCGGATTCGGTTTGGTATGGCGCTTGATCATGTTGATGCCCGCAACCAAAACACGTCCTTCGCTCATGACGCGAACGACCTTGCCCCGCTTCCCACGATCCTTGCCTGTCAGGATCACTACTTCATCATCGCGATGGATCTTGCGCATAGCATGCAACCTCAACCGTTTTCCAGCACTCAGATCACTTCAGGTGCCAGGGAAATAATCTTCATGAACCGCTCAGTACGCAGTTCGCGCGTTACCGGCCCAAAAATCCGGGTGCCAATCGGCGCCAGCTGGTTGTTCAGGAGCACTGCCGCATTGTCATCAAAACGAATCAGCGATCCGTCCTGGCGACGCACACCCTTGCGGGTACGCACAACCACGGCATTCATGACCTGGCCTTTCTTGACCTTGCCACGAGGAATGGCTTCCTTGACGGTCACCTTGATCAGGTCACCGATATGTGCGTAACGCCGGCGCGACCCACCAAGTACCTTGATGCACATAACCTTGCGTGCACCGCTATTGTCGGCAACCTCAAGATAGCTTTCTGTCTGAATCATGACCCTGCTCCCACCTGCATCCTGATGGCCACTTAAACCTGTGCCGCACGTTCAACCACGGCAACCAGTGCCCAGGTCTTGGTTTTCGACAACGGCCTCGTTTCGCAAATCGTCACGGTATCGCCAATCCTGCATTCGTTTTTCTCATCATGCGCATGCAGCTTGGTTGAACGCGTGATGTACTTGCCATACACGGGGTGCTTGACCCGGCGCTCGACCAGTACCGTAATGGTTTTATCCATTTTGTCGCTGACGACTTTGCCCGTCAGCGAACGAATGACCTTGTTTCCTTCCGCCATGGTTAATTACCTGCCTTTTCACGGAGGATGGTTTTGACACGCGCCACATCACGCTGCGTTTGACGCAGCAGGTGCGTTTGCCCCAGTTGCCCGGTAGCTTTTTGCATGCGCTGGCGGAACTGCTGCTCCCTCAGGGAAAGCAGGGTCTTTTCCAGCTCTTCAACGGTTTTTTGCCGCAGCTCAGTCGCTTTCATCACAGAACCGTCCGTTTTACAAACACAGTTGCCACCGGCAGCTTGGCTGCAGCAAGCGCAAACGCTTCGCGAGCCAGGCTTTCATCCACGCCTTCCACTTCGTAGAGCACCTTGCCGGGTTGCACCTGGGCAACCCAGTATTCGACGCCACCCTTGCCGCCACCCATCCGGACTTCCAGCGGCTTTGCCGTAATCGGCTTGTCCGGGAATACGCGGATCCAGATCTTCCCGCCGCGCTTGATATGGCGGGTCATGGCACGGCGTGCGGCCTCAATCTGGCGCGCAGTAATGCGCCCACGGCCAATACACTTGAGGCCATACTCCCCAAAACTGACCTTGCTACCGCGCTGTGCCAGGCCGCGATTGCGGCCTTTCATCATCTTGCGGAATTTTGTGCGTTTCGGCTGCAACATGATTGATTTCCCTAGCCTGCAGTTACCGCTTTAGCCGGCTTGTCTTCTTTCTTACCGAAAACTTCGCCTTTGAAAATCCAGACTTTCACACCAATCAGGCCATAGGTGGTTTTGGCTTCGCTGGTGGCGTAATCAATATCAGCGCGCAGGGTGTGCAGCGGCACACGACCTTCACGGTACCATTCGGTACGTGCGATCTCGGCGCCGCCGACACGGCCGCTAACCTGGATCTTCACCCCCAATGCACCCTGCCGCATGGCATTTTGCACGGCACGCTTCATGGCGCGGCGGAACATGACGCGCCGCTCCAGCTGCTGGGCCACACTCTGGGCAACCAGTTTTGAGTCCAGGTCCGGCTTGCGGATTTCCTCGACATCAACATTCACCGGCACCGACATCATTGCCGAAATTTCTTTTTTCAGACGCTCGACATCTTCGCCTTTCTTGCCAATCACGATGCCAGGGCGGGCCGTGTGGATCGTAATCTTGGCTTGTTGGGCCAGGCGCTCCACCACAACACGGCTGACGGAAGCACTCTCGAGTTTCTTCTCCAGGAAATCGCGGACACGCAGGTCGGCAATCAACTGGTTGGCATAGTTCTTCGAGTCCGCATACCAAACGGAATTGTGCTCCCGGACAATACCCAGGCGGATCCCAACTGGATTGACTTTCTGACCCACGGTTACGCTCCCCGCTTCGCGCTGTCCGATACCTTCACGGTGATGTGACAGGTACGCTTGGAAATTCTGTCAGCCCGGCCCTTGGCACGCGGCTTGATTCTCTTCAATGTCATCCCTTCATCCACGCAAATGGATGACACGCGGAGCTCGTCCACATCAGCTCCTTCGTTGTGCTCGGCGTTGGCAATGGCCGAATCGAGCACTTTCTTGATCAGGCTGGCCGCCTTCTTGGTGCTGAACCCCAGTACATTAAGGGCATCACCCACTGCCTTGCCGCGAACCTGATCCGCAACCAGTCGCGCCTTCTGGGCGGAGATGCGGGCGCCACGCAATTTTGCTGCCACTTCCATTTCACTAACCCCTCACTAACCCTGCCCAAGCCTCAACGCTTGGCTTTTTTATCTGCCACATGGCCCTTGAACGTCCTGGTCACGGCAAATTCACCCAGCTTGTGACCCACCATGTCCTCGGTAACAAACACGGGAACATGCTGGCGGCCGTTATGGACGGCAATCGTGAGCCCCACCATGTCCGGCGCAATCATCGAACGACGCGACCACGTCTTGATGGGTCGCTTGTCTTTCGCCTCAAGCGCTTTTTCGACCTTGGCCATCAAGTGCAGGTCAATAAACGGGCCTTTTTTCAGCGAACGCGGCACTTTTGAATCCTCTTCCCGGTCCTACACTCGCCAGCCGTTATTTGGCGCTACGGCGGCGAACAATAAATTTATCGGTGCGCTTGTTGCTGCGCGTCTTGTAACCCTTGGTCGGCGTACCCCAGGGCGAAACCGGGTGCATGCCCTTGTTGCGGCCTTCACCACCACCATGCGGGTGATCCACCGGGTTCATGGCCATGCCGCGAACCGTCGGGCGAACACCGCGCCAGCGCTTCGCACCAGCCTTGCCGTAGGCACGCAGGTTGTGCTCGGTATTGGACACCTCACCCAGGGTTGCGCGACAGTCAACCGGGACTTTCCGCATCTCGCCAGAGCGCAACCGCAAGGTAGCGTACTGGCCTTCGCGTGCCACCAGCTGTGCGGAAGCGCCAGCACTGCGGGCAATCTGGGCACCCTTGCCCGGCTTCAGCTCGATGCAGTGCACATTGCTGCCCAGGGGGATATTCCGCACCGGCAGGCAATTGCCATCCCGGATGGGGGCGTCAGCGCCCGATTGCAGCGTGTCGCCCACCTTGATGCCGCGGGCGGCAATGATGTAGCGACGCTCGCCATCGGCAAACAGCATCAGCGCAATGTGCGCAGAGCGATTGGGGTCATACTCAAGCCGCTCAACCGTTGCAGGGATGCCGTCCTTGTCGCGACGGAAATCAACCTGACGGTAATGTTGCTTGTGGCCACCACCAATGTGGCGCGTGGTAATACGGCCAGCATTGTTACGGCCACCGGTACGCGCCTTCTTTTCAAGGAGGGGCTGATACGGATCACCCTTGTACAACGCCTGGGAAACCACTTTGACCACAAAGCGGCGACCAGCTGATGTCGGTTTGGTTTTAACGAGAGCCATGTCTACTCACCCAATCCTGTCAATCAAGCCACTACCGAGAAATCAATTTCCTGACCGCCCGCAAGGCGAACGTAGGCTTTCTTCCAACTCGGCCGACGGCTGGCGCCATACCGGTTGTGCTTTACCTTTCCCTTTACATTGGCAACCTGGACGCCAACCACTTCGACCTTGAACAACTGCTCAACCGCAGCCTTGATTTCCACCCGGGTGGCATCGCTGGCAACGCGGAACACATACTGGTTGGCGTTGTCCGCCGCCATCGTCGACTTTTCAGACACATGCGGCCCTTTCAGGACGGCAAAAATACGTTCCTGGTTCATGCCAGCACCTCCTCGAAACGCTTCAGGGCCGGTACGGTTACCATCACTTTCTCGAAAGCAACCAGGCTGACCGGATCCACGCCTGCAATATCACAAACGCCCACCTGGTGAAGGTTGCGCGCCGACAGTGCCAGGTTCTGATCCACGGTATCCGTAACAATCAGGACATTGCTCAAACCGAAGTCACCCAGTTTCTGGATCAACTTGCGGGTTTTCGGCTCATCCACGCTAAAGTCCTGCACGACGACCAAACGATCCTGCCTGGCCAGTTCCGACAGGATCGACTGCATGGCGGCGCGATACATCTTGCGGTTGACTTTCTGCGAGTGGTCCTGCGGACGCGCTGCAAATGTCACACCACCACCCCGCCAAATCGGGCTGCGGATGCTGCCCGCACGGGCACGACCGGAGCCTTTCTGGCGCCACGGCTTTTTGCCGCCACCCCTGACCTCGGAGCGGGTCTTCTGGGCGCGCGTGCCCTGGCGGCCGCGCGCCATGTACGCCACGACCACCTGGTGAATCAGGTCTTCGTTGTATTCCCTGCCAAAGGTATCGGCAGAAACCTGGATGGTTCCGGCAGCCAGCTTACCGGGTGCAGCAATATTCAGCTCCATTGCGTTCCCCTCTTATGCCCTGGCCTTGACGGCCGGGCAAACAATCACATCACCGCCCGGCGCACCCGGTACAGCACCCTTGATCAAAAGCAGGTTACGCTCGACATCAACGCGGACGATTTCCAGGTTTTGCGTGGTCACCTGGCGATCACCCATGTGACCGGACATTTTCTTGCCCTTGAAAACCTTGCCCGGGCTCTGGTTCTGGCCAATGGAGCCGGGTACACGGTGCGACACGGAGTTGCCGTGCGTTGCATCCTGGGTGCGGAAATTCCAGCGCCTGACGGTGCCCTGATAGCCCTTGCCACGCGAGCGGGCAGTCACATCCACCTTCTGGCCAGCCTCAAAAGCGGCCACGGTCAGCTCGGCACCGGCAGCCAGTCCGGCCAAACCCGCCGCATCTTCGGGGCGCAGCTCCCACAGGCCACGGCCTGCCGCCACGCCAGCCTTCGCAAACTCACCAGCAGCCGATTTTGAAACGCGCGATGCGCGACGCTCGCCGGCCGTCACCTGGACAGCGTCGTAGCCGTCGACGTCAGCCTGCTTGACACGCAGGACCCGATTGGGGGATGCATCAATGACAGTTACCGCGACGGAATCTCCCTCGGCGGTAAAAACACGCGTCATGCCGCTTTTGCGGCCGACAATACCTATGGTCATCTTCCTTCCTCTCAGTGTACGGGGCTTTCACCCTCTATGGCCGCCCAATCCAGGGCGTTACACAACCGGAAGTCGCTGTATCAGCAGCAACTATCCGAGACTAATCTGTACTTCCACGCCAGCAGCCAGGTCCAGCTTCATCAGCGCATCCACCGTCTTTTCAGTCGGCTCGACGATATCCAGCAGGCGCTTGTGCGTGCGGATTTCATACTGATCGCGGGCATCCTTGTTCACATGCGGCGAAATCAGGATCGTGAAGCGCTCATTGCGCGTCGGCAACGGGATCGGCCCTTTCACCTGCGCACCAGTGCGCCGGGCAGTCTCCACGATCTCCTGGGCCGAAACATCAATCAGGCGATGATCAAACGCCTTGAGCCGTATACGAATGCGCTGGTTTTGCACCTGAGACTCTCCACAAGCATCAGTACCAGGGCTCGCCAGACCCTGAAAAATGGAAGGCGAATTCTATAGAGGTCATTTGGGGGTGTCAAGCAGCCGGCGGGGCTATTTTTGCCCCCCGACCTTGTGCCGGCGTGAAAAAAACAGGCCCCCCGGGGGGCCTGTTCCAGCCGGCCCGCACCGGCCCTACTCAATAACCTTGGCGACGACGCCGGCACCCACGGTACGGCCACCCTCACGGATGGCGAAACGCAGACCCTCTTCCATCGCAATCGGT
>LAHR01002275.1_pt1 | contig 28964 bp, 28 predicted proteins | sample 329641 | NCBI WGS metagenome assembly LAHR01 (sample SAMN03275701, study PRJNA271635) | activated sludge metagenome | isolation source: Sample C-3 Sludge from acetogenic chamber (third chamber) of Anaerobic...
ACAGAACCGGCACCTGCAGCACCGGAACCGGCAGCCGCAGCACCCGAACCGGAAACCGAGCCCGAACCGACGGCAACCGGGGAAGACACCGGCACCGCCGACGGGGCGTCCGCCACCGCGGACGCGGAGACCCTGCGCAAGACACACCGTGCCTACATCCTGCGCGACACCTACAAGAAAGTCCGTTATCCGCAATCCGCGGCGAGCCGCAACCAGGAAGGTGAAGTCGTGGTCACCGTGACCGTCAAGCGCGACGGCAGTCTGGTGAGTGCGGCAGTCACTACCCGCTCCTACCCGTCACTGAACAATGCCGCCGAAAAAGCCGTGCAGGAGGCCGCTCCCTTCACGCCGGCCCCGGATGAGCTGCCTGGCGACAGCTTTACCTACGAATTGCCGATCAAGTTCAAGGTGCCGCGCTAGGGTAGCGGGTGACAGGCGGGGGGTACCGCGTTCAATCGGCGCTGTAGCCGAAACGCTCCAGCGTGGCCCGGTTGTCCCGGGCAAAGGCCAGCAGCTCCGGGTCATGGCGGTAGGCGCCGGCACGGCGACTGCGGATATGGCCCGCCATGGCATCCAGGTCTGCATCCGTGAAACGGGCACCACAGAAGGTCGCCGCCTGCGCCAGCAACTCACGCGGGCGCTGCAGCACATCCTCATAACGCAGGCTCAGGCGGTTGGCTTCCGGCACCCGCTGCAGGTTGTCGCGCCCACGCTGCATGTAGGATGCCCACAGGGCCAACCCGTCGTCCAGGCGGGCACAGCGGATGGTATCGATGAAATGCGATTGCTTGGGCCGGAAGCGGTATTTGGGCATGCGGCTCTTGTGGCGGCGCACGGCCGCATCCAGCTGGCGCTGGAAGCGCGTTGCCAGGCTGCTGGCCACATCAACCCCGTGACGCTCGATATTGATCACCTTGGCATCCGGGAACACATCCAGCCAGCATGGCAGGGTGTAGGTGTTGCGCGGGTCTTTCCAGCCCCAGGCAAAATCCAGCTTGAACAGTGAACGGTACTGCAGGTAACGCCCCGCCCCCAGGTAAAAAAACAGCTGCGGTGACGAAAACAGGCTCTCGAGGTACTCCGCCTGCAACTGCCGCAGGGTATCGATGGCCAGGAAACGGTCCAGCAGCTCGGGGTATTCCCACGATCCGCCGCTGGTCTGCATCATGCGCACATTGAGGTCATGGAAGAAACGGGCCTCGCTGTGGCTGCTGCCCTCCGGCCCCATGTAGACGCCCAGGCGTGCCAGTGCTTCGGCCAGCAAGGTGGTACCGGAACGGTGCATGCCGATCAGGATGACGGGGGGAGTCTTGGCCGGTTGTGTCATGACGGGAAAGTCATCGCATGTTTGGGGGGCATTCTACCGTGCAATGATGGCCAAATCACGCCACCCGGCGGGGGGCTGCTATCATGCATGCGCCAGGCATGGCCACCGACACGGGACGAACCCTTCATGAAAACCCTGCAGATCCTCGTACTCGTTGTACTGTCCCTCATTGCCGTGCTGGTCGTGGTGGCCCGCCATACGGCAGTACCGGCACCCTTGCCGGCCGGCAGCGCCAGCGCACAGGCCCTGCAACCCGGCCCCCATGCCGTCGGCTTCCAGCACGTCACCCTCACTGACCGCAAGCGCCCCACGGCTGCCAACCCGCCGCATCCGGCCCGCGACAGCCGCACCCTGGAAACCAATGTCTGGTTCCCGCTGGATGCTGCCGGCACGGCTGTCGCCGAAGGCCATCACCCCCTGGTCATCCACAGCCACGGTTTTTCCTCCAACCGCGAGGAAGGCCGTTACCTGGCACGGCATCTGGCGTCGCTGGGCTACATCGTGATGAGCGCCGACTTCCCGCTGACCCACATGCGCACCCCGGGTGGCCCCCAGCTTGCGGATGTGGTGAACCAGCCGGGCGACGTGAGCTTCCTGATCGACACGGCACTGGGCTGGAACCGCGCCGTCGGCCACATGTTCTTCCAGCGCGTGGATGCCGATCGCATCGCCACGATGGGCGTCTCCCTGGGCGGCATGACCTCCACGCTGGCCGCTTTCCACGGCCGCCTGCGGGATCCGCGCCTGAAGGCCGTCATCTCGATTGCCGGCCCCAGCGTGATGTTCGGGCCCGAGTACTTCCGCCAGGCAGCGGTGCCCTTCCTGATGATTGCCGGTGACATCGATGCCATCGTGCCTTACGAACGCAACGCCGCGCCGATCCCGGCCAAATACGCCGGCGCCACCCTGCTCACCCTGCAGGGTGGTTCGCACACCGGTTTTGCCGATGCCGCACGCTGGCTGCGCTGGATGGGCAACCCGGATGCACTGGGCTGCGCCGTGGTCAAGCACCGCAAACCGGAGGAAAACCCCGTCGATTTCTACGCCAGCCTGGGTGACGGCAGCAGCGGCATCATCGAGGATCGCCGCAATGATTTCTGCACGCTGGAACCGCTGCCGCTGGCGATGAATGCCCTGCACCAGCAACGGCTGACCCTGCTCGCCGTCACCGCCTTCCTGCAAAGCCAGCTGGCTGGCACGGCACAGGCACGCACCTCGGCGCGCGAGTTCCTGCTGTCCACATTGCCGGCCGAACAGGCCGATGTGCGCGTCACGACCGGAGGTTAGGCATGGCCCATTTCCGCCGTTTCATGCAGGCACACCGCGCATTGTACGAATGGAGCGGTGGTCGCCTCGGCGGCAAGCTGTTGGGCCAGGATATGGTGCTGATGTATACCATCGGCCGCAAAACCGGCCGCATCGTTCCCGTGCCGGTTGCCTGCTACCCGCTGGATGCCCAGGGTGTGTGGGTGCATGCCACCAACCACGGCCAGGACACGCCGCCGGCGTGGTGGCTCAACCTGCGCGAACAACCGGAGATCGACATCCGCCTGGGCCGGGACCGCTACCGGGTGCACGCCGAGCAGGCCCCGCCCAGCGCCTATGAATCCTTCTGGGATCGCATGGTGCAGAAACAGCCGCGCATCGCCGCCTACCGCGAACAGACCAGCCGCCACATCCCGCTGGTGCTGCTGCGTTTCCTGCAGCGTTACGACTGAGCCGTGCTGCGGGCGGCGATGGCCGCCGCGAGCGCCACGGTACGGCGCGCCTCATCCACATGCAGGGCCTCGACCAGCCGCCCGTCGATCACCATCACGCCGCGGCTGCCGCCAGCGGCCTCCCAGGCCTGCACGAGGCGGGTGGCGGCTGCCACTTCCGCTGCCGCCGGTGCAAACACGCGGTTGGCGGCTTCCAGCTGGCGGGGGTGTATCAGGGTCTTGCCGTCAAAACCGAGTGCCCTGCCCTGTTCACAGGCCGCGACCAGGCCCGCCTCATCCTCGAGGTGGATGTGCACGCCATCCAGCACATCCAGGCCGTGGCAGCGTGCCGCCAGCACGCAACGCGACAAGGCATACAGGAAGCCTTCGCGCCCTGCCTGCTGCGGTACGCGCAACGCCTTTGACAAGTCATTGGTGCCCAGCACCAGCGCCCCCAGGCGGGCATCCGCCGCACTGATCGCCTCGACCCGCGCCACACCAAGCGGCGTTTCGATCATCGCCCACAGCCGCAGGCTGTCGCTGCCGCCGTGGTGGCGCACCAGCTGGCTTGCGTGCTGCACGGTATCGGCCGACTCCACCTTCGGCAGCAACAGGGCCGCCACCTTCGGCTGCGTGCACAACGCCGCGAGATCGGCCTGGCCGGCTTCCGAATGCAGGTCGTTGATGCGGACCACGACCTCGCGCCAACCGTAATCGTGCTGCTGCAGGGCCGCCAGGATGCCTTGCCGGGCCGTTTCCTTGGCATCCGGGGCCACCGCATCCTCGAGGTCCAGGATCAGCACATCGGCCGCCAGCGTACGGGCCTTTTCCAGTGCCCGCGCATTGTTGCCGGGCATGTAGAGGGCGGAGCGCCGCAATGCCATGGGACACCTCATGCCTGTGGGGTAAATACCAGCGGCACATGGGTATAGCCGCGGACATTGGGTGAATGCATGCGTTGCAGGCCGGCCTTGTCGACCCGGAAGTCCGGCGCCATCCTGAGGATTTCCTCAAAAGCCACCTTCGCCTCCAGCCGTGCCAGTGCAGCGCCCAGGCAGGCATGGATGCCCGCACCAAAGCCGAGGTGATCACGCGGGTTGCGGGTAATGTCGAAACGGTCGGCGTTGGGGTAATGCCGCTCGTCGCGGTTGGCCGAGATGAACAGGATGCCCACCTTGCTGCCGGCCTTCATGGTCTGGCCGTGCAGGGTGACATCGCTGGTGAGCGTGCGGGCCTGCAGCTGCGTCGGGCCGTCGAAACGCATGGTTTCTTCCACCGCCGACCCCAGCAGGGACGGATCGCGCACCAGCCGGTCGCGCTGGTCGGGATGCTCGGAGAGCTGGAACGCCATGTTGCCGATCAGCTTGGTGGTGGTTTCATTGCCGGCAATCGCCAGCAGGTAGATGAACCCCAGCACTTCGTCGTGGTTCATCTCGCCCTTGTCCTCGGCCTGCAGGATCAGGCTGAGCAGGTCATTGCCCTCGGGCCGGGTGCGACGCTTGCGGATCAGCTCCTCGTTGTAGGCATACAGCTTCATGGTGGCATCGATGCCGGCCTGCGGCATCTGGAATACGCCTTCATCGCGGTGCACGCACAGGTCACACTGCTCGCGGATCCAGGTTTCGTCCTGCTCGGGAATGTGCAGCAGGCGCGCAATGATCGCCATCGGCAGGTAGGCGGAAAAATCCGCCACGATGTCGATGCGGCCCTTGCTGCGGAACGGCGCCAGCAGGCGCACGGCCAGCTCGCGCACATCATCACCCAGGGCCGCCACCTTTTCCGGCGTCAGCACCCGCGCGACCACCTTGCGCAGGCGGGTATGTTCCGGCGGGTCCATCGTCAGCAGGATCGGCAACTGGCCCTCGCCGGTCGGCTCCAAGGTCTGGCCGTAGCGGTTGCAATAGGTTTTCCAGTCGCGCAGGGCATTCATGCAGTCGTCGTAACGCGACAGGATCCACACGCCGTATTTTTCGCAAAAATACGCCGGTGCCTCGTCGCGCAGGCGCTGGTAGGTGGGGTAGGGATCATCATGCGTCCGGTAATCGAAGGGATCGAACTCAACCATGGGGCACTCCTTGCGTGTTGGTGCCGAGGAAATCAATGATGGCGCGCTGCACGGCCAGCGGCGCCTCGCGGTGCGGGAAATGCCCGACGCCGGGCAGGCCCAGTCCGGTGACACCGGCAGTATAGGCGCGTTCCAGCCCGTGGAATTGCCCGCAGTCCACCGAACCGTCTGCCTCACCGTGGATCACCAGGGCGGGCACGCTGACCTCGCGTGCCAGCAGGTCGCGCACGGCCCGGCTACTGCCACGCACCATGCCGCGGTAATACGCCAGCGCCGCACCCGACCCGCCCGGCATGCCCAGCGCCCGCTTCACCGGCCCCAGGTCCCAGTGCGCCGGATCCCAGCCCGGCGACCAGGCGGCATACAGCCGGTCGATGAACGCCTGGCCATCGCGCCGCAGCAGCCTTTCCGGCAGCCAGGGCAGCTGGAACAGCCACACATACCAGGACTTGCGCAATTGCACCCAGTCCATCGCCGAATGGCGCATGTGCGGTACCGACATCACCACCAGCTTGTGCACGGCCTGGGGCGCCTGTATCGCGGCAGACAGGGCCGCATAGCCACCCCAGTCGTGGCCGATCACCACCGCCGGTCGACCGCCCCCCAGGGCAGCAATGAACGCGAGCGTATCGCGGCCGAGGGTGACCATCGAGTAATCATGGTCAGGCGCCAGGCCGGAGGGGTAATAGCCGCGCAGGTACGGCGCCACCGCGCGGTAACCGGCCTGCGCCAGCGCCGGCAACAAGCCATCGAAGGTGCGCGCGGTATCCGGGAAGCCGTGCAGGCACAGCGCGAGCGGACCTTCGCCCTGCTCGTGCCAGGCAAAATCGACGCCATTCAGGCGCTGGTGCTGCAGGGGGGCATCCGTGACAGGCATGGCAGGAATCCGTGGCCGCAACAGCCCGGTATGATACCCTCACCCCGCGCCGTCCGGCACAGGCAACCCCGGGGCACACGACAGGCACCATGATCCGCTCCATCTGCAGGAAAATCGGCAAGGTACGCTTCTTCTGGGGCCTGACGCGCTACCGTGCCGCCCTGGACGTGCCGCTGCCGACCCACATCGAAATCGAGCCAACCACCCGCTGCAACGCCACCTGCGGCACCTGCTCACGGAACTACCTGGCGCCGGAGTCGATGAAAAACGACATGAGCCCGGAAAGCCTCGTCCGCATCCTGGACCAGTTCCCCGGGCTGCGCTCGATCCGCCTCGTCGGCTTGGGCGAGCCGTTCCTGCACCCGCGCATGGCCGACATCCTCGCCCTGCTGAAGGCACGCGGCCTGAAAGTCTGGCTGATCACCAACGGCAGCCTGCTGCGCAACCCTGCCGTGCGCCAGATGATCCACGCTTGCGTGCACGAAGTCGGCATCAGCATCGACTCCACCGACCCGGCCGAATTTGCCCGCCTGCGCCCCATGGGCGAAGTCGGCCTGGCCGAGGTGCTGGAGGGTACGCGTGCGCTGCTGCGCGAACGCCAGGCGGGGCAATCGAATGTCATCATCGGCATCAACAACACGGTCACCCAGCAGAACTGCGAAAACCTGCATGCAATCGGCTCGCTGTGCATCGACCTCGGCGTGGATTACCTCGCCATCAGCTTCGTCGAGAACTGGCTGGCGGCCGGTGACCCCGGGCACGCCGAATCCGCAGCGCGGGTACGCGAAGCGATGACCCACCTGGAGCGCATTGTCCGCCACATCCGCAGGGCACAATGGCGCCTGGCCTGGCACGGCATCATCGTCGGCTACAAGATCCCCCGGCGCCGCATCGGGGCCTGCCACTGGCCCTACCGGTCGGCACACATCACGGCCGAAGGCCATGTCACGCCCTGCTGTACCCGCACGCAACCACAGCACCGCATGTTCAACATCCTCGGCGAGGACGGCTTTGCACGGCACTGGAACGGGCCGCAGTACCATGCCCTGCGCCAGGCCCACCTCGACAAGGACACGCTCAACCCCGTCTGCGGCAATTGCCCGCTATAACCACAGGATGAAACCATGAGCTCCCGTACCCCGACCGTCCTGGTTGAAACACCCGAAAACCACATCCGCATCATCCGCCTGAACCGGCCGGAACGCCTCAATGCCATGAACGTGGCGCTGATGAGCGACCTGTACGACGCCTTGCGCAAGGTGGGTGCCGACAACACCTGCCGCGTGGTGATCCTGACCGGGGCCGGCCGCGGATTCTGCTCGGGGCTGGACCTGGAAGATGCCGGCATCACCCCCAACATCGACCACCTGACCATCCCGCGCATCGCCATGCGCGCCATCGAGCATTTCGCGCATTCGGTGCCGGCGATGCGTGCCATCCCGCAGCCGATCATCGCCGCCATCAACGGGCCGGCCTACGGCGGCGGTTTCTGCCTGACCCTGGGTGCCGACATCCGCATCGCCGGCGAATCGGCCTCGTTCAATTCCACCGGCATCAACAACGGCCTGACCAGTACCGAGCTCGGTGCCAGCTGGCTGCTGCCGCGCCTGATCGGTGCCTCGCGCTCGAACGAAATCCTGCTCACCGGCCGCACGGTCGATTCACAGGAGGCCGAACGCATCGGCCTGGTATCGCGTACCGTATCGGACGATGCACTGGTGAGCGAGGCGATGGATGTCGCGCGCCGCATCGCCGCACTGTCGCCGCACGGCGTTGCGATGACCAAGGACACCTGCTGGACCAACCTGGAAATCCCCGGCTTTGAGGCGGCCATCGACCTCGAGAACCGCAACCAGATCCTGCTCGGCATGACCACCAACCTGGAAGAAGCCAAGCGCGCCCGCAAGGAAAAGCGCAAACCGGTCTACCAGGACAAGCCGCAGAACTGGCCGGAGGAATGGTGATGACCATGCTGGATCGCTTCCGCCTCGATGGCCAGGTGGCGCTGGTCACCGGTGGCAGCAAGGGCATCGGCCTGGCGATTGCACAGGCCTTTGCCGATGCCGGTGCCAGCCTCGTGCTGGCCGCACGCGACCCGGCCGGGCTGGCCGCAGCCCGCGCCCAACTGGAAGCCCGCCAGGCTACCGTGCTCACGGTGCCCTGTGATGTCAGCGACGAAGCCGCCCTGCAGGGCCTGCTCGATGCCACGATCGACCGGTTCGGGCAGCTCGACATCCTGGTCAACAATGCCGGCGGCGCCTGGCCCAATGCGCTGGTGAAAACCCCCACCGCCCAGTTCGAGAAGGACTTCCACTTCAATGTCGGTGCAGCGTTTGCGCTGAGCCGCATGGCGGTGCCGCACCTGCAGGCCCGGCGCGGCAATATCCTCAACATCACCTCGGCGGCAGCCCGTTACAGCCAGAAAGGCTTTACCTCCTACGGCACCGCCAAGGCTGCCCTGACGCAGCTGACGAAGCTGATGGCCGCCGAGCTGGCACCGGCCATCCGCGTCAACGCGATTGCCCCCGGCACCATCCTGACCGAGGCCCTCGGCCAGTTCCTGAAAGGGGATGCCGCCGCCAAGATGATCGGCCTGACGCCGATGCAGGCCATGGGCAAGCCCGAGGACATCGCCGCCGCGGCGCTGTACCTGGCCTCACCGGCCGCGCAATGGGTCACCGGCAAGGTGCTGGAAGTCGACGGCGGCGCTGAAGCCAGCACCTGGCCGTTCTGAGCACGCCATTCACCGCGCTGCCGCGCAGGATGCGGGCAGCAGGACCTCGCCCCGCAGGGCTGTCGGCCGGAACACTGTCAGGCCCTTCAGGCCGAGTGCATGCGCCCCTGCGAACAGCTCATGAAACCTGGCAAACGGCAGGTCCGCCGGTATGTTCACCGTTTTGGCAATGGCGTTGTCGACCAGCAGCTGCAGCGCCGCCTGCATGCGCAGGTGATCCAGCGGCGCCAGCTGCTGTGCCGTGACGAAATACGCCGGCAATGCGGCATCGCCGTGCTGCGCCCGCCACTGCCGCAGCACGGGGTCCTCGACACGGAATGCCTGCACGCGGGAACCATCGTGCACGCGGCGCTCGGCCTGCCAGGCAAATACCGGTTCGATGCCACTGGACAGGTTGCCGGCCAGCAGGCTGATGCTGCCGGCCGGCGCCAGCGCCAGCAGGTGGCTGTTGCGGATGCCGTCCTGCGCGATGGCGGCACGGATGTCCGCCGGCAGCCGCTGCACGAAGGGGCTGGCCAGGTAAGCGTCACGCCGCAAGGCGGGGAAGGCCCCCTTCTCGCGCGCCAGCACCACCGAGGCACGGTAGGCCGCATCGCGCACGGCCTGCAGGATCGCCGCTGCCTGCTGGCGCGCTGCCTCACTGCCGTAATGCAGGCCAAGCAGCAGCAGCGCATCCGCAAGCCCCGTGATGCCCAGGCCGATGCGGCGCACGGCCTGCGCGGCGGCTGCCTGTTGCGGCAAGGGAAAGCCGGATACCTCGATGGCATTGTCGAGAAAACGCACTGCCACCGGCACCGCCGCCTGCAAGGCTTGCCAGTCGATGGTGGCGGATGCGGAAAACGGCGAGCGCACGAAGCGCGTGAGGTTCAGTGAACCCAGGTCACAGGCCCCGTAGGCCGGCAGGGGCACCTCGCCGCAGGGATTGGTGGTGGCCAGCTGCTCGCAGTACGCCAGGTTGTTCTCGCGGTTGATGGTGTCGGTGAACAGCACGCCGGGCTCGGCACTGTCGTAGGCGGCCTGCAGCAGGCGCTGCCACAGTGCCCGCGCCGGCACGCGCCGGTAGACGCGGCAGGGTTGCAGGCCCGGCTGGCCTGGCCAGGCACGCCACAGCACCTCGCCCGCCTCACCCGGCTGCTGCGGGAACAGCAGCGGCCAGGCTGCATCGTCGTGCACGGCCTGCAGGAAGGCATCGCTGGCCTGCACCGACAGGTTGAAATGCGACAGCACGCCGGGCTGCCGCTTGGCGTCGATGAAAGCCTCGATATCGGGGTGGTCGCAGCGCAGTGCCGCCATCATCGCACCCCGGCGGTGGGCACCTGCCATGCTGCCGGCACACAGCGCATCCCAGCGTGCCAGGAAGGCCGGCACACCAAGGGCACCCGGCAGGCACTGCGGACGCAGGGTCGACAGGTCATAGCCGATGCCACCACCCTGTTGCAGGGTCTGCTGCGCCTCCTGCGCACTGCGCGCCAGTGCCGCCGCATCATCCTGCAGCGGGCCCATCACAAAACAGTTGAACAGGGTCCGTGCACGGTCGCAGCCGGCGCCGGCCAGGATGCGCCCGCCCGGCAGGAAGCGGCAATCCGCCAGCAGCCCGGCGAAGGCCTGCTGCCAGCCGGCACGGTCACGCGGCTCGGCAGCGGCAATGGCCTGCGCGACGCGCTGCCAGCTGTCGGCCAGGCCGGTTTCCCCCGGCCCGCCACGGTAGCGGCATGCCCAGACATGGCGGGCAATCGCACTATCCAGCAACTCGGGCATGCAGGCAGGTCCTCCGGCCAGTGGCAGGCCCAGTATGCCGCGCCACCCTGCCAGGCCCCAAGGCAGGGATCGTTTGCCTCAGGGGGCGCCGTCCAGGATGGACTTGAAACCGGAGGGGTCGTGGCGGCCGAACACGATCGTCTCCAGCGTGCCGATGCCGACCTGGTCACCGAGGCGGGCACGGCACACCTGGTGCACGTGGATGTGGCGGTAGTCCAGCGGGTCCAGCGTGGCCAGGTCCCACTCCTCACGGGCCAGGGCCTGCTCACCCTTCCAGAACGCGTGGCCCCATTCCGGATGCTGGTAACCGATGGCATTCATCTGGAAACGCAGCAGCGGCTCCAGCAGCAGGTGCTGCTCGCCGTCCGGGCCACCGAACACGATCTCGGCCGATGCCGCCCAACGCGTGCCGGGTTGCCAGCGGATGCTGTGGCGGACCTGCCGGATGGGCTGCAGCCCCGGCTCCTCACCCACCGGCACGGCCTGGCCATTCTCGAAGACCGGCAGGCGTGCTGCGCCCAGCTGCGTTGGCGTGCCGTCGGGATCCTGGAAGGTGTTGTAGTGGGTGCAGAAGGTATCGAAATGCACCGGCGCCCAGCTCCAGTACACGCTCGGCTCCTTGTTGGTGAGGCCCGGTGCACCGGCTTCCGGCTCACCGATCGGGCGCACGCCCCAGGATTTGTCGCGCGTGCCGTAGCAGGTGCTGGCCCGTACCGTGACCTTGCGGCCGTCCACGGCAATCCAGCCATCCCAGCGACCGAACTGGGTGAAGCGGCAGGTGTTCATCAGCAGGCGGCCATCCTCGTACAGCACATTCTGCGGTTCCTGGTGGGCAGCCGTGCGCGCCGTGAACACCAGGTCGCAGGCAATGCCGGTTTCGTTGTCGGCCACCACCAGGCGCAGGCGCCGCATCGGCTCCAGCACGCTGATGGCCAGCGGCCCCACCTGCGACTGCGACCGGTCACGCGGCGCCCGGCGCGAGGCGTGCAGCGCATACTGGCGCCCTCCCAGCACCACGCTGAAATGCGCATCCATCACCCGCCGGTTCGGGTAAACCCCCAGGCCGGCCTCGAAGATGAATTCCCCGCCGGTATCGAAACCGTTGAGCCAGTAGCGGTCATAGAAATTGCGGTCGCTCTGCAACGGCTGGCTGACCGGCTCGGCGGTCTGGTGGACCAGGTAATCGTCGAATGCAGTGATCATGCGGGCATCCCGTGGCTGGTGGAAAACGGCCCCCAGCTTGCCATGCCGGCAACCCCGCTGGCGATTACAATCGCGTCATTGCCGGGCCTTGCCTTGGGCAGGGCACGCTGACAGACTGGGCCCCGGCACGGAGAATCCCATGACACGCACCCGCATCCTGGCCATCACGGCCCTGATTACCCTGAGCGTGGCCTGCGCCACCAGTCCCACCGGCCGCCGGCAGCTGATGCTGGTGTCCGAGAACATGGCCATCGCCGCCTCGCAGGAAGCCTATGTCGCCGAAGTCGGCAAGCTGAAAGATGCCGGCAAGCTCAGCACCGACAAGGCGCTGGCCGCCCGTGTGCAGCGCATCACCGAGCGCCTGATCGTACAGGCCGTGGCCATGCGCCCCAACAGCGCCGGCTGGGACTGGAGCGTGGTGGTGATCGATGACCCGGATACGGTCAATGCCTGGTGCATGGCCGGCGGCAAGATGGCGATCTATACCGGCCTCATCAACAAGCTGCAGGCCAGCGATGCGGAAATCGCCCAGGTCATGGGGCATGAAATTGCCCACGCCCTGGCCAACCACACGGCCGAACAGATGTCCGTCGCCATGGCCAGCCAACTGGGTGTGCTGGCCGTGGGCGCCGCTGCCGACAATGCCGACCTGGCCATGACCGGCGCAGCCCTGGCGGCCACCCTGGCACTGCAGCTGCCCAACAGCCGCACGGCCGAAGCGGAGGCCGATCGCATCGGCATCGAACTGGCCGCCAAGGCCGGCTACCACCCGCAGGCCGCCGTGACCCTGTGGGAGAAAATGAACCAGGTGAATCCCAACCGGCCACCGGAATTCCTCAGCACCCACCCGGACCCGGAAAACCGCCAGCAACGGCTGGCCGCGCTGGTGACGGAAATGCTGCCGTACTACCGTGCAGCCCAGGGCCGGTGACGCAGGCCTGGCGGCCCGCAACCGGCAGGCATGAAACGCCCATGAAAAAAGGCAGGCCTTGCGGCCTGCCTTTTGCATTACCGAAACAGCATTTATTCGGCAACGGCGCCTTCAACAGCGGCAGCGGCATCGGCAGCAGCGCCTTCAACGGCTTCAGCGGCATCGGCAGCAGCGCCTTCAACGGCTTCGGCGGCGTCAGCAGCAGCGCCTTCAACGGCTTCGGCGGCATCGGCAGCAACGCCTTCAACGGCTTCGGCGGCGTCAGCAGCAACGCCTTCGGCAGCTTCCATGGCCGGGGCCACTTGTTCCACCACGGCTTCCACGGCCGGGGCCGCTTGCTCAACTGCCGGGGCAGCTGCTTCTTCTTTCTTGCCACAGGCAACCAGGGCAGAGGCCAGCATGCCGGCCAGAACCAAATCACGCAGTTTCATCGCAAATCTCCTGAATTCCGTAGAGTAAGACGCCATCCCCATCCCCGCAGGCTGTGCGGGCGCAAATAATCTACAGGAAAGAATCCCCCTGTGCCAGACCCAAACCCGGCCAGGCGCCGGTCACGATGGTCTGGTAGTTCGCAAAACCCTCGTTGTCGCCATCCCGGACACGGATGATGCAATCGCGGATCTGGTGGATGCGGCGCGCCGTATCCGGCTGGCTGCAATCGGGCAGGTATTCCCCGTCCAGGTGCAGGGGACCACGCCATTCGCCGTGGTGGTGGCCATCAAAACCGAAATACAGGCCGGTGCCGAGGTGGAAGCCGCTGTCGCCCATCACCTCGACCTGCAGCGTGCGCTGTTCCCCGCTGGCCGTCGTGAAGTGCAGCAGGCCTCCCTGCAGGCGCCGGTTTTTCGGGTGGAATGCCAGCTCGGGCACGAGGTCGGTGAGCAACTCCTGGCGGCCGTCGGCATGCTCGATGGCACCGTGGAAAACCTTCGGCACACCCGGCACGGGAATGTCGAGGTAGTAGTGGTGGATGGCATACGGCTGGCCGGTGGCCTTGTCCATCAGGCGCATCGGGCTCCACAGGAACTGCATCGGGAACTGGCTGCGGTCGATGCCCGGCTGCACATCCGGTGCCTCCAGCCCCACCCCGTAGCGCAGGCCCCAGGAATGGTCGCGGGTACAGTACCAGTCGCGCGGGTTGACCTCATACACCTTGCCTTGCAGCTTGACCCAACCCTCCGGCACCCCAACCTGGTGGTAACGGCAAAGATCGTTCTCGACCCGGTAACCGCCAAACTGGCGGCGGAATTCGTGGTTCTCGAGGAACGGCGGGATTTTCGTGCCATCAAACACGATCTCGAAGGCAATCGGCTGGATGGCATTTTCTTCGAGGATGAAACGCACCTTCTTGAAGGGCTCGACGATGTGGTAGCGCAGGGGACCGGCAATGGTGACATCCGGCTCCGGCCACAGCTGGCGGCTGGCTCGCACCGTCCATTGTTCCTTGCCACGCGACACGCCACCGTAGGCATCCATCACATTGCGGTTGATGTACTTGCCCAGACCGAAACCCACCTGCAGCGAACCGTCCTTGCGGCCAATCGAGGCGCAGACCTTCTCGGCCCAGCTGCGGTCGGCCTGCTGCACGCTGGCAAAGGTATCGGCGATCTGGTGGTGCAGGCCTTCGTCGGTCGGTATCAGCACGGCGTCACGGCGTGACATAAATCCCCCCTGCGCGCGGATGTGGCAGTGTTATGATGATTTTGGCCATTATCTACCGCCACCGGTGACGGTAAAAGCCCCGGCGCCACACGATCCACGAACAGGAGGAATCCCCATGAGCAGCGTGTTCGATTTCCAGGGCCAGGCTCCCGACGGCAAACCGCAAGCGCTGGCCGACTACCGCGGCCAGGTGCTGCTGATCGTCAACACCGCCAGCAAGTGCGGCTTCACCCCGCAGTTCAAGGGGCTTGAGGCACTGTATGGGAAGTACAAGGACCAGGGCTTCAGCGTGCTGGGCTTCCCCTGCAACCAGTTTGGCGGGCAGGACCCCGGCAGCAACGACGAGATCGTCGGGTTCTGCACCCTGAACTACGGCGTCAGCTTCCCGATGTTTGCCAAGATCGAGGTCAACGGCGACAACGCCGATCCCCTGTTCAGGCACCTGAAGGCTGCCGCACCCGGCGTGCTCGGCAGCGAAGGCATCAAGTGGAATTTCACCAAGTTTCTGGTCGACCGCAAGGGTGTGGTACGCGAACGCTTTGCGCCGGCCACCACGCCGGAATCGCTTGCCAAGGCGATCGAGGCCCTGCTGAAGGAACCGGCCTGACACCCTGCCTGACTCAACCGCCCAGCTGCTTCGCCACCTTGTCGTATTCCCAATAGGCTTTCAGCGACACGATCTTGCCGGCCGCATTCACGCGGTACACGATGACCAGGTCGATCTCGACGGCCATCTCCGGGCTGAAACGCTTGGTGAGGTGCGCCACATTGGCACAGGAATCCCCGCAGGGGTGTGATTGCAGCAACTTGAACTCGATATCCCCGATGGCAATCGCCATGTCCCAGAAGGCGCTGATGCCGTCACGGCCATGATGGCCGCGGCCTTCCGGATCCAGCGGTGACTTGCCCACCGGGTCCTCGACCACGGCATCGTCGGCAAACAGGGCCAGCCAGCCTTCCTTGTCCTTGCTGGTGACATGCCTGATCGAGTTCTGGCTGGCAATGTACGCCGGGTGTTCGGTGTGGATAACCTGCATGGGCATGTTCCTGTGGAGGGTCAAACGGACAGGCCGGCATCGAAACCGCCGCGCACGGCACCTTCGATGTAGCCCAGTTCATGGCAGTCGCCGGCCTCGATGACCGGGATGCCGGTGTCGGCCAGCAGGCGCGACAGGGCATGGTCGGCACGGGCACCGCAGGCCAGTATGACGGTTTCGGCCGATACCGTTTGCGGCACATCGTCACCGGCATCGTAGATCACGTAATCCGTCTCGATGGAACGCACCACGGCGTTCTTCACCAGCATCACGCCGGCTTCACGCAACTCGTGCAGCAGGCGCCAGCGGCGCACCACCGACAATTCGGCACCCAGGGTGGCACCCGGCTCCAGCACCACCACCTCGCGGCCACGGTGCGCGAGGAACTCGGCCAGTTCCAGCCCGACCAGGCCGCCGCCGATGATCGCCACCTGGCGCCGCACCGGCATCCAGAAGTGGCTGAAGCGGTGCACGCGCGCGGGCGTGCGGGTCAGGCCCAGCAGGCCGCCCAGCCACATCATGAAGCGCTGGAAGCCCCGCAGCCTGGCCCGTACCTCGCGGCTTTCCTCGCCCGTCATCAGTATGCGCAGCTGCTCGCCGTCGAACACATGCGGGCGGTTGCTGCCGCGTATCGGTGATGCATCGCGCACCGCACCGGTGGCCACGATGATGGCATCCGGTGCCTGCTGCCGCACCCACTCCGGGGTGACCTCCGTGCCAAGGTGCAATGCCACACCAAGCTTTTCGACCTGGTGAACCTGGTTGTTGACCAGCCCTTCATTGGGCGGGCAGGCAATCGCGGAAAAAAATACCGTGCCGCCCAGCCGCCGGTTGCGATCGGCGAGCATGACACGGTGGCCACGCAGGGCAGCGACCCGTGCGGCTTCCAGCCCGGCCGGGCCACCGCCCACCACCAGCACCTTGCGGGGCACGGGAGCCGGCGTGATCACGCGCTCGGCCTCATGGCCGGTACGCGGGTTCACCGCACAACGCAGCGGCGCATTGAGGAAAATCTGGCTGACGCAGACATAACAGTAGATGCAGGGGCGGATCTCGTCGACGCGATTCGCGGCGAGCTTGTTCGGCAACTCCGGATCGGCGATCAGCTTGCGGGCCATGGCAACGAAATCGAAGATGCCGCCTGCAATCAGCTCGTTGGCACGCGCCGGCTCGATGCGCCCCACGGCGATGACGGGAACGGTCACGGCATCCTTCACTGCCTGCGCGAATTCAACGAAGCCTTCTTCCTCGTGCACCAGTGGCGCCTCGGTAAACGCCACGCCCACCGCAGAGTCGGCATAGGCACTGACATGGATGGCATCGGCACCGGCCTGCTGTGCCAGCCGTGCCACCGCTACCGCATCGGTGATGCGGATGCCGTCGTCCACGCGGAATTCATGCGCATCGATGCGGCACCAGACGGGGAAATCCGCACCCACACGCGCTTTCACCGCCTGCACGACCTCGACCAGCAGGCGGGCACGGTTCTCCAGCGAACCGCCATAGGCATCGCTGCGGCGGTTGCTGTGCGGCGACAGGAACCCCGACAGGATGTAGCCATGGCCGGCATGGATTTCCACGCCATCGAAACCGGCGCGCTGCACGCGTTCGGCGGCTTCAGCGAACTTGCCGACCAGCCAGCGGATGTCTTCCTGCGTGGCCTCGCGGTAGCTGACTGTCGCACCCTTGCGGGCATAACCCTTGACGAAGGTGGCGAGCTCATCGGGCGTCAGCGCATCCATCATGTCGCCGCGCTTCGGGGCGGGCACCGACGGCACCAGCTGGGGACGCCCCTCGGCAATGTCGCGCACGGCGATTGCACCGGCATGCTGCAGCTGGATCGCCACCTTGCCACCGGCTGCATGCACGCGCTGTGCGAGCTGCGTCAGGCCGGGCAGGAAACGGTCATCGGACAGCCCAACCTGGTTCGGGTTGCAGCAGCCTTCCGGCCAGGCGATGGCACCCGCCCCCATGATCACCAGCGCAGCGCCGCCCGCGGCACGCGCTTCGTAATAGGCCTGGATGCGCTCGCCGCAATGGCCATCGGTTTCCGACAGGTTGGAACCGGTCGGCGCCATGATGATGCGGTTCTTGAGCCGGAGCGTGCCGATATTCGCAGGGCTGAACAGGGTGGAATACGGCATGGGAATCCCCTCGGTACTATCAGTCCGCCAGCCAGCGGGCGGCATCTTCGGCGAAATAGCTCAGGATCATATCGGCACCGGCCCGCTTGAACGCCAGCAGCGATTCCAGCACCACGGCTTTTTCGTCCAGCGCGCCGGCGGCTGCGGCATGCTTGATCATCGCGTATTCGCCACTGACCTGGTACACCGCCAGCGGCTTCAGCGTGGCCTCGCGGATGCGCGCCAGCACATCCAGGCAGGGTATGCCGGGTTTCACCATCAGGATGTCGGCACCTTCGAGCTCGTCCTGCAGTGATTCCGCCAGAGCCTCGCGGCCATTGGCGACATCCATCTGGTAGGTCGCACGCGTGCCCTTGAAGCTGGAATCCACTGCATCGCGGAACGGGCCGTAGAAGGCCGAGGCAAACTTGGTGGAATAACTCATCACCGGGATGTGGCCATAACCGGCCTCATCCAGTGCGGCACGGATTGCGGCAATCATGCCGTCCATCATGCCGGAGGGCGCAATCATGCCGGCGCCGGCGCGGGCTGCCACGACGGCCTGCACTTGCAGGTTGGCGAGCGTGGCGTCGTTGTCGACATCGCCGTCGCACACCACGCCGCAATGGCCGTGCGTGGTGTATTCGCAAAAGCAGTTGTCACTGATGACCAGCGCTTCCGGCACGGCCTTCCGGGCCGCACGGATCATGCGCGCCATCAGGCCGGTGTCACGGCAACTGTCCAGGCCGTCGGCATCCTTGTGGTGCGACACGCCGAACAGCATGAAGGCCTGCAGGCCCAGTTTGTGGGCACGCTTGAGGACCTTCGGCAGGTCCTTCTCCGGGTGGCGGAATACGCCGGGCATGCTGGCAATCGCCACTGGCGTGTCGATGCCCTCTTCCACGAACACCGGCAGGATCAGGTCATCCACCGACAGGCGGGTTTCACGCACCAGGTTGCGCAGGGCCGCCGTACGGCGCAGGCGGCGGAAACGGGTTTCGGGCATTGCGGCAAACTTCCGGCAGGGTCAGTCCGGGGATTATAGAAGGATTTGCCCGCGCAGGGCGCAGGGGTCGGTACGCATGCCACGGTGCACCACGCCCTGCCCCGGGCACACCAGCGGGCAGGCCGCACGCACGGCACGGGCGGCAATGCCCGGTGGCCAGCGCAATGTGCGCGACGGCAGCGTGAATCCCCGGGCAATTCCAAGTAAAATACTCAGGTATTGACCGGAGCCCCCATGCCCATCCGTTTCGACAACCGTTTTGCCCGCCTGCCGGACGCCTTCCACACCCGGCAGCCGCCGCAGGGCATTCCCGACCCGTACTGGGTCAGCATCAACCGGGACGCGGCCGCCCTGATCGGCCTCGACCCGGCCCTCGCCGACGGCCCGGAACTGCTTGCTGCCTTAAGCGGGAACCGTGTATTGGCAGGCAGTGAACCGTTGGCGATGGTGTACGCCGGGCACCAGTTCGGCAGCTACAACCCGCAGCTCGGCGACGGCCGCGGCCTGCTGCTGGGCGAGGTCGACGGCCCCGCCGGCCGCTACGACATCCACCTGAAAGGTGCCGGCCTGACGCCGTATTCGCGTCACGGCGACGGTCGTGCCGTGCTGCGCTCGTCGATCCGCGAATACCTCGCCGGTGAAGCCCTGCACGCGCTCGGCATCCCCAGCACACGGGCACTGGCCATCACCGGCAGCCAATTACCCGTCTACCGTGAGGATGTTGAAACCGCCGCCATCGTCACGCGACTGGCGCGTACGCACATCCGCTTCGGGCATTTCGAGTTTTTCTTTTACACGCAACAGCATGACGCCCTGCAGCAACTGGCCGACCACTGCATCGCACTGTATTTCCCGGATCTGGCGGGCCAAGCGGATCAATACGCCCGGTTCCTGCAACAAATCGTGCACCGCACGGCGCGCCTGGTTGCCCACTGGCAGGCCTACGGTTTTGCACACGGCGTGCTGAATACCGACAACATGTCGATCCTCGGCGAAACCTTCGATTTCGGACCGTATGGATTTCTCGATGACTACGCGCCGGGTTTCATCTGCAACCACTCCGACCACGGCGGCCGTTATGCCTTCGACCAGCAACCGGCCATCGGCCTGTGGAACCTCAATGCACTGGCGCACGCCCTGTCGCCGCTCATTGCGGTGGAAGACCTGCGGCGCCTGCTCGGCGAATACCAGCCGGTGCTGGTGCAGCAGTGGTCCTCACTGATGCGCGCACGGCTGGGCCTGCAGCAACAAAAGCCGGATGACGAGTCGCTGGTGGCCGACCTGCTGGGCCTGCTGGCCGAAAGCCGCGTCGACTACACGCGGTTTTTCCGTGCACTGTGTGATGCACAAAACCATGCGCAGCTGCGCAATGATTTTGTGAATCGCGAAGCGTTCGATGCCTGGCTGGCCCGTTACCACGCCCGCCTGGCACAGGAACCAACGACAGCCGCTGAACGCATGATCGCCATGCAGGCAGCCAACCCCAAATACATCCTGCGTAACTATTTGGCGCAACGGGCGATTGAAAAAGCCCAACACGGTGACTTCAGTGAAGTGGACCGCTTGTTGCAGGTATTGCGGAAACCGTTTGATGAACAGCCGGAGCAGGAAGCCTATGCAGACTTGCCGCCGGATTGGGGCAAGACGCTGGAAATCAGCTGCTCATCCTGACAACGCCAGCGCAGGGGATCACATCAATCCACCCGCCCACCGGCATTGAACGCCGCCGACTGCAACGGCGACAGCCACACCCTCATCAGGCCTTCAGGTAACTCCACATCCGGCGGCGCATACACCAGGCGGTAGCGCGCCCAGTCACGGTTGAAATCGGCCAGTTCCACCGCACCCTCGCTGCCTTGCACAAACCAGGCCGGATCGGCGAAATCGAACGCCACGCTGTGCACGGCCCCGGGCGCCAGCACGACCCAGTCCAGCGCGCCGTGCTGCCAACGGCTGCAATCACGCCCAGCCCAGGGTACTGGCCGCTCACCCTGCCACTGGCTGCCGTCCACCTGCCACAGGCTGAAAGCACAGTGCCGGGCATCATCAACCAGCAGCACCGGCGCCTCGCCCTGGTTGCGCAGGCTCATGCGCAGCTTCGGGCTGCGGCGGCCTTGCGCATTTTGTGGCACCTCCAACACATCCAGCCGGATGCCCATGGGACTCCAGCGGTGACCCTTGATCACCGCCGTGCCGGTGGTGGAAAGCGCCACTTCGACTTCCATCGGGGTTTGCCAGCCATCGCGCTCGCCCCGGCGGTTTTCCAGTGCGTAGCCTTCACCCTGCGGCACAAAGTATTTCTCGATGCCATAGGCCACCGCACTGCGGTTACGCCAGTCGCGTTGCACCTGCGTGCCGACGCGACCCCGGATCACCGGGCCTTCGGCAGGCAATTCCCGCGCAAAGGACGCTACACGGGCAACGCCTTCGGCATCGGTCACCAACTGCGCATAGACCGGGCTGTATGTCGATTCAAATGCTTCTTTTAACGGCTCGGCCAGGCCCTGCGACGGATGGCCGATCTCGTAGTCGAGCTGCACATAATCCCCACGGAAGGCATCGCGCGGATCCACCGGTGCGGTACGCAACCAGACGGTCGTGCCCCTGGCCATGATCCATTCGCGTTCAGCGGCTACCCAGGCCAGCACGGCAAGCTGCAGTGCAATCACCACCCACACGAGGCGCTTCATGGGGACACCTCCCCGACAGCCACGGCATCGGTCTTTTTGTGCCGTGCGTAGAAGTTGCCCACCACAAACAGGCTGGCGCCCAGCACCAGGAACACCAGCGAACGCGACAGCAGGCTTTCGAACAAATCCGTGTACCGCGCAAATACGATATGGGCGAACAGCAGGCAGCCCAGTGCCACTTCGCCACCGCGCTGGATGCGGCTGCCGTGCAGGATAAACAACAGGCAATGCCCGACAAACAGCAGGTTCATCACCCAGGCGACGATGGGCCGTGGCAACTGCCACCAGCCCGGCCCCACCAGGTGGCACAGCAGCAGGCCGCCCACCGCCAGCAACAGTTGCAGGCGGTCGGTTTCTTCTGCGGCATCGAAGCCGGCACGCGGCAGCACGGCCACGGCAGCTGCCAGCAGCGCAGATGCCAGCGCCAGCCAGAAGGCAAACTGCTGCGCACCGCTGTGCCAGGGCGCGCTGCGCAGGTCGCCACTGACACCGGCGAAAGACAGCACGAACACGATGCCGAGGATCACCGCATACGCCGGGATCACCATCACATCGCGCAGGCCGGCAAAATCCAGCCGTTGCGCACGGTCCAGCCACAACCCGAGTGCCAGGTACAGCACCGCCATCGAATACAGGATGTAGAACAACGCTTCCTTGAAGGCATCCAGCAACTGCAGTGCCAGCAACCCATAAAACCCGCACAGTGCCGCAAACATCAGCAGGCGCGAGCGCAGGCGCCAGGCCAGCGGCAGCACGCCGAGCAGCATCAGCCACACCGCTGCGGCCTGCGGTTGGCCGAATGTGATCGCCTCAGCGCCACCCCAGATGCCGAGCAGCAAGACCCCGAGCACGCCCTGCAGGGCTGACGGCAACACCCAACCCATCGCGAGTGCCGCAACACCCCACAACAGGAACGCATTCGGCCAGTGCTCGTCGATGTGGTAGACCTGCGACACCAGCCAGATGCCGGCACCGAACAGCAAGGTTCCCAGCAGCGACAGGCCCTCGCCGGCCGCACGGCGGGTGGAGCCCGGCCGCAGGAACCACAGGCCGCCGGCATGCGCGGCCAGGATGGCCATGAAAATAATTGCGAGCTTGGTGAAGCGGTGCAGGGCATCCCAGTTCCAGGCAAAGAACAGGATCACCCCCAGGCCGAACAGCAAGGCACCGATGGCGGAGAACGCCGTACGCGCCAGGGCACTGCCGCCGTCGTGGTAATGCCGGCGGATACCGGCAGCCTGCTCACCGGTGATCAGGCCGGCACTGACCCAGTCAGGGAGCTGGGTGTCCAGCCATTTCAGGTGCTTCTTCCGTGTGGCCATCGTTGTGCTCCTGCGGCAACGCCTGCGCACCAGTATCCACAACGCGGCGGAAAACCACAAAGGTCCGGTCGTATTCCAGGTAGGCGCGGCCGGGCAGGAAGCCGACCTGCGCCAGCTGGCGCGACTGGTCGAATACCGCTGCCTGCGCGTACAGGCGGCCGAAGATGGCCGGATCCACCTGCTGCACCAGCCGCGCCTCGCGCAGGCGCAGCACCAGCCAGTCCGGCTGCAGGTGGCGGATCAGTCGCGTCCAGTCCTCGCCGACGGCACGCCGGGCGGCCACCATCTCCGGCGAGGACATGCCGGGGTAGTCGTACATCTTCAACCCCGAGTAGAAACCGATATAGCCCAGGCATTCGAGGAATACCGTCTGCCGCTCGCCGCCCGCCTGCGCTTTCAGCCACAGGCCAATCGGCTTGCGCAGGCCGTCCTCGATCAGCGCCTGCTGGATGCGCAACTGCCAGGCGGTGGCAATCGTCACCGCGCCCCACACCACGAGCGTGGCCACCGCCACGGCCAGCACGGCGGGCCGCAGCACGCGGCACGAGACCCAACGCTGCAGTGCACGCTGCAGCAACAGCGCCAGCGTGAGGATGGCCAGGAAAGTGCAGGCCGGCAGGTACCACGGGTACGGCGGCGCGACATGGCTGAGGTAAAACGCCGCCACAAACACCGTGCATGACAGGCTGCGCAGCAGCGGCGATACGCGCGGGCACAACCAGCTCATCGCCGCCAGCCAGGCCAGTGCACGGCTCAGGTATTCCAGTGCGGGTGGCCATCCGCCGAAGCTGAAGTACGGCGGCATGAACACATGGTCGAGTGCGCTGGGCTGCCACAGCGAGCGCAGTGGGAACAGCAGCAGGTCGGCCAGCAGGCGCCCGGCATCCGGCCCGCCACCCAGGCCCTTCGCCACCACCGTGTGCGGCACCGGGGTGCCGTAATACCAGTTCGTCCAGGCCATCCACGGGCCGTACAACACCACGGTGAGCAGGCCCGCCTGCAGGCACAGGCGCAGCAGGCCCGGCAAGCTGCGGCGGTCGGCCAGTGCGTGCGCGGCGAGATAGGCCAGCGCCAGCGCACCGATATAGATGAAGCTGTCCGGGCGCGACCACATCAGCCCGGCCCAGGCGATGCCCAGCCACAGCGCGCGCCGCTCCTGCAGCGCCACCACCGTCATGGCGAGGAAGAACACCATGAAGGCCGCTTCCTGCCCGTTGATGGTGAAGTCGATGATCTTGCCGTCGAAGGCCACGAAGGCCAGCAGGAACAGCGTCACCACCGGCAGCAGGGCCTCGCGCCGTGCCAGCCGCTGCAGCCACAGTGCCGTGCCACCCAGCAAGGCCGCACCGATCAGGCGGTACAGGCGCAGTACCAGTGCATCATCACCGGTGAGCCAGGCGAGCCAGGCCGGCAGCAGCACATTGAGCGGCGAGGTGAAGGTGTGCACGCGCTGGCCGGGTTCGAACACCAGGCCATGGCCTTCGGCAAGGTTCTTCGCCGCACGGTAGGTGATGTACCAGTCTTCCCAGGCGTGCTGGGTAAAGGCGGCAAACAGCAGCGCGGGCAGCGCTGCCAGCAGGAACGGCGCATACCAGCGCGCCAGCAGGAAACGGGCCAGTGCGTCCACGGCGGCTCCTGCCCGGGCAGGCCGGCTCAGATGCCGATATTGCCGAGCGTGGTGAGGATGTTCTTCAGGATGCCGGCCACGGTGGGATGATCGGCCTCGAAGTGGGTCACGGCCGCCTCGACCTGCTCGCGCAGTTCACCGGGTTCCTCACCGCTGTCGGCCAGCTGCAGTTCGAGGTCAGCCACCAGGCTGTCCATGATCCCGCGCGCGGCATCGTCTTCCAGCCACTGGATTTCCTCGTGCAGGCGGTCGAGATCGGCGCGGATGCGGTTTTTCATGGCAGTCTCCTGAGCTTGTCTTTTTTTATTCTACGGCAAAGCCGGGTACGGCTTCAGGCACGGCCCAGCAGGCGGTCGAGCTCCACCAGGGCCGGCTGGTAGTCGTCATCGACACGGATGCCGTGCAGGCCCACCGCACGCGCACCGGCGACATTGGCTTCGAGGTCGTCGAGGAACGCCGCACGCTGCGGGTCGGCAACGCCGACGGCCTGCAGCGCCAGCCGGTAGATATCGGGGTGCGGCTTGCGCAGGCCGACCTCGCTGGAATCGATCACGGCATCGAACAGCGCATCGACCGGCAGCATGCTGCGCCAGGCATCCTTGAACTCGCGCACGTTGTTGGTGACGATCGCCATCGGGATACCTTCGCGCCTGAGGGCATGCGCATAGTCGATCACCGGCTGGCGCACGCTGCGGTCGGGCTGGCTGGCCATCGCCATCAGGATGTTGTACAGGTCGATCGCCTGGCCGATGTCGCGCTGGCTGTCCTGCAGGATGGCCTCCCGCGCGGCCTCCAGCGTCATCTCGCCACGCTCCAGCCGGTGCCAGGCGTGCTCGCCGTCGACGCTGTAATCCCCGAACACCTGTGCCAGGATCGCCTGCGGGTCATGGCCCAGGGTGCCGGCATAGGCCATCACGGCCGCAAACGGCGACGCGGTGAACACGCCACCGAAATCAAACAGCACGGCATCGATACGCGGCACGGCAGGCTCCTTCACGACGGCAGCAACAGGCGCATGATGTCACAGGCCCGGTGACGGCCGCATGACCACCGCATCAGGATTTGACATAACGGGACTGCCGGCCCATCCAGAAACGGTGGTGCGGCTCGGGGGCATCCACCCGGCCACTGGCATAGCCGCTGTCGCCTTCATACAGGAAGCAGACCTCGCTTTCACACAGGACGGCCTTCGGCACATAGGCCTCCGGTGCGCGGGCGGTGAAGGCATCCAGGGCCTCGGCCACGCTCCTCACCTGCGACAACTGCTGCAGGGTCACGAAGGTCGGCGGCATCATCGGCAACTCGCCGCAGTGGTGTGCCTGCAAGGCCGCTGCCGGTGCCAGCCAGCGGTAGGCGACGATCTCGCCGGCATCCACCTGCACGGCCGTCGCAGCGGCCGGCACGGCGGCCAGGAAGAACCAGGTTGCGTAGCGGCGCGGTGCACCCGGCGGCGTGGTCCAGTGGGCAAAATGCACCAGGGTGGCCGGGTCCACCGCCAGTGCGGATTCTTCCTGCGTCTCGCGCACGGCGGCCAGGCGGGCAGCACGCTCGGCATCACCACCGGCAGCCTCGGCATCGGCCGCCTCCACCCGCCCGCCGGGGAACACCCAGGCGCCGGGGGCAAAATCCACCGCTGCCGAACGCTGCAACAGCAGGGTTTCGAGGCCGCTGCTGCCATCGTGCAGCAGCACCAGGGTAGCGGCCTGGCGGACCGCCGGCGCGTGGCTCATGCCGGGAAGTAACGGCTGATGGTGTCGACCACGCAGGCCGGGCGCTCGCTGCCCTCGATCTCGACGGTGACGCGGATGGTGGCCTGCACACCGCCTTTGACTTCCTCGACCTCGACCAGCTCACCAACGCCGCGCACGCGCGAACCGACCGGTACCGGCGCAGGGAAGCGCACCTTGCCGCAGCCGACATTGACGCCCATCGAGATGCCCTGCACATCGACGATCTGCGGCAGGAACAGGTTGACCAGCGACAGGGTCAGGTAGCCGTGCGCAATGCACTTGCCGAACGGGCCGGTTTTGGCACGCTCCGGATCGACATGGATCCACTGGTGGTCACCGGTGGCATCGGCAAACAGGTTGATGCGCTGCTGGGTGATTTCCAGCCAGTCACTGCTGCCCAGTACCTGGCCGGCGGCACCCAACAGCGCGTGCGGGGTCTCGAATACGCGGGTCATCGGCTGTTTTCCTCGTACTATCAAGGGGTTCCCACCGCCGTGGGAGGGGCGGCGACTATAGCACAGGGCTCGCGCATTTCCCGCAGCGGCCTTGTATACTGCCCCCCATAACAAGAAAGCCCCCTGCCGGAGATAGCGCCATGACCAAGACCCTGCGTTTGTGCTGGATTGCCGCCGCCCTGCTGCTCACCCCGACCGTGCAGGCCTTGGGCCTGGGCGAGATCCGCAGCGAATCGAAGCTGGGCGAACCGCTGGTGGCCCGCATCGCCCTCACGGGCGTCAGTGGCATGACGGCGGAGGAACTGCTGGTCAGCATCGCGGATGCCGAGGCTTATGCGCGCATGAAGATCGAGCGCGAGTACACCCACACCCGCCTGCGCTTCACCACCACCATCGACAAGGCCAGCGGCCGCGGTGAAATCCTGGTGGAAACCCGCGAGCCGGTGCGTGCGCCCTTCCTGAATTTCGTGCTGCAGGTGAAATGGCCGCAGGGCAACACGATGAAGGCCTACACCGTCCTGATCGAACCGCCGCTCAGCGGCCGGTAATCCCGCCGTGCCCGGCGACCAGCCGCCCGCCCCCCGGCCGGATCCGGCTGCCCGCCGCAAGGCGGATGCCAACAAGCTCGCCGACAACCGCCGCCTGATGGACGCGCAAGCGCTGGCGCGCCCGCTGCCGGCCGGCATCCGCTACGACGCGGCCCGCGTGGGCGGCGTAACCTGCGAATGGGCCATCCCGCCCACCACCACCGCGGCCGATGCCTGCCTGCTGTATGCCCATGGCGGCGCCTTCTGCGTGGGTTCGGTGATCACCCACCGCGGCCTGGTCGGCACCCTCGCGGCTGCCTGCGGCCTGCCGGCCCTGTCGGTCGGCTACCGGCTGGCACCGGAACACGGCTTCCCCGCCGCCCCCGATGACCTGATCGCGGTGTACCGCGCACTGCTGCCACGCTACCGCCGCATCATGGTGGTGGGGGATTCGGCCGGCGGTGCGCTGGCGGCCGGCCTGCCGCTGCGCGCCCGTGCCGAAGGCCTGCCGTTGCCGGCGGCGGTGGTGCTGCTGTCACCGTGGCTGGACCTCGCCTGTACGGCCGCCTCGTTCCAGCGCAATGCCGCCAGCGACCCCTTCATGGATCACCCGGGTGCGCTGTTCGTGGTGCGCGGCTACCTCAAGCAGGCCGATCCCACCACGCCGCTGGTCTCGCCGCTGTATGGCGACCTCAGCGGTTACCCGCCGGTGCTGCTGCAGGCCAGCGGCAGCGAAGCCCTGCTCGACGACAGCACGCGCTTTGCCGCACGCGCCGAAGCCGCCGGCGTGAGCGCACAGCTGTCGGTCTGGCCGGGCGTGCACCATGTCTGGCACAGCCAGTACGACACCCTGCCGGCTGCCCGCGATGCCATCGCCGAGATCGGCCGTTTCGTCCACGGCGTCCTGCAGCACGCCGGGCCACAGGCCGGCTGTACCTAACCATTCGGTAAACACGGCGGCTGCCGTTTGCCACTAGAATGCAGGCCCACACCCCCTGCCGCCCCGGATGCCCATGAAAGCCGCCCTGCGCAAAGAAGCCCTCACCGCAGCTGCCCTCATCGCCGGGGCCGTAGTCGTCACTGCCACGCTGATTGCGTTGCGCCCCGAGCCGGAAATCGCCGAGCCGCTGCACAAACCGCTGCAGGTGGAAGTGCTCACGGTGGCCCGCCAGACCCTGCCGATCATCCTGCATGCGCAGGGTAGCGTGCAGCCGCGTACCCGCACCGACCTGGTGTCCGAGGTACGCGGGCAGGTGGTCGAGGTCGCGCCCGCCTTCCATGCCGGCGGCTTCTTCCGTGCCGGCGAGGTCCTGCTGCGCATCGACAACCGCCAGTACGCCGCGGCCGTCAAGAATGCCGAGGTCACCGTGGCCAGCGCCCGCAGCCAGCTGGCACAGGAAAAGGGCCGCGCCGAAGTGGCCTACCAGGACTGGGTGAAGGCCGGCAAGCCGCAATACCGCTCGGCCGAAGCGCAGGACCTCGCCCTGCGCAAGCCGCAGGTGGCCGAAGCCCAGGCCGCCCTGGATTTCGCGCTGGCCGAACTCGGCCGCGTGCAGGGTGATCTCGAGCACACGGTGATCCGCGCACCCTACGACGGCCTGGTGCAGCAGAAACTGGTCGATGTCGGCCAATACGTCACCGTCGGCACCCCGCTGGGGCAGACCTTCGCCGTCGATACGGTGGAAATCCGCCTGCCGATGCCGGAAAACCGCCTGGACTTCCTCGCCCTGCCGGAACGCTACCGCGACAACGGCACGGCCGGCAGCCCGCAGCCGGTGCTGCCTGTCACGCTGTCGCTGGTGACCAACAACCGCACCGAAACCTGGCAGGGCGAGCTGGTGCGCACCGAGGGCGTGCTCGACGAACGCAGCCGCGTGCTGCACCTGGTTGCCCGGGTGAACGACCCCTACGGCCTGCACGCCGATGCCGACCCCAACCGGCCGGACCTGCGCATCGGCAGCTTTGTCGAGGCCCGCATCGAAGGCAAGCCGATCCCCGGCCTGGTCACACTGCCGCGCCATGTGCTGCGCGCCGGCAACCGGCTGTGGGTGGTGGGTGCGGATGATCGCCTGCAGGACCGCAAGGTCAGCGTGCTGGTCAGCGAAGGTGACACGGCCTACATCAGCGACGGCCTGCAGGACGGTGACCGCGTCTGCCTGACGCCGGTCGGCAATGTGCTGGCCGGCACTGCCG